>Ga0302140_10003294_pt1 | contig 20710 bp, 21 predicted proteins | sample I_Bog_E1_1_FD_202095 | JGI IMG/M metagenome (GOLD analysis project Ga0302140, IMG submission 202095) | Peat permafrost microbial communities from Stordalen Mire near Abisko, Sweden - I_Bog_E1_1 | ecosystem: Environmental > Terrestrial > Soil > Wetlands > Peat | place: Sweden: Abisko, Stordalen... | reverse complement strand
CAAGTCGGACCGCTTCTTGCTTGAACTCAAGCGTGTAACGACCACGCGTTCCCTGCCTCATCTTCGTTTCCCTTTCGCTATTAGAGCAGCTTGCTAAGGGATACGTTTTGCGGGGGCAAGGTCACTCCTTCGGCTCTATCGCGAGTTGGGGAGAACTGCAGATGCCAAACGAGAACTTGCAATATTTCAGAACCTGATTCAGAAATGATGGACCTAGAACCTTATGTAGCAGAAGAAATTTGACGGAAGGGTTTGGACTTGCCCCCATTTTTGAGACAAACAGTTAAGACTCAATTTTCAGCGAATGGAGAATTGAGTCATGGGATTGTCACGCAGGACGTTCACGAGGGAGCTCAAGCTGGCCGCGGTTCGGCGGCTGGAAGCGGGGGTATCTCTGGCCGAGGTGTCGCGCGGTCTGGAAGTGAGCCCCAACGTATTGCACCGCTGGGTGCGCGAGTTCCGGCAGGCGCCGGGCAACGCCTTTCCGGGTCAGGGTCAGCGCCGCTGGTCGGAAGGCAAAGTGGCGGAGCTGGAACGTAAGATCGGCCAACAGGCTGTGGAGATCGATTCTTTGAAAGCGTGCTTGCAGCGCATCGAAGAACAGCGGATGCTGCAGGCATCGACTGGAAGTCCGCGGTCTACCGCAAGGTCGGTGAAGAAGTGAGCGCCGGGCGGAGACTGACGATCGAGCGGATGGTAGAGCTGGGCCGGGTGAGCCGGTCCGGCTTCTACCGCTTCGATGAGAGCGCCAGGCCCGACCGGGATATGGATCTGCGCGATGCCATTCAGCGGATCGCGCTGGAATGGCCCAGCTACGGACGGCCGCGCATCACGCGGGAGTTGCGCCGGCGGGGCTGGACGGTGAACCCGAAGCGGGTTTACAGGCTGCTGCGCGAAGACAACCTGCTGTGCGCGCGCAAGCGCAAGTTCGTCATCACCACCGACTCCAACCACGGCCTGCACGTGTACCCGAATCTGGCCGCCGATATGGTGCCGACCGGCGTGGATCAACTGTGGCGGGCCGACATCACCTACATCCGGCTGCGCGAGGAGTTCGTCTTCCTGGCGGTGATCCTGGACGCCTTTTCGCGGCGCGTGATTGGCTGGGCGCTGGATCGGACCATGGAGGACGACTTGACGCTGGCGGCGCTGCGCATGGCGATCAAGCATCGCGGCGTGCTGCACGGGCTGGTGCATCACTCCGACCGCGGCAGCCAGTATGCCAGCAACGATTACACCGACCTGCTCAAGGCCAGCGGCAACCAGATCAGCATGAGCCGCAAGGGTAATCCGTGGGACAACGCGCAGTGCGAGTCGTTTATGAAGACGCTCAAGTACGAGGAGGTTCTGCGCAACGAGTACCGCGACCTGGCCGAGGCCCGCGCCTCCATCGTTGAGTTCCTCGAGAAGGTTTACAACCAGAAACGCCTACACTCGGCGCTGGGCTATGTGCCGCCCGCCGAGTTCGAGGCGCAACTGGCTGTTCAAAATAAGGAGGCCGCTGCGCGGCAGCTTGTCGCGTGAGTTTTTCAAGGCATGGGGAAATCTATCCACCCGATGTGTGATCGAAAACCGGGAGCAGGATCGGTGGCCCGCTCCCGGCGCTCATCGGTACGGATGAGTCTCCAGCCGGCTATTCCTTGGCGGGTTGCGCTCCCGCAGAGCCCGCCTCCGCTTCACCGGCCAGGCTCAGAATGCGTTACAGTGGTCGTGCCGGTCGAGAATTTTCGGGCGAACGGCAAACAGAGTCTTAACCGGTAGTGTTAGCCAAGGGGGCAACACCAGTTGTCGATCCATGCATAACGGCTTTCGGATGTCATCGAAGGCGGCTCTAGGTTGGCCAGGTGCTACGAGAAAATTCTGCGGAGGGCCGCAGTCCTGTGAAACCTCATCGACTCGCGTTCGACGAGGAATGCGGTATCTGCCCCTCCTAATGGCATTCGCAACCTGCATCGTCTCCGATACTCGGGCTCAATCTTTTGGCGGCGACAGGGATTGCACTGCACTATCGGGAAGCAAGATCGCTGCGTCTCAAATCGGTTTGCCAACGACTGGCGCCGCGGTTGATGCGGCCGTCCTGGTACCCGCGTCCGACCAGAAGGTAGAAAACAATCAGGTAGTACTGGCGATACCCGAATACTGTAAGGTCCTCGGTCATATTGCTCCGGTCGATCCCACTGCGCCAGCGATTAATTTTCAGATCAATCTTCCAACTCAATGGAATGGCAAAGATGCCCAAATGGGCGGTAGCGGCCTGAATGGAAACATTCCGGTCTCGCTCACGACGGGCATGCAATGGGGGCCGGAATCTACTCCTCCCGATGCTCCATATGCCCTCGCGCGAGGCTTCGCCGTATTCGGAAGTGACTCCGGTCATCAGAGCGGCGGACCCGACGGCCCTGGCAGATCTCTTGTGTCTGTTGGTGGAACCGCCAGTCCTCCCGCGCAGCCCTTGACGGACTGGGCCACGAATGCGGAGGCGCTCACGAACTTCGCATATGCGCAGATGAAGAAGACGCACGACGTCGCTCTGGTGCTGATGCGTCGCCGGTATGGCTCCGCGCCCCGACACACCTATTATTTCGGTACATCGCAAGGGGGCCGGGAAGCGTTCATGGTGGCTCAGCGTTTCCCGCAGGACTACGATGGCATCCTCGTGCAGGTGCCAGTCTTCCCGCAACTGAACTGGCTTGTTCTCGATCCTCTCTTTCGAATCCGGCAACAGGCCGGCCCGGGTTGTATTCCGCCCGCGAAAGTCGGTCTTATTGGTCATGAAGTCCTGCGTCAATGCGATGAGCTAGATGGCATCGCCGACGGTCTTGTCAGCAATAACACAGCGTGCAACAAGAGATTCGATCCAATCGCTTCTCCAAACGCTTGGTCAAAGGTCCGTTGCAAAGGCGGCGCAGACACCGGAAACAATTGCTTTTCCGATGATCAGATCAAATCGATCAAGGAAATCTATGCCCCGCTGAAGCTGCCTTTTCCGCTATATGGGGGCTGGGATTCTTACCCGGGATGGACGACAGGTGGTGAGTCGGCGATGAATTGGAAGACCCTGCGCGCGAAGCCCGGCGAAGCTTCCAACGTGCCTTGGCTGAACACCGTCATTGCAAGTGACCCTTCCCCGACACCTTTGACCATCAACATAGAGGAATACAAAAATCGCATTCAGGACCTGTCTGCTCTTCTGGACGCTCAGAATCCTGATCTCTCGGCCTTCCGGAGTCGTGGCGGAAAGCTTATATGGAAGGTAAACAGTGCGGATTACACCGCCAATCCGCGTTGGTCCTATGACTACTACGACAAGATCGTATCCACCATGGGGCAGTCCGCCGTCAACTCCTTCCTTCGCTTCTACGTGGCCATTGGCATATCCCACGACCGAAACGCCGGAAAGAACCCCGTGACGAACGAGCCTGTGCCGAATTATGGCGATTTCATCAGCTTGATCGACGATTGGGTCGAGAAGGGAAAGATTCCTGCGGATCGACAAGTGCTTGTCGATATGTCAACAGCGCCGCCATTCACGGTTCGCTCCAGTCTGCCCATGTGCCGTTATCCCCAATATCCACGATATACGGGGCACGGGAATCAGAAAGATGCGTCTAGCTATATCTGCACGCGATAGAACGATGCGAGTTGCGTTTCTGCCGCAGACATTTCTTGCAGAAACCTGAAATCGCAGAGTGAAAGCGAATGACGTTGGTTAGAGATTGATACGTTCCGGGCTTTTGCTAAGCTCGTTCCGCACTTCGTGACTTGTTACCTTGATCGGCGGCCCTCCGGAGCCGAATGTTCGACCGCACAGGCTGTGCCGCCACACATCGTGCCAGTAATGCCTTGGCCTTCAGTAATCGTGTAGATGCGATCTATCGCAGGCAGCTTAATCGTTTCCTTGGCCCCGGAGGGCCAATGAATCTCAACCGATCCCGCGTTTGTTCCATTGCCCAGGCCAAAGTGCAGACGCCGATCGTTGGATGAAATGTAGCTGCCACTGGCTAGAACGTCCTGGCGTTGCCGTATGCCGCCCGCAGTCAGATAAACGGTGGCGCACGTTGCATCGCGAGGGCTTGCGGGGCCACCCACGAGCTTCATCTCGACCCAGTGGTGATGATCGGGATTTACGTTACGCAACAGCACGGGCGGCCCGTCGATGGGATTGATGACCACGTCAATTTTGCCGTCGTTGAACAAGCCGCCAAAGGCCGCCCCGCGCGCCGGAATCACATCCGCCAGCCCTGATCCTGCGACCGGTGGAACGTATTCGAACTTGCGTCCTTTGCCGCTTGTATCGGGCACGTTATGGAAGAGTAGTGGCCGTTCGGCGAATGTGGAACCCCAGTGGTGCTGGTCCACTTGTGGATAGACGTGGCCGTTGACCATGAACAGATCGAGCCAGCCGTCATTATCGTAGTCAATGAATCCGTCGCCCCAGCCCACGAAAGGAATCGTGGCATTCGCTACCCCCGCCTTGTAGCTGACGTCGGAAAAGCTGGAGTCTCCGTCGTTGTGGTAAAGCACTTTATAGTCGTCGCCAAAGTCGGTGATGAAAAAGTCGATCCGGCCGTTGTTCTCGTAGTCGCCTGCGGCAATTCCCATGGAAGCTATTTCGCATCCATCCTCGTTCAGAGCGAGGCCCGAAACACAGCCCTGGTCCTCGAATGTGCCGTCCCCTTTCCTTTATTGATGTAGAGATAGTTGGGCGAGGAGTCGTTCACCACAACCAGGTCCGGCTTGCCATCCCCTTTGAGCGACACGAATATGGGGGTGAAGCCGTAGGAACGTTCTTTATCCTCGACTCGGGCCTTGACGGTCACATCGGTAAAGGTTCCGTCGCCGTTGTTGTGGAATAGATGGTCGGGCTCGCCCGGTAATCCGCGCGGTCCGCAATTCACCGTTACGCCACGATACTGGCAGAAAGCGTCGTTCAGAGTTTTGCTGCCGCCAATGGGCAGATTGTTGCGGTCGAAGTGTACGTACCCGGCGACAAATAGGTCCAGTAGTCCGTCGCCGTCATAGTCTCCCCATGCGGAGCCGGTCGACCAGTTGCCCAATTGCACACCAGCTTTTTCAGCAACATCGGTGAATGTTCCGTCGTGATTATTGTGATAAAGCCTATTTTTTCCGTAATTGCCCACGAAGATATCGGGCCAGCCGTCGTTGTCGTAGTCGGCGACCGAGCATCCGTATCCCCATCGGTCGTTGGCCACGCCGGCCTGCGCTGTCACATCGGCAAAGGTGCCGTCATGATTGTTGCGGAAGAGAGCCGCATGGGGTGACTCCTCTTTACCGTCAAGCGCATCGAACGTTGAGCGGAATAAATATACTTGACAAACCCATGCGATATTGGGCACAATAGTTTTCATGGAACACCCCAAAACACTCATCGAAGCGACTCGATTCTATGCTGATCCTGCTAATTGCATTGAGGTTATCAAGCAGATGCGCTGGCCGGATGGTAATCCCATCTGCCCACATTGCGGAGCGGATCGCCAGTACTGGCTCGAAAAGCAGATGCGCTGGAAGTGTGCGAAGTGCCGGAAGCAGTTCACCGCTAAGACTGGAACTGTGTTCGAGGATTCGCCGATTGGCCTTGATAAATGGCTTGTCGGAGTCTGGTTGGTAGCCAATTGCAAGAATGGCATCTCCAGTTATGAATTGCACCGCGATCTTGGCGTTACACAGAAAACAGCATGGTTCATGCTGCATCGCATTCGCACCGCTCTCCAGAATGGCCTATGGCCAAAACTGGGAGGCTCTGAGAGCGGCCCGGTTGAAGTGGATGAGTGTTTCGTTGGTGGCAAGACAAAGAACATGCATGTTCGCAGACGTGAGCTCATGAAGAAGACTCAGGCCAGCGACAACAAGATGCCGGTAATGGGCATGTTGGACCGCGAAACCCGTAAAGTGCGCCTGAATCTGATTCCAGATGTTACCCGCGAAACACTGCAAGAAATGATCTTGAAGCACATCGAGAAAGGCTCAACCATCTACACTGACGATCACAGCGGATACAGGCACATGGACGCCAAGACAAGCGAATTCGTTCATGCAGCCGTGAATCACGTTTATGAGTATGTTCGCGGCGAAGTTCATACCAATGGCATTGAGAACTTCTGGAGTCTGTTCAAGCGCATGCTGAACGGCACATACGTCGCTGTCGAGCCATTCCACCTTGCGAAGAACGCGGGTGAGCAGGCTTTCAGATACAATAATCGGGCAACGAAGGACAATCCGCTGACCGATTACGATAGGTTTATGCTGGCTTTATCGCAGATTTCAGGGAAGAGACTGACCTATGCAGAACTGACCGGCAAGGTGGGAGAAACGGAAGGTTGGTAACGCTCGGTTCGCTAAGGCTGAGTTTTGGATGAAGAGACAGCGGCGGGGGAAACGATAGGTCGATGCCGCTTCTCTAATAGTTCGTGTTTCTTCACCCAGTCTTTCGTGGCTTTGTTGTCCTCCATGCGCCGTTTAATCTCCGCATGGGGAACCTTCACGATGCGACTTAGAAGATTCGTGAAGTTTTGATATTCGATGCTGTCACAATCACCTGTCACATTCTTGGCAGAGGCGGTAGGTTGATTCGACATGGTGCGTCCTCGCTAGAAACGAGGATAGCGCTGTGGTGCGTTCGAGTCAACCGAGGTTGCCCATGAAGTTGTGCTACTGCGATGAAAGCGGAACCGGAGCCGAGCCGATTGCCGTCATGGTCGGGATCTTAGTCGATTGCCAAAGAATGCACATTACTAAGACAGAATGGGAGAAGCTATTAGAGCGCCTCTCGAACCTTGTCGGTAAGAAGTTAAATGAACTGCACACAAGAGACTTTTATTCGGGTAATGCTGTTTGGAAATCAGTCGAAGGGCCGGTGCGCTCGGAGGTTATAACCGCTATTTTTGAATGGTTGGTAGAGCGCAAACACAAGGTTATCTATACATCGGTTTGCAAGCAGGACTATTTCGAGATGTACAAGCTACAAAAAATCTCTGACGAGTTGAATACCATCTGGAGGTTTATGGGATTCCATCTCGCCCTTACCATCCAGAAATATTGCCAGCGGGAAGAAAAGAACAAGGGAAATACACTTCTGATTTTCGACAATGAGGAACGGGAGCAGATGCGCTTTACAGATATACTTATGCGGCCTCCCGAGTGGAGCGACGAGTATTACGGGAGAAAAAAGAAGCAAGAGGCTTTAGATCAGATTGTAGATGTTCCGTATTTCGGAGACTCTAAAGAAGTCGCCTTGATCCAGGTAGCCGATTTTCTCGCTTTTTTTCTGCGCCGATATGCGGAGATCAAGGAAGGCTTGACTCCCGTCAAATATCCAGATGAGTCGTGGAAAATAGACGGGTGGATCAAGACGCTGTCCAGCATTTCTATCGGTAGAAGCTTCATGTACCCAAAGGTCGGAAGGAACACAGCGGAGGATTTATTCTATTCAATGGCGTCAAAGTCTATCCGAGAAATAGGATGATCGCGACTTGAAAGGAACTCCCATGTCGATCAACAAGGCGATAGCTTGCTTCGATGAAAACAAGAAGCTCATTGGCGAACCGATGAATAATCCGCAGGCGTTCAATCTCAATCAAGGACTCGCCATCCTAGCGAGAGAGATTGACAGCGAATTAAGCAGCATCCGCTCCGATATACGAAAACTCAGCAGCCAACTAGACGCGGTTCTCTCCGCCGTGCGGCATCGATAAGCCGCTGCGCCTGTGTCGCGGTGAGACCATCAAGAGCCTTTCGAGAAATCGGAAGTCGAGGGATTCTTATCTTTTTTAGTTGCTGTTTAGCCATCCTCAACGATTATCATTTACGATGGGTTCGTGAAGTATATTTATGCCCGTTGAGCCGTTAACTAAGTAGATATCTAACCAGCCGTCGTTGTCGTAGTCGACTAAGCACACGCCAGAGCCGTTTGTCTCAACGATGAAGTCTTTCGCAGGCCCACCCATTTTGTGACGCCAACCCGCTAGTCCTGCCTGTTTCGTGATGTCCTCGAATATGACCGGCCCCATGTCGACAAATCCGCCAGCGGTTATTGGCCTCTTCTGCTCGTCATAGATAGGGCTCGCTCCGACGCCTCCAGCAATACCACTGATTCCGCGTTGCTGTGCTTTTGGAGTTGCTGGTCGCTCGGGTGCTGTCTGCGTCCAAAGCGCACTTGGCAGGGGAAGAATGACGATGAGCACACCAAAGAGCCATTTGCTCAAAAGCACGATAGAAGCCCTCTACGGCTTGATCTGTAATCTGTATCAGCGTTTAGTCCCTGTAATTCGTTACAGCTTCTTTTTTTCCGGTGGGCGTATGTAAGACAGCAAATCTCCGCCAATTTCCTTCCCCTAGGCTGTCGCCCGAGTTGCTCCCGTGGATATTCCACCATCGACGAGCAGCGTTTGTCCCGTGATGTAGGCACTGGCATCCGAGGCAAGAAAAACGACCGCTCCATCCAGGTCATTCGGTTGGCCAGGTCGCTTGAGTGGGATGCGGTCGGTAATGTATTCAACCCATTTTTCGTTTTCATATAGGACTGCGTTCTGCTTTGTTCGGAACCACCCAGGGGCGAGGCAGTTGACGGTAACTCCACGCGATCCCCATTCATCCGCAAGACTCATTGTCAATTGCTTGATACCTCCACGGCTTGCGCAATAAGGCGCGAGGCCGGCATAGCCGAAGACGCTCGTGACCGAGCCGATGTTAATGATGCGCCCGTAACCGCGTTTTGTCATGTCCCTCGCGAAAGCCTGGGCAACAAAGAAAGACCCGCGAAGGTTTGTATCCAACACCTGATTCCAGTCCTCCCAGATAATGTCGAGTGCCGGCTTTCGCATATTGCAACCCGCATTGTTGACGACAATGTCGACCTTGCCAAAGTGGTTTAGAGCACCGTCGGCTGCCGCGAGAATGCTCTCGCTTTGGCCCAGATCGAGTTCCACCCGAAGGGCTTTACGACCGAGGCCTTCGATCTCCGCTTGAAATTGCTTTAGATCCTCCAAGCACCGGCTTGTGATTGCCAAATCAGCGCCGGCGCGCGCTAACGCACGGCCAAGGTATTGGCCGAGACCGCGACTGGCGCCCGTAACAACGGCAACGTTGCCCGTCAAATCAAACAGTTTCTCAGTCATAGTGTTTCTCAAGGTTGCAGAATTACTTTCATCAGTCCAGGTTCACGCGCGTAGAGACGGCTGAACCATTCGGCACCTTCGTTGAGGGGAGCTATTGCAGAGATAAGCGGGTCGACATTAATGACACCGGTCGCCATGAGATCGATGCATTCACGATACTCGCCAGCCGAGGCGCAAGAACCGAGCAGCCGAAGCTGCCGAGTGACCACGGTCTGCAACGGCATTTCCACAACGGGGGTAAGGTTTCCGATCAGTGTGACTGTTCCTCCACGCCGAACTGCGTTGATGGCGGTCAGGACCGTTTTCTGGGTTCCAACCACTTCCACGGTGATGTCGGGACCGTGCCCTTCGGTGACCGCCTGCAGCTTTGCAATCAGGTTTGGATCATTGCCCAAGAGGGTTTCATCGGCGCCCAAATGTCGCGTCAGTTCAAGTTTGCTTTCGTCCAGATCGACGGCGATAATCTTGCCGCTACCGAATGCCCGAAAGGCTTGGACCGCCAACAACCCGATCATTCCCGCGCCAATTATCACAGCGGAGTTTCCGGGTTGTATGCCGCTTATCTTCGCAGCGTGAACTGCGATCGAGACCGCCTCGATCAGCGCTGCCTTCTCGAATGCGAAAGAATCGGGCAGGGTATAAAGGATGCGTTCAGGAACCGACACGTAATCGGCAAAGGCGCCGTTGCGGCGGTAATCCTCGCAGGAGACGCCGAGAACTTGCCTATTTTCGCAGAGATTTACATCTCCTATACGGCAGAAAAAGCATTGGCCGCAGGAGACGGTCGAATCAAAGGTGACGCGATCGCCAACACGGACCGAATGAACCTCTGAACCGGTCTTCGCCACGACGCCTGCGGCTTCATGACCCATAATGAGAGGGGGAATGCGGCGTTTGGTGCTGCCGTCGTAGCCATGAACATCGCTCCCGCATATCCCACAGGCTTTCACTTTGATCAATACATCCTGTGCACCGACTTCGGGGTCCGGAACCTCCCGGATGTTGAGAACTCGAGCGTCCTCAAGGACAAGGGCTTGCATGAAAGAAAAGATAATCTATAATCATCGGGATGTCGAGCGTCGTGCGTGCAGCGTGCTAGGAGCACAAGACATAGCACAGGTGGTGTAATGGACCCTTTCTCAGTAACGGGTAAGCTGGCGCTTGTCACCGGCGCTACACGCGGAATTGGGCTTGGCGCGGCGAGCGCCCTGGCCTACTCCGGTGCCGGCCTGATCTTGGTCGGGCGAGATTTGGCTGAGCTTGAACGTGCGGCGAGCGAACTTCGGAAAGTCACAAGGCACGTTCACGTTGCGGCTTATGACCTTTCTCTCGCGAGTAGGATCGCCGAGTGGTTCGACAATCTATGCGGCACCGCAGGTGTACCCGAGATTCTGGTTAACTCCGCTGGCATCTCGAGGCGTGGAGCAGCAGTCGACCTTTCGCTCGAAGACTGGAACGCTGTGATGACCGTTAATTCGACAGCGATCTTTGAACTAAGCCGGGCCTTTGCGAGGCGCCTGATCCGGGAGGGCCGCGGCGGCCGAGTCATCAACATCGCTTCACTGATGACGGCTGCGGCAAGACCGGGAACTTCACCTTATGTCGCCTCCAAAGGAGCGGTCGGACAGTTGACTAAGGCGCTCGCAGTGGAGTGGGCGCAGTACGGCATCCTCGTCAACGCAATTGCGCCCGGATACATCGACACAGACTTGAATAAGCCCCTTATCGCAGACCCAAAATTCGATAGCTGGGTCAAGGGCCGATGCCCTTTGGGGCGCTGGGGAACTCCTGATGATATTGCCTGGCCGGTTGTCTTCCTCGCCAGTCCGGCCGCCCAATTCATCACAGGCCAGGTGATCTTTGTCGACGGCGGCTGGCTGGCCACGTTTTAGCGCCCGATAATCCTCAATGGACCGAAATCCTCCCCGGAGACGGGCCGCTAAGTTGAGTACTGCGGGTTCATCGGCCGTCGAGCAAATCGATCTGTACCAGTTGAATAGCCCCTAACCCGTTAAAAATCGCAAATTGCCGGTCACCCCCTATACCCAGAGAGCTTGACGATCATCGCATCTATAATCTATAAGTTTCGGGTGCGTTGAAGCCACCGTTTCATCGTGCTCCATAATTTGCGGCTGAAGTTGTTGGCCACCCAAACGACAGGAGACCTATGACTACAAGTATTGATGCCGCGAAATCTCCCCAACAAACCGTCCTGAACTGGCCCTTGGTCAAGAGCACGGCTGTCGCCGGATTGGGCGGTCTTTTGTTCGGATTCGACACTGCGGTCATCGCCGGCGCAACGAAAGCCCTTACGAATTTGTTTCATCTCTCGCCGGCCTCGCTTGGTTTAACGGTGGCTATCGCCCTGTGGGGGACGATTGCCGGTGCCCTTCTCGCAGGCATTCCAGGAGACATTTATGGGCGTCGCGATAGCCTGCGCGGCCTCGCCATTCTGTTTCTTGTTTCTGCGCTGGGCTGCGCTTTGTCGTGGGATTGGCTCTCGTTTGTGACGTTTCGTTTTATCGCTGGACTTGCGATCGGCGGATCCTCAGTATTGGGACCGATGTACATTGCGGAGATTGCGCCCGCCAAGTGGCGCGGCAGGCTCGTCGGCTTTTTTCAATTCAGCATTGTACTTGGCATTCTTATTGCCTATCTTTCGAATTATGTCATCGGAACTATGTCGCTCGGCGGATTTGAGTGGCGTTGGAAGCTTGGTATCTCCGCCGCGCCGGCAGCGCTGTTCTTCGTGCTGCTCTTTTTCATACCCCGCAGTCCACGCTGGCTAGTAAAGAAGCGGCGGATCGACGAGGCACGGCAGGTATTGAACTTGATTGGCGAAGAGAACAAAGAGGAAGAACTTCGCCAGATCGTCACGTCAATTGATCTTGAACACGCAGGGGAGAAGCAGCACCTCTTTTCTCGCAAATACCGTTTCCCAGTGTTGTTGGCGGTTTTGGTCGCCATGTTCAACCAGCTCGCCGGTATCAACTCGATTCTCTATTATCTGAATGACATTTTTGAGCGCGCCGGTTTTACCAAGGTATCGGGCGACTTACAGGCTGTTGTGATTGGCGCAACGAACCTCTGCTTCACGATGGTGGCCATGTCGGTCATCGATAAGCTCGGCCGCAAGAAGTTGCTGCTGATTGGTTCAGTTGGTACCTGTCTGTGCCTGGCTATGGTTTCGTTCCTCTTTCATACTGGCACGCATGAACATCTGCTCATATGGCCGTTGATTGCATACATCGCGTTTTTTGCCTTCTCCCAGGGTGCAGTCATTTGGGTCTACATCAGTGAGGTGTTTCCCAATGCCGTGAGGGCCAAGGGGCAAAGCCTAGGGAGTTTCACGCACTGGCTCATGACGGCAATCCTTTCTTGGATCTTTCCGCTTCTCAGCGCGCACTCGGCTTCAGTCCCCTTTACGTTTTTCTCCATCATGATGGCGGTCCAGTTCTTTGTCGTACTGTTTGTCTTCCCTGAAACAAAAGGCATCACTTTGGAGGACATGCAGAAGAAACTCGGCATTGTTTAGCCGGTTGATGCGCTTCTTTGAGAGCTCTTGAACCTGATTTTTGGAGAATTCTTTCATGTCGAAGTTCGCAAATCGCTATCGCCTAATCCTGCGCTTGTCCATCGCGCTTGCTCTCATCGTTTGTTGGCGAGCTTCGTCGCCTCCACATGCTTTGGCCGCTGCCGTCCTCGTCGGTTCCCAAGCGAAATCACCCTCCCCCGGCAGTGACTCAGGATCAGTGGCCGGTTTAAAAATTGGGGGTGAGCAGGTTATTCAACTCAAGCGCCGAAGCAGCCCGAGCCCTTCGAAGCCGGAGTTTACGTCAGTAACGATCCTTCCCGGCAGGGGCATGAATCTGTTTCAGATCACCGCCAATCTACCCGGCAAGGGAGAAATTCGTGTGCTGGCTTCGCCCTCGCCTGATGAGGCCTCACAGGTGTTGAACGGAGGTACGGACGACGTTCATGGAGTAAAAAGCTTCTCGTTCGGAGGCGCTATTCTCGTCCCGTATCCAAACCGCATTCGCGGGAAGCTTTCACCAGACGGTAAGACCATCACTACTCAATGGCACGGCAAGACTCTCACTCTGCCTGCGGTCTGGAAGGGGAAGAACCCGAATGCCGAGCTCCATGCGATCCACGGGCTAATTCTAGATCGTAAAACGGATTCGCTGCATGTCCAGACGACGCCCGATGGGCAAACCGTCACTGGTGTGATTCATGCTGGAGATTTCGGCGGATATTGGCTTTCAAAAACAGATTTGCGCATCACCATCGCGCTGACCGCCAAAGCAGTCGAAGCGAAGATCACCGCAAGAAATGTCGGCAATGACGACGAGCCGATGTCGGTTGGATGGCATCCTTACTTTGCCATTCCAAGCGGAGATCGCCCGCAAGCACGACTGGAAATCCCCGCGGCGAAACTCGCCGAGGTCAATAACTATGACGATGTATTTCCGACCGGCAAGTTACTTCCAGTGTCCGACACCAAATACGATTTCAGGGCGGCCGCAGGGAGAACGCTTGGCGATATCTATATGGATGACAACTTTTCCGACCTCAGCCGCACCGACGGAGCTGTAGTGGTCAACCTGACAGATCCGGCTGCAAACTATGGCATCCATATCGAAGGACTTTCTCCCAAGATTCGAACTCTGCAAGTCTATGCTCCGCCCGATAAGGCCTTTGCGGCTATCGAAGATCAATTCAATTTTGCCGATCCGTTCAGCGGCGTCTGGAATGGGATGGACACCGGAATGGTGACGTTGAAGCCCAACCAGGCCGTCACTTGGAGGGTTCGTCTTGAACTCTTTACTCCCGGACAATAACAACGCTCCTGCGGGCCGACGTCTTTCCGCTACACTGGCAGGCAAACGCGGAATTGGAAATCTGCGGCTCTGATTTTGCAGGCAAAGACTGCCCATGCCACGCTATGAATTTACGCGCAACGACCCCTACGATCGGAAAGCGGAGATTCAACTGGTCCTCCCGCCGCTGATCCCGAGCCGCGTGTACATGGAAACGATTCGTGCGTTCGAGGTTCCCGCCGACGGTCTTGCGATCTGGTTTTTAGGCCAAAATGGATTCATTTTGAAATCCGCGGCGGGGCCTCTGATCGGGATCGACCTCTACCTAACCAATAGTTGTGCCGCCCAGTTCGCTCGTCTGCCATATCGTCTCGACCGCCAATTGCCTGTCTTCATAGAGCCTGAAGATCTCGACATCGATCTCTTCCTTACTACCCACTCGCATGTTGATCACGCGGACTCAGAAACGATTCGCCGCTTCACAAGCAGCAGAAAGGCTCAATTTGTTGGCCCTTGGGAGTCGGTTGAAAAATACAAGAACAGCGGTGTCCCACGGTCCCGCTGCCAACTACTCCATCCGAACCAGACTCTTCAGCTCGACGGGCCGACCCAGCTTACTGGTACTTTTGCTCTTCCAACGGACAACACTGACTTGAACCATACGGGCGTCCTGATCCGTTTCGCAAACGGCATTACCTTCTACAACACCGGCGACACTGGCTATTGCGAACTCCTGGAGTCACTTCTGCCGAAAGGTCCTGATCTTTGTGCAATATGTATCAATGGTGGGTTTCATAACCTTGATCCTTTACAGGCCGCGCGCATCGTAAAGGCGGTCGATCCTTCCGTGGCCATTCCCTGCCACTACGACATGATGATCAACAACGTTGGCAATCCTGACCTGCTTCGGACCGCCCTTTCTCTGGTGGGAAGCAACGTAAGGGTGCAGGTCTTGGACTATTACCAGCCGTGGGTATTTCAGAAGACCCACACCGCATGAAGGCGTTTGTGATCCTGAGCTGTCCACAATAGCAATCGCTCTGCGATCTTCTATAGAATATAATTCGATCATCGATATGGGAGTGATTCCTCATGGCAACCCTCACGCATAAGCCCAGCGGACAGTTAACCATTCAAACAGCGCCTCAAGCTGCCGCACAGGCCATCCGCGAAGCCATCATTTCAGGGGAGTTGAGCGGCGGAGATCGGATTATTGAACAAAAATGGGCGGCGCGCCTTGGAATCGGCCAGCCCACGCTGCGCGAGGCCTTGCATGAACTGGAGCATCAGGGTCTCCTGAATAAGCTGCCGCAACGCGGCACTTACGTTACCCAGCTGAGTCCGGAAGACTACCGGCTTATCCAGGAAGTTCGCATTCCGTTGGAGGCGATTGCCATTGGAAAAGCGGCTCAGAACCTGACGCCAGAAGCCGAGAAGGAATTGACCGCTATCGTTAACTCTATGGCCGGCAATGGAATGGACGACAAGGATGTAAAGATCTTCCACGATTGCGATGTTGCATTCCATCGCAAAATCTGGGAGCTTGCCGGAAACGAGTATTTACGAGATACGCTCGAGACAGTCACTTTTAGGCTATTCGTGTTTTCCGTCGTTGGGCGGTGGCCGCATAACCCAAAAGCAATCAGTGAGCGCCTTGCCGCTGTCCAGGAACACCTTGGAATTTTGGAAGGACTTCTAACTCGCGACAGACACTTGGCGCGCCGAGCTTTCGTGAAACAAACGGTTCAATATTGGAATATGCAGTACGGGCTCAACCTTGACGAACGAGAGCTGTCTCTCCCAGCGGTCTAGGTGTTCGGTTTCGGCGTGGGAGAGCTGACCATCGACCAGAAATCACACAATTTCTATGCAGTGGATAAGTGAGCGTACATCGATCTCGGACTTCTCTTGCTTCAGAGTCGGAAGATTGAAGATAAGGCACTCCGGCTGTCCATCTTGCTCGCGCATCCTAAGTCAATCGAACTTCCCGACTTGAAATCTGAATTCGCCTCCCTCTGCGAAGCCCGGAACATATATCTTTATCCGGAGGAAACTGCCGTCGAGCAGTAGAACGCGGATCCGCGTGGACTCCGACAGCTAGCTGGAAATCCACAGCCATTCAGGACTTGAATCAACGTTGAGAATAAAGTAGATCTGCGTGACTATAATCATATATATTCTATAATCGCTGACGAGGGGCAGAACACAGAGGATTGCCCTGCTCAAGACTAAAGGGGATGGTGCTCATTTGGAAATTACACTTTCAGGAAAAGTTGCTGTAGTAACCGGTGCGTCTTCGGGAATTGGGCTTGCCATCACCCAGAGGTTTCTGGAGTGTGATGCAGAAGGAGTGATCGCAGTGTTCCGGCGCGCGGACATCCCCCCGGAACTTTTGAAATGTAAAAAGCGATATGGCGACAAGCTCCAATTTGTCCACGGCGATGTTGGTCAAGAGGCCACCGCAATCGAGTTCACTGCTGCTGCAACCAAATTATTTGGGCATCTCGACATTCTTGTTAGCAACGCGGCAATAAGTGTAGTGAAGCCAATTCACGAGCATACCCCTGAAGAATGGGATGAGGTCTTCGACTCCAATGTCAAGGCGATGTATTGGGCGAGCCGCCACGTCATTCCTGTGATGATCAGCCAGAATCACGGTCTCATTCTTATTAGCGGCTCCATCTCCGGTGAGGTCGGTATCCCAACACAGGGAGCCTACGCACCCTCAAAGGGCGCTTTGCACCAGATGACCAGGCAGATGGCGATTGAGTATGCCAAGTATCACATTCGCGTCAATACGATTGCGTGCGGAACGGTCGACACCCCCATTGTGCATCGATCCGCCGAAGCCTCGGGTAATCCAGAGGCCTATTGGGCCATGCTGAGAGACAATCATCCGATTGGGCGTATCGCTGACGTTGACGAGATTGCCTCGTTTTACGCGTACATGGCATGCGATCAAGCCAGCTTCTTCACAGGCTCCGTTCTCATGATGGATGGTGGATACACTGCGAAATAGACCATTGGAAGCATATGAGATGCGATATCAGCCGCCGGGTAGCTCTAACCAGATCGGGCCGAAGCTCTTGTCATGTCAATGCGGCCAATGCGGGAGAAATATTCGCTGCGAGCCCGACCGGCCTAGGATTTTGCGAACCAGATCTGGTCATCGCGACCGGAATTCGCCAACCAGCAACGGGTAAATGGATAAATTGTAAAACTTTTGACAAATCTATTATAAATCATCTATGATCATGTGCGGATTGAATCTCATGATTTGAAGGAACTTGTTCGATTGATTCGCTTTGTTCGCTCTCCTTTCCGATGATATGAGGATTTAATGCGAGTGATCCCGGTAATAAAGCCTAGGCGGCCCTCTTCCACACGTAATGGTGGCATCCTCACTAGCGCATCACTCCGGAGGCCCAGTTTTGTTGTACAGCCTGCCGTCTTTTTCCATTGTGCAATCGCCATGATAGGTGGCTGCTTCGCGAGTCCGCAAGAGGCACCTAATGGATAGCATGCTTGCGGCGCGATACCTTGGCCCCAATCGCATCGAAACTGCGGAAGTTTCCATTCCAGTGATCGGGCCGGACGAAGCTCTGATTCAGGTAGAAGCTTGCGGGTTTTGTGGCTCCGACATCAATATAATGGCCGGAACTCACCCGCGCGCTAAGGCCCCCTTAACGGTGGGCCATGAACTTTCCGGCCGCATTGTGCAGATTGGGAAGTCCAACGCTGGGTTTGAAGTTGGCGATAAGGTAACTATGTACCCACTCATTTCGTGTGGCACGTGCCACGCGTGCATTCACGCCAATCCGCATGTTTGTCGCAATCTTCAGCTTTTCGGGTTTGATGTTGACGGCGGCATGGCGGAGTTCGTCAAGCTGCCGATCGCGTCACTCGTTAAGCTTCCGAAGAATATGCCGGCAAACATCGGAGCACTAATCGAGCCGCTTGCGGTCGCGGTCCATGGCGTTTCTCGAACCAGTTTGGAGGAGGTCGGGATCGCAGTTGTTCTCGGTGCGGGTCCCATTGGCCTCCTAACTGCTCTGGTTGCCCAGGCGCGTGGCGTGCCTCACGTGATCATCAGCGAAGTGTTGCCATCGCGACTGAAGCTTGCCAAAAGTTTGCACCTTCATGCTATCGAAGCCGGTACCGAGCTACTAGCGGAAGTTATGAGACTTTCCAACAAGAACGGCGCGGATGTTCTCTTTGAATGCGCGGGCCATCCCTCCTCTGCCCGTGAAATGACCGCGCTCGTGCGTTCGCGCGGCGTCATCGTCAACCTTGGGGTTTTCAAGAAACCAGTCGAGGTGGATATGCAGACGGTAAATTTCAAGGAGATTACGTTACTTGGATCCAGGGTATACGAGCGCAGTGATTTTCAGGAGGCGATCGATATCGCTATGCAACTTCCCCTCGACCGTGTCATATCTCACGTCTTTTCTCTCAACGAAGTAGGTCTCGCGTTTGAGCGATTCCAGTCGAGTGACGCTTGTAAAGTGCTTGTTCTTCCGATGCAGACCGCAGTTTGAGCCCATTCATCGGCAAGCGCGCATCCCCACCGACTAGATAGCCAGCTTTCGTCACACTCATTAAGACCTTGATATGTAGGAAAATCAAAGTAGACTAATTTCTCCCTCCAATTGCCCGAAGCATCAGTAGCATCGGTCAACTTATGTTCGGAGTTTGCGTCAAAATGCATGGCGATCGCGCGAAATCCCACCTTGGTTTTACGGCGAAGAATGGCGCCCAAGGTAGCGAGGCGCCACCACTAGATGTGAATCGCGGCCGAAGTCAGGTGTGTTTCTTATATGCGATTGTACCGACGACTCTTCGGGTTCTGAATCCGGACCAGTCTTTCACCGAACGAGTCCTTCGTCACGTCAATGCCGAAGTGCTTCTTCAGCATCTCAGCCCGCGACTGCCTTTTCGGCTTTTGACGCATCGTCTGACCTAAAGCCTTGAATACGGCTGGCATTGCAAGACGTTTCCGACGCGGCGCCAATAAGCCAAAATATCTCATTGCGTGCCGATAATTTCCCTGAACGTGCATGGCGAGTCGCTCGATAAAATCCTCCAAAGATATGGAAACCTTGGAGACTTTGGCCGGAATCTTATTCACCAGTTCCTCGTAGGTCCACTTTTCCGTAACTGTAAAGACCACTTCTTTGTCAGAGTAGGACACGATACGTCTGTTTGAAATCGGAGGATGGCGCACATATCGCCCCGTGTAGCTCAGAATCTGATACTTTGTTTTTCGGCCGGAGATCTTCAGACTCCAGTCCTTGCGTCGGCCTTGTTGCTCAACCATTCGTGCTGATTGTGAGTTTCCGGCAAGGGTGCGTGACGCGATTTAGCTGACCTTGTTAGGTTGAATCAGCCGGCGAGGACGGCTGGTATTGAGGCACAAGAGCGCATCGTCTATTCCCGAACCGATTGTTCAACTTCAACGCGAACTGGAGCAGTTTCGAGGTATCCATCCGCCTCGGACCAGGCTGCCTGAGTCGCTATGGCTGTCTGCGGTGGAACTGGCGCGGCAACACGGTTTGTATTCGGTCGCTCACCCGCTGCGGTTGGATTATGTGCAGTTGAAGAAACGGCTCGGGGGAGTTTCGGACGTGCGGAAGAAGGCACCATCGTGCGATAGGGCTCGGGAATCAGCGCGAGGATCTGGAAGTACTGCTCGACGGTGAGAACGATCGGTTTCTTGCGGCGTTTGCTGATGCCTTTGATTTCGACCAGTTGCATGGGATTCCGCTGCCACTCGACCAGCTCCCACAGCATGGCTTTCTCATATAAGCGGTGCATGAGCGCCTTGATGTGGCCTTTGGTCTTGGGAGCGGAGTCCATTTTCTTCAACCATTCCTGGACCTGGACTGGCTTGATGCGAGTGAGGTGGGTTGTTCCCCACTTCACTCGGACCTGCTTGATGACGCTCAGATATGAGGTCACGGTCGCGTAGCTTAGGTCTCCTGTCTTCACGCTTCTCGCGGAACAAGGCCATCAACTTTTGGGTATTCTCTCGCCGACGACATTCAGTGGTTCGACCCGTTGCCCCGTGGGCGATAAACCTTAAAGCGACTCTTTCCTTGAAAGAACAGCATCTCGAAATTCTCGAACCCATCACCATTCCGGAGGTCCCGTCCCCATGTTCAAAGAACTTGCGCCGCTTCTGCGGCATCGCGCTGTCCTGTTCACCGTGAACATCGGCAACTTGCCCCAGTTTCGTGCGTTCGACCTTTGCGTAGATTGTTGTCGATCGGGTTGAGCGGTGACCGAGGTGATCACCAATCTCCTTGAGCGAGAAACCTTCGTCCAGCAGGTGCGTGGCGCAGGCGTGACGCAAAACGTGAGGGCCATAGTGCGGCAGATGGCAACCCAGAGTTCGAACTCGAAGGGAGATGGAGCAGGAGGCATGGCGCGGCTTCATTGGCCGATGAGGTCCGCGCAGCAGGAGAAAAACGAAACGAGAGGAGCATTGTGGGCGCACCATCTGCAGATACTTGAGGATGGCGTTTCCCACCTCTGCGGTAAGCGGGAAGTCCTGAATCTTCTTATTCTTCGGACGCCGCACGCGGATCTTTTCATTGGTCCAGTCCAGATCGTCCAATGTCAGAGCGCAAACCTCTCCGATGCGCAAACCGTATACCGCCAAAAGCAGAATGATGGCACGGTCGCGAATATGGCCCGGGCGATCCGAGTTAAGGCTCGCAATCAAACTTCGCACCTGCTCCCAACTTGGACTTTCCG
>Ga0302140_10003292_pt1 | contig 20720 bp, 17 predicted proteins | sample I_Bog_E1_1_FD_202095 | JGI IMG/M metagenome (GOLD analysis project Ga0302140, IMG submission 202095) | Peat permafrost microbial communities from Stordalen Mire near Abisko, Sweden - I_Bog_E1_1 | ecosystem: Environmental > Terrestrial > Soil > Wetlands > Peat | place: Sweden: Abisko, Stordalen... | reverse complement strand
TGTCCATTTCTTTCGGACCTGAACCGCTTCAATATTGAAGCGCACACCTTGATTGTCCGTGGGGTTGAGCCGGAGAACGCGGGCAAACAAGTGTTCTGCCTCCTTGAAATTGCCGAGCCTCCACAGGCACAGCCCATAACCGTTCAGACAGCGAAGCCATGGGCGATTATCGATCCGTCCCTAAGGCAAAACGCCATCGCCAAGTCCGTCAAGCGGCAGCTCGCCTACCAGGATGCTCGCCGTAGCGCGAAATACCGCGACCCTGGCTCAGCGCCAGACGTAGAGGCCCTGCCCCTCGCGCAGATTTGGTGGGCTGGATACCCAAAGGGGCGTTCGCGATCACTTCGCGAGAGAAGGGTGCCGGTTGGACGCTGGGCCGGTGCAAATTTCCGGTAATAATATACTTAACAAAATAACCCCATACGGGTATCTTTAGGTCATGGAACCGACCACTTTACAAGACACCATTCTCTACTTTGCCGATCCGGTTAACTGCCGCGAGTACCTTTAGCTCACTGCTGGCCGATGGGCGTCGTCTGCCCCAAGTGCGGAAGCAAGAACGTCCTTTTCATGGAGAAGTATAATCGGTGGCATTGCCGGGAGAAGCACGCTGCGGAAGGTGGAAAGGGCGCCAAGAATGAAGTGGGAATATAGGGTTGAACGGATTAACGTTGGCGCGGTGAATAGAATCGAGAAAATCCAAGAACAACTGAATACGCTCGGCCCAGAAGGTTGGGAAGCTTTCGCTACCCTTTCTAGTGATGGGAACACTATCGGTCTTATTTTGAAGCGCCCAATTTCAAAGTAGCCTATCCGACGCTGCCGAACTTCCCGCCACTTTGCCAAGTATATTGTTACCAAATTTCCACAAGTTCAGAAATATTTTTGCGCAACAGCCATCAGAACAGCCATTCGCGCACAAAAAAGAAAACCGCCTTTTGGGGCGGTTTGTAAAGTGCTTATTTTATTGATGTTATGGTGGACGCGGTAGGAATCGAACCTACAACCTGTCGGTTAGGAGGCCAGTCGTAAAGCGCGGAGTATTCCTCAGTTATGTTCCAGACTAACTCGAACGAAGGGTTGATTCATGGATGTCAAGGGGTCTGCGACAGTGCGACCTGATTCGCGGCGATCGCAGCGCGGTATGCGGTGAGCAAGCCCGGGTTGTGAATACTGTCCCAGATGGTCTGCGCCTTCTCGGCCGATTGACGAGCCGTGCTGATCTGTTGAGTTGTCGATTGCACTCGGGCGAGCACGGCCCAAGCTCCGCCTAAGGTCGCGATCTTCAGATCGATCGTTGGAGTGGCTGAAGCATACTTCTCAGCCAGCGCCAGCGCTTCTTGTGCCGTACCCAAGGCTCCGGCCGTGTCACCGGTCGCAGATTGAAGCAACGCTCGATCCTCTTTAATACGGATGTAATCGCTTTACATGCCGATCCTGGGCTCTGAAACAAACGGCGCGAGCAGATCAAGCGCCCGCTGACCAGCCGCCCCCGCCCGTTGTTGCAGTCCAAACTGTTCGAGTAGATGGCCTTCAAACGCGAGTATTTGAGCGAGTAAGGAGGCCTTGTCATAAGCTTTTGCGTCTGCCGCGACGAGTGGCGCCACAAGTTGCTCAGCCTCCTTGAGCTCGCGCATTGAAGTTTCTGCATCGCCAGGCGCAGGTTCAATCATGCCCAGCCGCGCCAATGCCGTGGCCAAGTCCCGGCGCGCCGTCAAGTCGGCGGGGTCAGCCCTATTCGCGGCTTGGGCAATTTCAACGCTCTTTTGGGCGACTACACGCGCATCGTCAAAACGGCCAAGGTTCGGAGACCACGGAAAGCCGAGCAGCAAGGCATAGTTGCCGTAGGTTTTCGACAGGTTGCGACGGATCAATAATTTTTTTGGATCGGTGCGCAGCACTTCCTCACGGATCGCAATCGACGTCTGGAATTCTTTCGCCGCCTCCTCAAGATGACCGAGAATCATATTGGCCTGCGCGGCGACGGAATCCAGTGTGCCCAATCCCTGCCGGGGATCCTCTTCAGCAGGATAACGCTGGATGATTGCCAGGTCCGCGGCAACCCCTTTTTGTGCGAACTCACGGGAACGCCTTGGATCCGACACTAGAAGCTGAGAGGCGAGCATGCTTTCAATCACCGGCTCCTGTTTTTCGCAGTCGAGGGTGCAGCCCTTCACACTGGAAAGATGGTGTGCCACTGGCACGAGGTCAATGTAGATCTGGAGCGACTCTTGTTTTCTACCTTGCCTCGAAAGCAGGTCCGCCAGCGTAGCCCGGACCTCGATAAAACGCAACATCAGCCCCGAATCATCGGGGCGAAGACGGTACGCTGGACGAAGAATCTCTTCAGCCTTGTGAAGGCTTTTCTCCGCGCCGACCGCGTCTCCCATGCCGGGTCCATTGGGATCACCCTGAACGAGCGCGAGCTTGTAGTAGGCTTCGGTCAGCGCCTCCCGCATATCGCCATTCTTAGCCGCATCTTTGTCGAGGGACTGGAGGTAAGTGAGCGTCGTCTGCACCAGCTTCTGCCGCGCGGGAATTGAGCCGGGCAGCGAAGCGATCGCATCGTTCCATGCAAAGAGCATTGGAAGCCGCAAGTTCCATGATGTCCTGCAATCGATGATCCGCTTTCGATGTCTCCCGTTGTGCCTCGTCTCGCTCTTTTTCGGCGATACCTCGCTGCTCGTCCGCGCCCCGGCGCTGCTCTTCAGCGATTCCTCTTTGCCTGGCTTCCGAGCCGCGCGCAGCATCGGCAGACAAGCGCGCCTCGATAGCGATCTTGCGCTGCGTATCCGCAATGGCGCGATCGGCGCGGGCACGATGGGTCTGCACAAGCGAAAACAAAAGTCCGCCGATCAAGGCAATCGCAACGAGCCCAGCCAGAGCGACGGGAAGAGCGTTTCGCGTAAGAAACCTTCGTGCGAGGTAAGGGAGGGTGCCCTCTCGCGCGGCGCAGTCTGACGAACTGGAGTCCCAGATCTGAGCGGTTGAGGCACACGCCTTTACGCCCGGCTACGCGAGTCCGGAACAGGCGCGTGGCACATTGATTACGGTATCCACGGACATCTACTCTCTAGGCGCCATTTTGTATGAATTGCTCGCCGAGGCGCGTGCGCAGCCGGTTGACTTCGACACACCTACACGCATCCAGCGCGCCATCTGCGAGGTCGACGTACCGCGGCCAAGCCTGCTTGCACGCGGACTACCTTCCGATCTCGACGAGGTGGTCTTGATGGCATTGCGCAAAGACCCCAAGCGACGCTACAAATCTGCGGAGCAGTTCGCCACGGATGTCCGCCATTCGCCAATCCGGGCACGCAGACGGTGGGCACGCCTCTGACGCTCAGGGCTACGGCCAGCTCCGGGCTGATGGTGAACTTCGCCTCAACCACAACAAGCGTGTGCACCGTCTCCGGCACGAGGGCCACCTTTATCGTGGCGGGCACCTACTCGATTACCGCTTCACAGGCGGGCAACAGTACTTACACTGCAGCCACGCCGGTTTCACAGAGCTTTACCGTCAACGCGATCCTGGCTCCTAACTTCACGATCGGCGGCACAGCGGTCACTGTCACGCCAGGCGCAACCAGCGGAAACACCTCGACCATCACCGTAACGCCGGCTGGAGGCTTCACCGGCAGCGTGGTGCTGACGGCTGCCGTCACAAACAGTCCAACTGGCGCGCAGGATCTGCCCACTTTGAGCTTCGGTTCGACCAGCCCGGTCGTCATTTCGGGCGTCAACGACAGCACGGCCACGCTCACAATCAATACAACGGCGGTGACCAGCCGCGCTCAGGACGATCCTGAACGCTCCGGCCCCAAACGGCACGGGGTTCCGTGGTACGCGGCTGGCGATGCGACACTGGCCTCCTTACTCATCTTCGGCATCCGGGCGCGTCGTCGCTGGCGGAACATGCTCGGAATGCTGGTACTCCTTGTAGCCCTTGCTGGCGGCGCGGTCGCATGCGGCGGGAGTATCCACGGCAGTTTAGGCAATTCCGGGGCCACAGTGGGCAGCTACGCCATCACCCTGACGGGCACCTCGAGCTCGACCGCGGCCACAGGCACAGTCACCTTAACTGTGCAGTAGTCAACGCCGCATCCCCGTCGCCGCTTCCTTCCCGGAGTGCGGCGGTTGGGATTGACGAGCTTGGCGCGGTCGTTCTGGTCCTCAAGATCCGCCCCGGCAAGTTGCTGCGTGGATCGTCGTACAGTTTTCCTATATTGACAGCAACCGGGTGCCACACTCCAGCCTGAGAGCGTAAAATCCCGGTCAGATGTGCTTCAACGGCCTGCCCGCAGCCCCGCTGCCTCAGATGAAGAGCAGAACCTCCTCGAAAGAATGGACAAAATCTGTTCGGCAAAACGGGACCGTCGAAGTTTCGTACAAATGTAATACTTTTCTCGCGCGTCAATCTCATTGTTTGTTTGCAAGATGAGGTAAATGAGCAAGAACGGCACTCAAAAGGGTAATATATCAACTAGTAAACGTTTAACAGGTGTACAACATTTTTCTTGAATCTTTCACACTTTGGTGGTAGATTCTGTGTAAATCTAGTTTTGCCGATTGCGAACAGCGTTCTATTACCCCGTGGGGCAACGCCCGAACGAAGGATCTTCGCAAGCATTGGGCGATTGCCATAATTCTATCCAATATCGATCCAGAGCGATGGGACCGAGGGGGGCGGAGCCTGCCCGGAATCACCCCCTCAAGTCTAGAGCTGTCGGAAGTGGTTCGGTTCAATATCCTCTCACTCGTCATCTCTACCGTCACTAGCGTGTGACAAGCGTGGTCCCGACTCTTGGGTCGGCATCGGAGCATTATGACGGTCCTGAAGCCCCGCATCAGAATGATCAGTGTCCGGCTCTCCGAAGAGGAGTACATGGCTCTCAAGCGGGTCTGTCTAGTTACTGGTGCTCGAAGTGTATCGGACCTGACGCGCGATGCGATGCGCGTGCTGCTCAATGGCGCAAATCGGGACGAGGCGTTTGGGAGTCACATGGACGAGTTTCGCGCCCAAATGAGAAGCCTGAACAAGAAGATCGAGCAACTGGCTGCTGAGATCTCAACCTTCAAGACAGACGGAAATCGCGAATGAGTCCGCGGAACTTTTATCGCGCATCGAGATGGGCTGGATGCCGCAAGCCAGCATGTGGAGGCCGGTTATGAAATGCTTCGCCATTTCGGTGATGGCAATTGCTGTTGCCTATGCAGTTTCAGCACAAGCGCAAGCGAGCCCTTACCGTGTAGGCGCGGGAGCTGGTTCTTTCAGCGACGGTTCCAATCTGCCCGTTGACCGGATTGGCAAAGACGATCTGCTGGGCATTGTTGTCTATGACTCGCCGGAGTTGACTCGCACTGTTCGGGTTGGGTCCGGCGGCGAGATTCGATTGCCGATGCTCCATCGCCCGATTCAGGCGGCAGGCCTCAGTCCGGCCGACCTTGAGGCTGCCATTGCCAAGGCTCTCACGGAAGAGAATGTCATGGTCGCGCCCGTTGTGACGGTGTCCGTAGTGGAATCTCGCAGCAAGCCAATTTCTGTCTCGGGTGCCGTCAAGAATCCGGTCACACTTCAGGCAATTGGCACCGTTACGCTGCTTGACGCGATTTCGCGCGCAGGCGGACTTTCCGAAAATGCCGGGGCCGAAATCCTGGTGAGCAAGCCGACCTCGGCGGCTGGCGATAAGACGGTCACGCTGATTCAGCGGATTCCCGTGCGCAGCCTTATCGACGGAGCGGATCCGGCGCTCAATCTGCATCTGGAGGGCGGCGAAGATATCCGGGTTCCCGAGGCAGGCCGGGTCTTCGTTCTGGGCCGGGTCAAGAAGCCCGGCACGTTCTTCATTACAGATGGATCCGAGAGCAGCGTCATGAAGGCGCTGGCTCTATCCGGGGGATTGGACAGCTTTCCCTCTCACAGCGCCTACATCTATCGGGTTGAGGGCGGCGCCGGCGGCAGGAGCGAAATCCCTATCGAATTGAAGAAGATCATGGATCGCAAGTCTCCGGATGTGGCCTTGATGGCCAACGATATACTCTATGTTCCGGATGCGACCGGCACGCGCGCCAGCATGAAGGTTTTGGAATCATCCCTTGGTGTGGCCTCAGTTCTCGGCGCCGCGTTGATCTACGTACACTAGGTTATTTGAGGAGAACCATGCCCGAACAAGCGCGACTGGCGGAGATCATTCCTCCTGGACAGTCCAACAATCTGCCGGCGATGGCCTACTATCCGCCATTTCCACCGCCGCAGGAGTTTGAGCCGGAGGCGCCTTCGGTGCCCCTGTCGCACTATCTGTGGGTTCTCAGGCGGCATCGCTGGAAGATCGCCGCATTCGTTGCTGCCTGTGTCTTGGCGGCCGGGGTTGTCTCAGCGCGCCTGAAGCCAGTTTACGAGTCCACGGCCACTGTGGATATCGACCGGCAGGCTCCATCGGATGTAGTCGGTGAGGGCTCTACGCGCAATGCGGATGTGTATGACGATGCGGATCAATTCATTGCAACACAGATCAAACTCATCCAGTCGGATTCTGTGTTGCGCCCGGTAGCAGAGCAATTTCATCTGCTTGACCGTGAGGGACAACTGAAGAAGCTCGGCGCCGAGAAAGCGCAGGAGGCTGCTCAAGCGCCTGTCTCGCTGGGCGGCCTCAAAGTGACCCGCCCCCCCAATACATACCTCCTTCAAATCAGCTATCGCTCTCCAGACCCGCGTCTTGCTGCTGATGTTGCAAATGGGATTGCGAATTCCTATCTTGCGCATACCTATGACATTCGTATTCGCTCGTCTGCCACCTTGTCGTCGTTTATGGAAAAGCAGCTCGACGAGCTGAAGGCGAAGATGGAGAAATCCGGCCTGGCCCTCGCGCAGTTTGAAAAGGATCTGGATGTTATCAATCCGGAAGAAAAAACAAACATCCTCTCGGCGCGGCTGCTGCAGTTGAATACGGAATACACAGCAGCTCAGGGAGAGCGAGTCAGCAAAGAAGCGGCCTGGAATGCCATGAAGTCCGGATCGCTTGAAGCCGCACAGGTCTCTAACCAGGGCGAGGCGCTTGACAAGCTCAGTGTGACTCTCGATCAGGCCCGTCAGCGGTTTGCTCTGGTCAAATCAACCTATGGAACCACCCACCCGGAATATCGCAAGGCCGCCTCCGAAGTTGCCGAAGTAGAGAAGCAGATCGAGAGTACCCGCGCCAACATCTCCAATCGTATCGAGGTCGAGTATCGCGAGGCGCTCAATCGCGAGCACATGCTGCAGGCAGCTGTAGCCGAGACCAAGGCCGACTGGGACCGCATCAACTCCCGATCCTTCGAGTATCAGCAGTTGAAGCGGGAGGCCGATGCCGACAAGGCTCTCTATGACGAACTGATCCGGAAGATTCGCGAGGCCGACATCAATGCCGGCTTCCAGAACAACAATATTCGCATCGCAGATGTGGCGCGGCCGCCTTTGAGTCCTGTGGCTCCGAATATCCGGCTCAATCTCATGCTGGCGTTCCTCTTTTCTACCCTGCTGGCGGTTGGCGCAGCCCTGTTATACGACTCGCTCGATACCACCCTTCGCGATCCTAAGGAAGCCAGCCGCTTTCTCGGCACGGATGTTATCGCCACCATGCCTATCGATCGCGCCTCGGCCCAGCTCGATAAATCTTCGCCGTCCGGCTCCGCAGAGCCCATCGTCCCGAAGCTCATCAAGAGCGGAAACCGCAAAGGCTACTACTCCACGACCTCCGAATTTGAAGAGGCAGTGCGTACGCTGCGCAACACCATCCTGCTCTCGGACTTCGAGGGCCGGCTGCGCTCCATCGTGGTCACCAGCGCCATACCCGGCGAGGGCAAGACGACCATCGCTGCACATCTCGCCATCGCCAACGCCTACCGTGGCAAAAAGACGCTGCTCGTGGACGGCGATCTGCGCCGCCCCAGCATCCACGCACGATTCGGCTTGACTCCGCGCGAGGGGCTGTCCAATGTCCTCACCGGCGAACTGCCCTGGCGCGATGTCGTGCTCCCTGTCGCAGACAAGCCCAACCTGAGCCTGCTGCCGGCCGGCCCCGGCTCCCATCGCGCCGCCGATCTCATCGGTCCCCGGCTTTCAACCCTGCTCGACGAGTTCGCCAAGGAATACGATCTCGTTATCCTGGATTCCCCGCCCCTGCTGGGCTTTGCCGAATGCCTCCAGATGGCCAGCGCCGCCGATGGTGTACTCATCATCAGCCGCGCCGGAGAAACCAGGCGCAAGGCCGTCGCCGAGGTCGTCTCGGTGCTCTCCCGCCTCCGCGCCAACATCGTCGGCGTCGTCCTCAACCAGGTAACCCACAACATGACCTCAGAAGGCTATTCAAACTACGGATACCACGGTTATCGCTACGGCCAGAAACCTGAGTGAGCGAATCATCAAGTATCAATCTCCGCTCTTCCACGATACGGTGAGGGCGTGATGAATGGCCTCCCTTCACGGTAAGAGAGGTTAGAATCGGAAAGTTAAATGAAGCGTACGATTCGGTCTCTCGTCAAATCCCTGGGCTACGAAGTGCGTACTGTCTCCGCCAGCCGCAGATTCAGAAGGCTGGAGCAGCTTGGCATCAATCTTGTTTTGGATGTTGGGGCCAATATCGGTCAGTACGCATCCAGTCTGCGCAAGAGCGGATACAAGGGCAGGATACGGTCCTACGAGCCTCTTCACGAAGCGTTCGCGGCCCTCACCTCCAAAGCTGCGCACGACCCGGCGTGGACGGCCGTCAACTGCGCTTGCGGCGCCAGAGACCAGAGCGCAACCATCAACGTTGCGAAGAACAGTTTTTCCAGTTCGCTGCTCCCCATCCTGGAAAGGCACGTGCAGAATGCCGAGGATTCAACGTACATCAAGCAGGAAGTGATTTCCGTGCGCTCCCTGGATGAGGAAATACTTCCCGCCCTCACGCCCAGCGATAAGCTGTGGCTGAAGATCGACACGCAAGGATATGAGGCCGAAGTGCTGAAAGGCGCCGTTGAGCTTTTGGACCGTGTCGCTGGCTTGGAGTGCGAATTGTCCATCTTGCCTCTCTACGATGGGCAGCCATTGATCGATGAGATGATCCGTTCGCTCTATAAAAAGGGATTCCGCCTGGTCGAAACAACGCCCGGGTTCTTTGAGGAAGACACTGGCTACCCCCTTCAAATGGATGGCATTTTCCTCAGAATGTAGCTCACTGCGCCGACTAGCCAAGCGAACGGCCGAAACGAAAGGCATTTCGAATTCCGCAATGAACAATAAAACTGAGTGATCAACCGGGACTCATCGCCAGTTGTTGACGCAGCGCCCGAGGACATTTCTACGCAAATGAGATTCCTATGAAACCGTCAATCGCAATCCTGGTCTCCTCGCACGACCCATACTCCGATCTTTGGCCCCCCTACTTTGCGGCATTCCATCGCAATTGGCCGGACTGCCCATTTCAGATATACCTGCTTTCAAATCGCATCGTCTTTCCGGACCCTGCTGTTAAGCCGATCCTGGTTGGCGATGTTCGGTCGTGGCCGGACAGCATTCGCCTTGCGCTCGAGCAGATCGACGAAGACTTTGTCCTACTTCTGCTTGAGGACCTCTTCTTAATCTCGCCCATTGACACTGAACGCTTTCTTCGTCTTGCGGAGTGGGTCACTGACCACCGGCCTGCCTGCATCCGAGTCGAACCCGTGCCGGGTATGGCTCCGTCCGAGTTCAAAGGCATTTGCAAGCTTCCTCCCGGAATACCGTACCGAGCCTCAACGGTTCTGACTCTGTGGAGAAAAGAGGTTCTTCTCGCGCTACTGCGGTCCGAGGAAACCATCTGGCAGTTTGAAGTTCAGGGATCAGTCCGTACCGACGCGTATCCCGACTTCTATGCGACCGAAGAGACCTACTTGCCATGGCTTAACTGCGTCATTCGCGGCAAGTGGGTGCCGCAAGCCCAGGCGGCGATGATTGCCGCCGGATATCCCGTCCAGACGCAGGCCCGTGGGATGTTTACTCTCTCGGAGCGAATCAAGCAATTCGGCCGCCATACGCGCGCCCGTGCGCTCAGGCTCCTTCCCATACAATTCCAGCGCGGCATTCGGCTTTGGTTTGATTCGACTCCGAAGGTGTCCGTCGTCGCAGCAAGGAAATAGCCGGCAGTGTTCCCCGCGCCGCCTGACCCCATTCGTTCCCACACCTATGCAGCTTGTTCCCAATCAAGAAAACACTCCCGCCGGCGCATCCTCACCCGTCGTCGCGCTCGTGCGCCATTTCGCCCGCAAGGTAATCAAAGACGCTGAGATACTCCGTCTAGCCCGCAACGTGGCTTGGTCCAGCTTCGGAGTCGTGCTGTCTCAGGTCATCACGCTGGTTGCCTACGTCGCACTCGCACGGTATATCGGAAAAGAACGGTTCGGCGAATTCACCATAATTCAAGGCACTGCCAATACAGTATCCGCCTTCGCGGGACTCGGATTCGGAATCACCGCCACCAAATACATTGCTGAGCTGCGCCAGCGCGAGCCCGCCCAGGCCGGGTCGGTCATGGCGATGATTAGCCTAATCACCCTGATCTGGACCGCGCTCCTCACTCTCGTCATCTGGGTGGCCGCGCCTGAAATTGCCTCTGAGATTCTCAAGCGGCCCGAGCTGGCTTCCGCTGTGCGCATTGGGGCCGTCCTGCTTTTCTTTACCGCCATCATGAACGTCCAAAACGGGGCGCTCGCCGGCTTCGAGTCCTTCGATGCAGTGGCCAAGACCTCCATGCTCAGGGGCTTTCTCATCCTTCCTTTCCTGCTTGCCGGTGCGGCCATGGGTGGGGTGCGAGGCGCGCTTGTTGGCTTTGCCGCGGTCGGAGCCCTCATTTGCGCCGTCAATTACAACCTGCTCAGGCGCCGCTGCAACCTGTACTCCATCGCGCTCACCCTGCGCGGCGGCCTCGCGCGGCTGCGCTTGCTCGCCGCTTTCTCCATCCCTGCATTCCTCGCCAACATCCTGCCCGCGCCCTGCCTCTCGCTGGCGCAACTGCTCCTGGTCCGGCAGCCGGGCGGATACGGCGACGTCGCCATCTTCAGCGCGGCATTCCAAATCAGAACCGGCATCGTCCTGGTCCCCGCGCTTCTCTCGCAGCCCCTTGTGCCCATGTTCGCCAGCTTCCATGCCAGCAACACGACCTCTCGCAACAAGCTCCTACGTGCCACCTGCGCTGCAACGCTCGTCGTATCTGTCGCTCTCGCCGCCATCGTCTGCGCGTTTCCAAAGTACATCATGCTCGCCTACGGGCACGCCTTCACCGAGCAGTCTCCCGTCCTCATTCTCCTGGTCGTCTCCGCGGTCATCAACTCAGTCTCGAATCCATTTATGTCCGCCACCATCAGCGCGGGCAAGATGTGGACTCTCTTCATGACCTACGCCGCTTGGGGCACCGCATTCCTCATCACAACCTACCTGCTGTTGCCGTCCCTTCACGCAACCGCCCTCGCCTGTGCCTACGTCGCGGGGGATTCCGTGCAAGGTGTGTTCATTCTTACCGCGCATATTCGTCACGAAAGAGATCGAGCCGCGCCGAAATGGCAAAACAACTTGCTCGATACTGTTGAGGAGATCTAGGAGGTGAGCGAATTGGCGGGTCCAATCCGCTCCCGCAATGCCGTCGTCGATGCATGCAAGGGCTTTGCGATTCTGTTGGTCGTTCTGGGCCATGTGCTTCAGAGCCATCTGTCGCAACCTGATGACAACTGGCTCTATCGCATCATTTACTCTTTCCACATGCCGCTCTTTTTCCTTTTGAGCGGCTGGGTTGCTAAGCCGGAATCCAAAGGGAGAATCAAGAAGACATTCCTCAGGCTCATCCCTCCAACCTTTTCGTGGTACGCCATCCAGTATGTAGCGGAGCAGCGCTATAAAAATGAGGGATTTCTTCTCTACCTTGTTAAGTTTCTGCAGCGCCCGGACAACGGATTGTGGTTTTTATGGGTACTCGCATTTTGTATCCTCGCGCTGGTTCTCTGCCGCAGGCTTGAAGAGAGAGCCGGAATCTGGGCTTACTTGATCGGCGTGATAGTGCTAATGACGTTGCCCATTCATTATCTCGGCGTTTCTCTGATGGGGGTGTATTTTCCATACCTGACTGTCGGATACTTGCTTTCTCGTTCTTCGATGGATGTGAAGCGAGCGGCTCCATATGTGATTGGAATATCGGCGATCATCTATCCACTTGCGCTGCCTTTCTGGCACCGCACACTCCCGCTCTCCAGCGGCAAATCCATTTCGTGGCTGGCTGGGCATCTTACCGTTCAAGTATTTGAGTTTGCGGGCGCGAAGTTTGTGGAGGGTTTCACGGGGAGCGTTATCGCTATCTGCATCGTATTTCTGATCTATCGGTATCTTCATTTGTCCCTGCTACTTTGGTTTGGGCAGCGCACGCTGGAGATCTACGTATCTCATCAGCTTTTTGTTTACCTCTTTCCATCGAGCAGTCCTGTGGCCATCGCTGAAGCCTTTATCGCCGCTTTATCTGCTCCAATTATTCTGGCTCTGCTTCTTAAGCGGATTCGGCTCCTCGACTTCCTCCTTTATGGAGGCGAATTGAAGCGGCCTGCGCCACTCGCGGCTTCGGCAGCATAGGTAGCTCTCATCCTGCAACAGAGAAACATTATTCCGAAAGATCGTCCATGAGCGATTCACGGCCACTCAAGGTACTTGTCTCCTCCTTTGCATTCAGCCCTGTCAAAGGGTCTGAATTCTCGGTCGGATGGGATTACGTGCGTGCCATTTCGGCAAGGCATAAGGTGTGGGTGATTGCACGGAGTACCGAACGAGAGGAAACGGAAGAGTATCTGCGTCAGCACCCGGACGCGATGCCCAACGTAACGGTTCACTATCTTCCGTTTTCATCTAGTTCCTTTAGTTTTCCTTTGTGGGAACTCGCATTCTACCCCATGATGAGGCAATGGCAGCGTAAGGCGTTGCGGCTCGGCTGCGCCCTGGATGCGGAGATTAACTTCGATCTGATCCACCACATTACGGCGACCGGTTTTCGCGAGCCAGGATACCTATGGAAGATTCCCAAACCGTTTGTGTGGGGGCCTGTCGCTGGTTTGCAGTACTTTCCCCTGCAACTCCTGAGTGCTGTGCCTTTCCGTTCGCGGCCGTTCTTTGTCCTCAAGAACCTCTCGACGGTCTGGGCCATGCATTTCTCTCGCAGGCCGAGGCGCGCCGCCGCTACCGCGCGAGCCCTCCTGGCCGGGTCGAGCAGTGTCGCGGATAAGGTCCGTTCGCTCTGGGGCCTGGATGCCACCGTCTCCTGCGAGGTGAGCGCGCCCGACCTGGAACTTGGACCGCCGGCTCGCAGAGCGCCCGATGAACCCTTGCACATTGTCTGGAGCGGAAGCTGCCAGCCAAGAAAAGCGCTGAATATCGTTCTGCTGGCGCTGAGGCAGCTCAGACAATCTCCCGTTAACTGGCGGTTGACCGCCGTGGGCGACGGCCCGCTTCTCGCACCATGGAAGGCGCTTGCCGCCAGCCTCGGAATAGGCGAGCGCTGCACATTCCTCGGCAGGGTGTCGCGGGCAGAAGTTCTTCGCGTGATGGCAACCGGCCATTGTTTCGTCCAACCAAGTTTGTATGACGCAACCTCCACTGTGGTGGCCGAAGCCCTGGCCCATGGACTGCCGGTCATTTGCCTTGACCACTTCGGATTCAAGGACGCCGTCCATGCGGATTGCGGCGTCAGGATTCCGCCCAACAGTCTCGATCAGGTAGTCCGAGGCTTCGCCAGGGCCATCGAAGCCTTGTGTCTGGACGAGGATCGCAGATATGCGATGGCTATTGCTGCACAAAAAGCATCGCAGTGTCTTACATGGCAACACAAAGCAGAGGTTATCAACGAGGTTTATCGTCGCGTCCTTCCAGAGATGTTTGCTGCTCAGGAGAACCCCGCCAAATTAAACTCTATTGCGCACATGCCATACGAACTCAACACCCCTTCATCGCTCGCTACCTGTCGCACAATTGAGAATCAAGGTCAGAATGTACGCTGAAACCTCGCCGTTCACAGTTGTTCCTCGTTGGAGATCGGCGGCGCATGTGCGCTTCTCGAAACAGATGCTTTTCGCCGATGACAAGGCGAAGCCCTCCGCGAATATCAGATTGTGCCTTTGGCTGATCTACTACTTTACGCTTTGCGACACCACCCTGAAATTCCTCCCAGTTGGGATTGCACTACCGCTCCGGTATCTTCCCGAGGGTGTTCTCTACGGTTTTACCATCGTCGTCTTCATGAAAGGAAGGCGAGTCACCTCCTTCCCATTGTTTTGGCCCCTGTGTGCTTGCGCCCTGCTCATGTCAATCTCAGGGATATTGAATTCATCGCCAATCTTAGCGGTCATAGGGGACTTCCGAAGCTTTTTCCGCTTCGCGGCCTTCGCGTACATCGGATGGAGAACTGGGATCACACCAAAGCGCATCGAGCAGTTTATCGATGGGTTTCTTCTGCTGACTGTTGTAGAACTGATCGTCGGAGGGCTTGAATTGGTTGGGGGCCAAGGAGCGCAAACTTTCTTCTCCCCGGCTTTGGGTTGGAGCTCAGGAACACCGCTCGCGCAAGCCCATGAAGCGAGAGATGCGGGTGGGTGGATATTCGGGACGATGTCAGACTATAACCAGTTTGGAATGTTCATGACAATAAGCTGCGTTCTGGCGCTTGCAATGTACTTTATCAAAGCCTCAGGCAAGTATCTGTGGATTGCATCTGCCGCCGCGTTGGCTGTCGTACTGTCTTTCTCGAGACATTCGCTTCCCATGCTGGCTCTTGCGGTCGGCATTTTCTTTTTCTTTCAGCGCAAGAGAATGGCGAATGCCTCCACACTGCGGCGATTTATTCCTGTGATTGTGTGCCTGCTGACGCTGGCATATTTCGGGCAGAGCCTTGGATCGGCATTTGAGGGGCGGGTTGCTTCGGCGTTTACTCAAAGGTCTCTTGCAGGAGACCGTTTGGCAAACGTCCGGCTCTATTTGACCATGGAGCTCACGCCCCGGTTCTTGCGGGCAAACCCGCTTTTCGGGCAGGGGCCTGTTGAGGAATCCGAACTCCCGCTGACAGAGGGAAGGAATACAGCTCTGGGGCCAGTGCTCCGGGCGGCTCCGGATATCCCTCGGGATGCGACCTTTTTTTTCGGTGATGTGGTATGGGTGTACGTGCTGGGGCTTTACGGGTGCTTTGGGTTAGCCGCATTCGGATGGGTCTTCTGGTCGATTGGGGCCACAGCCAACAAGTTACGAAAGAGAAGGTCGAGTCCTGAGGGCGTCGTGATCGCGCAAGCCTGTATTGTGACGGTTGTCGCGTTTGTCATGTCAGGATTTTTTAGCCTGGAAATGATTTCAAGAGACTGCATTCCGGTCTTCTGGGTTCTTGCCGGTATGGTCTTCTCCTTGGCGACAAGCCCCATGCGCAGCATGCAAGTTCTTGGTCATCGCGCCAGTTTGTTGAGACACCAAATCCCGCACCAAGTTTGACTGGGAATGAATACTTATGCGACTGATTTCCAATCTTTTTTATAAGTTTTCCGGAATCGTTTTTCTACTTCTCTCCAAAATCAAGGTCGGTATCGGCGGTTATCGCGCGCCAAAGCCCTTCTCAACAGACGAGGCGGAACGGTCCGCTAACTACGATATTGCCGTTGTGGACGAGTGGCTCAGGCATCTCGCCACGTATGCACCGGCAACTTCTGTGGCTGATAAAAGTGTTTTGGAACTTGGACCCGGGTCCGATCTCGGTACCGGGCTGTATCTCCTTTCAAAGGGAGCCTCACAATACGTTGCACTCGATGTGAACAACTTGGTCCCACACGCGCCCGGCGAACTATATGATGCCTTGTTCCGTGAGATTGCAACTCGCAGTGAATCAGGCATTGAATCTCTTCGTCAGGAACTCAGATTAGCTAAGGAAGGAACGGGACAGAGGCTACGGTTCGTCTGCTCGCCCACCTTCGATCTGGCATCGTCTGTCAAAGCGAATTCTATTGACTTGGTCTTCAGTCAGGCCGCATTTGAGCACTTCGACGATTTCAATCGGTTTGCGAAGGATCTCGATTCCGTGACGAGGCCTGGAGCAATCCTGATTACCGAGGTGGATTTGCAGGCGCACTCCCGCTGGATTCGGGATAAGGATCCATTGAGCATCTATCGTTACAGCGAAATGGTTTACAAGTCGCTTCGATGTGCGGGTTCACCGAATCGGCTCCGGCCTTATCAGTACAAAGCTATTCTTGAAAAATACGGCTGGACCAACGTACAGATCAAACCGTTGACCATTTTGGATGAGAAGCGCTTCGCCTGTGTTCGGGATGGCATGGCGGAGCAGTTCAGGGGCGATCAGAACCAGATGGAGCAATTGACGATCATGCTTTGCGCCACAAAGGCCGGGTCAAGCCTAAAGCTTCAAAGCAACCCGAAATGAAGATCGCCCTCGCAAACAATTACTACTACGTGCGCGGGGGCAGCGAGCGCGTTCTATTTGGCGATCAGGAGGCACTCGAGGCGGCGGGACACGAGGTTCGGCCCTTTGCGCCGAAAGATGAACGAAACAATGCCGCGAGTTCATCGGCTTTCTTCCCGCAGGTGACGGACTACGGGGCAGCCCATGGCGCTGGCCTGCTGAAAGCCGCAATCGATCTGGTGTATTCTCCTGCGGTGGGGCAGGCCTTCGCAGAGTTTCTCGATGACTTTCGCCCGGACGTAGTCCACTGTCATAACATTTACGGCCGCCTGACCACCGCTATTCTGGACGAGGCAAAGCATCGGCGTATTCCCGTCGTGATGACGGTACACGATCTCAAGCTGGTTTGTCCTGCCTATCTCGGATTGCGCGAGGGGCAGCCCTGCCAGCTATGCCAGGATGGCGGTTACTGGCGCTGCGTGCGATGGAAATGCCACAAGCAAAGCCGCTCCGCATCGCTGGTGTATGCCGCCGAGTCTTATTTCAATCGTTTCGCCGGCAAGTACGGCGCGGTGTCGCGCTTTCTGTGTCCCAGCCGCTTCATGCAGCGGTCACTGATCGATGCAGGGATCGCGGAAGATCGGACGGCATATCACCCCAACGCGCTTCCCCTCGATGACTACTCTCCCCAATTCGAGCCCGGCGACTATGTTTTGTATGCAGGCAGGCTTTCTGCGGAAAAAGGCATCCTGACTTTACTTGCTGCCCTTGAGCAGGCAAAGATTCCATTGCGCATCGCCGGCACAGGGCCTCTTGAAGCGGAGATTCGCAGCCTGATCGACCAGCGCAAGCTTTCCGTCACGATGGAAGGTTATTGCGAGGGGGATCGCCTGGCTGAGTTATACAGAAACTCCGCGTTCACCGTTGTTCCTTCCGAGTGGTATGAGAACGCTTCGATGTCCATCCTGGAATCATTCGCGTATGGCAAGCCGGTGCTGGCATCCAATATCGGCGGCAATCCAGAACTGGTCGCCGATGGGGAGGCGGGACGTCGATTTGCGTCCGGCAGCGTAGAGAAATTGGCCGAAGCAGCTAGCGCTTTGTGGGCGGACCGCGGCGAACTGAGCAAGATGGGAAGAAGCGCCCGAAGCCTCATGGAGCTGCGGTTCAACCAGGAGCAAAGACTCTCAGCCTTGCTCGGCATCTATAACGATGTGTGCGCGCACCCCTCGGATACGTCTTGATTGCGCGCTGAAACCATTCTGACAATTGCTCCATGAAGGAGCAGCCAAGCACAAAACCTCTATATCTTTCGGAGGAGCCTTAAAAAGGACGTGTAATGAAGAAAATCTACGTTGCAGGTTGTGGAGGCATGTTAGGTGAAGCTTTCTACAAGCAGTTCAAAGAGGAATACGAACTGAAATGCACCGACAAAGACGTAAATGCATCCTGGTTATCGTTTCTCGATTTTCGAGATTTCGGCGCATATGAGAGGGATGTTACTGGATTCAATCCAGACTACCTGTTTCATCTTGGCGCCTATACCGATCTTGAGTACTGCGAGAACAATTCGGACGATACGTATGTTACAAATACGCTCGCGGTCGAGAATGCTGTCCTGATAGCCAATAAGCTCGACATCCCTCTTCTCTATATAAGTACCGCTGGGATATTCGATGGCTGCAAGGAGCAGTACGACGACTGGGATCTGCCGAATCCTCTCGGCGTTTATGCGCGTTCCAAATATATGGGGGAACGCTATGTCGTGGAGCATGCAAACAGATACCTCGTGTGCCGCGCCGGGTGGATGATGGGAGCCGGACCTGGGAAAGATAAGAAATTCATCCAAAAGCTCATGAAACAGTTGAAGGATGGCAAGCAGGAACTGCGCATCGTCAACGACAGGGATGGCACCCCAACCTATACCCATGACTTTGCGAGAAACGTGAAACTGCTGCTTGAAAAGGAATTCTGGGGCCTCTATAACATGGTATGCGGAGGCCAGACGAGCCGCCTGGAGGTTGCCCAGGAACTCCTCTGTCTGCTTAATCTCACCGAGTCAGTGCGATTGCAACCAGTTGAAAGCTCATATTTCAGCAAAGAATATTTCGCCCCTCGCCCGGCGTGCGAGCGGCTTGTGAATCAAAAACTTGATCTTCGAGGCCTGAATATCATGCGCGATTGGCAGGTTGCGCTGAAGGAGTATGTATCCACGTATTACCAAGGCTACTTGGCATGATGAAGAAAGTAGCCATCGTCGGTACAGCTGGTCTACCGGCAAATTACGGCGGGTTTGAAACCCTGGCAGAAAATCTGGTTAAGCATCTTGCTGGCCGTTACGAGTTTGTAGTCTATTGCAAGCGGACGGCTCGCGCGCAACGGCTGACTGAGTTCTGTGGCGCGCGCCTGATCTATATCCCTTTTCACTCAAACGGATGGCAGAGCCCTCTCTATGACATCGTTTCCCTGTTGCACGCATTTGCCACTGCCGACGTAGTCCTTTATCTCGGCCCAGTCGTCGGTTATGTACTGCCTTTAAATCGCCTGTTTGCAAAGAATCTCGTGGTGAATTTTGGCGGGCTGAACGAATGGGAACGCGAAAAGCTCTCGGCAATGGAAAAGAGATACATGCTTATGAGCTGTTCGCTGGCGGCGCACAGTGCTACCAGTAATATCGCCGATAACTTCGTGCTTCAGGGTAATATAGAAAAGACTTTTCGAGCCAAATCTGTAGTCGTCCGGTATGGCGGCGATCACACTAGCATCCCAGCTGACGATTTAGAGTTACGGGAGCTTTATCCATTTGTACAAGAGACGTACTTTGTCAGCGTAGCAAGAGCGCAGATCGATAATAACCTGCATCTGGTTATCGAAGCTTTCAAGAATGTGCCTGACAAAAAGCTAGTTCTAATTTCCAATTGGTCTACTTCCGAATATGGAAGAGAGTTGTTCGAGAAAAATCAGAACATCGATAACGTCATGCTATTGCCAGCCATCTACAACTTGCGTCACCTCGACTACATCCGCAGCCGAGCTGTCGCATACATTCATAGCCATTCGTATTGCGGAACGGCGCCGTCGCTCGTGGAGGCAATCTGCCTTGGGTTGCCGATCATTAGTTGGGATGTTCCAACGAACCGAGAAACTACGCGCGAACGCGCCTTGTTTTTCAACTCGCAGGAATCTCTTCAGAAAGTTATTTGCACCGCCGCTCAATCCGACTTGAACGCGGTGCGGGAAGCTCTCCGGCCGCTGGCCTCTGAAGAATACACGTGGGACCGTGTTTGCCGCGGCTACTCGAATCTTTTCGATAACACAGGGTCATGGCTTCAGCATAGCAGCAAGGATGAGTTAGCCTCGTAAGCTGGCATTCTCCTCTCACCAAAAATGTATTCCTCGCATAGTTTTCTTCGATCTGCTGAAAAATATGTTTTCTCTACTCTTTCTTGGTTTCGTTTCTTTCGCGCTGGCGCTGTTCCTTACGCCGCTGGTGAGGAATCTTGCCTGGCGCTATGGGATCGTGGATCAGCCCGACCATCTGCGCAAAATCCACAGCACGCCGATTCCGCGTATGGGAGGCGTGGCCATATTCGCGGCGGTTATCGTATCTTATGGCCTGCTTCTTGCTGTCAGATTGAGCTCGGGCAGAATCGTCTGGGAGGGAATGCCGCTCATACTTCGCATCCTTCCCGCGCTTTGTGTCATTTTTGGCATCGGGCTCGTGGATGATATTGTCAGCATTCGTCCATGGAAGAAACTCTCAGGTCAAGTTGGAGCGGCAATACTGGCCTGGGTTGGCGGCGTTCATGTGGGCGGTCTCGCTGGCCATCCCTTCTCCGGTGTAGCTAGCTTTGCCATAACACTTGTGTGGATTGTTGCCTGCACGAATGCGATTAATCTGATCGATGGTGTCGATGGCCTTGCTGCCGGCGTCAGTTTCTTTGCCGCTCTGACCATGGTCATAGCCGCCGAGGTCAACCATAACTTGCCGATGGCTCTCGCAGTTGTGCCGCTGGCTGGCGCGTTGCTTGGCTTTCTGCGCTACAATTTCAATCCGGCAAGCATCTTTCTTGGCGACTGTGGAAGCCTGACCCTGGGCTTCGTGCTCGGGTGCTGTGGCGCGGTTTGGGGCGAGAAGTCATCAACGCTGCTTGGGATGACTGCCCCGCTTCTGGTTCTTGCGGTCCCTCTCCTTGACATTGGGCTTGCCATTGTAAGGCGATTGATCCATGGCCAGCCAATATTTGCCGCGGACCGAGGGCATATTCATCACAAGTTGCTGTCGATGGGGGTTACGCCCCG
>Ga0302140_10003287_pt1 | contig 20744 bp, 22 predicted proteins | sample I_Bog_E1_1_FD_202095 | JGI IMG/M metagenome (GOLD analysis project Ga0302140, IMG submission 202095) | Peat permafrost microbial communities from Stordalen Mire near Abisko, Sweden - I_Bog_E1_1 | ecosystem: Environmental > Terrestrial > Soil > Wetlands > Peat | place: Sweden: Abisko, Stordalen... | reverse complement strand
TGCGAACACATGCCCGCCGCTACCACGCCCTGGGCGGCGTGGCGCTTCTGCGACGAGCTTACCATTTTTTTGAGTTCACCTCTTTCAGCACCTGGATGTTCAAGACCTGGTCGGCAACGATCCGCTTCAGGCGGGCGTTCTCCTCCCTGAGGGCCTTCAACTCCTTCACCTCGTCGATCTCCATCGCACCGTACTGCTGCTTCCAGCGGTGGAGTGTCGCTTCGCTGATGTTCACTTCGCGGGACACGGCCTGCGCCGACTCCCCGCCGTCGATCCGGCGCAGCATCGCTACGATCTGCTCCGGCGTGTGCTTCTTTCCTTTTGGCATCTGGGTTCCTTTCTTGGAGCCCAGACTCTCAATCGCAATGGCTCAGTTCTGGTACGTCAGGTCAAATCTACCGGGTTGCCAGGAAGACTCGAACTGAGCATCAATCGGTTCTTCGTTTAGACTGTTAACCAAATTGAAGAAATTGATGCCGTGTCGAGTCCCGCCGAAGCGATCGAACGTCGATTTGAGAGTGCTCTGATTGAGGCATCTCAAAAGCTCGAGTCGCTAGCTATCATTCGCGGGCGGCCAGTCAGTTTGAAAGGATTGCGTGGATGGATCTTTGAGCAAACTGTCCGCACGTGCTTGGAAGAGGAATTGGAGAAGCGGGGTATTGCGGCTGCCATTACAGAACAGGCATCGATTGGTGGACGTGCAACCGTTGACCTTTTAATCGGCTCGATTGCGATTGAGATAAAGGTGGCCGGTTTTTTCAACGATGTTGGTGAGCGATACCTCAGCTATCGCAAGACCATCGAGGCCAAAGGATGGGAGTATTTTTACCTGACCCTCAGCGAAACCTATATGCCGTATCGGGAGGTTGCTCGGCGAGCATTTGGTAAAGAGCGAGCATTCTTTTTGAGCGAAAAAGGCGAATGGAGTCGTTTCATTGTTAAGGTTGTGCGCATTCTCCGAGAGAAGAAGTGCAGTTAAGACCCTCTCCTGAATTTAAGTTGCTGGTAGACGTACGACGGCGGGAGTGATTAAATCCCTGCATGCTCAAACCCGAGAGGCGTCGGCGAAAGGACTACAGATTCTGTTTTCTTGGACGAGATTTTGAAAAGAGCAATGGAGGTCCATTGGAAGCTGAAAAGACGGCGATGTATCAGCAAGTGGAGCAATTTCTCTGTACGAAGGAAATGAAAGTATACCCGAAGGTGGAGCCCGGAAAGTGGTTATGGCCCGGTCTAATTGAAGGGATTCGAAGAAGCGCTTTTTGTGTTTTTGAAGTCTGGAGCAAGAATCACAATACGCACATCGAACTCGGCTTTGCCCTTGCTGAATGTCTGCCTGTTGCATTGTTGATTTGTGATAAAGATAATGCGAGGGATGTACTTCCAGCCGATCTCGCTGGTTTGATTCAAGTGCGTTATTCGAAAATTGATGAAATCGCGGGCCAACTTGATAAATTAATACCCAACGAGTGGTATTCGGTCGAGAGGCGCCTTCGATATCGCTTGGCAGTCGCCGCCAGTACGAGACCTTTGCGCGATATGCCAGGAAGGTGTTTTCGGGAGGACTGGCCGCCGCTTACATCGCTACGAACATCGGCCGGCTGAAACACATAAACCCTCGGACCTTGGAGGTCTTCTTGGCCACCGACCAAACGATTAGAAGTCTTGTGTTCACCGACGCCCCGGATGGCTACTCAGGCGCGAGAAGGCGCGGGATGACACTTCGCTTTGGATTGGTATTTGACCGCGTGGACACCGATGGCAGTCCGAATAAGTTGCTCGAAATCCCGACAGATCAGGCGGTGCCGACGCTTTCATCAATAACGGCCGGGCGCCTTTTGGATCGCATCGTTACCGAGAAAATCGTCGTCGTATTGGCGGCTGATTTCAGCAATCACCTGTTGAGATTCAAAGCGGCTGCGGCATGACTTGCCTAGGCCGGCATTCCCGTCGACGGTAGCCGCCTCAAACTTCGGCTAGGGGCTCCAGTCGGACATTGCTGGACTGTGGCGGAAACTGTGGCGGTAGTCCCCAGGAATCCATGCTAGTCCGCTGTAGTCCAGCAATTCCCAGGAAACGAGATCGTCCCACCGTCCAGTTACGTAACTCGTTAAAGAAAAACGCCTCCCGCGAAGGGGAGGCGTCTTAAATTGGGTGCAGGGGTTGGATTCGAACCAACGACCTTCAGGTTATGAGCCTGCGTGGGGTTATTTATAGATCAATGGATTAGATCAAATCCAAGCCCAACTACGTGGGAAACTACGGGTATTGGGTACTCAAACAGCGCAACGCTCCATTTTCGCAGGTATGCTCAATTATCAGATATAAGGCAGCTCGGCCGACGACCTCATTGGCGAATATATCCCTCTTTGGTTTTTGATGCGTTGGAGATGCAATCGACTAGAGACTCTCTTCATGAGTGAACTGCCGAAAACGGACAAGACCTTGCACGTGAGCCCACCTTTTGAATCGAGATCGAACGCGGGCATGGCTAATGATTAACGAGGATGCTCGGCTTCTCACGGCTTATTTAACTGAGACCAGTGAGACTGTAGTCGCGATCTTATACCCGCCGCGTTTTACGCGAAAATAGACGGTCACGCGTTGCCCTGGACGCAATGCCTCCAGGATGATGTCTTTATCATCGCGCTTAATTTGGGTGCCCAGCAATTCGATCGTATAACCGACGGTTCGATCGGATCGGTCTGGCCGAAGAATCAGTGTGGACTTGGCCTCGTCAAAGTGATCAATCGTGCCGGTCACAACAAAGATTGCGGAATACCGCGGACTTACCGGAGTGGCGAACGACAAAGTGACGATGCTCAGTGCTGTTACAGCTATTATAACCAATATTGGTTTCATATGAATTCTTGGGGTGGAATCGCTCGCCTTCAAGTGCCCACTTCGGTTTTGTGATTTCTATCGGCCTTTCGCGGCTTCGGCTCTACCAGTGAACAAGAGAAAAGTAGAACAAGCGACGCGAGGATGGTTTCGGTGAAGAGCCCGCCAATCTTGTAGGCACCTGGCAGCACCTGAGTTTGAGGCCGATACCAGCGAGATCTTAACGGCGGCATTACGCCCTCCTCGCTTCAATCGAAAATAAACGATCGCACGCTGCCCGGGTCGCAACGCTTCCAGAATAATGTCCCTATCATCCCGTCTTATACGGGTGCCTAGCACCTCGATCGAATATTTGACTGGGAGATCAGACCCATCTGGCCGAAGTATTAGGACCGATTGAGCCTGATCGAAACGCTCGATTCTGCCCGTCACGACATGGATCCTTGAATAATACGGACTCACCGAGGCGGCAAACGATAAAGTTAGGGCGCCTAGGAAGGCCACGGTGGCCAGAACCCATTTTGTTATCATTGGAAGTTAGTGATAGATTTGCTTCACGTCAGGTTTCCCCGTCGGACAAAATGTTGCTCTCAGCGGCCGGCGAATGGGGTTCGAACGACCGATATAATAGGGGCAGAATGAATAGGGTAAGGACCGTTCCGGTGATGAGACCCCCGATGATAACAACCGCAAAGGGACGTGCGGTTTCAGCGCCCACTCCCGTTGAAACAGCCATCGGAAACAGGCCAAGTATCGCCATTAGGGCGGTCATCACCATTGGCCTTACACGAGAGGCTGCTCCCTCCCGAATAGCCTGTGTGATCTCATTTTCCCGATCATTACGCAGCTCGACGATCCGGGAAACGAGTATTACACTGTTTTGGATCGAGATTCCGAAAAGGGCGATGAATCCTACCAGGGCAGCAACCGATAGGTTAAGCCCCGCCAATGGCAACGCCAGCAATCCTCCGGCTGCCGAGAAGGGAACAGTCAACAAAATCAGAATGGCAAGGAGGCCCGAATCGAATGTGATATACAGTAGGAAGAAGATCGCCAACAAGGTAAACGGCACGATGTAGGCGAGGCGTTTTTCGGCACGCTGCTCGTTCTCAAACGATCCTGTCCATTCCAAGCGGTATCCAGTGGAAAGATGCACCATCGCATCAACTTTGCGTTGTGCGTCGGCCACAACGGAGTCGAGGTCACGATCGCGAACGGACATCTTAATATCGGTGCGTCGCTCGTTTTCTTCGCGATTGATACGGGCTAATCCCGGCTCGATTCCGACATTTGCCAGAATGCCCAGCGTCACCCGTTCACCATTGGATCCGAAGACTGGTATATTTCGGATTGAATCAATATCCAAAACCGATTCCGGTCTGAGCTTCACAACGAGATCGAAAGCGCGCTCACCCTCAAGCACCTGAGTTGCCGCTTGACCGCCGATTGCTGTAGCAATGATCGTTTGGATGTCCGAAACGGCGAGGCCATACCTTGCAATTTCTGCTCGGTCTACGGCTATCTGGATCTGTGGCTGGCCGAGAAGAAGGTCGGTACTTACATCTGCGGCGCCCGGCACCGTTTTGATCACGTTGACAATCTGGTTCGCGAAATTCTGGAGTTTTTCCGGATCGTCGCCGTAAAGCTTGATCGCTAACTCGCTCTTAACGCCCGACACCGCTTCGTTGACGTTATCCTCAATATATTGGCTGAACTGAGTGTCGATTCCTGGAATCTCCCGAAGATTACGCGCCATAGCCTCGTCAAGGTCATCGCGATTTCGCGCGGTCTCCCACTGATCTTTCGGCTTCAGGCCTACGCTATATTCGGTCACATCCCATCCATTGATGTCGGTGCCGTCGTCCGGGCGACCCATCTGGCTTACCACATACCTCACTTCTGGAAACGAGGCCAACCGCCGGCGCACATCGCGTGTGATTTTGGCTGATTCCGACGGGGATATAGACTGCGGAGCAAAGGTCCGCACCCACAGGTCGCCTTCGTCGAGTTTAGGAAGAAACTCACTTCCTAGGAAATGATACGTGATGGCGCCGGCTATTAGTAATGTTAGCGCCACTGCCGTGACCAGCCGACGCGAGCGCAAGGCGAATTCCAATGAGGGGCGATACACGCGGAGAAGGCATCGAACAATCCAAGACTCCCTCTTTGCTATCCCTCCCTTGGTCGCCAAACTGGCTAGAACGGGAACCACTAGGATCGCATACAAAGTGCCGACAACTAGCGCGAAGGTAAGCGTCAACGCCATTGGCCTGAATATTCGTCCCTCTACGCGTTGGAGCGTATAGAGTGGCACAAAAGCAGTCAGTAGAATCGCCTTCGAAAAAAGTATAGGGCGGCCCATCTGCGTTACCGCTTCGGTGATGAGCGACTTAATCGAGCGGTATGTGCCTCGACGGCTCTCCATCATACGCAGGATATTTTCAATAACAACCACAGCCGAATCGACAATTATGCCGAAGTCGATTGCACCGAGGGATATTAGATTGGCTGGAATCTTTCGCAGATCTAGGAGCATGAAAGCTCCAAGGAGAGCTACTGGGACGGCGAGCGCTACAACAGCGGCCGATCGATAATTTCCCATCCCGAGAAAGAGAATCAGTACCAGCATCACGAGGGCGATGCCTTCGAGGACGTTTTGCCTCACAGTGTGAAGTGAACGATCGACCAATATCGTCCGGTCGTAATACACCGAGAGTTGGACTCCTGGCGGTAGGTAGTGGGCGTTTATTTGATCTGCCATTGCCTTAACACGCTGACACACTTCGACTGGATTCTCGCCGCGGCGCATGACGACAATTCCCTCCGCAACATCATCTTCGTCCCTAATTCCAGCGGGAAAGCCCTTGATGCCGGTATCGGTTCTTCCAACGCGCCCGAGGCGAACAGCGTTGCCAATGACCACCTTCCCTATGTCGCTGATCCGGATCGGGGTGCCGCTCCGGGTGTCAACCGCCACTGACTCGATGTCACCGATGTTGCGGACAAAGCCCAAGCCGCGAACGACGTAAAGTTCGGATCCGTGCTCGACGTATGAACCTCCGGCGTTGGTATTGCTGTTGGACAGTGCGGTAAAGATCTGCTGCAAGGTGAGCCCGTACGCCTTGAGTTTTGCCGGATCAATTAGAACCTGATACTGCTTCGTGAGACCGCCAAATGGGTTGATATCGACCACTCCAGGCACCGAACGGAATTTTTTCTCCACCACCCAATCTTCAAGCGCCCTGACCTCGATTGCGGGAAACCCCTTGGATGCGCGCAGGGTATAACGGAAAATCTCTCCGATTGGAGTTGCGTCGGGCGACAGGCTCGCGTTGGCCCCAGGAGGAAGAGTGACGTCTCCCAAGAGCTGGTGCGCCAAATTGCGGATCTTCGCATTGTCGGCGTCGTCGCCGAAAACAAGGGTTATCTGTGATAGGCCGAACAGAGAGACCGATCGCATCGAGACCCTTCCAGGAACACCGTTCATTACGCTCTCGATTGGGATGGTTACGAGCCTTTCAACCTCTTCCGCTGCATGGCCTGGGAAGAGAGTGATAATTTGAACGCTTACATTGGTGACGTCCGGATAAGCCTCCACCGGAAGATCGATAAATGCCTGTACACCGAACAATACGAACACAGCGAGGCCGCCAAGAACGACGGCGCGGTTGCTAAGGACGTATCTAGTGATTCTACCAATCATTGCCCGATGCGCTCAATTCGACGACTCCAAGACGGACTGAAGTAGTAGGGCCCCTTCGGTCACGACCCGCTGATGCGGCAATAGGCCGGTTTTAACATGAACCCGACCGTCTCTTTCGGAGCCGACTTCAATCTGCCGTCGCTCGAATTGCCCGGGACCGATTTCGACGAACAGATACGGTTTGTCGTCGATTGTAATGACCGCTTTCGAAGGGATTTCTACGCCCGCATGCGCGAGTGCGGATTCATCCAGCAGGACATCGACCAGAACATACATTTCTGCCTTTAGAAGGCAATTCGGGTTTTCGACGACTCCTCTTACTCTGATCGCACGAGTAATTGGATCGAGCGTCGGACTTATGTTTGTGATCGTCCCGTTAAACACTTGGCCCGGAAACGCCTTGGATATGACGCGAATCTGCTGCCCAGAATCGAGATTCGAGAGATCCGTCTCGGCAGCATCAATTTGGAGCCAGAGTCTTGAGATGTCGCTCACCACGAAAAGCGGCGCGAATAGATTGGTCGCGTTTGCCAGCATCTGATCGGCGCGGACTTCTTGACCGGGGTTAATGTTGCGTTCGACCACGACTCCATCGAGTGGCGAGCGCAGGACGTAGACTTGATCCGTGCCATTTCCGCTCGCATGGTAGAGTCTCAGACGCGCTACGGCACGGTCACGTTCCGCGGAAGCGGCCACATAGGCGGACTGCGCGGCATCAACGTCTTTCTCGGCCGCTCCTCCGTGCTCGAAAAGATCTTTAGAGCGCGTGTAGGATTTCTCCGCAGCGTTCAGATTGGCTTTTGCGGTGCGCTCGTCAGCTTGGGCCTGATTGTAATCCGGAGAGCTGATCTCGGCCAATGGCGCGCCCGTTGAGACCTTCTGCCCTATGTCACTTCTTATGGCCGTCACCTGACCTGCGACTGGAGTAAAAACTCGAACAGTCGCATTGTCGGCCAAGTAGAGTCGGCCTGTAAGGTGAGTGATGGCCAATCGTCGAGGTTCCGCATCCTGCACTGTCAGGTACGCGATTTGCGGCGCATTCGAAGGGAAAACAACTCTGTTACCATCGACTTTGCTTGTTGATGGCTCGGATGTTTTGGTTGGCTCTTTGGCGCAGCTCGCCAAGCTCAAGAGCACGAGCAAACCCAAAATGTCGTAAGAAGGTTTCATGAGATGGGTTGGCTCAAATCGAGTTCAATTAACGTCCGATCCGTCGAGATGCCCGAGCGCTGCCTGGAGGCTAACGGCGGTAATGGCCACATCTGCTTGTGATTGCACTGCGGCCAATCGGATAACATTATCATTACGTTCAGCCTCAAGGAGGTCAGTCAGAGTCGCGCCTCCTTTTTGAAACGCATAAGACATGTTTTTGGTGACCTCGGCGGACCTTGGGACAAGCGACGATTGATAGCGACGGGCACGTTGGGACGCTTCAACATAGGAAAGGCGGGCCTCTGCTAAGTCGGCTGCGGCTTGGATGCGTATCTTGTCGAGCTGTGCCTGGGTTTGTTCCTGGGCGGCCTTCGCGGCGAGAATCTCGCCGTTGAAATGGTTCCAAAGGGGCAACGGCAGCGAGATACCAATGCCTACCGTATTAGTCTGACCTGGTGGGTTGCGCTCGAATTGGATACTTGCGGTGATGTCGGGAATCCGCAGACGCTTCTGAAGCCTGATATTCACATCGGCCTGCCCTACGGCGGATTCAGCGGCTTTTATGTCCGGACGCATGCCGATTGGCGCTTGTTCGAGGCTCGCAGGGATCTTTTCAACCCATTGATCCAGAGTGTCTGCAAGAGGTGTTGCCCCGGATGGTCTGGGTTCACCGAGCAGGATTTCTAGCGTTACCACCGCTGTTTTAGCGATGGCTCTTTCGGCGTACGAATTCAGTTCGTCCTGATCCGCGGCGATTTCGAGCTGCGCCTTGTCCGATGACGAAATATCGCCGACTTTGAAGCGATGCTCTGCAATGTCCGCCTCACGCCGCAGCTTACCGGCTGAGTCAGTGAGCACGTCAGCCTGCTTGAGCGAGGAAAGGGCGGCCACATATGCCTGGGCGACCGCTTGGATTAGCAGGCGCCTCGCATCGTCTCGTTGGAACTCGGCCGAACGGACTCCTGCACTAGCTGCATCACGCACCAATCCACGTTTGCCGACAACAAAAAGCTGACTGAGCGAGGCAATGCTGTCGTAGCTCCTGTCCTGAATGCTATTTCCAAGGGCGGTCCCTTCAGGAGTGCCGTCGGTGCTTATCTTGGCAGTGGATAAGCCCAAGTTTGGATTGGGGAATTCGCGGGCGACCCTCAACACGGCGAGCGCCGCTTCTACTTGCACCTGAGCAACCCGGAGGTCGGTGTTTCGTTCCAAAGCGAGGCGGCGAGCCTCCCCGAAAGTGAGAGGGGACAGATTGCCTTCAGCGCTGGCTCGCCCAGGCAACAAGTTGATAATCACCCATGTAGCAACGACAGCCGCACGCCATGATGTGGGTTCCCGAAGGGCTCCTTTGATGTCACTAACAGTCGAGATGCAGCGCACCATTCGACGTTATCATACGGGAACGTCACACATACCGTCTATCGGGCTTGGCTTGGTAATTGAGTAGGACGTGGCCTGATAACATCCGTCGGGGCCCCCTCACGGTCGCCGGCGCAGGTCCACCATAAAGGCTTGACGGCAATTGCGCTGAACTCGACACCGACCTCTCTGTGCCTAGGGAAATGCCTGTCGGATACACCGACTACCTATGACTGACTCTCCGTCCAGCGGACTGCCTCTCGCATGAGTATCGTGGCGTTCTCTAACCCGAGCTTTTCCTTGATATGCGCGCAGTGGGTTTGAACTGTCTTCAAGCTTAGGTGGAGTGCCTCGGCGATAGATCGGTTCTCCTGGCCTTGGCCGATTCGGCGGAAAATCTCGATCTCTCGGTCGGTCAAGATGTCCAACGGAGAATTCGCGGCAACAGCTCCTTTTCGGAGGAATTTTTCAGTAGCTTGCTCGGATATTGCCGTACTTACATAAACATGTCCCGTCAGGATTTTGCGAATCGCAGCTATAACGTTGCCCGAGCTTTCCCGCTTCATGACATATCCCAGCGCGCCAGCTCGGAGGGCACGCTCGGCATAAAATTTCTCATCGTGCATCGATAGGACAAGGACCGGCGGGGGGGGCGACAGAGCCTGCAGGCGCTTGATTAGGTCCAGGCCGGAGACGCCCTGCAAAAGTAGATCCACGACGACCGCGTCCGGCTTGCTCTCCACTATCGCATTGTAGGCCCGGCTGGCCTCGTCAGCTTGACCGCACACGCAGAGGTCAGGATGCTGATCAATTAGTGTAGTCAGACCCTCCCGGACAAGAGGGTGGTCATCCACCAGGTAAATTCGTCGGCGCGGTGCAACGGCGTTGTCGTTAGTCATAGAATTGATGCCGAGAGCGGTAAAGAGCATGCTATGCATGTGCCCCCTGATTCAGGAGCGTCAATCGAAAGGGAGGCACCGATAATTGCGGAGCGATGCGCCATGATCCCGAGGCCGAGTCCGTCGCCGCGGGCGGATGGAGCCGGTAGGCCCGATCCATTGTCTCGCACCACGAGGACAAGGTTGCCTTCTTCGATCGCGAGTTTAACCGATATACTCTTGGCGTGGCCGTGGCGGATCGCATTTCGTATCGCCTCCTCAGCAATCCGGAAAAGGTGAGTCGCTGTGCCGTTCTCATCGAGGCTGAACGAATTGTTGCACGAGAATTCACAGTCGACATGAAATTGGCTACGGATCTTCTCAGCCAGTTCCCGAAGCGCGGTGGCAAGCCCATCGCGCTGGATCTCGGCCAACAACAAACCCTTTGCCAGATTCCTGGTCTGCTCGATTCCCTGCTCTATCAGGTCGACTATTCTCTTTACCTCGGAGATATTCTCCGCCGAATTCATTGCTACCTTTACGCCTAGAGACTGTGCAACGAGCGCGGTTCCCGTCAAATGTTGGCTTAGGCCGTCGTGTAGCTCGTGCCCGATGGCACGGCGTTCACGCTCGGTGATTTCCAGGACAGCCTTCTCTAGACGCACTCGCTCTGAAATCTCCTTGGAAAGCGCGGCGGTGCGCTGGCGAACGCGACCTTCCATCTCTCGGTGAAGTGCGATCAAGCTGCTCAAAAGCCAAATGACGATCACGTATGTACTGAGGGCGATGAGCCCATTCCATAGTGGTACGAAGGTGTTTGCGAACCGTTCCCCGGCGGCGACATCCCCGAGAAGCCATATTGTGACGCTGAGAAACGCGGTTACGATGCCGAACCGCGATCCGACCGCCGCCACAGCCATGCAAACGGGAAGGAGGTAGAAAACCAAGAGGGATAGCTCGAAGCCCGTGAAGTAATCCGCGATGCCGATTGCGGCAACGAGACTGACGGTCGCGACCATGAAGCGCCGTTTGCGCGAGGGATCGGAGAAGTTGGCCAGGAACCCTCGCCAGAATCCATCCCGCCAGAGCTTAAAAGGCACGCCTGCGGGCTTTGATGCTTCCGGCGGGCTCATTTGGTTGTTTGATTTCCGCCTAGAATTCGACGTGGGCCCTAAATGCATACACCGGTACCGAACGGCGGTCGAAATTCAAAGTCCAACTTTGACCTCGACCTTCGCCGCTTCAGACAGCCCTAGGACGCAAACACTGTCGGCCAGCTCGCACTCGACCACGCCGCCGACACCGTCACGTTTCCGCAGTTTGACCTTTGTCCCGGGCTTCAGGCCGTTATCTTGGATGAAGGTGAGGAATTTCGGGCTTTGGTCGAGGATACGCTCAACTCGAACCGCCTTCCCGACAACGCACGTCGCCAAGGTCTGGCCTCTGGCGCGTTCGAACTGCAGGGAATTGAGCCGGGGGATCAGGTCGCCGTGCGGGTCGACTTCCGGATGACCGAGAAGGTCGTCTATCCGAGAGAGAACACGCTCCGAAATCGAATGTTCCAGCGCCTCGGCTTCCTGATCCACTTCAGCCCAGTCCATCTTGAGGACTTGGACCAAAAATGTCTCCACCAACCGGTGCTTGCGCACCACGACTAGGGCGGCCTTTCGGCCCTCGGCGGTTAGCCATACGCCCTCGCGGGAACGATATTCAAGGAGGCCTTGGGCCGCCAGCGACTTGACCATCGTCGATATAGTCCCCGGTGTGACGCCCAAGGCTTCGGCAATCGCTCCCGTCGCGACGACCCCGTCGGCGCCCCCGGATCGGACCAGGATTGCTTTCAAATAGTTCTCGGCAGTGCTGGTCGGCATCTTCCGGCAAGACAACCCAATATCAGTTCCTTGGCGACCGTAATTTAATCTTTGACTATTCAAAGTCATGATTTCTACTATTCGTCGTTTTGAGTAACGGCAGTCAAGAATTGATCTCACTAATGAGCCCTGAAAGAATGCCCGCGGATTTCACCGTGGAGGATCTCAAGCGCGCAGGCGACCGTCGCCGCGTCCACGACCTTCGCGCGGGCAAAGGAGGAGCCAGATCGTTGAAGCTGCTCTGGCTCCTCATCGGACCGGGAATCCTGGTCATGCTAGGGGAAAACGATGGGCCCAGCATGATTTCCTACGCCCAAACCGGTGCATCCTATGGCGTCGGCTTCTTTCTTCCCTTTATCGCACTCACCTTCGGAATGGCGTTTGTTATTCAGGAGATGACGGTCCGGCTTGGCGCCGCCACGAAACGCGGGCATGCCGAGCTGATCTACGCCCGATTCGGGCGTTTCTGGGGCTTTTTCGCGATGGCTGACTTGGTCTTCGGCAACCTTCTGACCCTCGTTACCGAGTTCATAGCCGTCCGCGCGGGCCTGGGCTTTTTCGGCGTGCCTCCCGGGATTGCCGTGCTGGGGGCCTTTCTCGTCGTCGTCGCTGTGGTGCTTACCCGGCGCTACTGGACCTGGGAACGCATCACTCTCGGCTTTGCCATCTTCAATCTCATCTTCGTGCCCGTCGCGCTCCTGGCCCATCCTGTGAGCAGCCAGGTGGTGCGCGCATTCTTCACCTGGGGACCGCTGCCCGGGGGGGTGACCGCGGGGTTCATCCTGCTTGTCATGTCGAACATCGGGGCGACGGTCACGCCATGGATGCTGTTCTTCCAGCAAAGCGCAGTCGTCGACAAGGGATTGACGACCGCCGACATTCGCCACGGACGCATCGACACGGCCATTGGGGCGACGCTCGCCGCAATCGCAGCTATCGCCACCGTGCTGGCGACGGCGCCGCTTTTCGCCCACCATGTTGACGCTTCGAACCTCGAGGGGGCCGCGTTCGCCCAAGCCTTGGTACCGTATGTAGGAAACGTGGGCGCCACCCTGTTCGCGATCGGGATCTTCGAAGCCGGACTGGTGGCGGCGATAACCATTTCATCCTCCTCGGCCTACGCCTTCGGAGAGGTGATGGGAGGCGCCCGCAGCCTGAACAGTCCGCTGCGCGAAGGCTGGCTGTTCTATGCCGTCCTAATCGCAGCGGCGGCCATTGCCGCCGTCCTGGTCCTCATCCCCAACGCACCGCTGGTCTTCATCGTGCTCCTCGTAAATGTCATCGCTGTGCTGGCGATGCCACCGGCGATAGTCTTTCTCATGCTGCTGGTCAACGACCGCGAGATCATGGGCGAGCACGCGAACGGACCGATGGCTAATTTCTTCGGAATCACCGTGACGATCCTGCTCGTCCTCGCAGGACTCATCTTCGGAATAACCACCATCTTCCCTCACATGATCCCTTCCTAGAGGTGCAAGCGAAACCCACCAGGCAGCCAATCAAATTCAATATGATCACCGACACCGAAATCAAACAAGTACAAGCCGCGCTTCCCAATCCCGCAACCCTCTGGGTGCATGAGGTTCTCGAACCCGATCAATTCTCAGCGGCAAAACAGCCATTCGGACGCCAGGCATTGAGCCGGCGAACCGTCCTCCTTCTCTGGGGATTACGGGTCTATGTTGTCCTGATGGTGCTCCTCGTCGCGATGCAAACCTGGAACGCCTTTCATAACGCCCAGTGAATACGCGGCGGTTCACGAGGCCATCAGCGAGTTCAGCGGCCATTTAACGGCCCTCTGCGACGATTTAATGTCAAAATACATCTGTGATCGGAGATTCAACCGAACGTTACGCATGCTCGTAGACAACGCGCCCGATGGGCTGTTTGCGCTGGTTATCCCGTTCGAATTTATCAAATGAAGGCATCTTCTCATGCAACTGACGTTATCAAACGCCGGGCAGCGTTTCGCTGCCCCCAGAATCAAACTGCCTCCTTTTGCCGACATTCGAATCCTTCGAGCTCGGTCGCCGGACATTATCGCGATTGCGTGTGAGTTCGGATTGGGTATCGGCACCAGATTTCATCTCGCGCTGATACTAGGCCTAAGTGCTCCGTGCATTTCGTTGATTGCCGAAGATGGGCCTTTGGTGGCGGATAATGACGGACAATGGAGCCTCCATACGCAGTCGACATGGATCGATCAGGCTCACCCTTCGTTTGAATCTCCGTACGAGGGAGCTAATAGCCTAACTGGTGATTTTCAGGCCGAAAGGACGTTCTCATATTCGCTGTTTCTCGGATACAAGCTGTGCTCGGGTACGGAGCTTTATTTTGATCCAGAGATTTTTCAGGGGCATGGCCTAAGTAATACTCTTGGGATGGCAGGGTTTCCCAACGGAGAGGCTGTAAAAGCAGCGTTTCCGAACCTCCATTACAATATGTCGAGGTTCTATCTCCAGCAGACTTTCGGGCTGGGAGGTGAAAAGGAGAAGCTTCAGGACGGACCAAACCAAGTCGTGGACACGTTGGATGTGGACCGTATCACATTGAGCCTCGGTAAGTTCGCCTCCAGCGACTTCTTTGATGCCAATGCATATAGCCATGATACGCGAAGCCAGTTCATGAACTGGGCCTTATGGGAGAGCGCTGCATGGGATTACCCGGCGGACGTTGTCGGCTATACGGCAGGTTTTGTGGCGGAGTGGAACACTAAAAGTTGGGAGCTTCACTACGGTATTTTCATGGAGCCAACCGTTCCGAATGGCGCTCGCCTTGATTACCACTTGCTAGACGCCCACGGGCAGATTCTTCAGATCGACAGGCGCTACTCGGTCGGCGATCTAACAGGCACTGTTCGGCCTTTCTTGTACTGGAATCAAGCGCGCATGGGGAATTATCAGGACGCCGTGGCGAATCCCGTAATAACCAATGCACTCTCTGATACCCGAGCCTATCGCTCCAAGGTCGGATTTGGGGTGAGTTGGGACCAGAAGCTAACCCAGGATATAGGGGCATTTGTCCGAGTGAGCTGGGATGACGGAAAAACGGAATCGTTCGCCTTTACCGAAATTGACCGCTCTTTGGCGGCGGGTCTGAGTCTAGGAGGCGGCTTTATTAACCGAAAAGACGACATGTTCGGGTTAGCTGGGGTCGTCAATGGTATCGCGGCAAGCCATCAGGCCTATTTGGCTGCCGGTGGACAGGAGGGCCTAATCTTGGGCGATGGAGGCCTCCGGTACGGACCAGAGGAGATAATTGAAACCTATTACAGCATTCAGGTGCTTAAACAGTTCTCCGTCTCACCGGACTTCCAGTACGCGTGGAACCCGGGTTACAACCGTGCCCGCGGCCCCGTGCCAATTTACGGCATCCGGCTACACGTGAGTTTCTGACCCGTATGGGTGTTACCGGTTACGGCAACCTGATGAAATCTTCAGGTTTAAGCACTGTAGAGAGACGGGTTCGCGGACGATATTTCGTCAGTCCACCAACAACCATGAATCTCGATACAGTTCAATTGCCCCGCGAACGCAAAAGGGTTGAGACGTCTCAGCCCTCTAGCATGGTCCTTGAGGGTAGTTCATCTGCGACTGCGTCGGCTGCACAGAAGCATGTTACTCGGAAGGAGTCTCGAAGGAGACGCTCCCAATCTGTACGATTACCCTGGAGAACCGCCGGGTAGCCCGCCACATATTTCTCCGCGAGCGACCTCAGGTTGTTCTTTATGTATCGTTTCGCCTTCTTCTCTGTTTTGATACTCGGGGCATAGGACTGGACTATCCGAAGTTGAATGTCCGGATGGCGGTCGCCGCTTAACAAGAAGGATTTCGCCTTTTCGAGGGTGATAATTCCCTCATCCCGATATCGGCATTCGAAGGGATCATTGAAGGTATCGACGCGTGAGACCTTCAGGCGTTTCATTTCGAGCGTTTCTAGGGTGTGTGAACCTAGATATTTATGGAGGAGCATGCTAGGAGAGGCTGTGTCTTGTCTTTGACTATGGGGTTATGTCGCATTCAAGACACGAGGCAAAATCTTCCAGAACCGAGCTGTGTCTTGCTTCGGGATCGCCCGGAAGTAACTTGCCTCATTCGACGAGCTTCTTAATCATGGGAAGCAACTCGTCTCGCGATCTTACCGGCGGTAGAATCGCCAAGAGTCGTGCCTGTGCATAGCGGTCGTAGCTCACTCGTCCGGCCATCTGTTAGCTCACACTTTATAATTCCGCCTGGAAATCTTGCCCGCCTCACAAATCCTATCTAACTAATCTCCTCACCCCATGATCACCTCAAGCGTCAAAGCACTGAACGAAACAAGAGGCAAGGTCGCCCAGCTTGAGCGAGCCCTGGCCAAGGAACTGGCCTCCCTTCCTTCCACCTACGGCTTCGATTCCCTTAAGGCGTTTGTCGCCGCAATCAAGGCCGCCGGCGGCAAGGGCAGGATGGGGCGGCCCAAGAAATCTACAGTACCCAAGACCCGCAAGCGCGCCAAGATCACCGATGCTATACGGGCGAAGGTCGGCAAGTTGGTGAAGGCAGGGAAGACCGGATCACAGATCGCCAAGGCATTGAAGATTTCGCTGCCGAGCGTCCAGAACATCAAGCAGGCCCTCGGACTCGTTCAGACATCCAAAAAGCCCGCACGCAAGCGCAGGGCCAGCCGTGCGCCAGCCAAGCGCGCTACGGTTTCAAAGATTCCGAAGAAGCGCGTTCCACCAAAGAAGCCCGCTGCTCCCGAATCAAAGCCAGGCCAAGTGTCGGATGCGGCCACGCCGGCTCCTGCGGCCTGATTCCGGCCATTGCTGCGTTGGGGATCTTCGTTGTGAGGGGCGGTGCGAACGAACCCGGATTTCGGCGGCGCCTTAAGAGATTCGGGCTAAAGGGATAGTGAGCGAGGCGAGGGCGGAATAGACTCTTCTCGTTACTTAACATAATAATTATTGTGCGTAACTCATTTAAGGATAATGAGTTGCAACTTATAAGTCCCCGATTAATGAATCTATTCCGGCCCAAGCAAGTCAGATGGTGATCACGCGATAACTGAGGGGCAGTTTGAATTCATCGCAGAGACGTTGCAGGTAAGTCTCGTCCTCTGCACCGAGCGCAGTGCGACCAACAATTACTAAGCTGTCGGGACATCTGCCTGCCCGCGCGGGGTGGTATGCATATTCCAGAATTTGCCCTAGGGCCTGGCGAATCACAGCACGGGGATTCAAGTCGGTTTTGATTTCGTAGAATATCAAACTCTCATCTGTTTCCACGCGCGCAACCTGCCGTGGGAAGCCACATCGCTCTGTCCTCCGGAATATCAGACCGATCCGCCTCCAAAGCATGTTGCTGTTGTGAAGCAATTCGAGGGCAAACGGCTAAAGATCCGTGGCCAGGGCAACAAAGATCAGTTTTTCGTCACAGAAGGGCAGCTGCGATATCTGGAGCCAAGTGCTGCGCTGGTTTGCGACGACGCTAATCTCGCATACATCGAAGTTGAGCCGGAGGTAATGCAGGTTCTTGCTGCTGCGCGCGGAAGTGATTTGAACGCCGTCCAGATGCGATCGATCCTGCAGGGCCGCGAACGCTAGGATCGTCACCCTACAGACACTACTTCCAAACGCTAACCGGCAAAGTTGTCCGCCAATCCGTTCCCGTCTATATTTATCGCAATCCCGAGGGCGTCGCCATCGCCGGCTATCAGCATGAAGCAGGGTAATCCCTCCGCTTGCATGAAGAGTGAACATTTTACGATTGCACGCCAATCGCGTCTGCTCGGGGAAACCCTGCATCCTTTGGGATGGGAATGCCATTCACCGACGTAGACGACGTTACCCATCGTTCGTCTCGATATTGCATTGACCCTTTCCGCAAGGCCCTGGTGACCACGGACGAATCCCACCGGCCATTCCCTGCTGTCGGGCGGTGCCGGCAAGACGTCGATGATGCAAATCTGCCGATGCTCGCGATCAACGACCCCGACCATCACTCCACCCGTCTCCGCAGGCAACCGTTGACCCCTCAGGCGATGCATCTCGGCCGAAGCTCCGGGGTGAATCCGAATCGTCCAACCGCCGATCACGATTTCTCGTGGGCGGCTTACTGGGATGTTGATCCGATCGATTTGGTTATCCGGAGTCAGTCTGAATATCCGCACGGAAGCCCCATCCTCAGCCAAGTCCGCTCGGATCACGCGAGCGGCAACCCCCGAGTGAACCGCCACCGCATCCTGCGCGAGCACAAAAGTCGTCTCGCGGCAGCCTGTGCCGTAGCGGCGCGAATCGGGCTGAGCTTGTCCAAAATGCTTAGCTAAACGATCGTCAAAAGCGACGGCGCGAAGGTATTCAGCCTCGAGCCAAAATAGCGTGCTGCTGCGCCTGCTATCCTCCATGAGGAGGACGAGTGCATCCCCCTCGGGATTGAGAAAGGCGGAGCAGCGGCGAGCCCCTGCGCCCCGGAACGACGTGATATGGCGCTCGACAGCAACCGACGCGGAGAAGTCCATGATGATATCGGCGCCGCACAGCACGTCGGCGAGCCGGGCTTGCTGGTCGCCAGGGAGAAGCACGTTGCACGGGAGCGTAGCGGGGCTGCTTTCGGAGGCGAATAACTGCCTGAAGATATCTGATACGATATGCGCCTTGTTGAATCCGATCGCCCACCAGCCCGCGAGGTGCCTGGCCATATTGTGGGCTTCAAAGGTGTCTGGATCGATGAGGGTCCATCTTCCGAACCCGGAGCGAATCAGGTGGTTGGCGACCTGGGAACCTAACGCTCCCATTCCGATTGCTACAATTCGTAGGTCGTTAGGGCGATGGCCGTTCATGGTGGCCGCGGCATGGCGGACCAAGGCCCACCGGACTGACATTGGGATAAGGGGTATGGCGGCAAGATACTCAGCGTTCCGAATCTTCTCCCTTCGGACGGGAACATGGATCCCTCCCTGCAACTCGTATGACATCTCAGTTTCGAGCAACTGGGCCGCCTTGGCTCCAAGGATAAACGCGAAATGGTCCGTTGTCTCCTGCGGCCCTCCAAAGTGACGGCGCTTGGGGAGCTGCAACACAAGAACAAGTTGGCTTTCGGAAAACTTGGGGCCCCGAAGTTCCGCGAGAATGGGTGTAAGCCGCTCGCAAACCGCCTCGACGAGCGAAAAGCCAAGTCCCTGGACCATCTCCTCCAGCTCGCGGAGGTTGTCGGGGTGCTTTCTCATGATGCCGTGGGTGGTCACGGGCCCCCGTATGAATATGAGCGGCAGGTTCAGGACCTTATTGGGTGGGCCTGGGTCATCCTCTGTGGCTATCAGGTAGCGATTCCCCTCGGGTTCCGAACGGACGATGACGAAGAAGCGGCGGACCCAGCACGCAGCCCCATTTCCGGCATCCATGTCGGGAAGGACCAAGTGCCAGGATGCGGGCGGCATCAATGGCTCGAGGGGCTGGTCCGGGCGGTGAAGTGTCCCGCTGGCGGTTCCTCCCATCCATTCGCGAATCCGCTCGACGAACAGGCGCGGTGCCCAGTTGGAACGCTCATCGGGCCACGGTCGCTCGTACAGGCAGAGCTCCCTGGGGAATTCTTGGCCGCCCAAAATCAGGTGCGGGACCATGGGAAAGTCGCCCCTCAAGGCAAATACGCGCGGAGCCTTCTCCGGGCTACAGAAATCTATCCGAACGCGCTCCGTGTCGCGTATTGGGAAAAGAGGCTTTTGGGGGAGATTTACGTCGATCTCAATTTCGAGGGAATCGACGAGGCCGTCCGGTGACATGCCGGACGAGATCAAGGAGGCAAAGATCAGATCGCGGCGGGCCTGGAGATAATTCCTAAGGGCGTCGCCAAATTCGGACATGGAGAGCTCCTAGCCGACGCGGGGCGCCGGCATGCTGACCAGCCCCCCGCCGCCAACTACAGAAGTGGTGATCACTCGGCCGCCTGCACCGCCAATCTCGATGATGAGCCGCTTGGGGTAGGAACGATTGGGATGCTCCATGGTAGTCAGGAATTTCCCGGTCCCCGGACGCAGCGCCCTCAGGTAGGTGTTCTTGGCCTGAAAGTGGGGCGGCTGGTCCGAATCCTCGTTGTCGATGGGTTCACTTGTTGAAATCACCATCGCCCGGGAGCCCGCTTGTTCGAGGAGCCAGCTGATGTTTGCCGAGGTCGGGGTCTCGATCTTGCCTTTGTCCTCCCCGAGGGAAAGGTAGCTGCAGTGGTGAGGGAGCTTGTAAATATCCCATCCCAGACGGCTTTCGTTTCCCTTCCGACGGGTGATTTTGACAATCCACTCCCAGTTATCGGCCACGGTGTCTGCCGCCATGAGAAGCCGGGTGTCGCCGGCCTTGAAGGTGGCCTGGATAACAAGGGAGTGTTCGTTCCGATCGAGAACAACGTCCCCATCTCGCTCGGCGAATGGCGAATGGATGAAGATCTCGACGCCGTCCGCGTCCTTGCTAAAGCCCGGAGCGATCTGGCCCGCATCGGTGATAAGGTGGAGGCGAGAATCGAGGGTCAGTCCCTCCCCCTCGAGCCATTCTTTGAGGTGTGCCGGCCGGGAGAATACACGGATGCCATATCCTTTGCGCAGCCGATGCCTCGCCTCCTGGCGGATGACACGGGCATCGTCCTCTGCCCCCTCCTCCACAATCGCGGCAGCAGGAACCCAGAGTTCGTCGATCTTCACGCGGTCTTTGGACTGATACGCCTCAGCGTGATCGAGCCAGAAGAACTCTCCCGCACCTTTGGTGTGGTCGTTGTCGAGGTGGGTGAACCCGACGACTTCGATGCGGTTGCGGTCTGGCCAGCCGATGTCCTCCTTCAGGGCAGGCGGCAGGTCAATCCGCTTGTCGTCGCGATTGCCGGGGTCGCGCATATTGGCGTAGTCGACAAGGAGGAATTTCCGGTCGAGCGTAATCAGTGCCGTGTCGGCATTTCCGAGGGGATAGAATGTGAGTTTTGG
>Ga0302140_10003285_pt1 | contig 20746 bp, 13 predicted proteins | sample I_Bog_E1_1_FD_202095 | JGI IMG/M metagenome (GOLD analysis project Ga0302140, IMG submission 202095) | Peat permafrost microbial communities from Stordalen Mire near Abisko, Sweden - I_Bog_E1_1 | ecosystem: Environmental > Terrestrial > Soil > Wetlands > Peat | place: Sweden: Abisko, Stordalen... | reverse complement strand
CCTGCTTCATCTGATCGACGCTCATCGCCACCGTGAAATAGAGCGGATGCGTCACCACTATCTTCGTGATCCCCTGCCTGCGCCCCTCCTCCACCAGCATCAGATCTTCGGCCGGCGTCGAATGCCCCGTTGCCAGCGCAATGTTCTCTTTCGCGATGATCTTCAGCACATCGATCACCTCCGGCAGCAGCTTCCCATTACGGCTCACCGGCACGGAAGGCCGGTTTTCCTTCAGCCCGCGGACGTTGTTTTCGGCATCGATAGTCGGCATCCACACGATCCTCAGATACTTGCCCTTAAACGCCGCCGACTGCGCCACCGCTTCCGAATTTACCCCCCCGACCGACCGGTTCAGTGCAATGGCTCCGAACAACTCAATGCCCGGCACCACCTCGCGCAGCAGGTAAGCGGCCTGAACCGTCGGCGCGTAATGATTCTTCAGAACCACTCCACGCATATGTTCGGCCTTCGCCAGGCGCGCCAGTTCCAGAACGTCTATCTTCCGCGGCGTCGAATCGGGATCGGCGTGCGTATGAATGTCCACGATGCCATCGAGCTGGGCAAATAATACTGCGGTCGACAGGAGCAGGAGAAGAACAATACGCACAGAATGCAATAGAGCGATGCCTCTCAAGACCATGCTTCCGTTCTCCGGCGATTGACGATTTGAATAAAACTGTCTGTCAGGCACGTAACATTTCTCGCATATGAGGCAGAAAATCATTCAGGGTCTCCATTCCGCGCTTCGTCCTCCGCTCCACGGCAAGCAGCCGGTGCCCATAGATATCAGTCCGGTGCCCCGTCGTGGTGGAGACAAATTGGAGTTGACCTTGCGCGGGCCCACAGATTGCGCGGGCCCACAGCCTGTTCGGCACTACGCTATTCCCGCAACCCATAAACAAACAGGGCATGGCCCGCGGCAATTGCCACGTACTGCCTGCCATCCAACTGGTAAGTCATGGGTGCAGCAGTTTGTCCACCCACGCTGGCCCTCCACAGGAGCGCACCCGTGCGCGCGTCCAGCACGTGAAAGAAACCTTCGTGCCCACCGGTGAACAGAAGGTCCGACGCCGTAGTGAGAATTCCGGAGTCGGTCGTGTCGGTCATCCGGTACTTCCACTTGGGCTGGCCGGTGTGAATATCGAGCGCGATCACGGCACCGTGGCCGACCTCATCGGTCCAGTTATTGATCGCGGCTGCGTGAAATCCCGCGGGGTTCGGCCATCCCGTAATGGCGGGTGTCGTTCCGGGACCTGAAAAGTGTTGTCCCTCCTTGTATTCGACTTCCTCGCGGTGAAATATCCCACCATAGTCTTCAAACGCGGAAACATAGAACAATCCGGTTCGCGGACTGTACGAAGGCGAATACCAGTTCGTCCCGCCCTGTGCCCCGGGATAACTTGGCTTGCCTTCGGGCTGAGGTGTCTGAACGGGCCGGCCTTTATCGTCAAGCCCGCTCGCCCAGGTGACCTTTACGAACGGGTGGCCTGACAGAAACTCACCAGTGATCCGGTCGAGCACATAGAAGAATCCGTTGCGGTTGGCCCAGAGCATGAGTTTCCGCATCCTGCCCGACCACATCGCATCCGCCAGCACGGGGATCTGTGTCGAATCGAAGTCATAGGCATCCCCCGGAGTAAACTGGAAATGCCACTTGATCTTCCCGGTATCCGCATCGAGCGCCACCACGGACGAGGCGTAGAGATTGTCGCCCCGGCGCTGTTTCGGATTGAAGTCGGGCCCGGGATTACCTGTACCCCAGTAAGTCAGATTCAGGCTCGGATCGTAGGAGCCTGTGAGCCACACCGGAGCACCTCCGTGCATCCATTCATCTCCCGCCGGCCATGTTTCATGACCCGGCTCGCCGGGGCCCGGAATGGTATAGAACTTCCAATCTTCCTTACCGGACTTTGCGTCATAGGCTGAGATGAATCCACGGATCCCATATTCGCCACCAGCCACTCCGACGATGACTTTATCCTTCACCACCAGAGGCGCGAGTGTCATGGCATAACCCTTGTTGTAGTCGGCAACCGCGATATTCCAGAGCGGCTTCCCGTTGCGGGCGTCCACGGCTACGAGGTGCGCGTCGACCGTCGCCATAAAGAGCGTATCGCCGAGAATGGCCAAGCCCCTGTTCACCGCTCCGCAGCAGGGTCTGGAACCCACCGCCGGTTTATATTGATAAATCCAGAACAGGCGTCCCGTTCGGGCATCGATCGCAACCACATCGTTCGGCGCCTGGGTGACATACATAATCCCGTCCACGACCAGGGGCGTGGCCTCGAACCTCTGCAGCGAGTCGGCCTGGAATATCCACTTCTGCTCCAGATTCTTCGCATTGGCCGCAGTGATTTGCGAGAGACTGCTGTATCGCTGACTGGAATAGCTGCCCGAGTAAGTGAGCCAGTTCCTCGGCTCGTCGGCGGCTCGCAACAGCCGTTCCGCGGTAATCTGCGCAGGCAATTGACACGCAAACAGCACCAGACAGAGAATTGCGCTTCGCATGATTAGTTTGCCTCCTTAAGCGACAACAGATAGGCGACGAGATCGCCAAGTTCGGCCGCACTCAATTCGCCCTTGTAGGCAGGCATGGGAGACACTTTGGACACTGTAAATTCCTTCAGATCGGATTTCATCAGTGCCACCAGGTGTTCGTGGTCATCCATTAACTGAACTGAGTATGTGTCTTCATTGAGACGGCGGCCGTTAATCACCGTGCCCTGTTTGGTAAGGGCGCGTACGGGGCGGTTGATGGGCATCATGGTCGGGCTGGGGTTGGAAAGCGTTGTTTCGAGAGCCTCTCCGGAACGAATGGAGCCAATCCCACTAAGATCGGGTGCGGTCCTCGACCCATTCCCCTTCACGCGGTGACAACCGAGGCACTTACCCTTGCCTTCGAAAATTGCCTGGCCACGCGAGGCGTCGCCCGCGACGCTTGCCGACCCTCCCAGTTCGCGCATGTTCCGGATGTATGCAACGAGGCCTGCGATTTCCATGCCATCGAACTTGTGCGGCGGCATCCCAACAGCGGGAACGCCCGAGATGATGATACGGCCGAGGTCTTCATCCGAGGTTACGGTACGAAATTTGCCGCCTCGAAGATCGATATTTGGAACACCATCACCACTCGCGCCGTGACAGACTGAACAGTTTGCTCCGTAGAGACGGGAACCGTGTTCAATCTCGGCCTGAGTGTATTGCCCGGCGTGCTCTTGTGCATTTGCAGTAAAGTTCGCCGCCAGCAACAGCGGCAGCGATGCGAAGGTGGATATTCGGCGCATTTCAGGCAGAGGTGGCTGACTAGAAAGTCATCTTGTCTTTGGCGGCTTCGATCTTGTGACCGTCGACGCCATAAATTACCAGCATGTCATCCCATTCGTGAAAATCGCCGCGTCTTGTCCGGTAAGCAATGATGGCCGCCGCCTCATCTTTCGTGAGGCCCAGCCGCTGCACCATCTCGTCGACCGTCGCCTTGTTCACATTCACTTTGGTGGTGTCTTCCACCCGGCCAAAGTTTTTAGCCATATAGGCCCCCACTGCTTCATAATTTTCGACCGGGCCCCCGAGGCCTTTTTGCGACATTCGGGTCACGGTATTTTTCCAGTCGGCCTCTGTCCGCCGCTGCCGCAGCAGGAACGCCGGCTCGTGACATTGCATGCAGATCTGCTGTACGAATTGTTTGGCGGGAGCTTCCGGAAAATCCTGGATAGTCTGCGCCTTCGCGGGCGCGAACGCCGCCAGGCAGAGGATCAGCGGCGCAGCGTAAAAGAATAAGTTGTCATACATAAGTTTAGGTTTCTCCACGAATCAGGTTTTGTCGAGACGTCAAAGATCGCACTTCAATTGCGGGTGGGACAGTCCGGCAGCGATCTCTTCACCAACGGAATGTTTTCCCAACCGCAGCAGTACCGCAGGCATTTTTCCGGACGTACGTACACTGGCTCAAGCTTCTTCCGGTATTCGGGATACATCGTCTCTGCTCCGCCCAGGACAGCTTCGACTGGAATCCCGTACTGCTTCGCTATCTCATTTATGAACGGATTTTCACCCGGGAGGAAATGTGGAACCGTACCAGTGCCGTTTGCGCTCAGGCGTTCGAGCTCACCACCCGGAGTGCATGGTTCTGCAACCGTCGACATTGGTTGTTTCGGATCGAGTTTCCAGCTCCGGCTCAGGACGTACGGCTCGGTCAGGTACACAGGGTCGTTGATGATCGCGGTGACGGTGAGCGTGTCCTCGTGCCGCATGAAATGTTCGGTAAAGGTCACCTGATCGCTCGACGGCACGCCGTTGCGCCGCAGGTATCCCGCCTTAACGTGGGTGGTGTAGGCAGTGAGAATATCTCCCTCCCAAACTCCCGTCGTGAAACCACTGAACTCGTGCAGAGCGTTCTTCGAGGGATGCGGCCGTCCATCCATCCAGATCGTTCGGACCGCCCGATCCACCGCAGCGCTGACCTTCCAGGCCACGATTTTCCCGGAGCCCGGGTCTGTTTCGGCCCACATCTTGATACCCTGCGGACCGATCACCATATATTGCGGCGGGTAATACAGGCACTGGCGTTCGGGAAGCGAGAGCATCGAAGCCGTGTAGCTCAGGGCCCGGGCGCGCCCATCGGCATTGAGCGGCAGTGAGGTATAGTCCAGCACCTCGGGGCCCGGTTGGCGATCCTCCCAATCCTGATGGTTCCGACCAGCCCAGTTCCCGGCGAGATCGATTTCGCCGAAAGCCGGAACAGCAATCAGTGCGGTTATCACAATCAACAGCGTTTTGGTCGCATGGACACAGATGGCGTTTTTCATTGCAGGAATCCTCTCATGTGACTATCACTATTCACAAGCATTTCCTTCCCCCCCTGGTTCACCCTCACCACCGTGAAGAGCACGGTGTCGGATTCCACTTCGCGCCGTCCGGCTCTTTCCTGAAGTGCAACGCCGTAACCCATTGTTCCTGGAGGTACTCCGGATCATCCACCTGCGTGGTGATGATCATCCACTGGTCGCCGTTGGACTCCTTGTTCACATCCCAGAATTCGGTCAGCAATGCATTTGCGCTGTACGGAACGCCATTCTTGCGCAGGTATCCCGGCCGCAAGTGAGTGGTTCTGACCGTCATCGAGCCGGCCTTCTTCGCGGGAGCATTACCGGCGGCACGCGTTCCGGACATTTCCCAGGTCGCAACCGACTCGCCCTGCCATGTCGGCGCATTTCCCGGAGCCGCCTTCCAATCTCCAAAGTGGAATAATCGAGTCTGCGTACCGCTATCGGTTTCCACCTTCAGCGTATTATCATCCTGCCAGCTGATGCGAACACGACCCGGCACACTCATAAGGGCCGGCGCAGCGTATGACTTACACTGTTCGCCCGCGGCTTCGTCTCTTGCCGGATCCCATGTATCCCCCACCTTCTTAGCTGCGGGAAGAATGGGAATACTTGCGTAGTCTCCTCTGGCCGGCGTCACCATGCGCCACCGCCAATCCTCCGTAACGATGGAAACCCAGTAACCGGTCAGATCAATCGGCGCCGCTGCTTTAGCCGCAGGAAGGGAGGCCGCCGGAGCCTGCGCAGAAGCGAGGCTACCCAGACTGAACACCACCGCCACCGCAGACCCAATCCACCGCGATCCCTGTCTGTTTGTAGCTATGCGATTCATGATGGGTATCCTATTTGCCGTCCTTAAGATTCCGGTAGATTGCCGCCACGAACATGTCCGTTGTCCAGGGGCCGGAATCCGAGCCATAGTGACTGCGGTAGCCCAGCGTTGGATTCGCGGCCTTCACTTGCTCCAAAGTCATTCCTTTGTGGATCAGATTCTGAATCCGGTCGCGAATGATTGTCACCATGTCGCGGTACTCCACTACATCCGCCTGTTCCAGGACCCATCCGTGCCCCGGGATCACTCGCGTGCCTCCTTCCTGCCACATCATGGGGATCGAAGGAATCGCCAGATCGACGATCTGATTGAGCGCATCGATCTCTTTCCGGATATCGCCGCCCTTTTCAACGTCGATGACGGGAAAACGGGTCGTATCTATAATCTCGCCAGCCACGATCACGTCGGAGCGCCGGAAGAATACAAAGCTGCAGTCATCCGCGTGAGCTCCCGGCTGGGCAATTACCTGGATGCCCTCCTGATTGACATACAGATGCTTCTGCTTTTCGGTAAACGTTTCGGTGGGCCAGGCCGACGCAGGGTAAGCCGCTTTTTTTCCCGTAGGCGCGCTCATTCGAGTAAGAAGGTTCTCGGTTCCAATCACGGTCGCCTCATCAGGATTCACGCCGAGGGTAAGGGAGGCAGGAGAGATTACCCCCCCGGGGCCAGCCATAGATAGAGCTACGGTCGAAAGCTTCTCGTTACCTCCCACGTGATCGAGTTCAGCGGTGGTATTGATAATGAAGCGAATCTTCCTGTTGGACAGCTTGCGAATTTCAGCCAACACACGGTCAGTCATTTCGGCTGTTCCCGTATCCACCAGCAGCACGCCATCGGGCCCGAGTTGAACGGCGATGTTAGCGCCCGCACCTGCGATCATGTAGAAGTTCGGTCGCACCTCGATAACATCGAGGTCACCGCCTAGCTGCTGGGCGGACGCGACTTTTACCAGACTGCCCATGACCAGGAGAACGCTCACCACGATCAATTGGACTTTATGTCGATGGAATTTCGTTTTCGTACTGGACGGTATCATCTAGGTATAAATCCCTGCATAGATTTGTTGTTCACTGCGTTACGCTCGGACCGGAATTCATTCAGAAGGTATCCCTCAGGTCTAACTGCATCAGACGGGAATTCACCAAAGTACCGATGATCTGACCGAAGCAGGCCGGGAGATCCGACGTTCAAGCCGCCGGGACATTAGAATGCAGTGATTGAAAAGATTGAAGAACTCCACGCGGAATTGAAAGTACGATTGCAGCGAACCCCGCAACTGTGAGGGTACGAGACCTTCGCGAAGCCCGCTGCGCCTGTATCCTTAAATAACTATTTTGTCTCCTGCACCACCGGCCGGAAGGGCGACGTGTCGTCGTCTTCCCGGTAAACGTGACGGACCTTGAACTTCCACCCCTGCGGGGTCTTCACCAGCGTATCGTCGTACAAAGCATTCAGGGTGAGTACCGCCGGCGTAGTTTTTACGCTGAACTGGAGGAAGTAACACGATGCCTTCGCGCCTTCCGGCGTCCGTGTGATGCGCAGATTGGTTATGAAGTGACGGCTGGCACCGCCGCCGCCGCCCTTACCCATAGTGATGAGCGCCTCTTTGCCCTTAGTGGGCGCGCGAGGTGGTTGCCCAGGGCGCCGCGCACCCGTGAACTCACCATCATCGACGAACGTTCCGGCGAAACTCTCGCCCTGGTTCTGATCGAGCGCATAGGCGTAGTCGGAATACAGCTGCTGAATCTCCACGTAATCATCGGCTGTCAGCTTCGGAGCCTTCTTCGAGTCCGCTGCGATCAGGCCTGACACCGCCAGCGCCGCACACAGGGTCGCCGCAATTATGAGTTGACGTCTCGACATTAAGTTACTGCCCTCCGCCTGAAGCCACCGAGTTTACGCCGTTCTCTTTCATTAATTTCCGGAGCAACGCTCCCGTGCTCACGCGCTCAGGCTTACGGGCATCAGCATCGTCCTTGGTTGCGGATTGCCCAAGAGTCACGTCGAGCGGGGTAACTCCATTCTTAGTCCTGGCGTCCAGTTTGGCGCCCTTCGAGGCCAGAAAACTAACAACCGAATCAGCCCCCCGCTCCGCAGCGCCATGCAAGGCGGTCTCTCCGAGGTTGTTGGTTGCGTTCACATCGGCGCCGTGGTCGAGACACAACTGAATGGCCTCGATCGATTCGCTCTGCGATCCGAGGCCCGACAGATCCGACCACTTGATCCCAGCGGCGATCATCAGCGGAGTTGCGCCGCCCTCGTTGGTGAGGTTCGTATCGGCCCCATGTGCGACCAGGAGCCGCATCAGGGCGATATCGGAAGTTGTTGCAGCTTTCATGAACGGCGTGGACCCAACCGACAGGTTGGAGTTGCCACCAGAATTGTGCTGCAAGCCCTTAACGCGCTTGGTCAGGCGCGCGTTCGGGTTAGCTCCCTTCTCCAACAGGAGTTTGGCGATATCGGCGCTGTCGAGTTTCCCCGATGATTTGGGAGTGGGCCGGCTGAACAGCCACTCCAATCTGTGCATATCTACGGCGGCAAATAATGCACCTCTCCCTGACACGTCAACGACGTTAGGGTCCGCCCCTTTTTCCAGCAGCATGGCGGCGAGGTCATAGTTAGCGTTCATGATGGCGAGAATCATGGGAGTGAGGCCGTCCGGATCGGCCAGATTCAGGTCGGCCTTACCGTCCGCCAGCACCCGCGCCGACTCCATAGCTCCCTGCCTCGCGGCAAACAGCAGTGCCGTCATCCCACCGGTCAGAAAGTGCATGCCAGGCTTCGGTTCATACTTGGGCGTAGGCATCTTCGGATCCAGCACATTCGATCGCGTGTTGACATCGGCTCCCCGATCGATCAACAAACGAACCACTTCCGGATGGTTCTCCGTCGCTGCATACATCAGCGCCGTCTCCTGTTCCACGCTTTCCTTTGCGTTGACGTCGGCGCCATGATCCAGCAGCGCCTTCACCACATCGGGATTGCCGGAGCGAGCAGCGGTGATCAACACCGTCACGCCCCCCGGCAAAACCATGTTTGCGTTGGCTCCCGCCTTAAGCAGGACATCAGTCATCGGCGCACTTCCGTTCGAAGCAGCCAGTGAAAGCGCAGTCACCCCGTAACGGTTGGCGGTGTTGACCGCGGCGCCATGAGCGATCAGAAGTTTCGCGATATCCAGGTCGTTCGTGCGCGCCGCCCAGAAGAGCGCCGTGGTCCCGTCTGCCTGTGCGGAGTTCACATCCGCATGCTGACTCACCAAAGCGCGTACTGTAGTTTGATCGCCACGCATCGCCGCTTCAACAAGGCGACTGTCCGCTGCGGGACCCGACGTCGCGGCATACCCGGCCGGCACCGCGAGCACAGCTAAAATGTAGCCTAAGGCGACGCCGGGTCCACCAACACTTTCCCTTGTCCGCATCTTCATTTGTTCCTCCCGACCTGACACGGCGCCGCAGCGCGCTACAGATCAATCCTTCCGGTGCTGTTGCCGAATGTGTCAAGTTCGACCCCGAATTTCTGCGCCAGCGTAAGATGCAGATTGCCCACTGGTGTGAGATCCGGACTTACCAAATGACGGTCGCCTTTTACTTTACCCGCCGCGCCACCCACCAACACAAGCGGTAACGGACTGTGCGAATGTTGATTCCCATTGCTCATACCGCTTCCATACAGCACCAGTGAGTGATCGAGCAACGTACCTTCGCCTTCCTTCGTCGATTTCAACTTCTCGAGGAACCGACTGTACATCTGTACGTGGTAAGCATTGACCCGGGCAAAGTCAGCGGCTTTCAGTGGGTCGTTGCGGTTCGCCTCGTGCGAGAGGGCGTGGTGCGGTTCGGAAACTCCGACCTGCGGGAAAGCAAGAGCGGTAACGTCGCGCATGAGCATGAACGTGAAGACCCGCGTGATATCGGCCTGGAACGCGGCAGCCATCAGATCGAACAAAAGGTCCACATGTTCGTCGAAACGTTCCGGCGCGCCAATGGGAGCATCGATATTAACCACATGATCGGAGGCCTGTTGCTCCGCCCTCTCGATGCGGCGTTCAATTTCGCGAATGTTCTGCAGATAATCACTGATCCGGGTGCGGTCGCTTGCGCCGAGACCGGTCTGGAAGCCAGCCAGGTGGCCCATAACGGAGTCGAGAATACTGCGGTCGCCACGCATATCAGCCGCGCGCTGAGCAGGAGTGCCGGTTCCACCGAACATCCGCTCGAAAACCACGCGCGGGTTCGTCTCCATCGGCAGCGGCGATGTCGCATTCTGCCAGGAGATGGTGTTCATGTAGATACAATTGAAACCGACCTCACAGGCGCCTACTGACGTGCTGAAATCCTCTGTGGCTACTTCGAGCGACGGGAAGAGTGTCGTCTGTCCAATTGATTTCGCAATTACCTGATCGATCGTCGTGGCTGCAACAATATCCGCGCCTTCCGTCTGTTTCGGTGAGTGGCCGCTGAGATAGCTCGCGGGAGCAACGGCATGGCCGCCAAGAGTATTCGGCACGCCCATAAGCCCGCTCAACACGACCGTGTGATCCCGAAGGGGCTCGAGCGACTGCAGGATGGGACTGAATTTGAACCCGGATCCACTTCCAATCGGCGTCCATTTATTGAGGATTTTGCCGTGCGGAACATATATCGCTCCGAACCGCTGAACCGGCTTGGCCGCAGTCTGGGCCAGCGCGGTCGACGCCGGAATCATGGCATCCAGCAAGGGCAGCGCCAGCATCGTGCCCGCGCCACGCAGAAAGGTCCTTCGTGCTACCGACTTTTTGGTGATAAACATAACGGCGATCTCCTTAATTTGATTTGGTTTCTTTTAAAAATTTCTCAGCGCCGGGCAATCGTGCTCGTGCCGGGTTCCGGTACAGCTTTACTGGTTGGTTCCGGCGCAGCCTTGACCCTCATCTGGAACGGAACACTGTTCACGACACCTAGGATGAGCGACGTGAGGCGGTAGTTATCGCGCGCCGAATCGCGCGCAATCGTTCGAACTGCCGGCATGTCGTAATAGTCAAGCCCGCGGCCCGTGGCATAAGTCAAAAGCTTTTCGATAAGCGTGCCAGTGAACATCTCTGGGTGGCGAAGCAGATTTTCGCGCAATCCCACGACGCCGTTCACGGTGCTGCCGTCGGCCAGCAGGCTGGAGGGATCGATCGATGCCGGTCCGTCTTTCGCTCGCCACGCGCCGGTCGCATCGAAGTTTTCCATAGCAAGGCCTAACGGGTCGAACAGCTTGTGGCAGCCGGAGCACGGCTGCACCGCCCGATGCTGCTCCATCCGCTCCCGCATGGTGAGTTGCTTGGTTGGGTCGTCCGAATTGTCCTTGAGAGCCGGCACGTTCGGAGGTGGAGGAGGCGGCGGCGTCCCGAGGACGTTTTCAAGAATCCACTTCCCGCGCTGCACCGGCGACGTCCGGTTCGGATACGAAGTCACCGTCAGGATGCTCCCCTGGCCCAGTAAACCTCGGCGCGATTCATCCGTGACGGCGACCCGCCGGAACTGGGTGCCATAGATATTGGGGATTCCGTAGTGCCGCGCCAGCCGTTCATTCACAAACGTGTAGTTGGCCGTCAGAAGTTCGGTCACGGGACGGTCTTCGCGCATGACGTTGGCAAACAGCATTTCTGTTTCGGTTTGCATGGCTTGGCGGAGAGTGTCGTCGAAGTCTGGAAATTCCGCTGGATTCGGAGACACTCGCTTCAGGTTGCGCAGGTGGAGCCACTGGCCGGCAAAATTACTGACCAGCGCGTCCGATCGGGAATCCGCCAGCATCCGCCGCACCTGTTGGTTGAGGACCGTGGGATTCCGAAGTTTGCCCTGACGAGCTATTTCAATGAGCTGGCTATCCGGAACACTGCTCCACAGAAAGAACGACAGCCGCGAGGCCAGCTCCAGGTCGGATATACGATAAGCCTTCCCTGGCGCCAGTTCTGCGGGATCGCGCTCGGCGCGGTAAATAAAGGATGGGTCAGCCAGCATCCGGCGCAGAGCTAACTCGATTCCGGCATCGAAGTCGCCGTCCTTGCGCCCCATCTGATAGAACTCGAGGATCGGCTGCAGGTCAGCGTCGGTAACGGGACGCCTCCAAGCGTTACGCGCCAGCGTCGAAAGGATGGTCCGGGCACAGGGCGCTTCCGATTTACTGTCGGTCGGATTGCAGGTGAAGATGCGACGCCGACTGGGCGTGTCGCCATGTCCGGTGACATCGTAGGGCCCCGCGACCAGCACTGTATCCACTTTAGGCAATCCCACGACGTCAATCGGATCGCCGGCGGCCAGCAGTGGGCGCAAAGGGGTGGGCATCTGCAGCGCCTCGCCTGCGCCTTGCTCAATAAAGGTCACGCCGATCACCCGGGGACCGGCTTTGACGGGAACACGGGCGTGCAGCCGCGCATCGATCTTCTCGGCATATAGAGGGCTTGCGACCAAATCTTTGTAGTCTTCCGCAGTTCCCACGGTGTTGCGAAAAACCTCCTGTCCATCTACGGTGAAGATCAGGATATGGGGAGTAAAGACGCCGCGCATGAAGCCCAGGTTGGTATGGAAAAGCTTTGCGGTGATCGTATAATACCCGTCAACCGGGAAAGTTTTCCGGATGAGCAGTCCGCCTCGTGTGCCAAACGGCAGACCTTCCACGTGATCCGCCTGTACATTATCGCCGCGAGGAAAATACGTATCTCCGCCCGGGCCGACCCTGGGGTCGCCTACCGCGACCTGGCTGATCTTCTTCGCCACCGACAGATAGCGATCAAGAAGTGCCGGAGAGACGACCAGCGAATCCGCGATGTTATCGAACCCGTAGCTGGAATCGTCAGGAGGCAGGAGAGAGGCAATGTCGATGTCCAGGTCCAGAATGTCGCGGATCGCATTTGCATATTCCGCTCGGTTGAGCCTATGCAAAGATGGCCGACCTGGATTCGGTTGGGCGGCAGCGGCGTGGTCAAGCGTCGACTCCAAACTCGACACGAACGCGGCCGAGACCGCAGCGGCCGGACGGGGCAACCCCAGAGGCGGCATCGAGCCGGCGCGTAGTTTCCGGATAACCTTTTCCCAGACTTCGGCACCTTGGGGGACGTTGGTAAGATCGGCCTTGTCCAGTACCAAGCCAGCCGTCTTCAGCCGGTCGTTGTGACATCCAACACAGTATGTGTCGAGCAGGGGCCGGTATTCGGCCGGATTCCGAGGCGCCACATTACTTACTTTGGCGGTCGACGCCCGGTCTGCGGCCTGCGGATTGGGTCCAGCGAGTGCCCCTATCGCCCCGAGGGCGATACCTCCGAACACCAAGAAGATTCGGGAAACATTAACATGGGGCCGCTCAAAGTTTACGAATTGCAAGGGTTTCTCCTGATGCGAGGGTTTTTTTGGTAGTTGCAAAGGCGCTGACGGGGACACAGTCGGAGATTACGCTTTGTAGCGCCATGAGTCCTGAGGGCGTGATCAAAAGTCTCTGATCTTGTTGTGAAAGTTCTGAAGAGGAAAGCATTCAGGCGAGAGAGGCCACCCCTCGAAGGACACGAACCTATTTTGTTTGTCTCTTTTGGCCTGCCGGAAATCCTCCCAGTCCAGAAGAAGATCCGGGGACTGCTCGCGTTCCCGCTGACCGCTCAATCCGCATTATGAGCCAGCCCAGGTGGTCTTGATCGCAAGGGCGGCGGCCCCGAATGTATCTTGGCGCTCGCCAGCGCCGGGTGCAACCAAACTGTGCCGAAATGTTGGCACCTTTGGGGAATCGGGGCCAAATCAGCGTGGATCTAATTGAAAAAAAGAGAATAAACGGAGCCATTCAATGTTTCAATGTGACAGAAGGCTGGGCCATGAAGACAGAACGGTAAGCTGCTGCTCTTCTTTACTGGTATTTTCCACCAAGCCGAACACGAATCGCTGGCCGTCCGCACCAACCGCAAACTGATTGCTGATAATGCGCGATAGCGGGGGCACCGGAGCGCGGAACACCACGTGTGGTCGTTCGATCTCCGGCGACGAGCTCAGGTTAATACTGACTGCCATCAGATTGCGATCAGGCGCAAGATAGAACAGCTCCTTTCCGTCCTTTCGCCAATGGGGCTCGACCCCGCCATCAACCGAGAGGATCCGCTTGCCCCCAAGCGATGGAAACGACTGGAGATAGATCTCCCAAGTGCCGGATTCATCGGAGGCATAGGCGACCCAGTGTCCATCCGGGGAGATCTGCCCCTGGATTTCGTTGAACGGCGCCTGCAGGAACGGTCTGGGCTTTCGATCACCAAACAGGGGGAGAAGCCACAACTCGTATTTAGTATCGGGCACTATACGGGTATACAGAATATAACGGCCGTCAGGCGACCAGTCATTGAGTGCCTTGCTGCCCCCCGCCCGCAGCAGCAAGCCTTCCTCATTGGAGCCAGCCGCAGGTTTAGTAAATAACGAATTTGCTCCCGCGCGATCCGCGCTGAAGGCGATCTGCGCGCCGTCGGGTGACCACAGGGGCCTCATTCCGTCCGCTACAATCCGGGTGGAGACGCCCCGGGAAAGATCGACCAGCCACACTCCATGATCAAGGTTGCGGCTCCCCACCAGAAGTTGATTCTGATCGGGAGAGAGCACCGGATTAAACACGGGCACAGGCATGTCGATCATACCGATTTCGCGCCCGGACCGGTCGAACCATTTTACCTGGGGCATTCCAGCCAGACTGGTGTAGGCCAACAATCCATTCCCAGATACGGAGAGGTTAGCGGTGGACAACGTGCTCTCGTCGATGTTTGCGGCCGGAAATACAGTTTCGCCGATCACCATAGGGGCCTGTCGGACGTGTGGGCGAGCTGGGTCGAAGGCTTGTGCCATCAGGAGATGATCCCGCGTATAAACCAAATATCCCGGTGCCGCGAAGATCGCCGGGACATCCAGCAGACGCTGAGCCTGCTTTGACCGCAGCGATCCCAGATAGGTTCCGGTACGATCTGGCTTGGCGCTGACAACAAAGTACAGGAAGTGCTCGCCGTCCGGCAGGAATTGGGGCCACCTGTGGGCCACTTCCTGCTCCTTCGAATTCAGCGTTGTTACGGGAACCGGAGTACCTCCCGATTCAGAGACGGAGTAAAGGCCTGCACGTTGCTCGGCGAACAGGATGATGCGTTTTGAACCCCAAGTTGGTGCGGAGGTGTTCGTGCCGGCGGGCGCGATCACTTGCACAGTCTGATTGTTGATTCCGATGCGTTTGAGCTTGCCCTCTGCCAGGAATCCAATGAGCTGGCTATCGGGCGACCAAAAAGGCCGGGAGGCACCCTCCGTTCCAGGAATAGTCCGGGCTTGGCCAGTGGCCAGGGACTGGATCCAGATTTCCGCGACGCCCGAGCGGTCGTTCTCAGTCAGGAGAAGAATGTAGCGACCATTCGGCGAAAGTACTCCCCCGTAAATGCGGGTGGTTCCTCGGGGCGCTCCAATAGAAAATCGAAGGGTGGGAACTTCGGGGCGGGTTACCGGACGCAAGTTAAAAACCTGCGGCAGAACCATGCCGATTGCGAGGACGGCCACAGCACCCAGCAGCGTGCCTCCCAGCCATGCTTTCCAGTTCCTGAAATCGCGATTTGCTCCCCGCAGCGGCTTCAGTAACCCGAAATTGCTGGTGCCGTCGGGCAGTGCCGGGGCCTCCAACGGGGAAGTCGATGGGGATGGAGGAGATGCTGACACCGTCTTCGGCTCCGCCTTGACGGCGAACTCCTCCACAGGTACTTCGACGACGGGAGCGATGAATCGATACCCCCGCCGCGCAATGGTCGCGATCAGCTTCGGATGCGTAATGTCGTCTCCGAGCGCTCTACGGAGGGCTGAAATGCTTTGGGTGAGGCTGTCCTCCGTGACCCTGGAGTCGGGCCACACAAAACTCAGTAGTTCCTGTTTGCTGATCGCGCGGTCGCGGTGCTGGATCAGAACCGCAAGAGTATCAAAAACCTTCGGCGTCAGAGGGATGAGGTGATCCCCACGCCAAAGTTGATAGGCTGCCACGTCAATCCGATAGTCATCGAAAATGTACTCGCGCACAGCCAGAGCTTCTGGAGTCCTGCCATCAGTCATTTCGCCGAGCCCTCTATCCATCAATACATGGCCTCCTCTTAAAATGCAAGAAGTCCTGTTAGGAGGTGGTAGCGACTGATATTGTTCGCACGCAGCGGAGATGTGGTCAGCGCAGTCAGCAAAAGCTATGCTCTTCCCTCCGTCCTGCTTTTTCCCGACGCACATTCCAGCTGCAACAGGTCCCCTCGATGCGCTGCCGTCGACGACAACCAGCAGCAGAAGTTGTAGCCTTCTCCTTGTACATGCGTCTTACACAAGTACCGTCCGGAACCCCGCGCTCATTTGCTGGCGCGAGCGGCTCGTACCTTGTTACCTTCGATCGCCGGTCCGATCGCACGATAGGTATATTCGCGCGTACTGTTTCCGTCGAGAGCCGGACTCAGATTGTGGACCGCCCCTATTCGGTCATCGAAGGCCCGCCACGCTTTAAATCGCGGCAAGCCACATCCCCGTTCAACTCTCAGAAAGAAACCCACTTGCCAGCCGAGCTTCCTTCATTAGCCGGACAGTTGTGTTCTGAAGTTATTGCTAGTTTCGTCTTCTCTACACCACAGTCATCAATGGCAAACCTGTAGTGATGATTGCTGGGGAGCACTGCCACGCTGAACGATTCGGTCAACCAGCCCCAGGATCATCAGGGTTAGAGAAGCACTTCTTGATGACCATCCGTCCCGGTACAACGGCCTAACATTTTCAGAATCGAACCCGTAGCGAGAATTGAATCTGGCGCGATGTCGTCGAGGTGGTTGTAATCAGTCCTGCCGTGGCATTTACTGCTCCACTGCCAGTGAATACTCCGGCGGCTGGAAGTCCGAAGTTCGGATGATTGAAGAAATTAAAAATCTCTGCCCGGAACTGAAGCAGGAAGTTTTCGGAGATCTCAGGGATCTTGGTGTCTTTCGAGAAAGACAGGTCCGCATCCACAGTCCCAGGGGCTACCAAGGTGTCTCTGCCCAGATTTCCCAACACGCCGATAGGCGGAAGATTGAATGCGGCTGGATTAATCCACTGATTGATATTTCCAGTCACGATCTGGCTTCCCGTCCAGCCGGGATTCAGATTCGGACGCTCAACGGAGGCACCGAGGCCGCTGTTATCAAAGCCGTCGGTGGCGGAAAAATGCAGGCCGGTCGCGAAAGTTACGATACCGCCAATACCCCATCCGGACACAAAACGATTCTGGTTGAAAGGCAGCGTATACAGGCCGTTCAGGCGCAGCGAGTGACGGATATCGAACTTGCTGTTGCCGCGGTCCTGCGCGTTACTATACGGATTTTCCGTCGCGCCTCCCAGTTCGTTGGCAAATCCACCCGACGAGTCATCAATACTGTGCGACCACGTGTATGCTGCCTGCGCCATGAAGTTATGGGCGAACCGGTGAACGAGATTCACCTGGAGCGCATTGTAACTGGACACACCCTCAGTGTTAAAAAGCGAGAGAAGACCAAAGGCCGGGTTTACGCGCGGGTTGGGCACCGCATTGCCATTCACCGCCGTGGCGAACTGAAGTTGGCCGTTGGAGTTGACGACAGGAACAACGGGATTAAAATCACGCACAAGTATCAGGTGGCGGCCAGCCATACCAACGTAGGACAGGGTCAGAATCGTATCCTGCACAATTTCGCGCTGAATGCTGAAATTGTATTGCATGTTATAGGGGGCGGTGCCCAATTGATAATTAGTACCGTTGGAATCTCCAGGCACGGGCAGAGTTGCGGCCACGGCGAACGGATTCGGAAAGGGCGCGTTCGGAATGGTTCCGCTAACCAGCGGCGCGTGCGTGGCGAAATTAGTCGACCAATCGCGAGGCACAATAACTGCGTGGAAGATTCCGAAACCCGCACGAATCGATGTCTTGTGATCCTTGAACGGATCGTATGCGATGCCGATCCGTGGATCCCAATTTTTTGCGTTTGGATTGTGTGCAAAGACAGTATTGACCGGGACGTACGATGCGATGCCGACCCCGACGGGCGGATGAATCAAAGCCGTGATGTCGTGCGTCAAAGTTACGGGATTTGTATCGTAGGAATAACGCAAACCCAGATTCACCGTGACAGTGGGTCGGATTTTCCAATCGTCATTGAAATAGCCCGTAATAGGATATTCCCGATACCAGTGATACGAGTCCGTATAGCCCGGAAAGGCACCTACATATTTTGAAGCCTGGCCCTCCAGAAATAGTTGCAGGCTGTTGAACGTATAACCTCCCTGTTCCTGAAACGCCAGGCTCTCAAGCGTTTGCATCCGTTGCGCGAAGGCCCCGAATTTAAAACTGTGTGCTCCCTTCGTCCAGTACACGTCGTCATACAGCGTGTACTTATTTTGAAGCGTGCGGAAGGTATCAATGCCCGTAGGTCCGAGCTGCGACAGACCCGGAATGTTGACCGTGCCGTTCTGCACCGTTAAGTTCTGCGGAACAAAAGTCAAGGCGGGGCTCCCCGGCTGCGTCATGTTGCCCTTATTATCCGTCCGTACCAGGCTGGCTCTGGCGACGTTGATCACTGCGGGCGAAACAATGTGCCTTTCCTCAGCGGTGTAATACATATTGGGACTTTTCTCCAGATCGGGCCACAATGGGATCACAAGTCCGACGAACGGGTCGAGCAACTGGCCTCCGTCTGAAACGGCCCGGAAAAAGAAGGAATCCCTGTCTGAGAAGTTATAGTCGAATCGCCCCAGATAGTAGTTCTCGGTAGAGTTCTGGCTTGCCACCTGGGGAACCGATACGATCCCCGACGCCGTGTTTACCGTAGTCGCCGGAAAGAGCGCCAGGAGTTGCTGCTGCTCCGCTGTGAGCGGATAGGTGACTCCGTTCAAAATTCCAAGGCGGACGTTGGCATCCGGCACCAGCGCGATGTTCGTGACACCCAAAGATTGCCGCAAGCCTTCGTAGTTAAAGAAGAAGAAAGCTTTATCCTTTTTTATCGGGCCACCGACGCTGCCGCCGAACTGATTCCTGCGGAACGCTGGAATGGTTTTGCCGTCAAAGAAGTTTCGCGCGTCTAAATCGCTGTTCCGTATGTATTCAAAAAGGGTGCCATGTAACTTATTCGTTCCGGACTTGCTCACGGCGTTGACCACACCTCCGTTGCCTCCAAACTGCGCGCCGTAGGTGTTCGTCAGCATTTGGAATTCAGCGATGGCATCAACCCCCAGAGAGCTACCCAGAGCAGCCGCACCTGTTCCATGCTGCCAGTAATCAATGATGTCGGTGCCATCCAGCAGCATCGCCAAACCGACGGACCGCGCTCCGGCTATCGTGTATGAGTCACCTCTGCCAAAGAGCGGATTGGTGACTCCCGCCTGGGCAATTTGCACGCCCGGCGACAATAACATCAGCTGCTGAAAATTCCGCCCGTTGAGTGGAAGGTCGGCGACCTGTTGCTGGGTGACAAGATTCGAGATCGCGGCCGACGTGGTCTCCACCTGGGTGGTTTCGGCGGCCACCGTCACCGTCTCGGCCTGCTGGCCAACCTTGAGCGAAAAGTCCACCACGCTGTTGCTGCCTACGGTGAGGAGAATACCTTGGCGCAGTTCTTTTGAAAATCCGACTTTAGATGCCTCGGCTTCATATTCGCCGGGCTGTAGATCCGGCGTCGTGTAGCGGCCTGAGGTGTCTGTCTTCACGGAGCGGGTAGCAGCGGTTCCGACATTGCGGAGCTGAATGTCCGTATCGGCGACGACCGCTCCCGAACTGTCGGTGACTGTTCCCGTGATCGTCGCCGTCGTGGTTTGCGCCACCACATATTGGACAGTGGCACCGCTAAAAGCCAGAAAACCCGCGATGGCAGAGATGATACTGCGTCGAAGTAATGCCCGGTTGTTCATTGGTGAAGCGCTCCTGTTTGAGGTTCGGTTCGGCTTCGAGTCTAGCCCAGGAGTCCTGACGAAACCATGAAATTCAAGGGAGTTTATGCTGATTGTTCTGAAAGATGTCGACCTCGTGCTTCCCGGGGCAAGCGCTGGCAGGGGTACTGGAGAAAACTAACGCTGCTGATTAGTTTGATCGAAAACCCGCGATCGAACTCCAGCGGCACGGTCTTGATCCATCCGAAGACTTCTTCAGCCTATTCCGCTTTCGCTGGCTGACTGCATGGCCTTGGTGCCGCGTGGTACGTTCGTCGATGGCGCTCCCCGGTTCGTATCGTTCTTCGCAAGGTGCGGTGTCACCTTCCAGGTCGCGCGTCGCGTCCACAAAGGTCTCATATTTCGTAGCACAGGATCGCGTTCGGTACCACCGGGCCGCGGTCAAGTCTTCCGATATAGCCGCGCCAAGGATCGCGCGGTCGCGGTGTTGGATCAGAACCGCAAGAGTGTCAAAAACCTTCGGCGTCAGAGTGATGAGATGATCCCCACTCCAAAGCTGATAGGCCGCCACGTCGATCCGATAATCGCCGAAAATGAATTCGCGCACGGCCAGAGCATCTGGAGTCCTGCATCAGTCATTTCGCCGGGCCCTCTATCCGTCAATACATGGCCTCCGCTTGAAATGCAAGAAGTCATCCACTCGGCGGATGAACCGATCGAAACGGCGATTGGGCTGCTCCCGAAGAAAGAAAAGCCAACGAGTCGGGCGTCGTGGAACGAATCGGTCCGGCAGCCGGCCCGGACGCAAAGTCGGTTATAATTAAGATCTTTTCACGCAGTCTAACTAGAAAGTCATCTTGTCTTTGGCGGCTTCGATCTTGTGACCGTCGACGCCATAAATTACCAGCATGTCGTCCCATTCGTGAAAATCGCCGCGTCTTGTCCGGTAAGCGATGATGGCCGCCGCCTCATCTTTCGTGAGGCCCAGCCTCTGCACCATCTCGTCGACCGTCGCCTTGTTCACGTTCACTTTGGTGGCGTCTTCCACCCTGCCAAAGTTTTTAGCCATGTAGGCCCCCACTGCTTCATAATTTTCGACCGGGCCCCCGAGGCCTTTCTGCGACATCCGGGTCACGGTATTTTTCCAGTCGGCCTCTGTCCGCCGCTGCCGCAGCAGGAACGCCGGCTCGTGACATTGCATGCAGATCTGCTGTACGAAT
>Ga0302140_10003283_pt1 | contig 20752 bp, 18 predicted proteins | sample I_Bog_E1_1_FD_202095 | JGI IMG/M metagenome (GOLD analysis project Ga0302140, IMG submission 202095) | Peat permafrost microbial communities from Stordalen Mire near Abisko, Sweden - I_Bog_E1_1 | ecosystem: Environmental > Terrestrial > Soil > Wetlands > Peat | place: Sweden: Abisko, Stordalen... | reverse complement strand
CTTTTCTGAAGTGTGCGAGTGCGTCGATTGAAGCATGAAAAGCCCAGATTTCACATTCGTCCGAACTTGGTGCCAGGAAATGGACGTTCGGGATTTTTTCCTTTTCAACAATGCCGACCAATACCGGCGGCGGGGACATGATGAAGTAATGCGCGGAGCGGTCGATGGATACTATTTTTTGAAAGGCTCGAATGCCGATTGGATCGAAAATATTGTCGTCCGCCCGGCCGATTCTGCCGAAAACTGTGTCAGTTTCCTTTATTCCAAATTTGAGCCGTATTGCGTTTCCGGCTGCAGCCGCTTCCTGCGAAGGCTGTTCCGAAAGTATGTACATTACGGATATTTTTTCCGAAGGAACAATCGGCGACAATTTTGCCGCAACTTCATGTGATATGCAGATATTGTTTATTATATTCGGCTGGATATTCGGCGATCCAAATATGTTCAGGACCAGTATTGGCAGGGAGGAAATTTCATTAAAGGGATATTCCGTGTATCCTGATCCAGCCGTTATGACAAGGTCAATTTTTTTGTCCCTGATTGTTTCTATAAAAGTCGGCTTCATTCCCGTCAACCGGTAGGGGTATTTCCGGGACATGCTTTCGTAGGTAAAGGGCACGAATTCGACCGCTGAATCCTGCAGATATTTTTTTCGTCCGTCGGATGTCTGTCCCGAACCGTTTCGCGGCTGCGGCGAATACATGAAAAAGGCGCGGTATTTTTTTGGGTCGGTATGCTTGGCGATGATCTGAAGAAATTTTTCGGTGCCTCCGAAACTCAGTCCGGAGACGTGGTAGAAGAGAATGTTTTTTCGCTGGTCCAACATGTCGCGTCTGTCGTCATTTACAGGAAACACTGAACAATTCTTTCTGACGTGTGCCTTTTCATATGCGCGCAGAAATGCCCGCTGAAGCGGAACGGGAAGGGCGTACACGATTTTTTTTGCGATGGATTTCATGGATCTCTAGGAAAGGTGTTTGATTAAATTAACATGAACATCTGGGTGGAGGAAAAGAAACATCCGCGCTCCGTCGCCGCTTCCGCTTGACGCATGACATTCATAGCCTACATTTTTCATGAGGTCAAAGGTGGCCTGATAATTCGGATTCAGGAACGGCTTCAGGAATTTGATTATTTCAATGAAAAATACCGGTTTTGTCTGCGTCAGCGTGAAGATCGCGCCCTTGAGGACTTCATATTCATATCCCTCGACGTCGATTTTTACGAATGTCGGATTCGGAAGAGAATCCTTTTTGATGATTGCGTCGAGGGTCGTGACGGTAACGGTGCGGGTTGGGTATGCGGCATCGGGCAGGAAATTTTCGGTAATGCTTGATCCGGAGCCGAAGACTTTCATTTCCACCGTTGCCTCGCGCGACCCGAGTGCCATTTCATATATTTTCATGAACGGCTCGATCCTGTTGAGGAAAGCGCTGCTACGTATGCAGTCCGCATGTTCCTTCAGCGGCTCGAAGGACACACAGTCGATTTTTCCCTTGCCCAGATATACCGCGAAGATTCCGTAGTAGCCGGTGTTTGCGCCGATGTCATAAAAATGGATGTCTTTTTTTGACTGAAGGAAAAACGTCAGGATTTTTTCCACCAGTTCGGTGTCTTCCTTTTCAACGATTCCGTTCACGACGAGGTTGTAGGCGATGTCACTACTGTCAAAGACATCGCCCGCATACCAGAAGCCTTTTGCCGAACGCACGGCGGTCAGTCCCAGCAGTCCGGTCGTCCTTTTAATGTAGGTAAGCTGGATGCCCAGCTTTTTCCTGCATATGTCGGCGCACATGTAAAACAGCTTTTTCATTTGATTTTGCCCGGGAAGTAGACTTTTTTGATATAGGCAATCCAGTTCAGAATGAAGTTTCTTCCGTAGGTCTTTCGGTATATCCGCCACTTTTCCTTTTCCGTTATCGGCCTGTTAAGATAGTACTCGAATGTTTCCTTTCCTGAATTAAGCCAGTTTTCAAAATAATCAAATGAGCCCGACCATTCCGTCGCCAAAACCATGTCGGGATTGTTCTTGTCGTATTTTATCCGGTTCTTGTTGACGGATCGCGTATGGACATGCATGTATTTGAAGGTGAAGCGGAGTCGGCCTTTTTTGTCGATGTCGACGATCCAGCGGTGATGGGCCGCTCCCGCAAGACCCTTTACTTCCGCTCTGAAGGTCGTCTCATACAGTCGCGAAGGGATTTCAATGTAGCCGGCCTTGCTGATGCGGATGATTTCCGAGCATACCCATATCGGATCGCGGATGTCTTCGAGCGTGTGCGAACAGAATGAATAGTCGAAGAATTTGTTGGGAAAAGGGAAGGACTTTCTGTCGCAGATGTCATGCTGTATGTAGGTTTTTTCCGTGAAATGCTGTTCGGTCCCGCCTTTTGCGAGACTCCAGTTTATTGACGAGTAGGGAATCGCGTCGATAACATAATCCGCGCGCCGTATCGGGGCGTAGGCGCCCCCGATATCCACGGTTTTCAGATTTTTCGGCAAGCTTTTTACGATTTCTTCTATTCTTTTGTCAGTTTTTTTAATCATATTTAAGGGTAAGGGAACACTTATGTCGAGTATTCTCGACTTGATGTTATTTTAGCACAGTGCGGATTTTATTTTTTGTTTTGTCCAGAAGTTTTTTTGCGCATATGACGAATGCCGGATAGGTACGGGATTTGGGTGTCCGGCCGTTTTCCTTTATAAAATATTCTTTTAATTCCGGGACGTGCCATATCTGGAGGGGTTCGAAATACAATGAGCCTTTTTCTTTGAAGTAGACCATAATTCCAGCCATGAACCAGTTGTCGGCTACGGATGAAATCGCCTCGAGGTTGCCGCCGGTTCCGATGTCGGCAAGCCATTCCGGAGGAATCGATTTTATCCGGGCGTTTGGATCGTCAAGCGTCACCGAATATTTGTTGTTGATGCGCAGCGCCGAGCCTGTGCTCATGACGAGTTCGCGGCACCGCTGGTACGCCTGCTTGATCTGGAATCTTTTGAAGGGCACGAATTGAAAGTGAAGCACGCTGCCTTCATCAAGCGGAATTTTTGTCCAGGAAATTGTTCCGTCCGGATTTGTGTTTGGTCCCGGCGTCCGGCCTTCATGGATAAGGGTATTGTCAAAAGACGTTTTCGGATCGTCGCATACGATGAAATCTTTATAAAGATTGCTCCAGATTGAAGTGTCGTCGCGGTATACATAGGGGCTTTTCCAAAGGCACAGCCACTGGAGGGCCAGTTTTTCGCCCGGTTTCATTTTCGAGAGCCGGTCGCGGAATCCCTCCAAAAAGTTTGTCGTGAAGGCTTCGTCCGCATCGAGCCAGACGAAGTGTGTTCCGCCGCGCTCTCGACCCCAGTCGAGCAGTTCGCGCCTCCACGCCGAAAAATTTGTTTTCTTTTCATTTTGCGGCCGGACGTGTACGCCGGCTGATTTCAGATATGCGACGGTGCCGTCGGTCGAACCTCCGTCGAGACAGATAATCTCGTCAGTGAATTTTTTCAAATGCGGAATGGTGGTCTTCAGGATCCATTCTTCATTTTTCAGCGGCATGAGGGCGATTATTTTCATTTTATTTTTTGTTCAGTAATTTTTTAGCGATCGGCTTCAATTTCGCTTTTATCTGCTTTGTAAAAAATATTTTATGGAAGAAATAGCGTCGCATGCCTTTTACAAACCATATTGCGCGCCGCTTTTCCAAAACTTTTGCATAATCGGGCACAAATTTTGAAACCGGAACCCATTGGCCAAATTGCATGATCATAGGTATGTTGTGCTCGGACGTGCTGTGAGGGACGATGTCGTAATCAATTTTGTCATAAATGCCGTAGCGCAATTCGATGGTTGTCCGGTCGAGCGGCTGCTTGGAATTCGGACGGGTGCTGGCGCCAAGGCCTTCGTTCAGATAGTAGCCAAGCAATTCGCGGGGCATCGATGCTTTCGCGTGAAAGGCGAGACGTACCGACAAATCAAAATCGGCGCCGGACTTCAATTGTTCGTCGAAATAGCCCGCTTTTTCACAGAGCAACTTGCGGAACATGATGAATGGTCCGGTGATCATGGAGCGGGTCAGTTCGCTCGCGGGGTAGTGTGAAAATTCGGTCAGTCTACCGTCCTTCGAGCCGAATGATCGGACAACGAGGAAATTTCCATAAACGATGCCGACTTCTGGATTTTTTTCGAGTTCCGCGACTTGCAATTCAATTGAATTCGACGTGCGTAAATCGTCGACGTTCCATATGGTGACGTATTTTCCGGACGCTTCCTTTATGCAGCGGTTCATGGACGTGCCGATAGGGTCGACTTTCGGAACGATAATCTGTTTGATTCGGCCCGGATATTTTTTTTGGAAGTCCTTTATCCAGGCGATTTCCTCTTCATCCGGCTCGTTGTGGTCGATGACGATTTCCAACTGCTCAAACATCGTCTGATTTGGCAATTCCTCCAGAAAAAGCTTCAGATATTTTTTCATGCGAAAACACGGCGTGATTGAACTCACGATAATTTCAGCCGACGACGATTGATTTTGTGCATTTTTCATTTTATTTTCGGAAATTAGTTTATATCCTAACCAAAACTGATTTTAGGACTTTATACGCATGTACACGGATCGTACGCGAGGCGAGCATTGAAATCGGGATGAGCGAATATGAAATTAATGTCGCGTATGCCGAACCTATGATTCCGAAACGCGGAATAAAGATGAGGTTCAGTATAACATTTGACACCGCACCGACCATGGCGCTCATAAAAATGGCGATACGGTGATTTTCTGCGGTCAAATAATTTGTCGCAGCCGTCGCGATATTGTAGCCGATGCCGGCCCAAACATAGACGCTCAAAATAATAGCGCTGCCGGCGTATTTACTTCCATACAAAATCCAAATAATGAAGTTGGAGAGGAAATGGATTGGCAGAGCGAACAAAAGCGACACAGCCCCGATCAATATGAAAAAATAAAACAGTCGTCGTTCATAGCTTCCGTTGTTCATGGTGCGGGCATTGACGATGGCGGGGAAGAGCGAGCTTATGATTACACCCGGGACGAAATACCAAACTTCAGCGATGTTTTCCCCGACTGAATAAATACCGACGGCTGTCGCGTTCAGCATATGTTCAATCATGATTTGATCGATACGCGTGTAAATAATTGAAAAAGCAATGGCAATCATAAACGGCCATGAATCTCGTAAGAGAAGCAGTGCAGTCGAACGTGTGTAACTCCAATTTCGAACCGGAGCCGAGCGCGAATATGCATATATATAGAAGAATGCGTACAAAATTGGTTCAACTAATGCCACTGCAGCGAGAAAATAAATACCTTTATTAAAGAAAACAATTGCAATTTTCATTATCGAAAGGATGACAACTGTTATAACTTGGATGAGCGCGGTATTTTTCGATACTACTTTTGCTTGAAAATAATAATTGAGTGTTTGAAGTGGTGTGAAAAAAAACGTCGCTCCAATGATGAGTATGAGCGATGAAATAAACCAATTATGGTCGATGGTAAGAGTCGTGATAACAACGCCGGCATAGGCGATGAGTCCGCCGAAAAATTTAAGGGTCATTGCGGAACCGAGCAAGTCAGCTTCTTTTTCCGGAAATTTAATTAGTTCGCGAAAAATGATTTGGTCAACACCAAGATTTGCCACAAATGAAAAAAGCCCGACTATTCCAATAGCATAGCTCAAAATCCCGTAATTGTTTGGACCGAGATATCGCGCGACATAGGTCGATACGAAAAAGGCAATGACGAGCGTGAAGACGCGTCCGAGAAACAGCCAACTCGTATTCGAGGCGTAGCGTTTGAAACCGTGGGATTGGACGAAACCCGAAGTTTTTTGTATAAGTTGCTCCATTTTTCCTGTGAATTACTTACTATGCTATACTATTTTGACCATGAATACCAACACAAGCAATAACGCCCTGCGTTACATTATTTACGTTTTACTCGGTGCGACATTATTTGTTCCGCTTTTTGTCGCGAATTGGATGTTTTTTCCGTTTATTACATTGAAGGCCTTTGCATTTCGTGGACTTGTTGAAGTAGCTTTTGCTTTGTACGTTATTCTCGCTTTTCGTGATCCGAGTGTTCGACCGAAGTTAACACCTCTTTTTTGGGGCATAACGATTTTCACCATTGTCGCGTTTATCGTGGACATGACCGGTATGAATCCGATCCGCAGCCTTTGGTCAAACAATGAACGCATGGAAGGTTGGATTACTATTATTCATCTCTGGGCGTATTTCGTAGTTTTTTCTTCAGTTGTTTCTTCACGAAAAATCTGGTATTGGTTTTTGAATATTTCATTTATTCCTGCGGCATACATGTCATTGCAAGGAGTATGGCAATTGCTTACGGCATATTTGGCTCATCAGTCGATGCCACGTCTCGATCTTCAATTAGGTAATGCTGAATATTTGGCGGTGTATATGCTTTTCAATACATTTTTCGCTCTCTATATGGCGCAGGTTTCATGGAAGAATGTTTTGGCTCGCGGCTGGGCGGCTCTGTATGGAATTTTGTCACTTCTCTTTCTTGTTGTTCTTGTCGGGTCACTTACTCGTGGAACAATGCTCGGTGTTGTCGGTGGGGTGATTGTCGCGGCATTACTCTATGGAATTTTTGCTCCAAATTCTGAAAGAATCGGCAAGACGATTTCTCTTGGCTTGATTGGTTTGCTCGTTGTATTAGGTCTCGGCTTTTACGCAGTTCGAAATACACATTTTGTTCAGAGTCATGCAGTCTTGAATCGACTCGCTTCGATTTCTGTTAGTAATGCTCGTTTGCAGTATATTTGGCCGATGGCTTTGAAAGGTTTCGAAGCAAAGCCGATTCTCGGGTGGGGACAGGAAAACTTTAATTATGTTTTCAATACCTATTATGATCCGAATGCATGGGGTCAGGAACAGTGGTTCGATCGTGCGCATAATACCTTTATTGATTGGTCTATTAATGGTGGTCTTGTCGGTTTTGCGGCGTACGTAGCGTTGTTTGTTTTGTTGGGTATGGCAATTTGGCGAAAAAATGAAAATGCGGACGGGACGAATTCATATGTTTTTGATATTCGTGAACGCGCAATTTGGAGCGGTCTCGTTGTTGCGTATATTATTCACGATATGTTCGTGTTTGATAATCTCGCAAGCTATTTGATGTTTTTTGTAACATTGTCTTTCTTCCAGAATCAGTGGCCGGCAAAGAAGTCCGTTGTTGGATCAAACGGTGCCCCAATAAAAGTCCAAGCGTCTGTTGTTGATTCCGAAATTGTGACATGGGTTATTGCACCGGTTGTTGTCGCAGTTACGGTCTTTCTCCTTTATTTCATCAACTATCGTCCGTACGAACAAAACGTCGATTTGATTGTTGCTTTGGAAAATTGTCAGGGTGCAGGACAGCAGGGTGCTCCAGCATTAGATCCAACGCTCTTTACGCAGGCATTGAACACTGGCGTTTATATGGGCAAGCAGGAAACTCGTGAACAAATTTACAGTTGTTCGGAATCAGTTATTGGTTCGCAGAGCACTTCAAATCAGGATAAATACAATTATTATCAATTGACTTCGGATCAGGCAGCCGCACAGGCACAATCGACACCAAAAGATTTGCGGGGATTCCTTTTTGCAGGTTCGTTCTTTAATGATCTTGGTCAGTGGAGTCAGGCTTTGCCATATTTGTCTCGTGCATATCAATTGTCTTCGGTTAAACAGAGTATTCTCTTTTCACTTGGTCAAAATTATATTAGCGGCGGAACATCTGCAGCAAGTAGTACGGAAGGTCTCGCTTTATTGAAGAAAGCCTACGATGAAGCTCCAGCATATACACAAGCTCAGACGACATACGCAGAAGGATTATTTGTTACAGGTAACTATGCCGAGGCGCAAACTATTTATCAGCAAATTGTTACAGCAACACCGACTGATTTACAGAGCCGATTAGGATTAGCTGCATCCGATGAATATGCCGGAGATAAAACTGATGCAATTGCACAGTTGGAATACATTGCATCAAGCTCGGTTAATGAGGCTCCAACAGCAGAGAAATATATAACTGAAATAAAGGCCGGCACAAATCCGTTCGTTCCGCCTGCAAAGGCTAGTTCGGCAACAACACAAGGATAAGTCGCAGTAGGGAAGGTAATGTGAATAAGTTAGGTTGACAAATCGCTCAAATCTGCTATATTTGGTGTGTGTGAGTGCTAACAGGTTCTGCTTCGGCTGTAACCGAGTTGGTAGAATTCCAAATATATCTGTCTACGATAGTCCCCGCCTCGGCGGGGATTTTCGTTTCCAATAGTTCTTTTCTTTTTTCCCTTTTTCCTTCACGATTTTCGTAGTATAATAATCGGCAGATTGTTCCAAGTAACGGCAAACGGCTGTACTCACATTTTAACTAGACATTATATTTGGAGCTATCACCCGTTTGCCATTAGTTGGCGCAATTTCTCGTAATTTCCCGAATTTTTTTCATGACAAATTCATCTCATTTAAACATTCGCGAACACGTATCGCTTCGTGATTTTACGACGTTTCGTATTGGCGGACCGGCGCGTTTTTTCTGTGAAGTTTTAAACGAAGCTGAATTGACGGAAGCGTTTGCTTTTGTGCGGGAGCATAGCGATAAAAAAAATGGGGTGCAACACGGTTTGCCAATTTTTATTTTAGCTGGAGGTTCGAATATTTTAATTTCCGACGAAGGTTTTGACGGGCTTGTCATTAAAATGAATATTCACGGAGTGCATTTTGATGAAGTTTCGGCAAATAGCGAGATTTTCGTGGTGTCTGGAGCAGGAGAAAATTGGGATGAATTTGTTGGCGAGTGCGTGAAGCACGGTTTGGCTGGTCTCGAAAATCTCTCCGGTATTCCCGGAACGGTCGGTGCGGCTCCAGTACAAAATATTGGTGCATACGGTGTAGAGGTTGCCCGTTCAATACAATCGGTGCGGGTTTTTGATACAGAGGATTCTTCATGGAAGGTTTTCTCGAAAGCCGAGTGCGAATTTGAATATCGTGACAGCATCTTTAAAAAAACAAAAAATAAAAACGGCGGCGCACGATATATCATTACGTCAGTTACGTTCGCACTTAAAAAATTTATTTCGGCCGATGCGACACCACTCGATATTAATTACAAAGACGTAGCCGAATATTTTTCTAATGCGCATGTATCACCAGCATCGACTCCAGCTGATGTCCGCACGGCGATTGTTTCGATCCGTACCCGAAAATTGCCCGATGTCCGTGTAATCGGCACCGCCGGTTCATTTTTTAAAAATCCAATCATTAGTGAGGACCACTATTTTGGTCTAAAAAAAACATATCCCGACATACCCGGTTTTGTCGCAGGTGACGGGGTAATGAAGGTGCCTCTGGCATGGATACTCGATCATATTTGCGGATATAGAGGCGTGTTAAAAGGCAATGTTGGAACGTATAAAAATCAGGCTCTCGTCATTGTCAATCATTTTTTGCAAACAGACAGCGTAATATCCGGAGCAACTGCGTCGGAGATCAAAGCTTTCGCCGACACTATCATCGCCATGGTTAAAGAAAAAACAAGTATCGACATTGAACCGGAAGTTCAGTATGTTTAGGGGTCTACAATCACTCATAATTTTTTTTACGTAATTTTTGATTACAGAGGGAATGAGATAATAAAGTTTGTCTGTTTATTCTGAGTGCTTTTCACGCGTATTATTCCTCTGAGATTTTCTTCTACAATATTTTTGACAGTGGAAAGGCCGACGCCGATGCCTTTGTCTAGGGATTTTGTAGTAAAAAACGGATCAAATATTTTTGTAATTTTTTTGGAACAAATACCTGGACCATTATCGGATACAATTATGAAGCCATTTTTTCTATGAGAGAGAATTTCTATATTGATTTTTTTCTCGTGACGATAATTTCTATTTTTATCAGTTTCATGTGCGTCAAGTGCATTTGTTATTAGATTCAAAAAGATTCGTTGAAAATAAAAAGGATTTGTCTGAAGCAATATATCATCCGTCGATTTAACGTGGATAAGCACATCTAAGGCTCGAGCTCTGTACGTGAGTATCTCGATAGTCGCGCGTAATTCATCTAGTATAGAAATTTTTGCTCCAACTGATAGTTCATAGCATGTTTGGTTATTTTCGGAATTCTGTTTGATGTGGTTTTTGATGAGATTCATAAATTCTCCCATTTTACGTGATGCACGTATTGCTTTTTGTAGGTATGAGCGAGTTTCTTGTACTTCAGGCACATTGATATTACGTAGCTGTTCCATGTGAAGAGAAACTGATGAAAGTGGAGTCATTAGATCATGAAAAAGGCCTTGAGATAGTCTTCCAAATTCGGCACAGTGAGAAATTTCCGCGATTCTTTTTGCTTGAGTTCGGCGTAATTCTTCAGTGCGTTCCTCTACTTTTATTTCGAGAAGGTCTCGTTCGTGAGCGAGAGCTTCTTCCGAGGCGCGTGCTCGTTTCAAGGATATTTCAATTTCTCGATTTGAAAGCCATGATAGTCCAGCAATGAATAATACTATTGCACTATATGTCACAATGTCAGTTACAGTTATAGTTTGATATTTCCATGGTAAGACACCAAGAGAATATATTTCATGAATAGAGAGAGCTGTCAGGCTAATAATGATTAGTCCAGAGACAATAAAACCGAAACTTGATCCTATGAGGATGCTCGCTGTTATTGACAATAAGGCGAATGACAAAAGAATTATGGGTAGACTCGCTCCCCAATGCCACCCTCCGTAGAATGCCCCAGCTCCGTAGAGGTATATTATTGTATATGACACGGTTCGCCCATATCCGTGTTTTGAAGCAATCAACATAAATACACACCATATGATAGTTAATGTAAATAATGTCCATATAATATTATTATTAAGTAGTGCTGTTATATCAAGAAGAAATAGGAATACTATTGAGAATATGAGGATAATATTAAGGATTAATTCTTGACGTCGTAAATCTTCGTCTTGAGATATAGGGGCAATCATAGCGAGAACACGCGTTTTCAAAACGCGTGTTCTCGCACTGAACCATTGCTGAATGGTTTTTCTAATTGTGGTTTTTTTCTTAATCATTCCATGAGACGAATTCGTCGGCATCCTCGTCGTCTGTTTCGATTGATTGTAATTGTTCGATATTCATATATGTGAAATATTTTCTAATAAATGATTATGTTCGACATTTAGTTCATAATCTCAATTAGTATAACTATTTAGGTATAAAGAAATGATGAATTTTTAATAAAATTTTGATAAAATTTTTGTTTGAATTTGTTTTTCTTTACATGTCAACAGTTGTTAAGGTTCTTGAATCGTGTAACCTCTTCCGGGTACGTTTTTAATTAAATCCTTTTTTCGTCCGGCGTTTATTTTCTTACGTAAATTCAAAATATGAGATTCAATTGTATTGGAAAACGGATCGCTCTCAGAATCCCAAACATTTTCCATAATAATACTACGAGATAGCACCATGCCGGGATTTTTCATTAAAAAATGAAGTAAGCTGAATTCTTTTCGAGTCAAATATACGCCGGTATGGCCTCGCGTGACCGTCTGTTTTTCGCCGTCAAGCACCAGATCGCCGACGCAGAGAGTGTTTGACTCTATTTTATGAGGACGTCGTAATACCGCGCGCACGCGAGCGAGTAGTTCTTCAAACATGAATGGTTTGGTCATATAATCATCAGCACCTTTCTCAAGAGAATTAATTTTATGGTGGATTTGACCTATAACTGATAGAAAAATGATTGGAGTTGTTTTCCCCGCAGCTCTAATTTCGTCGCAAATTACTCCGCCATTTTTCTTTGGAAGGGAATAGTCGAGGATAATAACGTCATATTCATTTGTCCGCGCCATATATGAACCATCAGCGCCGTTATCGCATGTATCGACAATTGAAGATCCTGCTTCAAAGCCATCTCGTAAAAACTCCCGCATCTCCGAGTCGTCTTCTACGATTAATAGTTTCATATATAAATATTATAAGATAAAAAAATACAAAAGCGACACCCTCACTCTTAATAAGTATTTAATTTCTTTAGAATTATTTTATTTCTTTTCATAAATATTTTATTTCGTTTGTGGTATGCTTATGCTGTCTTTAAATATAAGCAGTATATAAGCCATGCAACCGCTCATTCATCATATTCCGCATCTTCCGCCGGTTGGACCTCTCATCGGGTCTATTCAGGGCGTACTTGAACATGGAGGATATTGGCTCATCGGTTTGGCGTCGATTTTAGAGTCGATTCCGCTTTTCGGTACGATTGTTCCCGGACATACCATTGTCATTATCGGAGGTTTTTTTGCCAAGCTTGGCTATCTCAATATATATGCCATCATGATCATTGCAGCTATCGGTTCAATTACTGGGGACGTTATCGGCTATTTTTTGGGAAGAAAATACGGTATATCGCTCATCACCAGATGGGGAAAATATTTTTTATTGAAGCAAGAAAATATCGATCGGGCTCGGGTAATCATAAAACGACATATGGGAAAAGCCCTCATCATTGGACGTTTCAATCCGGTTACTCGCTGTTTTACGCCGTTTCTCGTTGGTTCGGGCGGAGGAAAGTGGAAAGCGTTTTGGTTGTATGATGTCATAGCTGGAATCAGTTGGTCAGTTATCTCCGTTTTCATCGGTTATATTTTTGGCGCAAGTTACCGTTTGATTGTCACCTTTATCGGTCAATTTACGACAGTCGGCATCATTATCGCGATTTTGATCGGCATGGGCTATTACTTCGTGAACAAAACCAGACACTTATTTTCGCAACATGATTTTTATCTTTTGTTTGCCAGTCTTTTTTCCCTGGTTCTTTTTTTTAAGAGCGTCGAGGACATTTTTTCGAGCCGACCGATTTTCGTCAATCTCGATGTTGCAGTGAATATGACGATAATACATCATGTCATACCATTTTTTGTCAGTTGTGCCGAAATAGTGAGCAACGTTTTCTCTCCAACTGTGCTTTCAATCGTCTGCGTAATTTTCGCTGTAGTGTTTCTTATTAAAAAACGCCGACATTATTTCAATATATTGATTGCATCGTTTCCGATCGGACTTTTCTTCGATTATATTTTGAAAATTGCCATACAGAGACCGCGACCTCTCGACATGATCATCCCCGAGACGGATTTCAGTTTTCCGTCGGGACATGCGGTTTCGATAGCACTTTTTTGTACATTAATGGTTTATTATTTTGCGCGCCATATTTCAAATCGTCATTGGAGAGATTTGTTTATCGTCGGAAACGTGTTTTTGGTGACATTGGTTTGCGCCTCGAGAGTGTATTTGAATGTCCATTGGTTTAGCGATGTTTTGGCTGGGGCTTCGTTCGGTGTTTTCTGGGCCACGTTCTCGATTTTGGTGGTTCGATATGTTGAAGGATTGACCGAAGGCAGGGGCGCAAAAGAGATAAAAATAGTTGAAAAGTAATGAAATTGTGCTAGAATTGCTCCCATGGTCATCACCTATTTCGGCGCTGAGTTTTTCAAGGTCCAGTTCGGGGATATAACCCTGGCCTTTAATCCGGTATCAAAAGATTCCAAAATCAAACCTTCACGTTTTGGTGCAGATGTCGTTCTTGTTTCTACATATCACGAGGATTTTAACGGCATCGATCAGGTAACTCATGGCGATAAAAAGCCCTTTGCAATCACAGGTCCCGGCGAGTATGAAGTAAAAGGCGTTTTCATAAAAGGTCTCGCCAGCGAATCCGGTTATGGATTAAAAGCGGGGGAGAAATCTCTCGTCAACAGCATATATACAGTGTCGCTTGAAAATATGAATCTTTGTTTTCTTGGAGCAATCAATAATGCCGAATTGAAAACTGAAACAGTCGAAGCTCTCGATGAAATCGATGTTTTGTTTGTGCCGATTGGTGGCGAGGGAGTGCTCGATGCGGCGAAGGCGTATAAATTGGCGGTATCGCTCGAACCAAAACTTATTATCCCAATGCATTATCCTACTTCAGGATCGGATGTTGGTGTGGTAAATGCGCTCAAGGTTTTCTTGAAGGAAGCAGGCGAAAATCCTACTCCGGTTGCAAAACTGACCTTGAAGAAAAAAGACCTTGAGGGCAAGGAAGCCGATGTGATTGTGCTCGAGTCAAGCAAGGAGTAATATATGGATAAATAAAATGATGGAAAAACTCGAACAATTAAGAGCGAAACCATATCATGTAAAACGCATGATTTCTGCAACTGTGGCTGCCGGAATAACTTTTATTATTGTCATTTTTTGGGTTGTATCGATTTCCATTTCCGGAGGTTCTACGTATGCTGATAATGCGTCGGCTCAGATTGCCGCGTCGCCATTTTCGACACTTTCAGCCAGTGCGGCTGATGCATTTGCTCCGGTCGCTACTGCGTTTGAGAGTTTGAAAAATAAATTGACGGGTTCAGGAAACGCTAGCACATCAAATGCAATTCAAATGTATTCACCAGCGGAAGCAACTCAGCAAGCAACACAACAGAATCAATCTGCTCAAATGAATACGATTAACCAATAATAAAATACGGATATGGCAAAAGGAAAAAATACAAAAAGCGAATTAGCTACAGCTGAACCGGCGCCGCGCGATCCGGCTCTTGGTATTATTGCTCGAAACATTACAACAGAAATGCGTGAATCTTATTTGGACTATGCCATGTCCGTCATTACCGCACGTGCATTGCCTGATGTTCGCGACGGATTGAAGCCTGTGCATCGCCGCATTTTGTATGCCATGCATGAAAAGGGTCTGACTTCGAGCGCGAAATTCCGTAAATCAGCGGTGGTCGTGGGAGACGTGCTCGGTAATTATCACCCACACGGCGACGTTGCCGTGTACGATTCGATGGTTGTGATGGCACAGGATTTTAAAATGCGTTACCCGCTCATTTCCGGACAGGGAAACTTCGGAAACATTGACGGAGATCCAGCGGCTGCTATGCGATATACCGAGGCAAAAATGTCGCGTCTTTCCGCTGAACTTTTGAAAGATATTCAAAAAGATACGGTTGATTTTCGTCCGAACTATGACGGGACGCGCAAAGAACCGATCGTTTTACCGACCGCTGTGCCGAATTTACTTTTGAATGGAACACTCGGTATTGCCGTGGGTATGGCGACAAATATTGCTCCGCACAATTTATCTGAAGTTGTCGATGCAACCCAACATTTACTTGAAGACAAAGACGCAACAACAGAAGACTTGCTCAAATTCATAAAAGGTCCGGATTTTCCGACGGGTGGAATTATGTACGGAGAAAAAGACATTCAACACGCCTATACAACAGGTCGCGGCGGCATTGTTGTGCGTGGCGAGGCTGAAATTGTAGAGGATAAAAAAGGCCAATATCAAATTATCATTACATCGATTCCATATCGCGTGGTCAAGCAGGATCTCATCATTAAAATTGCCGATTTAGTTCGCGATAAAGTTTTGGAAGGCATTCGCGGTCTTCGCGACGAGTCGGACAAAAATATGCGCATCGTCATCGAATTGAAGCAGGGCGCGCATCCTGAAAAAGTTCTCAACTTTATATATAAACACACGCAATTGGAAGACACCTTCCATGTGAATACTGTAGCACTCGTTAATGGTGTGCCGCAGACGCTTTCCTTGAAGTCAATTCTCGAGGAATTCATTTTGCATCGCGTCGAAGTTATCCGTCGCCGAACGCAATTTGATTTGAATGCAGCTGAAGCACGTGAACATATTTTGTTGGGCCTCAAAAAAGCTCTCGACCATATTGATGAAATCATTAAATTGATTCGCGCATCAAAGGATGTTCCTGAGGCTCAGGCTGGTTTGATTAAAAAATTTAAATTCAGTATATTGCAGGCAAATGCCATCTTGGAAATGCGTTTGCAGAAATTGGCGGGTCTTGAGCGCAAGAAAGTTCTCGATGAATTAGCTGAAGTGCAGGCTCTCATTGAAGAATTGAAGAGTATTTTGGCAAGCGATAAAAAAGTTCGCGGCATTATTAAAACTGAACTTGTCGATATTCGCGCACGATACGGCGACGATCGCCGAACAAAATTAGTCCGTCATGGCTTGAAGGATTTTAATCCCGAGGACTTGATTGCCGACGAGGAATCAGTGCTCGTTTTGACGCGTGGAGGCTATATCAAGCGTACAAATCCTGATGAATATCGAAAACAGAAACGTGGCGGTGTGGGTGTGGTTGACCTTGACACAAAGGAAGAGGACATGATTTCGCATCTCGTTTTTGCTTCGACGCATAATGATTTGCTGTTCTTTACGGACAAAGGAAAAGCATATCAGATAAAAATGTACGATATTCCGGAGGGTAAACGCGCAACTCGCGGCAAATCGATCATGAACTTTTTGTCGCTTTCTGAAGGTGAGCGAGTGACTTCAATTTTGCCGATGCCAAAAGATAAAAAAGCAGCAGAAGGTCTGGCTTTGATGATGGTTACAAAAAACGGAACCGGTAAAAAATCTTCAGCGAAACATTTCCACGATGTGCGACGTTCAGGTTTGATCGCGATTACTCTCGATGTCGGCGACGAGCTCATTTCCGTTTCATTCGTTTCAAAAAATGATAGCGTCGTGATTGCTACAAAGGAGGGTCAGTCAATTCGATTCGACGAAGCCGATGTCCGCGAAATGGGACGAAGCGCTGCAGGAGTGCGCGTCATCCGCCTCACCGAAGCCGATGCAAAAAAGAAAATCGAAGCAGATGCAGTTATTTCCGCCGACGTCGTTTCAAAAGACGCCAAAAATCCCGCATTGTTTGTCATGGGCGCGAACGGTTACGGTAAAAAAACAGCTCTATCAGAATATAAAATCCAAAACCGCGGCGGTTCCGGAATACTCACCATGAATGTCACGCCGAAAACCGGTCAATTGATGGGCGCGCGCGTCGTCACCGACGATGAAACGGAGGTCGTGGCAATGTCCAAAAAATCCCAGGTTATCCGAGTCGATCTCGCCGAAATTCCAACATTGAGTCGCGCAACTCAAGGTGTCCGTGTCATGAAACTTCGCGAAGGGGATTCGCTTGCGAGTTTGATTTGCCTTTAAAATTTTGCTCAAAATAAAATGTCGAGCGTAATTTCTACTGTGAACAACGGCTTATAGCGTCATGCCGCCAAGCGGGGTATAATAAACTTACAAAACTTCATAAATATGTTCTCCGACCCGATAAAAAATATTGCGGAATTTGGCATTGCTGACGGCATGAAGGTTGTTGATATTGGCGCCGGCAGCGGATTTTACAGTATCGAAGCCGCCAAAAAAATCGGTCCACGAGGTATGGTATATGCAGTGGATATTCAGCAGGATTTGCTCGAAAAATTAAAAAAATCGGCGGGTCTTGTCGGAATCCACAACATCGAGGGTGTTTGGGGCAATGCTGAAAAAATCGGCGGCACAAAATTACGTGAATCAATCGCGGATCGTGTCATTCTTTCGAATGTACTATTTCAAATAGAGCCTCAAGATCGGGATAATCTCACTCTCGAAATTAAGCGTATTACAAAACCAGCAGGGAAGCTTATGATCATAGATTGGCAAGGAGGATCACCTCTTGCTCCAAAAACACTTGTGCCTGCAATGGTGGCCGAAGCGATTTTTCAAAAAGCCGGCTTTCTTTTGGAGAAGAATTTTGATGCAGGAGACCATCATTACGGCATTATTTTAAAGCGTCCATAAAATATATGAGTAAATTTCAACTTATTGTCACTGGAATATTTGTCGCCTTCATCGTCATCGGCGTTGCGACATTTGCGCTCTTCAAAAAGACGACTTCCCAGACAGCGTTGCCGACAATTATGATTTGGGGCCTTGTTCCATCGCAAACATTCAACGGATTCGTGACAAATTTAAACAGCACAAGGTCAACGCCGATCAACGTCAATTATGTTCAGGAAACACAATCAACGTTTGAGCAGGATTTTGTAAATGCTCTTGCAGTGGGACAGGGTCCTGATGTTGTTCTCATTCCCGCTGACATGATTTTGCCAAATGAAAATAAAATCACACCTATTCCATATACGCTTTTGCCGCAACGCACATTTGAAGACACCTATGTTCAAGAAGCAGATCTCTATCTTCGCTCTGACGGCATTACAGCAATCCCATTTTATATTGATCCACTCGTTATGTATTGGAATCGTGATTCATTTACCAATGCGGGCATAGCTTCTGCCGGAACTGTGTCGCAACCTCTGACATGGAGCACTCTCGCTGGCTATGGTGCTCAATTGACTCAGAAAGACGTCAATTCGAATATCAGAAAAACAGTTATGGCTCTTGGACAATTCAGTAATCTCGATAATGCTCGCGAAATATTCGGTACTTTATTGATGCAAGCAGGTAATCCTGTCACCGAGAGAATGAGTGATAATAGTGTTATCAGTACGCTCGGCGACGGAGTTTATCAAGGGCTTACTAGTTCTGCTGCGGCGGTTACATTTTTCACTCAATTCGCAAACCCAACAAGTCAATATTATTCATGGAACAGCTCTTTGCCGGATTCACAAAGTTATTTCCTTTCCGGAAATTCCGCAACGTATTTTGGTTTTGCTTCCGAACTTGCGAGTCTTAGAAATAAGAATCCAAATCTCAATTTTGACGTAGCACCTTTGCCGCAAGCTGCTACCGGTTCGAATCGTATTACCTATGGACGATTGTATGGCTTTTCAATTGTAAAGCAGTCGGCAAATGCAACGACCGATTATGCTGTTATTTCTGCGTTAACCGGAGCGGATGCTCTTGCACAATGGCAGACACTGACCTATTTACCTCCAATTACGCGTAGCGCTATTTCAGCTGGTACGACTGATGCCGATATGGCCATATTCTATGATGCAGCGCTCATTTCTCGCGGTTGGCTTGATCCGAATCCATCGGGGACTCAAAGCGTATGGTCAAATATGGTACAATCTGTCGTAAGTGGTTCCGATACTGTCAATGATTCGGTAAAGACTGCCAATGACGCGATCAATCTTGAGATAAAAAGTATATAAAAATATGAAGACCGATTTGAAAAAAAATATCGCACGGATTCTTTCTTCATTTACCATCGCTTCGGTTCTCTTTGCTGTGCCGATGATTTCATTTGCTCAAACAAATACGAGCTTGGCATTACAGTGCGATCCTACAGCAACAACGACTGATGCGAGCGGTCTTCCTCCGTGCAGTTTTAATACACTCATTGATGCCGGTACGCGCCTGATTGATTGGATGTTTTATGTTTCTGTACCAATTATGGTGGCACTTTTGGCATATGCGGGTATACTATATATGACCGGAATTGAAAAAAATATTGGCAGGGCAAAGGACATGTTTATTAAAGTCGCATTAGGGTTTACAATAATGCTTGTAGCATTCGTGTGTGTAAACACTATCGTCGGATGGATTGGAAATTCAACTTTTACAACAACATCGAGCGGAGCGCCAAGCAATCCCGCCGTGCTTCTTCAACAATAAATTTATGAACTATCTTTCAATATCTCATTTTGTTTCAACAGTGTACGCACAGACAACGAGCGGTTGTTTGCCGAATCCATTAGGTGTCAGTAGTGTTAATGACCTTTTGTATCTTGCGGTTGATATTGCAACGTATGTCGGAGTTGTGCTTGCCGTTATTTTCCTCATATATGCTGGTTTTAAATATATTGCAGCTCGTGGTAATTCCGATAAAATAACCGAAGCTCATCATTTTTTACTCGCTGTTGTTATCGGTATTGCAATTTTGATTGGAGCAACAGCTATTGTAAATGTCGTTAAAAACACATTGACGTCGGCTGGTTTGGTTAAATCAACTACGTTCAATTCACCCACAAGTTCAAATGGAACCGGTTGCGGTACGTCCGCAACGAGCGCGAATTCATCTGCTCAGAGTCCGATTACTCAAACCGCACAGCCACAAACAACCCAGACGACCCAGAATACCACGGTTCCCTCGAGTGGTTTTCAGGGTGGTGGTGGTGGCACTTTTGGTGGTGGAGGTGCGGGCGGTAGTTATTAATTGCAGTTCGGTCTTTTTTTAACATCGTGTTACAATAATTCACATGAAAATAACAAAGAAAGAAACAATTAAACATTTTATTTTACAAGGAACTCTCATTTTGTTAATGGGTATTGTTCCTGCGGTCGCTTCCGCACAGTATGCAAATGTTCAATCAAATCCGTGTACGACTCAACAGAGTTTGTGTACTCTTGTATATGAAGCAATCGGTTATTTTAATCAAGCTATTTATCTGATTATCGCTCTCGCAGTCGTTACGTTTATTTGGAATGTATATAAATATTTCATTGTGGCTGATCCTGAAAATAGAGGCGAAGCAAGCAAATACGTTATGTTCAGTGTCATCGGTCTTTTTGTCATCCTTTCATTCTGGGGATTGGTAAATATTGTCAGTAATACACTTAATTTAGATACGAATCCGGGTACCATTAATGTGCAGGCTTTGACGGGCACGAATAGTAATTATCAAGGTAATTATCAGGGAAGTAATCAAATCATTCCTGGTGTGCCTTTACAATAAAAAAGGAAAAGGGAAACGAATTAACATTTCCCTTTTTTGTTTCCAGAATTTAATTTCTGGTTATCGTAATTTGTATTGGTTGTTCGTCACTGGCTTGTAAAAGCTCTAGTCGGCCACCGATGCAGTTACCCGAGCCATCACGAATCATCTCACCGGTGATTTTTAATGGATCAAAGTAACATATTACCTGACACCCAGTCGGATACATGAACGTAAGTGTCTGGTTTGGTTTGACGCA
>Ga0302140_10003282_pt1 | contig 20758 bp, 16 predicted proteins | sample I_Bog_E1_1_FD_202095 | JGI IMG/M metagenome (GOLD analysis project Ga0302140, IMG submission 202095) | Peat permafrost microbial communities from Stordalen Mire near Abisko, Sweden - I_Bog_E1_1 | ecosystem: Environmental > Terrestrial > Soil > Wetlands > Peat | place: Sweden: Abisko, Stordalen... | reverse complement strand
ATGTGTTCTCTGGCGACGGCTTCATCGGGAAACTTCTTGAAGAAGGCGTAGGCGCTGATGGTGGATTTGCTCATGTATCCATTCTACGGAGTGGGAGCTAGGTAGTCAACGATATAGTTCCCTTATCAAACATCGGTGTCCCCAAAACCAGGCCCCCCAATCCAGGCACAGCCGGATAAAAACCCAGCGCATTCCAGACATACACCCCTGAAGTCGCCCCCAGGTCGTCGTTCCCCGGAATCCCATCCGGCGTAGTCTTGAAGACCTCTTTCCCGATCCGCGTCACCACCTCCTGCGTCTTCCACGGCTGGCCAGCGAACACATAGGCATACGGAACAACAAAATCCGGCTCGTTCTCGATGTTGTAGCAAGGCTCGCCCCAGCACCTCAGTTTGAGAAAGAACTTGTCCAGCCGCGGCGTCACCTTGTCGTCCCCGCCAATCCCCGCAAACAGCGCCGGATAATCAAACGGAATCATGAAGCTGTACTGGTAAGTGTTGCCCTCCTCAAATCCTTCCTGATCGCTGGTGGTTTCGTTGTTCCCGTGCCGCTTCGGCAGCGACCGTTCCGCGTCGAATCCAGCCTGCCAGCTTCCATCGCTGTTACGCGGCCGAATCCAGCCCGTCTCCGGATCCAGCAAATTCTTCCAACTTTTTGATTGATCGAGGAACGCCTGGTACTCCGCCGTGTGTCCAATGCTCTTCGCGAACTGCGCAATCGCAAAGTCGTCGCTCGCATACTCCAAAGTGTGCGACGCAGACATCTCATCCTTCTCGTTCGGCACATAGCCCAGTTTTAGATACTCCTCAAGAAACGGCCGTTCCGCATTATGATGAGGCCCGGGCCCAGGTTGCGTCCCAGCCTTCACCATGTACTTGAGCGCCGTTTCCACATCGAAATTGTGCGCCCCAAATGCATACGACGAAGCCAGTAGAGTCACCGGCGAATCCCCGCCCATTACATACGTCACATCGTTCGCCGCCTCCCAGCGCGGATACCATCCACTCTGCACCGCGTCGTTCACCAGCGACTGCATCATGTCCGATTCGCGCGCCGAATCAAGCAGCGCCTGGAACTGCACCGTGTTGCGATAGATATCCCAATCGGAGAAATTCGCGTACTGCGCCCCCTGCTTGGTCCCCGCCAGCGAACGCACCACGCCGTCGAATCCCGCGTAATTGTGGTCCTCATCGCTGAACACCGTTGGCGACAGCAGCGAGTGATAAATGCCCGTATAAAAAATCGTTCGCTGATCGGCCGTTCCGCCTTCCACTGCGATGCGCTCCAGCAGTTGGCTCCATATCTGTCGCGCGGTCGTATGAACTTCTTCGAAGTCCCATCCCGGAATCTCCTGATGAAGATTCGCCGCAGCCCCCTCCGCGCTCACAAATGAAATGCCAACCTTCAGCACCACCTCATGCTCGCCTCCAAAGTCGAGCCATGCCCCCGTATGCTTGCCCTGCGCTGCATTTCCGCTTTCGAGAATCGCATCGTCCTGCCATATCTTCGATGTCTTGTAAGGCTTATTGAACTGCCCCGTCACATACAGCTTGTAATGCGAATCCGACGAGCAGAATCCCCCAGCAGCAGTCGAGCCGCCAAATGAGTCGCCGCCCTTCAATTCAATCTGGTTACCATACACACTCTGATCCGGCCGCATCGGTTTCTCGCCGGCCAGCGTGTTCGCGCTCGAACCTGCGTTCACCAGCAGCCGCGCCTGCGCTCCCTCGGGAAAAATGAATCGCGCAATGCCCGCCCGCTCAGCAACCGTAATCTCCACGCGCACTCCGTTCGCAAGAGTCACAGCGTAGTAGCCCGGATGCGCCTCTTCCTTGCTATGGTCGAAGTCCGCGCTATAAGGGGCGATACCGGAGCCTGGACTCAAAGTCAGTTCGCGCGTAACAGGCAGCACCGCGAAGTCCCCGTAAAGCGGGCAACCCGCGCCGCTGATATGCGTCAGCCCAAACCCTGTGATCTGCTTGTCCTTGTAGTAATACCAGGCATCGGTATTCGTATCCGGACTCCACTGCATCATCCCAAAGGGAAGGCTGGCGCCGGGAAATGTGTTCCCGTCTCCAGCCGTCCCAATGACCGGGTTAACAGCGTCATACGGAGTCGCGCCAGACTGTGCCAGCGAAGCAACAGCGGCGAGCAAAAAAACCGGCAACAAAGCATTACGCAGTGAAGCAGCAATCGGCATGATGTGTGTCCTCAAGCGAAGAAGCGAGCCAAAATCCCCAGCTTCCTCGACACACCATCCTAAACCGCCAACGCGTCCGAAGCAGACCCGGGCCTAACGTTCATACAACTTCAAATCTGTCATCTTGGCGAAGCGTTCTTCAGCGGAGTCGAAAGCCTGCCCTGAGCCTGTCGAAGGGGACCTGCTTTTGCGAACCCCATAGGCCGCGATTCCGTCACAAACTTCTGCGACAAACCAATGCTCCACCAGGCATCGACATCACTCAAACAAATCCACCAGCTCCGACATAGAAAGCGTGTCCGCCGTAAACCCGAAAGTCCCCTGATTCATCACCTCGCGCGCCGCCTTGCAGCAAGCCGTCATGGCGGCCCTGCAAAACCCCGAGCCCAAACTGATGCGGCGCACTCCCAACTCCCCAAGCTCCCGCACCGACAGCAGAGGCACACCCTTCAGCCCCATCAGCACATTGACAGGCTTGCTTACCGAACCACAAACAGTCCGTATGTCCTCCGCCAGCGTAATTCCCGGCGCATACAAAACCTCCGCGCCCGCAGCCTCAAAAGCCTGAAGCCTGCGAATGGTGTCGTCCAGATCTGCTCGCCCGTGTAGATAGTTTTCCGCCCGCGCAACCAGCATGAAAGGGTACGGCAGAGCGCGCGCGGCGGCAGCGGCAGCGGCGATCCGTTCCACCGCGTGTTCGAATTCGTAAATCGGATGAGCCGGATCGCCGGTCGCGTCTTCAATCGATCCGCCCACCAGTCCAGCCGTCTCCGCAGCCAACCGAATCGTCTCCGCCGCCTCCTCCGGGCTGTGCCCATATCCATTCTCAAGATCGGCCGCCACCGGCAGTGCAGTAGCCTCGACAATCGACCGCGCATTAGCCAGTGCCTCGTCGCGACTCACACTGGCCGTGCCATCCCGCCGCCCCAGCGCAAAAGCGAGCCCCGCGCTGGTAGTCGAAAGCGCTGAGAATCCCATGCCGGTAAACATGCGTGCAGTCCCCGCATCCCATGGGTTGGCGATGACAAAAACTTCCGGCCGTTGATGAAGCGCCTGGAACAGCGCAGCCTTTTCAGCTTGAGTAGGCAAGGGCAGTCTCCTGTGAAGCCAATCGCATGAACAATCTTTGTTGTCAGAACTGCTTGTATCGTCCGCTCCGCGCTGCTGAATCCGCATTTCCTCCCGGAGGGAGGGGACGAGAATAGCCCAGGATGAAGTCCGCCCCTGCGGACGTAATCCTGGAAGTGGATTCCAACCAAAACCGCCGCCCCGTAGGGCGCGGCTGGAACTCGGATCGAGAACTCACCATGTGTTTGCGCGTCTCTCAATTCGCGGGCCAAGGGAAATCCTAATGCCGGTGATGGAACGGAGCCACAATCATCAACGCAAAGCCAATCGCGAAAGCCAGCGCCAGCGCTATGAGGCTATACATCAAAATCAGGTTCGGCCCTTTTGATGCCGAATCGTCCTCTTCGCTTGCCGCATCCCGTTCAGGGTCACTCATACTTCAGCGCCTCCACCGGGTCCAGTTGTGCAGCGCGCGTGGCCGGCACAGTGCCGAAGATGACGCCCACAACCATGGCCGAGCTAAGAGAAATCACCACCGACCACGGCGATATGGGAATGGCAAAGTCGGTGAACAGCCGCACCGACACCGGCAATGCCAGTCCTACAATCGTCCCCGCGATTCCGCCCGTGAGCGAGATGATCACCGCCTCGGTAAGAAACTGCAATTTGATTTCCCGCCGCGTAGCGCCCAGCGCCTTGCGAATCCCAATCTCCCGCACCCGCGCCCGCACGCCGGCCAGCATGATGTTCATAATGCCAACCCCGCCCACCGCCAGCGTCACGCATGCCACGGCCACCAGCAGCAGCGTCAGGGCGCTCGTAATATTCTTCGCAATCGTCAGATATTCCTTCAGCGTCTGCGTGTTGTACACCGAATCCGGCCGGTGCCGCGCCGAAACAACCCGCTTGATCTCCTTGGCCGCGTCCGTCACCTCATCCATCGAGCGCATGGAAAAATAAATCTGCTGCACATTTTCCGATCCGGTAAAGTAGCGCGCCACCGACTGCGGAATCAGCACCGTCTGGTCTTCGATTTCGGAGTTGCCCATGTCGTCCACGGCCTCTTTAAACACGCCGACGATGGTAAAAGGAATGCGGCTGATCTCGAAGGATTGACCCACCGCAGCGTCCGAGCTGCCAAAGCGATCCCTTGCAAACTTCTCCGTCACCACTGCGCATTTGATGTGCGCCGCGTCGTCCTCCTCGTCGAAGAATCGCCCCACGGGTGTGAGCAGGTTGCGTATGTGCTGATAAGCCGGGCTTACCCCGAGCACCAGCGTATCCTTCGTTAGCCCGCCGGGAAATGTGATCCGTTCGCGCATCTGGATAATCGGCGACGAATACTGCACCCCCGGCAACTGCGCCAGCACCGCCTTCTCGTCTTCGCGCGTCAATGAGTCGCTGTAGAGCACCCTCTCCGCCGCCGTAGCCCCGCCGCCCGAGTATTCCAGCTCCACCGAGTTGGTCTCGATCTTCTGCAGTTGTTCCTGGACAAACTCCTGCCCCGTCAGCCCGATCGTGATCACCAGGATCACCGAGGCCGTCCCGATCACCATGCCCAGCGCCGTCAGCGCAAAGCGCATCTTGCTCGCCCTGAAGCTGTCCAGCGCCAGCCGCAGCGTCTCGCTCCAAAGCATGGTCTGGCGCGCGCTCAGCAGCGTCTGTTGGAATGCGTTTTGCCGTGCCTGTTCCGCAGAAGTCATTCTGTCCTGAATGAAAGATGCGCCAGCGTCCCCGCGGGCTTCCTCAAATACTGAGTGGGAGGCCACAACTCTAAACCGCCCAATTCTTACTTACCCATAAATGCTGGGTGCCCCAGGTCTCGAATTTGAGACTTGGGAAACCACAACTCTAGGCCGCCCCTGCTTCCCAGCCACGAACCTCATGGCGCGCAAGCGCCGTCTGCCCCACCGCAGGTGGCCAGCCACTTCAGCTCTTCCCTCAACTTGATATACCCATGCCACGGATTCTTTGGCAGTCCATGTCCTTCCCCTGGGAAAACCAGAAACCGGTGCGGAATCTTCAAAGCCTCCAGCGCCCGCTCCATCGTCACCCCCTCCAGATAGCTTACGCGCACATCCGCCCCGCCCTGCACCAGGTGTACCGGCGTCTTCACCTTGTCAAACCGGAACAGCGCCGCCTCGCTCTGGTAAAGGTCCGCATTCTCCCAAGGCTGCCCGCCCAGGTACCACGCATCGTCCCAAGTCTCATCGTCGTTGCCCCAGTTGGCCGCATGTTCCACCGCTCCCGCGCCCGTCACCGCCGCCTTGAACCGCGTAGTCTGCGTAATCAGCCAGTTCGTCATGTATCCGCCGTAGCTGTACCCGCCAATCGTCAGCCGGTCCGGATCGGCATACCCATCCTTCACCAGCGCGTCCACGCCCTCCAGAATGTCCCGCCCCGGCTTCGACACCAGGTGCGGCGCAATCTCCAGCATGAACTCGTCCCCATACCCCGACGACCCGCGATAATTCGGCCTGAACACCAGCCACCCATTCGTAGCCGCCAGCGTAGCCCAGTCGTACCAGTCCGCCCCAAACCGGTTCCCATCCGCATCCGCCGGCCCGCCATGAATCAGCGTCAGCATGCGCAGGTGCTTTGCATCCTTCTGCCCCGGCGGAAAAATCAGCACGCCCTCAACCGTGCGCCCATCGTCTGCCTTCCATGTATACGGCTTCCATTCCACCTGCGCCCGCTCCGCAAAGATCCGATTAAAGTTCGTCAGCGCCGTCAGCTTGTCCGGATGCAGCGGGTCCTTCGCCAGATAAACCTGCGCAGGCTCATTAATCGTCGAGTGCCGCACCAGAATCGTCCCCGCGCCCTTCGACGATTCCAGCCCCGTATAGCTCCCCGCCAACCCCGGCAGCTTCGTCGCCCTCTCGCCCTCCACCAGGTAAAGCTGCGTCTCGATTCCCGTCAGCCCCTCAGCCACCTCGCGTCCATCCGGCAGCAGCACAAACGAGTCCCACGACCCCTCAAACCCCGCCCCCAGCCGCTCAATCTTCCCGCTCGCAACGTCCATCCGGTAAAGCCGCCCCTGCACGTCGCGATACTTCCCCTCCAGCGACCCCGCCGCCGCCGCGACCTCAAAATGCAGACCCTTGTTATCCGGCGACCACTTCAGTTCCGACTCGACAGCGAAGTTATGCGTCAACTGCCGCGCCTCGCCCCCCGGCGCCGTCACCACATAGACTTCGTAATCCGCCGGGTCCTCAATCCGCTTATGAACCGGCCCCGTCTCGAACGCCACCGCCTTCCCATCCGGAGAAGGCGCAATCTCTGAGATCGACAACTCGCTCTTCGCAATCTTTTCCGCATCCGCAGGCAACGTCGCCGCGCTCTCATCGGCCTTTTTCGCGTCGTCCGCCTTAATCTCCGCAGCCGCCTTCGCAGGACCCTCCACCGTCAGCGCCTTTGCCAGCGCCGGAGCCACAGCCTGTTTCAGCAGCAGGTCCCCGCGATGCTGTTCGCGATACCGGACCACATCCTTCCAATCCGCCTTCTGCGCCTCTTCCTGCTCATGCGTAAGCGGCGCAGTCACCGCGAAATAAATCGCAGCCCCATCCGCCGACCAAGCAAACGAATGCACGTCCAGCTTCTCTCGATAAACCGGCAGTGCCTCGCCCCCCGCCACCGGAATCACCCACAGCCGGTCCGTCCCCGCATCGTCCTTCTTCGGGTCCTCGACCTCCGCCCCGCCGCTCAGCGCCCGATCGCTGACAAACGCAATCCACTTCCCATCCGGACTCCACTGCGCATTCTCCTCGCTGCCCGAGTGCGTCAGCGGCTTGAGCCCCGTCGCCGCAGTCCAAATCCAAAGGTCATGGCGGAAGTTATTCGCCTTCCAGTCCGGAGTCTCCGTAGCAATCACCGCCGCCGTCCCATCCGGAGACAAGTGCGCCTCCGAGATCGAAGTAGTATTCAGATATTCATCCAGCGTAATAGCCGGCTTGGAGGTTTGTGCCTGAGAACCGAGCGATGCAAGACAAAGGGAGCCGCAAAGGGAAATCCAAATCTGAAGTGGACGCATATAAAAACTATAACCGCGCCCCATGCGGAGTTCCTCACCGGAATCTCCACACGAAGGCAGTGAACTAGGATCCGCAATAACCCAGCTGACTCGCTGACTTACTAAATCGTAACCCCTAACTCCGCCGCCCTCTTCCGTCCCTCCGTCACAAACGCCAAATCCTCCGCCGACCCGCCCTCAATCGACCCCAGATTAATCTCCACATTCGCCAGCGCGCCCGTCACCGCCGCCCCCGCCAGCGCAATCGCCGTAGTCAAATCCGAAGCCATCATCGGGCTACTCACCCCTCTTAGCTCCTCAGCAATCTGCCGCACCTCCGCCGCCCGCTCCGCCACGCCCAGCGGCACCTCAGCCGCCCCCCGCAGCGCAGCATTCACCACCGCCTTACCGGAATCCCCAAGCTCCCGAGCCGCCTTATAAGCCTTCATCACCGCGTTATACGATTCCGCATCGCCATCGATAGCCGTCGCCAACTCCTCCCGCAGCACAGCCAATCGTCCCACCGCCGATGAAAGCTGCGCCACATACTGCAAGTAAGCCTTCTTCCCCCGCGACATCGAAGCCACCATCCCCGCCAGCCCCGCCGCCATAGCCCCACTCGCCGCCGCCGCGCTTCCCCCTCCCGGAGTAGCCGTAGGCGCTGCCAGTTGCTGAATGAACGGCTCTACCCCCGCCCGCAGCCCGCCAACGGCAGTCTTCCCGCTCATCACCCCCGCCAGCCGGTTCTCCAGAATCAGCGAAGAATCGAAGTTCTCCACCTGCAAAAACCACTCCGCCGCCTGTTCCAGCGCCGCCTTCGGAATCAGCCCCACAATCTCGCTTGAAACCACCCCAACCCCGTACCGCGCCGCCTCTCGCTTCACCAGTTCAAACACCCGATGCACCGGCGTCTGCTCAAAGTCCGTCAGGTTCATCGACACCTGCGCCATCCCCCGCACCAGGAACCCCGCGCCCTTCACAAACCTGAGGCCGCCCGACGAGAACCGCACCGCCTTGGCAATCTTCTTCGCAATCTCCACATCGGCGGTGTTCAAAAACACGTTGTAGGCGATCAGCGCCTTGCGCGCCCCCACCACCGTAGCCCCCGCCGTCGCGTGCAGCGCCGCCTCGCCAAAGTCCGGCATCCGCGCCGGATTGGTCGCAATCTCCGCCCGAATCCCCTCGAACTGCCCCTTCCGGATGTACTCCAGATTCGCCCGCTCCGGCCTCGTCGCCGCCGCCTCATACAGGTAGACCGGAACCCCAAACCGCTTCCAGATCTCGGCGCCGACATGCCTGGCCATCGCCACGCAATCCGCCAGCGTCACCCCGTCAATCGGGATAAACGGCACCACATCCGCCGCCCCCATTCGCGGGTGCGCGCCCGTATGCGCATTCAGGTCGATCAGCTCCGCCGCCCGCCCCACCCCGCGAATCGCCGCCTCCTGAATCGCCTCGCGATCCCCGACCAGCGTGATGACGCACCGGTTATGGTCCCCGTCCATCTCCTTATCCAGCAGATAAACCCCGGGGACTTTCATCGCTTCGACAATCGCATCGACCTTCTTCGCATCGCGCCCCTCGGAGAAATTAGGAACGCATTCCACCAGTGTGTTTGACATGCCAAAAGCATAGCCACCCTAAGCTCAATCAAGCAAACCGGTCTCCCGCCTTCGCACAAAAACGCCACCTTTGTTGAAATGCTGAAAGGTACTTCTGCGTTCGTTGAGCAATTGTGCCCAGTTAGAAGGCGAGATAGGTTGCAAGATACATTTGTGGACATCCGCGCAACCATCCCTCGGCATCTGATGGTTAGCCTGATGGGCCGGGATTGAGTCTGAACTCTCTGCCTTGACTTCCATCCTGCTAGCCAAATTGGCTAGAGGGGTACGTCTGTAAATTGGAGTGCCAGATGAAGAATCAGTTAGTGCTCATCCTGTGTTTGTCTGCCGGACTATGCGCAAAGGCGCATACGCAAACCTCATCTCTATCAGTTGAAGAGAACTCCAAAGCTTCAACAAGTAACTCGGCCATTGCATATGTGTACGTATCAGGCACACCAGCGGGCGCCAGCGCAAATGAGATAGAAGCCTTTAGCGCTGCACCGGACGGAAAGCTGACACCGGTCGCCGGATCGCCATTTCAAGGGAATGTTACGGACATGGTGGTAAACGGCAAGTACATGTTCGCCGCAAACAGTAATGGATTTGATATTGATTCCTATCGGATAGAGTCCGATGGCGCCCTTGTTTATGCAACATCGACGAACACATTCCAGTCCGGCGATTGCAACACTCTGGGCCCGCTCGTTCTCGATCATACCGGGGCATCTCTGTACGACATGGACTTCGATGGCAGCGACTGCGCAAATAATACCTATCTGTCCTTCGCCGTGAATAAGTCTACGGGGGGATTAAAGGCCTTGGGTAACAGCAGCGCCAACGACTGGCTGTATCTCCCGGTAAGTTTTATTGGGAATAATGTTTTCGCCTACACCGCATCGTGCCTTGGAAATATGTATTGGGGAATATATGGGTTTGAAAGAAACAGCGAAGGGTTGCTGACGGAGATCGATATCGGCGCCACTCCCCCAAAGCCGCCAGCAGGGGATTTCTACTGTCCCTCGCAGGCTGCTGCCGATCCAACCAACCATGTCGTCCTATCCATGCAGGCGGTGAATTCTCAGTTCAATCCTGATGGTGAACCGCAACTCGCCACTTACACCGCCGATGCCAAGGGGAACCTGAGCACGACGAGCACGGACAGTAACATGGCGAAGACATCCGTCGTCAGCGTGACGGATCTGAGCATGTCTCCTTCGGGGAAGTTATTAGCTGTTGCAGGAACGAGCGGACTTGAGGTCTTTCATTTCAATGGCAGCGACCCTGTAACGCATTACACCACTGTTCTGACGCACAATGAAATCGATCAGATGTTCTGGGACAATGAGAACCACCTGTATGCCATCAGCCGCACCGTCGGCAAGCTTTACGTCTTCACGCTGACCCCAACCCATTACAGCGAAGCTCCCGGATCGCCTTACACCATCAGCCATCCCCAGAACATCGCCGTTCAACCTGTACCCTGATCGGCCCGCCAGGCTATTGCGCCTCAACCTGACCGGCAATCCGGTCATACTCCGCCTTCGAGACCAGGTGCCGCTTCACCAGCGCATCGGTAGTCGCATACGGCCGCCCCGCGACAATCCGGTGCGCCTGCGCGGCACTGATACCCGGCAGAGCCTCAAGCTGCTCCGGCGTCGCCTTGTTGATGTCCACAGCATCCTTGTTGTCTGCCGCGCCCTTGTTCTTGAGGCTGTCTTCCACGCCCTGTACAACCGCTTTCGCATCCTTGGCGGCTTCCGTTGTCGCTTTGGCGGTTTCATGGCGAATCGCGTCGGGGTTGCGCTGCGCCGGAGTGCACCCAATGGTCGTGAGCAAAGCCAAAGTGAATAGGCAAAACAACGCACGTTTCATAACTGCTTCGATGCCGAGTAGTCAGCCTGTGCGGTCCGGAGATGCCGAATTTTCCTGAACCGCTGGCCGAGTAAACCCCTCCGGCGCTATCGTCAAGTAAAGCAAAGCAGTTGTTGACGCCGGTCCCGGATCGCCAATGGGCTGCAGGCAGGTGACAGGTATGGCTACTACGATGATCCCAACCATTCGCGCCCCGCGCGGCAACCAGCTCCGCTGCAAAGGCTGGCAGCAGGAAGCAGCCCTGCGCTGCTTGATGAACAACCTCGACCCTGAAGTAGCCGAGCGCCCTTCGGATCTAGTGGTTTACGGCGGAATAGGCCGCGCCGCCCGCAATTGGGATTGCTTCCACGCCATCGTCCGCGAGCTCGAAAACCTCGGCAACGAAGAGACGCTGCTCGTCCAATCCGGCAAGCCCGTCGCCGTTTTTCCGACCCACGAGCTCGCGCCCCGCGTCATCATCGCCAACTCCAACCTCGTCGGCAAATGGGCCAACTGGGACCACTTCAACGAACTCGACCGCAAAGGCCTCATGATGTACGGCCAGATGACCGCCGGCAGTTGGATCTACATCGGAACCCAGGGAATCTTGCAGGGAACCTTCCAGACCTTCGCCGCGCTAGCCGATCGCCACTCCGGCGGCAGCCTCAAAGGCAAGCTCGTAGTCACCGGCGGCGTCGGTGGCATGGGCGGCGCGCAGCCCTTGTCGGTCACGTTAAACGACGGCGTAGTCCTCGCCATCGACGTGGATCGCACCCGCATTCAACGCCGCGTAGACACGCGTTATTGCGACCTGCTCACCGAAGACCTCGACGAGGCCCTGGCCCTTTGCGAATCCGCCCGCCGCGAAGGCCGAGCGCTGTCCGTCGGATTAGTCGGCAACTGCGCCGACGTGCTTCCTGAAATCGTTCGCCGCGGCGTCGTAGTAGACGTAGTGACCGACCAGACCAGCGCCCACGACCCCCTCAACGGCTACGTTCCGCAAGGCCTCACGCTCGACCAGGCCGCCGACCTCCGCCAGCGCGATCCGGAAGAATACGTCCGCCGCTCCACCGCATCCATGGTCGTCCACGTCAACGCCATGCTCGCCCTCCAGCAGGCCGGCGCCGTCACCTTCGACTACGGCAACAACATCCGCCGTTTCGCCTTCGATGCCGGTTGCGCCGATGCCTTTCTCATTCCCGGTTTCGTCCCCGAATACATTCGCCCGCTCTTCTGCACCGGCCAGGGCCCATTCCGCTGGGTAGCCCTCTCCGGCGATCCCAAAGACATCGACCGAACAGATGAATTGGCGCTCGAGCTCTTCCCCGACAACGAAATCCTAAACCGCTGGTTGCGCCTGGCCCGCGGCCGTTTCGCCTTCCAGGGCCTGCCCGCGCGCATATGCTGGCTTGGGCTAGGCGAGCGCGCAAGAATGGGCGAAGCCATGAACGACCTTGTCCGCAAAGGGGAAATCTCCGCTCCCGTAGCCATCGGCCGCGACCACCTTGACACGGGCTCCGTCGCCAGTCCTTATCGCGAAACAGAGAAGATGCTCGACGGCTCCGACGCAGTAGCCGACTGGCCCATCCTCAACGCGCTCCTCAACACCGCCAGCGGCGCAACCTGGGTCAGCTTCCATCACGGCGGCGGGGTTGGCATGGGCTATTCTCTCCACGCCGGACAAGTCACCGTAGCCGACGGCACCGAAATTGCTGCCGCAAAAATCCGCCGCGTCCTCAACAACGACCCGGGCTTAGGCGTAGTCCGCCACGCCGACGCCGGCTACGAATTAGCGCAGCAAACCGCCAAAGAAAAAGGCATCCATATCCCCATGGCAGGGAACTAGCAGTGGCAACGGCTCAAGCCATCGTCAACATCGGTCAGCTCGTCACCCTCGCCGGTCCCGCACGCCCGCGCACCGGCAGGGAACTGAGCGATATCGGAATCATCAACAACGCAGCCCTAATCATCAAAGAGGGCCGCATCGCCGCTGCTGGAACTTACGCCGAACTGAAGGACAGAATCCCGCTCCATGCAATGGTGATCGATGCGGATCAAAAAGCCGTAACTCCCAGTTTCATCGACGCCCACACGCATCTAGTTTTCGCCGGCAATCGCGCCGCCGAATACGAGCAGCGCATCGCCGGAGCAACCTACCAGCAGATCGCAGCCGCCGGTGGAGGCATCCTCTCGACCGTAGCCCAAACCCGCGCCGCCAGTGAAGACGAACTCTTCGCCGCCGCCCGCAAACATCGCGACTGGATGCTCCGCTCCGGCACCACCACCATCGAGGCCAAATCCGGCTACGGCCTCGATCACGACACCGAGCTTAAGATGCTGCACGTCCTGCGCCGCCTCAACGAAGAAGGCCCCACGCGCATCGTCTCCACCCTGCTTGCCGCGCACACCCTGCCGCCAGAGTTCGCAGGCCGACGCGAGGAATACGTTCGCTTTATTGCCGAAGAGTTGATCCCCGAAGTAGCCGCCCTGAAGCTAGCCCGCTACTGCGACGCCTTCTGCGACGACCACGCCTTCACCGTCGAAGAGTGCCGCACCGTTCTCTCCGCCGCGCGCAGCCACGGCCTCAGTCTCCGCATCCACGCCGAGCAGTTCCGTCCCGGCAGCGGCGCTGCGCTTGCAGCAGAGCTAGGCGCAGTCACAGCCGACCATCTGGAAACCGTAACCGAAGAAACGCTCATCCAATTACGCACCGCCGGTGTGCAGCCCGTTCTTCTGTCAGGATCTGTTTTTTGCCTCCACCGAACGCAGTACCCGCCCGCCCGCGCCATGGTCGATGCCGGCCTGGCCATCGTGTTAGCCACCGACTTCAACCCCGGCTCATCGCCAGTTCCGTCCATGCCCTTCATGCTGTCGCTGGCCTGTTTGCAAATGAGTCTCACGCCCGCTGAAACCCTCACGGCAGCCACCATCAACGCCGCGCACAGCCTTGGCCTCGGCAGCGAGATCGGGTCGCTCGAACCCGGCAAGCAAGCAGATCTTCTCATCCATGAATGTACGGATTATCGCGAGCTAGCCTACTTCGTCGCCGCGCCCCTGCGCCCACGCGTCTTCATCGCCGGGAATGAAGTGACGCAATTCTGACGAAGCTATTTGGCCGGCCAGTTCGGCGCGATCCGAATCAACTCGAGTCCACCCAAATCCTCAACGACAAACCCCGGCGAACAAGCCGGAACGGCCACAATCCCCCGCGCCGGCAAATTGACAGTCTCGAAGTCCGATCCAACAAGCCGTCCAGCCCCAGCCGCCGCAAACAAATAGCTCAATCCAGCTCCAGCCTCGCCCGCCAGTGTCGAACTTGACCTGCTGCCATCCACCCTCAGCCGCTCCACCCGAAAATACTCCACATCGATCAGAACCGTCCGATCCGCAAGAACTGTCGGCGCAATCTTGCCCGCGCGCGTCACCAGCTTGGTTGCTTCAAGCGATTTCTCGATATGCAGTGGGCGAGGCCGTCCATAGTCGTACATGCGATACGTCAGATCGCAGTTCTGCTGCGTCTCCAGCAGAATCGCCCCCGGCCAGATTGCATGAACCGTGCCCGCATCCACAAAGATCAAGTCGCCGGCCACCACCTGGAGAATATTGAGGTTCTCTTCCAGTGTGCCGTCGTGGATTCCCTCCCTGACCTGCTCCAGCGTGACCCCAAGCTTGAGTCCCAGCGCCACCCTGGCCTCCGGCTCCGCCGCCAGAGCGTACCAACATTCCGTCTTTCCCCTCGGATCACCGTACTTCTGCGCCATCTTGTCGTCCGGATGCACCTGCACGCTCAGCTTCTCGCGCGCGAAAAGCACCTTGATCAGCAATGGTGAATCGGTAGTCGGCGCGCCGCGGCCCAGCAGGGTTTCCGGAGCCTCGTGAAACAGGTTGCCCAGCTTCTTCCCCGCGTGCGGACCCGTCGCGACCAGGCACTCGTCTCCCGTGAGCCAGACTTCTCCAATCGACTCGCCCTCGGCGACGTGATCGTACCATGGGCGCAAATTGCGATAGCCCCAGACACGGGGGTCGAACAGAGGCTCAATGCGAAATGGAGATAACTGCGTCAGGGAGGCGTGTTCAGCTTCAGCCATGAAAGTCATTTTTCCTTTTTGTCTGGGCGACTTCCGGGCAGCTAATCCGCACTTGCGTGTGCGGCCTGGAGAAGTTTGGCCTTGCTCCCATTGAACCACGCGACCCCCGCCCCTGCCAGGGGAGCGTCGTCCAGCAGGGCTGAAACCCTCAGCTCCACATGCACATCGTCGAGCTCCCGTTGCGCGGCTGGAAGAAACAAGTGAGGTGAGCGCGAGATGCCTCCTCCCAGCACAATCGCTTCAGGGGCAAACGCCGCCAAAGCCCCACGCAGCGCCGTGCCCAGATGCTTGCCAAACTCCTCAAAAGCGTCGGCTGCTGCCACATCGCTGGCAGCGGCCGCGGCAATCTCGCCTACCTCACGCTCAAAGCCGGTACGCCGTTCGTAGCTGCCGCGGATTCCCCTCGTGGATACGGAATCTTCAATGATCCCGCCCTCATACGGCAAATCCCAAACCTCACCGCCAGGCGGCACACCGCGTCCCTCAGTCACTATCTGCCCATCCACGGCAAAGGCCGAACCAATCCCGGTTCCCAGCGTAATGCCCACCACGCGCGCCATACCGCGAGCCGCTCCAGCGCCGATCTCGCCCAGCAGAAATGCCGCGGAGTCGTGCAGAAAGCGCACCTGCTCCGGTTCCCAGCCGAATCGCGCGGCCAACTCTCCGCGCAAATCCACCCCATAAAGGTAAGGCAGTTTGTGCCGCATCCGGCTCACTCCCACTTCAAAGTCGAAGGGGCCAGGGAAGGCCAGTTCCGCCCCCAGCACGTCTTCAAACCCGGCCAAAGCTCTAACTCCCAGGCCGTGAAGGGTGCTGACAAAAGCGCCGCTGGTTTCCTGCTTCGGATGCGGGGCGCTGATCACCGGACCCAAGCGATAGCCTTTCGCAAAGCATACTGCGGCGGCAACATGGCTGCCGCCAACGTCGAACACGAGCACTGACATATCAAGACTGGCGGTCATTCAAACCTCTTGTATGGTAGCGTTCTCATTTGTAGCACGTTTCCGGCCCGTTGCAGCAAAGAGAGAGGATAATTCCAGACAGCCACCATTGAAAAACACAAGGGCTATAGAGCTGCGCCCTATCGTGCCAGAGGGTAAATTACAGACCAATCGAACTGAAGACTGACAACTGCCTATCAGTGAATCACCACCGTCGACCGGTGTTTGCACCCGCATGAACGGCGCAGCACAATCTCGACAGGCAGCACAATCTTGTTGCCGGTCTTCGGCACTTCGCCGCGCGTAATGCGATCGAACAGGAGGCTGGCCGCAACCCGGCCCATCTCCTGCGCCGGCTGGCGAACCACGGTCAGGGACGGAGAAGTGCACTCCGCCATGTCGAAGTCGTCGAACCCCGCAAAAGCCAAGTCGTTTGGCATCTTCACACCCATATGAACGAGCGCGCTGAGAACATAACGCGTCGCCAAGGTGTTCGACGTAAAGATGGCCGTGGGGGCGTTGGGTCCCTGTAGCCGGTCCTGCAAGGCCCGGAGAGTATTATCCTGTGCGTCGCATCCGAAGAACGCATCCTCCTTCAAGCCAGCATCCAGAACCGCCTTGCGGTAGCCAAGGAACCGCGAATTGATCGTAAACAGGCCGCGGCTCAGACCCATGAACGTAATGCGCTGATGTCCGTGTTCGATAAGATGTTCGGTCATGCGGCGCGCTCCCGCGGCGTTCTGGACCAGCACCACGTCCAGTGCCGGGTCGGAAACGGGGCGGTCGAATATCACCACAGGTGTCTTGCCAAACAATGCCCGTGAGAGGCGCGATTCCCGGTTTGGCGCCGGAATGGCCACCAGACCATCCACATGCCGTTGCAGCATCTGTTCCGCCTCGGCATACTCCGCATCCGGATCTTCGTTGGACGTTGTGATGATGACCGAGTATCCGTGCTCCTTGGCCACCGTCGTAACCGCATGCGCGCAATTGGCAAAGAACGGATCGTAGAGGTACGGAATTATCAGGCCGATTGTCCGGCTCCTTTGTCCGCGAAATGCCCTCGCCAGTTCGTTGGGCCGGTACTGTAGCTGATCGATCGCGATCTGCACCCGCTTGGCAGTTTCCTCCGACACCGGGACAGTCCCGCTCAGGACGCGCGAAACGGTCATCGTGCCCACGCCGGCGAGGCGTGCCACGTCACTCATAGTGGGTTTGCGCTGAGAAATGTCCACCTGCGAGGCGGCCTTCGCACGGCTGGCCGGATGCTTCTTGGAAGAGTCTGGCATTGAATGACTCCAGAAAAATCAGGATTCAAGCGCTCCTTGGTATGCGCTTCAAAATGAAGACGGAAAGGGGCTCGGTGTGAACCAGGATTGCTTTGCTCAAAGCCCGCGGCTATGCAACCTGCCGATCAGGCCGCAAATAATTCAAAGCAAAGCAGGTAAAGCCAGACTCTACCAGTTTCTTCACAAGGATGGCAACCCTCCCTCTTCTCCAACACAAGATGAACCGGGTGCCTGGGAGACGACCAATCCAAACAGTCGTAGTGGTAACCGGGAAAAGGCCAGACAGGCCAATTCCTCTCAAATGTCATCGCTGCCGCCTGCCGGCACCGACTCTTCGCTGCTTAGTCTCCCACCGGCTTCGCCGACCCACGGGGGATGAAACTCCGGGTGCCCCATCCTTGCGGCATTTTTCTGTCGCGAGGGTGGGAAACCACGACCCCCGTGGCGCGCAAGCGCCGTCTGCCCCACCGCAGGTGGCGCAAGCGCCCGTGCTAATCTCTTTTCACCGCATGAGCCAAAACCACTCCAAGCACGCGCAAAACACTCCCGCTGACCTGCCCCGCGTCTTAGGCGCAAGCCAGGCTACGGCGATTGTTGTCGGGACAATCATAGGCAGCGGCATCTTCCTCGTGCCTCGCGAAATGATGCAGGACGTTGGCTCCTCAGCCCTGGTTTATCTGGCATGGATCGTGGGCGGGCTTTTGTCGCTCTTCGGCGCCATGACCTACGCCGAGCTCGGCGCGATGCTGCCTTATGCCGGCGGCGAGTACGTCTACCTGCGCGGCGCGTACGGCGATACCACTGCCTTTCTCTACATGTGGACCTGGTTCGCTGTCGCCAAACCGGCCTCCATTGCCGCTGTCACTATCGGCCTTGCCCGCACTCTCGGATTCTTCCCGGCTTTCCACTGGCTCAGCGTCGCGATTCCCGGGCCCGTGCCGCTGCTCTGGTCGCAGGTCTTCGCCATTGCCGTTACCTGGTTGATTACGGGGCTCAACTACCTCGGCATCAAGAAAGCCGCCGATTTCCAGTTGGTGTTCACCATTCTCAAAGTTGTTCTGATCCTGATCGTTGCCGGGCTGTGCTTCGCCGCGACCTCGGGCTCTCTGTCCAACCTCACCACCACGCTGCCGCATGCGGTTGGCGGGCTCACCGGCTTCATGGCCGCGCTGATTGCCACACTCTGGGCCTACGACGGCTGGAACGACCTGACCATGGTCGCAGGCGAAGTTCGCCGCCCCGAGAGATCGCTGCCCATCGCGCTGATCGGCGGCCTGTTCATCGTCGGCTTCCTGTTCATGGCCACCAACGCTGCCATCCAGTACATCCTCCCGGCCGCACAAATCGCCGCAAGCGAGAGGCCGGCTGTGGCTGCTCTCACCGTAATCGCCGGACCAGCAGGCGCGGGGTTCGTTGCCGCTGCCATGGCCCTCAGCATCTTTGTCACGCTCAACGGAACCATCATGTCAGGCGCGCGCATTCCCTATGCCGCCGCCCGCGACCGCCTCTTCTTTCGCCAGTTCGCGCACATCCATCCGCGCTGGCAGTCGCCCTCCACCTCGCTCATTGTCCAGGCACTCATTTCCACGGTTCTGCTCCTGTTCCTCAGCCGCTTCCAGCAATTCTTCGAGCTGGCCGTCTTTGCCGAGTGGCTCTTTTACATGCTCACGGCCACCACTGTCTTCGTCTATCGTCGCAGCCGGCCCGGCGCAGCGCGCCCTTACAGAGTCTGGGGCTACCCGATCCTGCCCGCCATCTTTGTCCTTTGCGCCACCGCTGTGCTCATCTCCAGCTACCTGGGAAACCTCAAAGGCTCCCTCCTCGGCACGGCGTTAATTCTTCTCGGCCTGCCGGTTCTGTGGTTCGTCAAGCAGTTGTATCCAGGGCCGTCCGCACCGCTGGAAGGGCAGGAAAACTCCTGAGCGGGTTTCCACAACGAAAGTAACGGGAAGGCTCCGCCCAGAGCGTGCAGGAACAATCCCGCTGCGCTAGAATAACCAGGAACCCATGAGTTTTCCGATCAAAACCTGTGTTGTTTGCGGCGAAGAGTTTGAACTCAGGCCCAACAAGCCCGGCTTTGCGAATCGCTGTCCCGAGTGCAGTGAACCTGAAGAGATCGCCTTGCCCGGCGTTCCCTCACTGGATTCCCTGGTAAGCACGGCCGACAGTGGATTGAACGCAGAGCGCCGCCGCGTCATGCGCGACATGCTCTACCGCAAAGAAAGCTGACCGCCCGCTCCTCAGCGCGCGCCTAAGCAACCCCGTTCATCTACGATCAAGGAAGACCATGCCCGCCAAACCCAGGCTCGGACAGAACTTCCTGAATGACACGGACGCTATCCAGCGCATCGCCGCGTCGCTTGGCGATCTGAGCGGCCGCACCGTCGTCGAAATCGGCCCGGGTGGCGGCGCAATCACTGCGGCATTGATTGCCCGAGCCGCTCACGTTGTGGCCATTGAACTTGATCCCGGCCTCGCTGCCCATCTACGTACGCAGTTTCCAGCAGACCGGCTGACAGTGTACCAGCAGGATGTGCTTGCTTTCGACTTCGCTACGGCCCGAGCCCAGGCAGGCCAGCCCCTGCTGGTATTTGGGAACCTGCCGTACTACATCACTTCGCAAATCGTCCTGAAACTCGCTGCCAGTTCCATGGCGCTCGACCGCGCTGTGCTGATGGTTCAGCGCGAAGTCGCCGAGCGCATTACGGCTGAGCCCGGCTCCCGAGACTACGGGCTGCTTTCTGTGACCGTCCAGTTGTACGGTCCGGCCACAAATCTACTCACTCTTCCTCCATCTGCGTTCTCTCCTCCGCCCGACGTTCATTCCACCGTCTTCCGTTGGCGCTTTGCTCCTCGATTTACTGAACTCGGCGTGGAAGAAATAGGCTTTCTCCCATTCGTCCGGAAAATCTTCGCGCAAAAGCGCAAGACTCTTTCCAACAATCTCCGCGCCGCGGGCTTTACTCCGGAAGTCATCGTGTCCGCATTTACAAGTGCCTGCATCGATCCGCGCGCTCGTGCTGAAGCTCTGCCCATCGAAACTCTCGCAGCTCTTTGGAAATCGCTTCAAGCTACCTGAATGACCGCATAAGTCGCTGGCTTCGACTCAATCCAAAGTTGTATCTCGAAAAAACTCTCCGCAACACTTATTTCAGCCCTGTGTCTCCATGGATGTGAGCGCGGGTCGGAACAAGCAGCAAAATCAAACCGCCGCCTCTCAAGGAGATACACCCATGAAAGTTTCTCTGTTTGGCGTCGGACTTCTCGCACTTACCTCAACCATTGGCTTTGCTCAAGCAGCGCCCGCACCGGCTCCTGCTCCGATGCAGCGCCATGCCGCCACGATCAACCAGCGCCGCGAAAACCAGCAACAGCGCATCGCGCAAGGCATCCACAGTGGACGCCTCAACGCGCGCAAGGCGGCTCACCTTGAACGCCGCGAAGCCTCCATCGGGCACCAGGAAAGACTCATGCGCGCGGCAGGCCATGGCCGCCTCACACATGCAAATCGCGCCCGGCTCAATCACAGCCTCAACCGGACTTCGCGCGCAATCTATCGCGCCAAACATCGCCGGTAAAACCACTCTTGTCCAAGACAGCATTTTCTGTGAATTGGGCTGTTGATTTCATAAGACATAGGCATCCTCTCCAGGCGATAGCGTCAGGTTTGTTCGATAACTCGCACCGGAGGAGCTTCTAGGTTCCCGG
>Ga0302140_10003281_pt1 | contig 20759 bp, 24 predicted proteins | sample I_Bog_E1_1_FD_202095 | JGI IMG/M metagenome (GOLD analysis project Ga0302140, IMG submission 202095) | Peat permafrost microbial communities from Stordalen Mire near Abisko, Sweden - I_Bog_E1_1 | ecosystem: Environmental > Terrestrial > Soil > Wetlands > Peat | place: Sweden: Abisko, Stordalen... | reverse complement strand
TCACTTCGACGACCAGATACCTCAGGAATCACAGGCTGTTTTCTCTGCAGCATCTTCGAATGGTGGCAGCCCCGCATCGTACATTCCTGACGGCTTGTCCTCAAAGGACCTATCATACCTTCGAGATGACTGGTTTCCGTCGCCTTCCCAATCTGCGAGAGGATATCATCTCTACTTTAGCCATGTCTCACAGTTCGTTCCCTTTCTTCATCGACCGACCTTCGATGCCACCGAGACCGCTCATCACTTAGGTCTCAGCATGCTTTGCGTTGCCTATCAACACGGCGAGGACCCAGACTGCGGTAATGAAGAAGGATCGGGTGCGAGGTTGTCTCAGCATTGCTTTCACCGAGCACGTGTACTCGCCGCGTCCGAGGAAGAGCGGGCGAGCGACTTGGCCCATACGATTACTTTGGTACAGGCCTACTGGCTCCTCCAAGTGTACGTGATGATGTACCTCTGCGGCTCGGACTCGGCATACGGGCACAAGATGCACGCCAGAATGATCTCTCTCACTCGCTTTGGAGGGCTGACCCAACCAATACCAGTGGAGTCTATAACGACCGAAAATCTAGATGATCTGTGGCGAGAGTTTATCAAGGCCGAATCGCACAAGCGGACGCTCCTTGCAGTTCACCAAATTGATGCGCTGTGGTATCAACTATTTTCCATCCCACGGTCGCTTTCACATCTCGAAATCAAGCACGATCTGCCATGTCGAGAAGAATGCTGGACGGCGGTCTCTTCTGCTCTGTGGGCACATCGGCAATTGGCTGCAAGGCAGTCTACTCCCTTGGTTCCGTACTCAGAAGCAGTTCGAGTTTTCTTATCCCCTGATCCGGACATCGATTCTCTCCCAGACTTCGATCTGTACGGCGCCATCAACATCGCGCAATTCCTGCTTTCCAGTGCCCGGGAGGTATCAGGCTGGTCAGCAATGACTGGGAGAGTCAGCTTAGAGAGATTCGAGCCTTTACAATCATCGCTCGTTGCACTCGAACGTCTAATCCGGCCCCAAACAGAGACAGAAAAGTCGACACACGCAGCATCCTGTGAGGCTACCTGGGAGATGGCTATGGTTGAGCTCCTTGTCTGGTCACCATCACACACAGCCGGCTTCGTGAGAGGGAGCGTAGATGCATTCCTCAACCAATCAACTTATCACGCGTCAAGTTACCAATCTATGCATGAAGAGTTCACTAAGAAAGCTCTTCAGCCCCGCATCGACTGGTTCTTGCGCAACCTGGATGTCGCGCCCTTCGACTCTGAGCCCCCGTGGGTGATTCTATACGCGTATAAAGCGTTTTTAATTGCGTGGCAGCTCCTACATGAGGGTGTGCCGGGAGCAATGCAAGTCGTCGGTGTGCGAGACGGCGATTTTCATGGAGCTATTGTGTGGGCGAGAAAGGCGTTTCAAAGTAAACATCGGTGGCAGCTCAGCAAACTCATTAGTTCATGTTTGGATATGCTGGATGGTGCCGGGTGAGGAAGGCATTCTTGTATACCAAAGTTCCTGGATCCTCGTGTTCTGGAATACACTATCTAGAAAGTGGATGAATATAACATGCTATGAATTGGTACAAGCTGCGCGTCTGTGAAAGAGCCCTGGACCAACCTTCTCGCTTATGGTGCTGTAGCGAAAGGAGAAAGGGGGTGGCTAGTTGTATCACGTGAATGAGCAACCTTGACTGATCTGGCGGCCGATGCGGGGCATGGCGGGGTCGGATGTCGATCAAGTAAGAACGAGATATCCTGTGTGACTTCTCACAGATAACATCTCTGCTTTTAATTCAACAAGGAATTCCCACCTGCAAAAACATGGATGTCCTCTCTACAATCCACGGTACTGAGCTCCCAGAAATCAGCACCCCAACCTTCTTGCACTTCATCCCGCTACTCCTCAGCAACCCACTAATCCAGAATACCGTCCATCAGACACATCAATACGGCTCCTTTCCCTCTCAAAAACTAGACGTCTATACCCCACCAGCAGGCACGAAGCCTGCCGGCAATGCACTCAAACCACCACTCTTCCTCTTCTACTACGGCGGCGGCTACATGTCGGGCCGGAAACAAATGTCGCTCCTCAGCCCCCAAGGCCAAACCATGTACCTTCCCAACTTAGCTTCTCTCCTCGAATCTCAACAAGTCCTAGAATTGGAAAAAGATCCAACGGCAATAGATCGCCTATATCACCAGAACATAGGCACCTTCCTCGCATCCCACGGTTTCGTGGCTGTAATTCCTGACTACCGACTCGTGAACATGAATCCAGGGTATGAATTCAATCCCGAAAACGACGCAATCTTCCCTTCCGGCGCAGAGGACGTTACGCTCAGCATGAAATGGGCAGTTCACAACCTCTCAGAGATCGCAGACACAGAGACCGTCTTCGCAATGGGGCATTCCGCAGGTGCAAATCATCTCGCTACGGCGATCCTACTCCCTAATTTCATACCCGCGGATTTAGAATTGATGAGCAGGCTGAAGAAATGGTGTACGTTGAGCGCGACTTTTGATTATATCCATTCACGAGAGCAGAGGAGGGTCGCTTGGTCGAGGTATTTTGGGGGCTTTGAGAGGATTAAGGAGAGGTGTCCTACTGCGTTGGTCAGAGGCTTGAGAGAGGGTGAGGCGGGGAGGTTACCTGATTTGTTGTGCTTACATGCTAAGAGAGATCATTTTGGGGCTGTGGATCCGCAGGGAAGGTTTTGGGATGCTTGGGTTGAGAAAGGTGGGCAAGGGAGGATGGAAGTGGTGAGGGGAGAGAGTCATAATCATATGAGTACGATCTATGGGGTGGGTTGTGGGGATGAAGAGGTTGAGGGCTGGTTGCTTGATGTGCTGCGGTGGAGTTGCGAGAAATGATCATTCTTGTTACGCCAGATGGGAATGAAAGCAATGAACGCCTGTATCTACCTTGCGCCTCAATAGCATATCTATACCTGTTCAATACTGGAAACTCTCCCTCGCACAACACTTGCTTCTAGGCACAAGAATAGAAATGCTTTATTAGACGACAAATATTGAAGATCTGGCTGTTGACCATATTCTCGTCCGTACTCATTCTATCCGGAGAGAAACTTTCCATAATCACCACCCTCAACCTTCTCAACATAATCCTTCACAGCGTGACCAAAGCTCTCCATTTCGTCCGCATTATCTCCCGTCTCAAAAGAAACCCACACATCAGGCACCCCGACCTCTAACCTTGCCTTCGCCCTCTTCTCCGCCGCCTCAATGATTTTCAACTCCACCTCATCATCCGGCATAACCAACGGTTTAGGCGCAACACCCTTTTCCACACACCACGCCCCCTTCACGCCCCTCCTCTCCACCTCCTCTTGAAACACCCCTCTACAAACGCCCCTAACAAACCACGCCTTCACCCCCAAAACATCCGCCTCAAAATCGAACCCCTTTCTCTCCTCATCCTCCATAGACAGAAAATAAACCGGGTTCGGAGGCATAGTAACCCTACCCATCAAAACTTTCAGCAGCTTAGGCGTCACCCCTCGAATGTCAAGGTCATCATGATCTGCTTTTGAGGCCCAGCAGCTGACTAGGAGGAGCTGGTCTGCGTTTGTGGCGGATTGCCGGAAAGAGAAGGAAATGCCGCCGCGTCCGGACATGCATTGGTTGAGGATCCATTGGAGGTCTTGTTTTGTTTCGGGAGAGGTGAATGAGGTTCCTGGTTTGGGGGTGATGACGAAGAGCTCGAGGAAGCTGGGGGGCATTTTCGGTGATAGGTTGGTTGGAAATGGGAGGGAATTTGATGGTGGGGTTGGGTTTAGCGCTGGTAATTGAGATACGTATTGTGGGGCAGTTGGAAGGGGAAGGAGAGAAGTTGAGTGTGGTGTTTATGTTTCATTTCTGAGGTAAGCACTAGGGGCGTGGTGTTGGTGGTACCAGGTGGGGGCCGAAAAGACTTGGAGCGCTGGTCCACACCTCAATTTATCCACTCATCTTTCATTTGTTCCTCCGACCTAGATTCCGTTCCGAAAAGCATGTGATGCTCTGCTCTGATTGGGTTTCTCATCCCTTGCAAGTCCTTGTGGAAGAATACTTCTTTGCTAAGAGTTGTGATGCAAAGGTCATACAAATGAAGTCTCTCTGCTGTGCTATTTGCCTTTTGTGCAAATTTCTCAGTGAGTGCATCCAACAATCTTGAGCGTGATATCCTCCTAAAAGTAAAGCATCAAGCCTGTATAGTCTTGTAGTTTTGAAAACTCCTGCATGATATCCAAAAAGAGATTAGCCGTACACATCCATGCACATCCTAAGCAACTGCACTCTCAGAACTGAGAAACTTTGAAACCACACTTCAATTCACTTCAATCCAAGCTCTTGCTTTAGTTATCAAAAACCTTCACATCTGATCTTTGGCGAGGCGTGCCTTCCCCGCTCGGCTTCTGTACCATTCGTCCCAAGTACCTTCCGTGAGGTTATATCTTCACCCCGCACACAACAAAGCAGTTTGACAGAGATGCAAACATGTTTGCATCTCCATCAAACTCTTCTCATCTACTAGTATATCCGAAGTTGATCCGGACTCTCTTCTAAGAAGTATATATTCACATCTTTCTCCCTTCCTTGTCAGAACTCTCCTACTTCCCACTAACATCCACTACTCTTGGTCCACAACTCAATTTCTTTTGTCAATCTTCAATCCTTCACTCCTCACTTGAAACCCCAAACAGCCATCAACATGAAGCTCACTGAGATCCTCCTGGCCGCTCTGGCATCCATGGGCACCATGGTCACCGCCACCCCGGTCCCGGACAACCAAGTCGCTGGTCTCGGCAATAATGGTCAATGGGATGTTCCCGTTGGCTATGTCTGCTGCAAGAGCATTGATAGGGATGGCTGCCATGGCTGTGACTTCGACAAGGCATGTCCTAAGGACGATGTCTCCAAGTGTCCCACCGTGAGTTCCCCCTTTCACATCTCCCTCCTCTCCACTTTCTCGGGTTCACTTTCCCCTTCACTCCCTTCACATCTCACCTTAGAAAATTCACTAACCCAACAGGGTGGTTTCTGCTGCGGTTTCCCAGCGGGCGTCTATCCCATCCCGACTTCCACCCCCACACCAACCAGCACCCACAAGTCCTCCAACATCCTCGAGACCGGCACCACCTACACCACTCCAGGCGGTATCAAGAACCCACAGGTTGTCCGCGACGTTGGAGAAGGCAACTACGGCACTCCAATGCTGTATCAGTGGTGCAGCAGCGACAATAACTGCGAGAACTATATGCAGCGTGTTGGCTGTGCTAATTCTGGTGATTGTGGTGGTATGTCTTCCCCCTTCTTGAACGGTTTTGGGACAATTGATTGATAGATGCTGATGGGTGAATAGGCAATTCTTGCTGCCAAATCTGGTCCTGGGGCTAGATATATATTCTGGCTCACTCTTGTCGCTTCTCACCTTCTCAATTTCTTCGGGTCAGGAACATGGTTTGGCAGATCATGGATGAAAGGGAAGCTGGCTTGTGGGCTTGACTACACTTGGCACTTGCGTGGGTGTTGAGTTTTTATTGCTTTCGGGAATACCAGGGGAGTTTGCATGGAAGGTGATAGCAGGTGAATGAATGAAAGAAAAGTTTTGCTTCATGTGTCTTTTGATGTGAATTGAAATGTGAAGAAGTGAAGTGAAAGTAGCCTGTCTTGTGCATTTACTGTCTGACTTCGGTAAGGTGCTTTCTTACTTTGAGAAGAGTTGAATGCTGACTTGGAATGAATGTGCTCTGGCTTGAAATGGATTTTGGATTTCGGAAGATTTAATGATGATGTTCTTCCTATTCCTGCTCTGTGATTTCCTTGCAAACTATGGCTTTGCTTATATAGATTGACGTCCCTTAACTCCATGTGCAATGATTCTTCGACTTTGAGTGAGATATCCTCGGGCTCGAATTAAGATTGCTAACTTCAAATAACGATTCCCTGCTTTGTGCTTGAGTTTCCTCTGACCTCGAGAACAACGGCCCTTTGGCTTCGACTTTGATACTCCCTGATATCTGACATACGAATCAATCTCGATAGTGCCCATTAACATCCAGGCACCACCTCCTTAACAACTTTAATCTCGCCCCTCCAATGACCCAAAAGCGCACTCTCAACCGCACCCCTCCTCACGCGCCCACCACACTCAAAAGCCCTCCTCTTCTCCCTCCTCCACGCACTCAACTCCCCCACCACATCCAACGCGTGCGCCTCCCTCCCACTCTCCCAAATCAACCCGCCATCAACATTAATCGCGCGATCGATCCTGCCCTCACTAATAAGCAGCCCGCCATCATCCTCCCCAAAGAACGAGAAATCGCTCTGGCTTTCCTGCATGAAGAGTTCGGAGTCCGGATCCTCGGTCGAGGATTTCGTGAAGCTTTCGCGCTTGTGGCGTGGTGAACGAGGGGGCGCGAGCGGCTCGGCGTGGGACGTCATTTCGAGGACCAGTCGTTGCAGTTTGAGGGGTAACGGGGGTGAGTAGAGGTGCCATTGGGGGATTTGGTTTGGGTCTTGATGGTGTGCTAGCTCTTCGAGTCGGGCAAGCTCTTCTTCTTCACCACATTCGTGGATGAATAGAGCGATAGAATCGGGTACGTGGCGGCGGTGGGTTGTTGAAGGAACGTCTGTCAGGGTCAGAGTCTTGAGGTTGGGTAACATGGATGGCTTGAAGCGGCCAGGATGTCGTTCTCGGGCTTCGGTGCGGTGACGTCGTTGAGTAACTTCTTCAATCAGGTCTTTGAGAGTTGTAGGTTTGTGCCGGTTTGCGAGTGCTTCGTGCCAATGCCTTTCCTCTCCTGATCTATAGTTGTAGCGAAATGTTTCGGGACCGGCGGGAACAGCGTTTGTTGTGGGGAGAACGGCATGGCTGGGTGGGTTGTGCTCCGTGATTGAGAGGCGAGAGGGAAGAGTCTTTCGAGCAACATGTTCCCGGAGCCTTTCAAATTTGCTGAACTTTCTCTCAAAACCAACAGGAGAAACGGGCGAGATTGGCGAGACTGGAGTTCCCTCAATTCCAACATCGTCCGGAGTCTCAAAGGTCGCGTGGTGTTCTGGTGGAGGATCTGTCGGATCGATCGACTCTTCCGGCTCCTCAGATACAGTCACACTTGTATCATCCAATTCAAATACCATTCCTGGTTTGAATACCTCGGTCGAATCAAGTTCAAATCGCAGATCTTCACTATGCAGCTCAAAACACTGCTCCTCGACCACAACCTCCTTCCCCGAGAATGGATGACTCGTGATGACGGAATGGTGTATTCGCAGTGATCTCAGATTTCGGAAAGCATTTGCGAAGATAGCAGGGCTGAGAATTTCAATCTCTGGAGGCGGATGGGAATACCTGCGAGCCCCTGGAGAGGAAGGAGACAGCAGTTCGGTCGGCTTTTGACTGAGGTTCAACGACCCACAATCAAGCTGTTGAAGACTGGGGTAGTTCAGATGCTTGTTCAGCTCATCGATGGTGATGTAATTTGAAGCCAACCATAGATGCGTGAATGTTGAAGGGAGGCCTTCCTCGATGATCAAGTGCCCATCAAGGCCACTGGTCAATCGTTTCGCAACATAATCCTCCAAACCGTCGGCGAGGACCTTGGTTGGAAGCGGAACACCAGAATACCGACGAGAAAGAGCTGATGGGGCCTCGCTCCTTCTATACGGTAGATTCGCAGGTGGCAGCCGATCGATAATCTTGGAGAGGCCTCTTTCCGTCAAGAAGTTCTTGCTCACATCCAAGCTTCGAAGACGAGGCGTGAAGGTCACATAATCGATATCGTCATCTCTCAATCCACAGTTCCGCAGCTTCAAGATCCGCAGCTCGTTGAGTGTACCAATCTGTCTAAGAACAACGGGGTTTCTCGCGCCATGGGAGGAAGAAAGATCTAGATAGATCAAGTCTGGAAAATGGCAAAGCGCCGAGGCCAGACTCGTTGCTGTTGTGTTCTCGCATTCAGATGCGATGAGAAGTCGTAACGGGTAGTTCGTAATTTCAGTGCATTGGTGGATTGTCTTCAGTGCTTCGTGGTCAAAGAAGGCAAGATTGGACACGATCAAGGCTTGCAGGCATGGCAGTCGATCCAGGATATCTCGAAGCCAGCCTGCTTGAGGTCCATCGTAAAGATCTGCTTGAGCTGGAGGAACGTGCAGCGTGTGTGCTAAACGACGAACGTCTAGTCTTGTCCGAGCAAGCAGACGTTTAAACCTGGTGAGAGACACTGATCACGTGAGTACTTCGTTCCAATCCCATACGAGAACACTGTGGAGAGCTCTCTCGTGTCAAGATGGATATCAGAGTAATAAGAACGAAGGAGAAAGAGAATCTATGATCCCAGAATGCTGAATACTCACGATAGACAGAGTTGCTGTCATTCCCGAATCTCGACGCAGGAGCGCCCCAAAGGAGAGGAGCAAAGACCTGATGCCATTGTCGAGACACCAGACACGCAGAATAGAGGTCAGACAATTGCACATACGGCGCAATGATTATCCACAGCCGCCTGTACGCCGCAGCTTGGTATGAAGGAGGCGCGAAGGCCATGCTCTCACCACCCACGTTCTCTCCCGGCTCGAGGATCGTTCATCGTACGCCGACGTCGTTCGAATCCTCTCGATGTGGAGGATACATCAGTCTCGGGATCGTGGGCAGCGTGGGGTTCGTCTTCAACGATGCAGAGAGAAGAAGCAAAGATGTTTGTCTAAAATGTTATCTGTCGTCGACTTTGGCTTGACGAAGATGACGCGGGAGTGGGCCCGTCTGCCCTTGCGACGGATAAATCAAGCTGATCGTGACTGGATCTAATCATCCAGCGTGCATCGAGAAAGGAACGGAAGAAGGACAGAGGGTCAGGAGGGATGCCGACCCCTGAAGCTCTGGTGTCCAGCAGCCAACGCGGGACGAGAATCCAGCGCTCGCGGCTGCTGCGCCGCCGCCACAGGACGATCCCCGGCTTCTTTTCGCGGCCACAGAGCAGCCATTCGCTGCAAAAACCGTTTTACGTGACGAAAAAGCTGGGGAGGAAGGATGGCCCCGGGTGGATATAAGAACCAGCGGTTTCGTCATATTCTATTTGAATATTCGTCGGTGGCAGTGAGCTAAAATCCCTCAAACTTCTCCCAAAGGGCGGGATCGCATTCTGGATAGTTGAATAACGAGGACTCTCAGCTCCCTGCATTTGACGAAAGACACCCGCATAGGGCATGAATTTGAGGCATTTAAAGATAGTTCTCAAACAAGATGGAAGTTGTTAATAGCTACGCTTTGAGATGCTAAGCTATTATCACGTGTTATACATGACATCTAAGGCTTAACAGCCTGATATGTTTCTGACACAGATAGAAAAGTAAAAATAGATCTACGCTATGAAAGAAGTATATTGCTTCACGAATAAAATATAGATAATATGAATTCGCAACGAATCATATGTTCTACTTTACGCTGTCCTCTTTTTATTCTCATATTCGTAACTCCTTTCGATCGGATATACTCAGATAGGCGAATCGGGTAGACAATTTCCGATATGTTTGCAGGTTCTGCTTCGCTCCAGAGCCATTTCTCGCTTCCATCCTTTCGAAAGGGGGAAAATCACGTGAATTGGAAGTATATATACGTTGGTATCGACCAATGAATCCCCACCATTGAGGAAAGAGCATAGACAATTAGAAGGAAGAGAGAAGTATCACATCCCATAGTATAGCTACTCTAGAATAATGACTCGAAAGACTTTAAGAGAGACTTAAAAGCGAGTTCACTTGAAGTATTTGACATGGGAAATCATGATGATGAAGATGCATTCCATGTTCAATGGCTAAGCTTGAGTTCACCTATGAGCGGTTTGTTCCTTCATATTTGGCCAACTGACTTCTTAATTCTTGGGAGAAGTATTGTCCTCTTAGGCTGTGGTCTAACTTCTACTCGATCACCATAGCTTCACAGTCTTGCTCAAGCTTCATCGGTGTCCGGAGACAAGTTGGGAGAACACAAGGTCATGATTTCTCCCTCGTAGTCTCGAAGTCTAATTCTCACTCAAATTCTCATTACGAAACAACCTTTCCCATGAATCGAGTCCAACGCCATCTCGCCACCAAGACATAGCTGTCGGGCTTCGAAATGGCCCAACTGAGATTTGGTGATCGGCGCTGAAGACGGCGGATCCTTCGAAGTTTACCTGTGCTTCATCGTCTTGATTGACATGAGTGTTAGGTAACTGCGCCTCAAACACATCTATTGCATCGTCTGCGGCGATCAGAAGGGGGCGGAAAGTGGGATTGCTCGTTGTTGTACCCCAAGTGGCGATGCCGGCAGCTCGCATACGCTGTGTGGGTTGTTCGTTGGTGGCTGTGTATCTACTTCGCTCCTGTGTTGATCTCGTCCAATGCTAGAATCACTTGTAGAGTATGCACAATTATTTCTCGGTGGCGAAGTGCAGGTTGAGGGATAATCTGACGCCGTCCCTGGAGCAGAGCTGGGTCGTCGCTGGCCAGATGGCATGGAAGTCGGTTGGTCATGCAGTGCTTCGCTGCTAAAATTGACCGCCACAGGTCGCATCTCACGAGTGTAGAGAACTCCATCTATGACGGTGTGCCCACGATTAGAGCGCAGCCGTTGTGTTGTAGTGTCATGTCTGTGTGCTGGCATGCCTATTTCCATCTGGTTGCGTCGTTCGTTTGGCAAGACATCGAGGTTGGCAAGTATGCCTTGCGGATGAAGATGGCGATACCCATGGTTCATGGTAATGCGGGTAGGCGGTGGAGGCAAGGACGACGAGGCCATGTCTTCACGTGTTGGTATTGTATTTGGGAGAAAGGTGGAATCACTTGATCGCCAAGGCCTGCTTGGGGAATTTGTTGCAATGTGGTTTGGTTGTGCTGTCTGAAATGATCCCGAAGATTGCATATCTGGAGCTGTGATGGAGAAGGTTTGATAGGAATTTTTTAATGATATTTGTATGAATTGGAATAAGAGCGAGGGACGAATGGAGTGGTCACTGTATACTCGATGAAGTGGTTGTCTCTCGGCAAATGTTGCTGTTTTTTTTACTCAATGCCCCTACGCTCCCAATCGTTTAGAACTATTTTCTTTGTTGTGAACAGACTTGCCGTGTAAAGCTTCTCATCACAAGAAAGGCAAAATTTCGCGAACAACGCCTAAAGAAATGCCATCAAAGCCAGCAAATTGACAGAGAATTGTTAGCCACCATGTTAGTACAGTAAAGCAAAGTGTGTAGCAAAATCACTATGATTGACCTGCGAATCAATAGTAGTTACTTCCGTTTGAGAACAGGTTAGGTGCGGGTGAGGGCCCCAAGGCAGAGTTTCGAATTCCAGTAAAGCCAGAGCCCGGTCGCTGCGCAACTTGGTGGAGGTTAGTAAACATTAATCATCAGGCTTGGCTGTTAAGTACCTCGAGACCGAACCACAGGTCTGGAGAATGCGATGGCACCAGATCCAGCTGGATTGCTGACCTTCAGACCAGCACTCATTCCGTAGCCTGCGAAGCCTGGACCGGGACTGTTTCCGTTGATATTGACTAGGGGTTGCCGAGGAGAGACTCTGTGTTGTGCCATAGGAGCTCCAGGAGGTCCAGGCGCACCAGTTCCTGGAACATTGGCCAGTCCAATTCGTGGAGGTAGAACATTCCCAGAAGCCAGTCGCTGACGGTGGGTGGAAGGTGTTTGGATAGGTTGGTTCTCTGGCAATGAAGTCAGCAAATAACAAGAAAAGATTGCGGTAGACTTACGAAGACCACTTCCCTGGCTGCTGAATCCTGCCCAAGTGTCCTCAGCGTGTCCATTCCTACCATTGTGTACTGTTCTATTCAAACCATTTCCAGGATCAAGTCCTGGATGTTGCATTCCACTTGTCTGCTGGTTTGAGAATAGAGGAAGTGGCGGAGGTCTATGGGGCTGGTTCTCATTGTCTACTCTGTCAACGAATCTGTTGGCTGTGACTGATGCTTGGATATTGTGGTCAACGGCATCCAATGCAGCATTCTGAACCTCGCCCAGCATTGCCCGACGTTTCAACTTATCGTAGAGTTCTTGAGTCTGAAGCTGCTTTCGGCTTTTCTCTCGAACGGCTTGAATCAGCTCTTCGTTCTTTCTCCTGAGAGTCTCTTGATCGACCTGCATGTCTAGAGGAGAGTATCAGAATGAAGCCTACTTTTCTTCTCCTAGACAAGCTTACTCGACATTCTGGTGCGCAGATTTGAAATCTCGCCATTGGCATCATGTATGATCTTGTCCATCTGCGTATTCAAGGATGCATATTTGTCCGTCAAGTTCTTCGCCAGGTATTCGTGGTACGTACTGCCCAATCGTCAGCAAGTTTCCGACAAGTCGTCCCTTGACCATCAAACATCTCCTGTGTAGATTGATATGCCCAGAAGCTTAAAGCCCTTCCAGCGCATTCCATTATGATGTTCGGGTGCAGGCCACTGAGGACGCTGGTCTTGTAGTCTTCGGTGGGGTTGAGGTTGGTGACGACCACATCATCGGGATTCGTAAGGGCAACATGGCAAGCAGGGCAGCTGGGTCGCTGTCCTTCGCGTTGGCCAGAGAGTTGGCAGCGATTGGCGCAGTCGATACAGAAGACATGGCTGGAGATGATGGTCAGGAGGAGCGACAGCTGGAAGGTTCGTGAAGCTAGCACGCCTACCTGCAGGTTGTCACAACAGCGTGGTCATTGAGCTCCTTGCGACACTTCAGCACATTGCAACGAAGTGTATGCTCCATCGTGGTGAGTAAAGAAGCTGGTGAGATGGTATGGGGTGAAGCTTGATGATGGTGAGGAAGACAAGTCGAGAAGAGCTACCCCGCAACGCGCTTTGACCGCCAAATCACGTGCCACGCCTTGTTAGTTTCTTGGTTCTTCTCTCACCCTCTCTCGTCTCTGTAGGTATCGCAAGGTCTCCTAAATACTCTTCGCTGCTTATGATGATGCACTCTATCTCACACGGGCTCCAACAGCAAGGTCCGATCACGGCCGACGCCTGTGGATCAGTCTGTCACAGCTCTTTCTAGCAAGCGCTGTAGACAGGTTTCGTACTCGGCGAGATGTTTTCATTGAATCTCTCGACTCTTCTATACTAAGAACTACTTCGATTCGTCGTCTTCTCTCGCCCCCACAAGGCTATACGGAGTTGGTAACGGCGTGGCTGACATGCCTCTAGGCACCCATGCGGCTTCCTGCAGCGGCATAAGAAAACACAGGCAGCACAGCATCGCGCTAGCCGCCTTCGACATGTTAAAAAGGAACGACCGTCCCTTCTGACCGCTCATATTCTCAATGTAACAAAATCTTCTCAGCCATCTTCTGCTGTTCTGATTTCCTCGAGAACCTCACACAATTGGAGAGACGACCTTCATCTCCATGGCTTCCACCGTCGCGCTCGCCAAGGCGGCTGCTGGGACTGGTACCTCCATTCAGAAGATTCTTCGAGAGTCCACTCCTGGATTCAGTTTCATGCAAGCTTTCTTCAAAACGTGGCTCAAGCTTGATCTTACCACTCTCGCTGCGGCGCTGACCATCTTTGGGACCATATCAAGCGCTTTGGTGGTGCTGAAAGGACTGGGAATGAAGGTGTATTGGTGGTTCACGGCGCTATTTACTGCGTCAATCTCTATCGCAAGCAGCGACAGACTCAATAGGGAAATTCTCAACTGGATCGGGGCTCAAGTTCTGACGCGTCAAGCCACTAGAATTCTCACGGCAAGGACGGAGACTATCCAGAACGATGCCTGGCACCCAAGAAGGTCTTCGATAGAGAGGAACGATTACAATCACGATAAGAGGGTTCCAGTTCAATATCTCCCTACATTCGGCACCACGTGGTTCGTTTTTGAACGTACATTGTTCCTAGTGAGACGGATCAATACCCACCGCAGCTATGTCATGGGCGTCCCCGACGAGTACGCTGCCGCCCCAGAGGGAGACGAACCTCTCGTGGTCATGTGCCTTGGTCGATCAGTGGAACCTATCAAGAGGTATCTCAACGAGTGTCGTGACTTTGCAGAGAAGCAGAGGGAGTCATACATCACAATCCGTGCCTCGAAACAACAATATAACAGAGACTCTTGGGATGTCACGATTCTAAGGCCAATTAGACCTTTGGAGACAGTTCATTTCGACGAGACGACCAAAGCAGAGCTGGTCGCAGATATCAGGAATTACTTAGATCCGAACACGAGAAAGTTCTATACGGCGCGTGGCATTCCCTATCGAAGAGGGTATCTTCTGCATGGTACGCCTGGAACTGGCAAGACCTCGCTATCTCTTGCTCTTGCCGGCTACTTCGGTCTTGACCTCCACCTGCTGCACCTCCCTAGCGTCAGATCGGATGGCGAGCTTGAAACTCTTTTCACGGCGCTGCCACCAAGGTGCATCGTTCTGCTCGAAGACATTGACGCCGTTGGAATCAAACGGCAAACAGAGATGACGGAAGAAGACGACGACGATGATAGTGACGATGAGAAGCCGCGAGCTCGTTGTACCCTCTCTGGTGTTCTGAATGTGATCGACGGCGTTGCATCTCAAGAAGGTCGAATTGTGCTGATGACTTCCAATATGGCTCACAAACTCGACAAGGCGCTTGTTAGACCAGGCCGGATCGACAAGATGATCTTCCTTGACAACATCTCTCAGAGGAGTGCAGAATTAATGTTCTTGAGAATGTACACACCCGATCCCACTCATCCCAACCCGAATCTGGACCTCAAAGAAGGAGAGCTGCAGAGACTTGCCTTGCAGTTCAGCGGCGCAATTCCCGACAACACGTTTACTCCTGCTCAGCTTCAGGGATATCTGCTCAATCATAGAGATTCACCAGGACTAGCGGCTACGGGAATGCCAGCATGGGTGGCTGATGAGCAGAGGAAAATGGAAGAGGCCAAGGCACACGCTAAGAAAGTGGCAGAATGGAAGGCCAGGAGAAGGCAAAGAAAGGCGATGGAGGTGTTGGCTAAGACTATGGACTCTGCCAATCTTGACGCCGGTGCTGGCGATGGTAGTTCCAAAGCAGCAGCAGGTGTGGAATCGAAGAACTTCGAAGAGGTGAAGACAGAGGGAGGTACTACAAATGGAGGGAAGAAAGATGAAAACGGATTGAAGGATTCAATTGAGACGCTGCAACCTGGTATCAACGGAGAGATGAGTGAAGGTTCAGAACAAAAACAAAGTGGGAAGGAGGGTTCTTCAGTCATTCAGGAGACCAAGGCAGAGACGAAGGAGAGCAAAAGGGTTGTGGTCAATGGAGAGCCATCTATGAATGAGGTGCTGATCGATGCAAGAGAAGGCACCGAGCCAGCCGAGAAGCAAAAGATTGAACCGACAACACAATCAGACACCACCAAGTCTCCACTCCCTCAACAGCAAGAAGTCATCGCATAGAAGGTGAAAAGGCGAAATTACATGGGCATAGCACAGGCGCTCCTTTTCAGGCAAATATTACAATAGCACCTCCACTAATTAGTAAAATGGCACTTCCTCTACAGTCAACTCAAATTTCAGTTATATAAGCTATTATCATTGCTTTGAGAGAGGCAAAAAAAACATTAGTCCTCCGACTCCCACGTTACTTCGTCGAAAAATGCCAGACGGATGAGGCAAAGCCATTGCAGCCTGGATCTCACTCATCATTAACGCATTGACTCGAGGATATCATAAAATATTGGAAAGACTTAATGGCAAGCCTTCAATAATCTCCCTCGACACGCTTTCAATGCTAATTCTTTATTCTTTATTCGACGTGACCAGTTTCGGTAGAGCAGCGGTTTCTCGTAAATAGATAGGAACAAAGCTTCTTCTAAAAAAGCTTCCTTTCTCTATAAGATCTCAGCTATTTTTGCATCATTAATACAATTATTCCTCTGCCCTTATCAAAGCTGGTTCTGATTATTAATACAGGAACAATTCTCGGGATCCTGGGAAGCCTGTAATTTCCAGGCTGTTGGGATCGCGGGCGAATAGTAAGTACCTCCATATATAAAATCCTAGACTTATTACCCGTATAATCGCAACTTACTAACTAAATTATAGTAGTAATAAGACAAATATATGGGGCATAGGTTGTATGATGTAGTAGGTGGGCTTGACGTATTAGTATTTGTTCTCTAATAGCCGTTATGGCAACTCCAAACTTGGTGCTATCTGTTGACAATTCACTAATTCTGGTCCTCTTTGCAGTCAACTCTTACTCCTTACATTTAAAAAGCCAAATCCCAAAATACCATTCACGCCTTCCTTCGCGGCTTCCTGGACTCTCACTAATCCCCAATCGAATGGAAACGTTTATGGCAATTCATTAAAAGGTGGCCTTCCACCAACGGGAGGGAGCCCGCCCTATAGCAATGAGTTGGTTGACCTCGTTCAGTTATGCCTAACGGAACATCCAGCCAGCAGACCAACTCTTGAAGTCTTGCAATCAAGGATACGACTAGGTATTCTAGTTGCACAGGCGGCAAATGGTATCGAGGAGCCTTGGACATACTTCACACCGGCGGAACCATCGGATAACGATAGAAAGCTTTTGTGTATAGGAAGACCATTTGATAGAACGGTTTGTAATAAAGAGTTTTTGACGGCGGATATTGTAGGCAGCACCAGGATCAGCGATTGTACGACCATCCCAACGCCAACGGCCGGCTAAGTGCCAGAGGAGGTAGCATTTCGTGATTCAGAAGTTTTACATCGAGGCTTCTCTCTCTAGAGGTGGGACAATTGCCATGATAAATTCGGAATGGCAGGGCAAGCATTGGGCTAACTTAGAAGTTGGTAATGAACCACACGATTGCAAGATTATAATGTCTATCATGAATAGCAGACTGGATAACTACTCCGTAATAAGTAAGCCATGTAACATGTATGCCTAAACAGCTAAGTAATCCTTTGGCTGTTTCAACTTCATACTTGTTCCTCCCGAATCGTTTATAAGGAGGGCTTCTACCTATATTTTAAACTAAGAACCTAAAGCCCCTCTCACTTGCAAGTCCAGGTAAACCTCTTTCTTCAACTTTCCTCTTCTTCTCTTCTCTATCGCTCCGTCCACTTCCATCTATAACATTGGGACCAACCCCTCTATCGAGCTTCTTATTCAGCGAAACCAAGTAGAAACGCAGAATAGTACCGAACAAGATAGATACTCCAACCATAGAGAGGTTCACAGCCATGGCTTTTACGTAGCGTGGGCCGTCGTTAGACGGGTACAGGAAGGGAGAGTAAATTTGGGAGACGTTGCTCAAAGCGTTGATTCCAGCGAGAGCAGCGGCACGCTTGGCAGGTGGCCGAGGAAGAACGTTTGAGATCCAGGACAGAGTCACTACGTAGCCGCAGTAGATTGCTCCGACCATTATGCACATTGCGCTGTGTGAATCGTTAGTCCAGAGATTGGGAGTAATATGATTAGGGGACATACAAGTATCTCGGTGCAAAGGCTGTGGTGGTCACCGCGATAATAAATGATATGATTGCCACGACTGGTGGAAGCACAATGTGCAGATATCTTTCTCCTGTCTTATCTGCATGCCAGGCATTAGTAAGGATAGCGATTGTGCCAATGAGGTACGGCGGTGCGGTAAGCAGAAGAGTCGTGATATTGCTTTTGCCAAGCCCTTGCACTACACTATATCCTCCTCGTCAGTTCACAACTTTCGGACATAACGCTCACAAAGAAGTGGCTTACGTGGGAAAAAAAGTCGTCACGGTTCCAGCGGATGTGAAGCCGTAGGTGGTTACAAGTAGGAGCCATGCTTTCGGATCTCTGAAATCTCGTCAGGATTTTGCAAAGAATTTGGGAGGGAAAGAGGCCGTACTTGGCAGCAAGCTTTGCACCATGCAGGAAGGTCTGTTGCTTGCTGTTCACCCAGTCATCTTCTCCGATATCTTCGTCTAGTCTCCAAGCTGCGAGTTGCTTCTCTTCTTCGGTGAGCCAGCTTGTGGTGCGTGGGAAGTCGGGTATGATGAAGAAGGCGGAAAAAGCAACGACGACCTGCACCAGTCAACAATAAGGCACTCAATGAATAGCGAAAGTACTTACTGTGAGGGCTCCTTCGATGATGAACAGCCATCGCCATGCGGAAAGTCCTCTTGCTCCGTTGAGACCATCGGTGATACCAGCTGCGATGAGGCCGGAAAAGGCACCTGATAGGAGAGAACCGGAGTACAGCACTGCGGTACGCTTTACGAGCTCCTTTCTGGTGTACCATGCTGACAGGTAGTAGAGACATCCAGGCTATTCCTAATCAGTCCAATGTACAAGGTAGAAGTGGTTCAATGGGGGGAGTGAGTCGCACGAAGTACGCTGCTTCAACGAAACCGAGGATGAATCGGCAGGCAAGCAGGCCTCCAAATGTTTGACTTGCAGCAGTTACACCTGAAATGATACCCCAAACGACCATGCATGCTGGAAGGTAGAGAGACGGCTTGCCGAGTTTGTTGAGAAGCATGTTAGACGGAACTGTAACGTGAATTGTGTTAGTGACAAATATCAAGCCCGACGAGGATGCGGGATTTACCTTGCATCAACAAGTAGCCCACAAACAAAATACTAACAGACGTCTATTTATCTGTCAGTGAGTCTCACGAAGAAAGGTAAATGAGGATAGAGGTCGGACCTGGAATTGATTTCCATGCATCTTCAAATCGGTTTCCAACCCCGCCAGTCTTGCAGCAGCAATATTGTTCCTGTCCAGATAGTTCAAGATATACATCAGAACAATCATTGGCAACAACCTAAGGTCAATCTTCCTTCTCAAAGAATTCTCGAGCTTCTCTCGATGCTCCGGTGTCATGTTCCGAACAAGCTCTGGGGCTCGAGACTGTTTGCCTGGTACGCTGTCATGAACGGACGCTTCTTCGACTACCTCCAGCTGGTCGAAGCTGCTTTTATTCATGTCTTTGCTTGGAACACCAGGTCTGGTCTCCTCGTGCAGAGTGATGTGGTCTGCCATCTTGTGGTGCTATTCTTGTACAGGTGTTTTGGGTAGTTAAGATGGTGCTATCTGAGCTGAAAGAGGTGGGACTCGGCTTTCATTTTATGGATCCACATGCCTTGTTTGCGATTATTTGATCTGGGGCCCCGGAATGAAGCCAGCGAAACTTCATTGGGGTTGGCCGTCGTCCTGTCGAAGCCTGTCATCCTCGTTGGTTGGATTGAATGCGGGGTAGCAAGGGGGTTTCCGTGGCTCGTTTGTTTTCCGGGCTTGTTCCGATGCTTCTTTGAACGGAAAAGGCTTGTTTCCTGGATACAAGCTATCTTGGAAGCCGGATACTAGCCCGAGAGCGGATGCGACCTAGGTTACAAAGCTTGACCCCGTCTAAGCTCATCCGATCATCACATGCTCATCGGGACAACAGTCATCGGTTTGACTTCCGTAATGGCAAGAAGTGTACTCAATTGGAGCACACTTAGTTTGCAGAAATTACAGAAGAGAACACGAGACCCGTAGATGTTGCTAGGGGAGAAATGCTTCAAATGAACAATTCAGCTATGTACAAAATCCCAACGTTACCATTCAAGCCTCCAGCTATTCACAAACTTCTTCACAAGCCCTGTCCCAACCACATCGTAGCCATCTTTGATTGCATCAGTCTTCTCCGCTGTTTTATCTGTCAAGAATAAAAGCGCTTTCCTCCCCGGCTTATCATTGTCGTATTTCTCAACAAAGAAATCAAGGAGTTTGATTGTAGGATTCTTCTCTGGGTCTTTCTCGCTTTTGCGTAAACGTTCAACCCATTCTCGCTGAGACACAGTCTCGAACTCCAGCCCTGCTTCATGCAGAGCAGGTAAAAGGTCGTGTGTCCAGTGGAAGAATCGAGGATTTTGGACGTGGTAGACAACTGATGCGTCGTCCACTTCATTTGAAACCGTTGAAGGACTTGAAGGCGGCTTGTTGATTTGAGCAAGGTCAAGAATGGCGCGAGCAACGACATCCACAGGCAACCATGACGGAGTCTAGAACTATGAGTCATAGTACAAAAATAAAATGGACAATATAGACTCACCTCTTCTAAGGCGGGTAAAGCACCGATTGTAGTAGCACTCCGGATCATCAATGAGATTGCTTCCGTGCTATTCCACATACCAATCTGTGTATCTCCTACAATTTGACCCACTCGTAGGACCTTTGCAAGCATTCCGGCCTGGTCTGCAGCAGCTTTGATAATTGTCTCTGTCACCAACTTCGATCTTGCGTATCCCATGTTTTGGGCGTATGTAAGATCTGATATGTAAGTTTCCTGGATGACGGCAGGCAGAGGTGCTCCTGCAGCTGTTGAGATAGAAGAACAAAAGAAAAAATTGGCAGGAGATAGTGTTGTGACACTGAGGCACATATCCAGTAGGTTGTAAGTGCCTCTGATATGCTGCTTTTCAAAACTTTGTACGCCGAGATTGAAATTGACTGCCCAGGCGCAATGGATGACAGTCGTAAGTGACTTCCGAAGTGCTTCAACGGTTGAGTTGTCTAGTCCAAGATCTTTTCGACCGAGATCGGATGGAAAGCAGATGATCTTGGTTTCATTTTCAGGGATCTCGATTTTCTTGGCTGAAAGCGTTGACAATACTCGCTCCTTGGCTGCCGTTGGTGATGAAGCCCTCACGAGACAGTACACAGTCTTAACATTTTCCCTGGCGACTAACTGGGCAAGAACATGGGCACCAAGAGACCCGGTAGCTCCAGTCAAGATCTGTACGCTGCTTTAGAAATGAAGATTGGGCACCGCAGACAAGGACTTACAACTGTTTCCCCGTTCGTGACATTTGG
>Ga0302140_10003279_pt1 | contig 20787 bp, 19 predicted proteins | sample I_Bog_E1_1_FD_202095 | JGI IMG/M metagenome (GOLD analysis project Ga0302140, IMG submission 202095) | Peat permafrost microbial communities from Stordalen Mire near Abisko, Sweden - I_Bog_E1_1 | ecosystem: Environmental > Terrestrial > Soil > Wetlands > Peat | place: Sweden: Abisko, Stordalen... | reverse complement strand
GGCCCGGGCCTTCAAGCCCAGATGGCTGCCCCGTTGTCGTTGTCGAAGAAGTTGAGCCGCTCGGTGTCGACGGCGAATGTGGCACGCGAGCCGGCCTTGAGCTCGCTGCGGGGCGAGACCCGGGCGACACCAGCGGCCCTGACCCCACCGGACTGGAGGCTCTGGAGACCTTCGAGCTCACCGGTCTCGGCTGCAGCCTGGGCGTCTTCTGAACGCACACGCGTCGCGTCGAGCAAGAAGTGCACCTGCAGCTCGTTGCCGAGGGCCTCTATCAGCTCCACGTCGGCGCTCAGGGTTGTGCCGGGCGCCGGCACCGGTCCCAGTGCCGCGTCCAAGAGGTGCTCGGGGCGGATGCCGATGACGACCTTGCGGTCCTTGTAGGAGCGAAGAGCCGGGCGGGCGTCCAACAGCGCCTCGGACAAGTTGAGCGACTGGGAGCCCAACTTGACCTGTGTGGCGTCTGAGGAGATGGAGGCCTCGTACAGGTTCATGGCGGGCGAGCCGATGAAGGCGGCCACGAAGAGGTTGTCCGGGTGCTCGTAGAGCGACTGGGGCGAGTCGCACTGCTGGAGCCGGCCCATGTGCAAGACCGCCACCCTGTCGCCCATCGTCATCGCCTCTACCTGGTCGTGGGTGACATAAAGGGTCGCCACACCCACGCGCCTTTGGATGCGGGAGATCTCGGCGCGCATCTGGACGCGCAGCTTGGCGTCCAGGTTGGAGAGCGGCTCGTCCATCAAGAACACCGAAGGCTCGCGCACGATCGCGCGTCCCATGGCGACACGCTGGCGCTGGCCACCGGACAGCTGTCCGGGCTTTGAGTTCAAGTAGTCGCTCAGGCCGAGGAGCTGGGCGGCCTCGCGGACCTTGGTGTTGATCTCGGCCTTGGGGAACTTCCGCAGCTTCAGAGCAAAGCCGATGTTCTGCGCCACTGTCATGTGCGGGTACAGGGCGTAGTTCTGGAACACCATGGCCACGTTGCGGTCCTTCGGGGGCAGGTCGTTGACGGCCTTGCCGCCCATGCGAAGCGTGCCCGAGGTGATGTCCTCGAGTCCCGCCACCATCCGAAGAGCAGTCGTCTTGCCCGACCCGGACGGCCCGACGAGGACCATCAGCTCGCCTTCTGCAACGTCCAAGTCCAGCTCGGACACCGCAGGTAGCCCGTTCGGGTAGACCTTGCTCACCTTTTCCAGGTTCACAGTTGCCATGGCGTCTCCTTGATGGCCACCAAACTAGTCTCGGACAAAGAACGATAGTCACACTAGGTTCACACTTCGCCGAAAAGGCCCATCGGGAGCCAGGTCAAACGACCGCATGATTCTCGGCGTAGTGGAATTCGTAGCGCGTAGATGGTCTCCTCGGCAAGCCCGATGCGGTTGGCCCAGCGCCGTTCTTACGGAAGGCAACCACCTTATACGGCGCGGACGAGCAACTTCCCCAGTCGTCGAAGCTGGAGCGAACTGCGGGTCCGACACGCTACGAGCCGTCGTCGTGACCGCGTCGAGGAGAGAGCTGAATGTCTCGGCCTTGATCTCGGGCTACTACGACGAAGATCCTTGCCGCATTGGCTGTAGGCGCCTCTTCGTTCTCTTCGGGGGCTTGGCCAGGGTCCTCCTTGTGGTTGTAGGCTACGCGTACGGTGCGCTGCTATCGGACTCAAGCGCGACGGTAGGCGCCGTGACCGAATGCGTCGAAAGCCGGAAGAAACTGGCCCTAGGTTCGGGTTCACCTACGGTCGGCAAGCTCTATGCGAGAGAACTGCAGGTACGCACTGAAAGGAGGATGGGGAGCGGGCCGTCGTGAGTGCCGCCCCTAACGACCAATGGTGGAATGCCTTTGCAAGGCTCACTTCAGGACTTCAGGTTCCCATGCCTGTTGATCCGGCGTTAGTTCCGAAGCGAAAGCTGCATACCGGCGCGTTGATGCCCGCCATAGGGCTGGGCACCTTCGGCTCAGACCGTGTGTCCGCCGAGTCGGTAGCCCAGGCTGTGAGTGGAGGCTTAGACGTCGGCTACAGACATTTCGACTGTGCCTCTGTGTACGGCAATGAAGACCGTATCGGGCAGGTTCTAGAGGGATTTCCCCGCGAACAGCTTTGGATTACGTCCAAACTGTGGAACGACAAGCATTCGAAAGAGGACGTTGTCCCGTCGTGCGAACAGTCGTTGTCTGACCTTCGCATGGATTACTTGGACATGTACCTCGTGCACTGGCCGTACCCTAACTTCCACCCACCCGGTTGCGACGTCAGCTCCCGCAGCCCCAACGCCCGGCCGTATGTGCACAGTGAGTTCATGGAGACCTGGCGAGAGATGGAGCGACTGGTCGACCTGGGGCTCGTCCGGCATATTGGCACTTCGAACACGACGATCCCCAAGCTGGAGCTTCTGCTGCGCGACGCTCGGATACCTCCCGCCGTGAACGAGATGGAGCTGCACCCGCACTTTCAGCAGCTCGAGCTCTTCAACTATGTTCGCAGCCGGGGTATTGAGCCGATCGGTTTCTGCCCCATTGGGTCACCGACCCGACCTGATCGTGACCGGACGCCCGAAGATACCGTCGACATAGAGGACCCGATCCTGGTCAGCATCGCGCGTGACCACGGAGTGCACCCGGCGGTGGTCTGCGTGAAGTGGGCCGTGCAGCGAGGGCAGACCCCAATACCCTTCTCGGACAGGCGCAACGAGTATGAGTCAAATCTCGAAGCCGTTGTGACTGATCCTTTGACAGAAGACGAGATGCAGGCCATCGCAGGCACAGACAAGAATGACCGCCTGATCAAGGGGCACGTCTTCTTGTGGAAGCAAGATCAGGCCTGGGAAGACCTGTGGGACATCAACGGTGTGATCGAAGGCGGCGGCTGAACTGGCAGAGGCGCGATTCTCTCGGGCAACTGGACCGTCGGTCCTTTTCGGCGTCGCGGCACGTCGGGTCACCGTGACCGCGAGCAGCTAATTCAGCGGTGGTCGGGACCGGCATCGATCCGGTGACCTCGCGCTTTTCAGGCGCGCGCTCTACCAACTGAGCTACCCGACCGCTCGTCCTGTTGCCAGGACGGCCTCCATATTGCCGCAAGAGACGCCATCGAACCGCACAGCGATGCGAAAAGCAACCCCGAACCTTACAGACGGAACACAGATACACACGCGAGAGCGGACCTGACGGGATTTGAACCCGCGACCTCCGGCTTGACAGGCCGGCGTGCACTCCAGGCTGCACCACAGGTCCCCGTCGCAGGCAAGCAGCTGCCGGCTGGGATGAATTGTCGTTGCCGCCGGACCGAGAGTGACGCACCCTAGGCCCGACTTCGAGATCCTAGGCGATAACGAGAGCGTCGTCAGCGGCCCGATGTCAGCTCAGGTGAGTCGGGCGCCGTCTTGAACAGCGTGCCCGACGAGTCGCGGGCATCCGGAGCAGCACTCTGTCGAGCTACTGCGTCTCGGCGATGACAACAGCCAGCACGAATCCGTCGTGTCCTTTGACACCAACTGTCTGAATAGCCGTCGCGCTCACCCGTGGTTCGTTCGCCAGCTGGTCCAGAAAGCGTCGCATGCCTTGAACGTTCCTATCGCTGCTTGCGGACTCGACTACCTGTCCTTGACGTACCACGTTGTCGACGACGATCAGAGTTCCGACGTGCGACATCTCCAGGGACCAGGCGAAATACTCTGCTGTGGATGGCTTGTCAGCGTCGATGAACACGAAGTCGAAGGGCGCGCGCCGCTGGTCCCTGAGCTTTGGGAGCGACTCAGCTGCCGGTCCGACCAGAATCTCCACCGCGTCCGACAGACCGGCGCGCGCGATGTTCTCCCTTGCCACAGCCGCGTGCCGAGGATCTGCTTCAAGGGAGACGAGGCGCCCGGACGAGGGCAGCGCGCGCGCGAGCCAGATCGTGCTGTAGGCGCCCAGCGTCCCGATCTCGAGAATGGTCCGCGCTCCGCTGACCAGCGCAAGGAGGTTCAGGAGCTTGCCCTGATTTGGCGCGACGTTGATCGAGGGAAGTCCGGCATCGGCGCTTGCCGCAAGCGTTGCTTCGAGCACGGTGTCCGGCGGCACAAGAAGGCTGGTGAGGTAGCGGTCGACAGCTGTCCACTGGTCTACAGTCACCGGACCTTATTACCATTCCCAAGTTCGGTTGGCTCGGCGGGACCTGCCCCGCAACCGCGATAGTCCGCGAAAGCCGAGCTGACGGTGACGACGGGGGCAGAACTGGTAGTGCGAGGTAAGCAGCGATCGGCCAGATTGCCTATTGTGACCCGCATGGGCCTCAGCGCTTCGCCGACAGTAGACAGCGCCGATCCGTCTGCCCTGTCGTGCGCGAAGCAGCGGTTGTCGAACGGCAGGTTCTCAGTACCAGCCGTCTCCCACGGCTGGCGTGACGAACGGGTGCCGGGTTGCTGCCGGCTTCATGACGCGACAGCGGCCGCGAACGACGGGGTTGTTCCCGTCCTCATCGAGTCGGGAGGTGACCGATCATGACCGAGAACATCGGTGAACTAGTCGCGGAACACCCGTTGTTCAGCGGGCTGCCCGTCGATGTGGCCGAACTGGTCGGAGGATGTTCGCAGAACGTGGCTATTGCCACGGGCGAGCTCTTGCTGGAGGAGGGTGAGCCGGCGCGGTCGCTCTACCTGCTGCGTCGTGGCCACGTGGCGCTCGAGGTGTACGAACCCGGTCGCGTACCCCTTGTCATCGACCGCATAGGTCCGGGTCAGGCCGTCGGCTGGTCCTGGATGTTCCCCCCGTACCGGTGGCACTTCGATGCCCGTGCTCTCGAGCCTGTTGGCGCCATCGCGATCGATGCTGACTGTCTGCGCGCGAAGGCAGAAACGGACCCGGCTTTCGGCTATCTGCTCATGAAACGTATCGCTGCGGTGATTCTCGATCGGCTTCAGGCGACACGTGTGCGGTTGCTCGATGTCTACGGGCGCGATGTCGCCCACTGAGCCGGGACCATCGTTGTATCTGCTCGCACCGAGGACCTGACCCGACGGTGGCCAGCCTCGTCGCGGCCGTCGGTGTTTTCAGCCGGTCGCTCGAGGGCCTCAACGTGCATCTGGTCACCGACGTCGCCGAGCTCGTCGCCTCGGCCCTCGAGCCTGCGAGCGGGTCGGCCGTCTCCGTAAAGGGGTCGGCCGCGGCGTGAGGGTCTGGGCACTTGACCACCCGGCGCCTGCCTCGGAGCGCTCGTTGCGCCTGGTCGAGCGCGCGATTGGCGAGCCGGGCCCGAACGAGATCCTCGTCGCGGTGGCTGTCTGCGGGGTCTGCCGCACGGACCTTCACCTCGTGGAGGGGGACCTCGCCCCCCGAGCTCGAGGTGTCGTGCCCGGCCACGAGGTCGTCGGCCATGTGGCCGCCAGGGGTCGAGACGCCCGGCGCTTCTCGGAGGGTGAGCGCGTCGGGATCGCGTGGCTGCGCGCGACCTGTGGTGTGTGCAGGTTCTGTATTCGAGGAGACGAGAACCTCTGCACCGCGCCAGGCTTCACCGGCTGGGACGCTGACGGCGGCTACGGCGAGTTCGCGCTCGTCGACGAGCGCTACGCCTATGGCCTGCCCGAGGTGTTCTCCGACTCCGAGGCCGCCCCGCTTTTGTGTGCGGGCATCATCGGATACCGCGCCCTTCGGCGCTCGGGGCTTTGTCCGGGCGGTCGCCTCGGCATCTACGGCTTCGGGGGCTCCGCTCACCTGACGGCCCAGGTGGCCATCTACGAGGGCGCCACCGTGCATGTGATGACGAGATCGCCCGCCGCCCGGGAGCTGGCCCTCGGGCTCGGGTGCGCATCTGCCAACGGCGCGGACGAGCCCCCTCCGGACAAGCTCGACGCGGCCATCTTGTTCGCCCCGGTCGGGACCCTCGTCCTCCCGGCACTGGCGGCCCTGGACCGGGGCGGACGCCTCGCCATCGCCGGCATCCACCTGTCGGACATCCCCCCGCTCAACTACGACGAGCACCTCTTCGAAGAGCGCGAGATCGTCAGCGTGACCGCGAACACACGCCACGACGGTGAGGAGTTCCTGGCGCTCGCCGCCAAGATGCCCATCCGGTGCACGACCACCGAGTACCCCTTCGAGAAGGCCGACCTCGCACTCGAGGACCTCGCCAACGACGCCGTGAACGGCGCAGCTGTGATCCGTGTCTCGGAGCACAGATAAGCGGGCCGAGACAGTCCGTGCCGACCGGACTCCTACTCTGCTTTGATCCGACGGCGAAGCTCGAGATAAACCTCTGTGCCCGTGATCGCCGCCAGCGCTGCTCCCAGCGAGTCGACCACGGGACTCTCGGCCACGTAGGCCAACGGACCCTCTGTGCAGCACCAGGCCATTTCCTCGCCCTCGATGCCCCAGTCGCTCCGCGTCCAACGCCGCACCGTTGCCACCTCGGTGTTGTCCGGACCCGGCTCCCAGTCCACCCTGATGGGCAGCTGCCAGCACACCGAGGGCTTCCAGTCGATCGGTGACTCGCCAGCCTCGATGGCCGCAAGGTGGAGCGCGCAACCCGAGCCTCCCGCGAACCCGGGGCGGTTGAGGAAGATGCACGCGCCGTCGACGACGCGGGTGTGGTTGCGGGCGCCATCGCTGAAGATGCCCCGCTCGGAGGCCTCGCCGTGATGTTCGAAGCGGGCCGGGTCGAGCGTCGCCGCCAGCGCGGCGGTCATGCGGGCTTCGTCGACATCACACAGCTCGGCGCCGACCGAACAGCACCCGAGACCGAGATGCTCCGCCGGCTCCGAGCCGATGCCGAGACAGCCCCGACCCCACAAGCAGGTCCACCTCGACTCGAAAAAGTCCCGCTCGAAGCGCCAGAGCGTCTCGCCGTCGTGGATTTCCTCCATCCCCTCTTCCATGGTGACGACGCTACGCAAGTTCGCTCGCACATGGAGCCGGTCGCCCTCGACGACGGCCGTCGCAAATCGCGCTCACTGCCTCAGTCGATGGGCGCCCCGTAGCGTCGCCCCTTCCAAGCCACGCCCTCCCGGTAGTGGCGCCAGGCCGAGGTCACCGTCATGGCCCCGTACAGGCAAGCCACAGCCGGCAGTCCCGCGGCCCGCCAGAACCCCAGGCGGTGGTAGTGGACCGTCGGCACATAGGTCAGCTCCATGAGCACGAAAGAGGCCGCACCGACCACGGTGATCGCCGGCGCACCGGCGATGAGGCCGCCGACGGCGGCGACGACCGGCCCGACGAAGGTGATGGTGAGCCCGACCAGGGTCCCCAACAACAAGAAGGGGGAAAAGCTGAGCTGGGTGTACGCACTACGAGCCACCATGTCCCACAGGTCCGTCAGCCCCGAGTAGGGGCGCACGCTGCGAACCTCGTCGGCGAGGCCGAGCCAGATCGCAGATCCGCTCCGTTTCAACGCTTTGGCCAGGGCCACGTCGTCGATGACCGCGCTGCGGATCGTCGAGATCCCCCCTGCGCGTTCGAGCGCCTGACGACGAACAAGGATGCAACCGCCGGCCGCCGCCGCAGTCTTGCGGCCACGGCGGTTGACCCAGCGAAATGGGTACAGCTCAGCGAAGAAGTAGACGAACGCAGGAATGAGCAGCCGTTCCCAACCGGTCTGCACTCGGAGGCGGGCCATGAGCGAGACCTCGTCCAGCCCGGCGCTCTCGGCCCAGGCGACGAGCCGGCGAACCGACGACGGCGGATGGGCAATGTCAGCGTCGGTGAGGAGCAGGAACCCCGGCGGAGCAAGACCCGGGGTGGTCCCCGCGGCCGAACCACCTGGCGACACAGCCTGGATGCCCTGTGCCAGCGCCCAGAGCTTGCCGGACCAGCCTGGCGGGGGTTCCTCGCCGGACACGACCACTGGGACCACTCGCCCACCGGCTTGGCCTCCGAGCCGCCTAGCCACCTCAGCGGTCTCGTCGGTCGAGTGGTCGTCGACCAAGATCACCTGCAGAGGCCCCGGATAGTCCTGCGACAGGAGGGTCGGCAGGCTGGCGCCGAGCACGAACGCCTCGTTCCGAGCCGGGACGACGACAGAAACCGGGGGCCACGACGCGGGGTCGGAGGCGACCGGCAGCCGCACCCCGGTAGTCCAGAACGCGCCCCGGAAGAGCACTATGTACACCCAGATGATCAGCGGGACTGCCGCCAGCCACACCACCGGCCGAACGCTAGAGGAAGGCTTGGTGTCGGCGCGGTTGTGGAACGAGCTTCGGCCTCGGGGGCATGGCGACCCGCCGGCGAGCCGCAGTCCGCCGATCTCGTGTCGACGTGGACGGCTCCCACGGCACCTCGAGGCGGTGTCGGCGTCGCGCTCGTGTCAGGCGTCCTCCAATGGGCGAGCGATGCAGACTTCCGGCGGGTGACCATTTGGGTAGCACAGGTCAACGACGCGGCCACCTGCCCGGCCCTCGATCATCGCCTGGCCGAACTCCGGGCCTCAACCGCCGACGCTCAGGTCAAAAGGCCGGCTCCCCCCGCTACCGAAAGACGACAACGAAGCTCACCCGCCTTTACGACGAGGTGGCGCCGGTACTAGCCACGCGATCCACAACCTCACCGAGCTCGCCAAGACCCATGGCGTGATCGTCGTCGAGGTGCTGGACGCGGCAGGGATGCTGCGAAAAAAGGCAGCACCAGAGCGACGACAACGCCGCTATCAATCTCGCCAAAGCGGTGAGCCTGGGCGCAGTTGGCGCCCCGGTGAAGCGTGGAGCCGAGCACAAGACCGGGCTTCGCCCGGCAGCTGGCCAAGACACGCGAAAGGGAGGCTCGGCGTCCACCGAGCCGAACAACTCCGTGAGGAGTGCAGCGTGAGCGGGCTCACCAACGCTCGCTCGGCTGCAACGGCGGCATCGCTCGGCAGGAGCTGTGGATCAGCTCTCGCCGGATGTGAGACCGACATTGCACGAGACACCGGTGCCACCCAGTCCGCAATAGCCGTTCGGGTTCCGTTGCAGGTACTGCTGGTGGTAGCCCTCCGCGTAGTAGAAGGGACCTGCAGGCTTGATCTCGGTCGTGATCCGCCCGTAACCCACCGCCTCGAGCGCCCGCTGGTACTCGGCGAGCGACTGCTGGGCGATCACCTGCTGGGCGGCAGTCGTCGTGTAGATCGCGGAGCGGTACTGAGTTCCGGTGTCGTTTCCTTGACGCATGCCCTGGGTCGGGTCGTGGCTCTCCCAGAATATGGAGAGCAACTTGTCGTAGGAGGTCTTCGTGCCGTCGAACACGACGAGGACCGCCTCGGCGTGGCCCGTCTTGCCCGAACAGACCTCTTCATAGGTCGGATTCGGCGTGAGGCCGCCGCTGTAGCCGACCGCGGTGGTGTACACGCCGTCCGCGAGCCAGAATTTTCGCTCGGCACCCCAGAAACAGCCCATCGCGAATATGGCGCGCTCGAAGCCTCCCGACACCGGGGGGCGAAGCGGCGTCCCGAGCACCAGGTGCCGCTCGGGTAGCTTCATCTCCTCGTCGCGGCCGCGGATCGCCTGCTCGGGCGACACCATCTCAGACTTGTTCTTGAAAAAGCTCATTGTTGCTCCGGGTCCATGTCGAGTGAGCACGAGTTGATGCAGTACCGCTTTCCGGTCGGCAGAGGACCGTCGTCGAACACGTGCCCGAGGTGCGACCCACAAGCCCGGCAAAGAACTTCGGTCCTCTCCATCCCGAGGGACCGGTCGCTGTGCAGCTCCACCGAGTCGGCCACTGCAGGCTCGAAGAAGCTCGGCCATCCAGAGCCCGAGTCGAACTTCGCGTCGGAGGAGAACAGCTCGGCGCCGCACGCCGCGCAGTGATAGGTGCCGTCGAGGTGGCAGTCGACGTAACGACCCGTGAAGGCAGGCTCGGTCGCCGCCTTGCGCAGCACTCGGTACTGCTCGTGGGTCAGACGACTGCGCCACTCGTCCTCGGACCGCACAACTTCGCGTGGCGCCTGGTTCTCGGTGCTGGAGGTCTTGGATCCTCGTGATCGGAACATGCTTAACAGTCTCGCTCAATGCCTCCGCGTTACACCGCCTCCCCCGGGGGGCCAGGCCCTGAGCTGCCAGGGAGCCAGGCGACCGGTCCAGCGCGGCACGCCCGAGGCGGTGCCTTGAAGAAGCGCAGGCGAGCGCAACGTCGCCCCGGCTGAGGAGCGCCTCCGATCGGCCGGTGGCCGGTCCCTATTCTCCCCGCTCGGCGAGATGCTCGAGCCGGGGGTCGAGCACCCCGGCCCTGGCCGAGTCTGACGCGGCGTCGGTGAGCAGGACCTGCGCTGCGGCCTCGGCTTCGAGCCGCGCCCGGTAGTGGGCGATCTCATGATCAACGGTGTCCCGGTCCCAACCGAGCACTGTTGCCATCAGCCGGGCCACACCGTCTGCTGCCAACCATCCGCGGTCGGGCACCTCGAAGGCGATGTGCGTACGACGGGTGAGAACGTCATCGATGTGTAGGGCACCCTCGTACGCGGCGGCGTAGCTGACCTCGGCGGCGACGTACTCCTCTGCCCCGACGAGCGGAGCGGCAAGCCGAGGGTCATCGACTACGAGGTCGAGCACCTCGGCCGCAAGGCTTCCGTAGCGGGCCACCAAGTGGTGCAGCTGCTCTGGTGCCAGATGGGCGGCGCCGGGGTGACTGCTGCTCAAGCGAACCTCGGCGCCGGACAGACCGATGGCTCCGAGAAGTGGGGCATCGCCGGTGCGGCTGGGATCCACAGCGAAGCCCAACTCGCGCGCCGCCAGATCGACTGCGTCGCGCGCCATGAGCCGGTAGGTCGTGTACTTGCCACCGGCGACGCTCACAAACCCAGGCGCGCTTCGCCTCACCGCGTGGTTGCGAGAGAGCTTGGCGGTCTCCTCGTCGGTTCCTCCGAGAAGTGGACGCAGGCCGACGAAGACGGCGATGACGTCGTCGAATCCCAGTGGTTCGCGCAGTGCCTCGTTGAGGTGGTCGAGGAGGTACTCGATGTCGGCGTGGGTCGCCGAAGGGTGATCGAGACCGTGATGCCACTCTGTATCGGTCGTGCCGATAATCCAGCGGTCTCCCCAGGGCAGCACGAAGAGCACGCTCTTCTCCGTCCGCAGGATGAGCGCGTACTGCGAGTCGATCCGGTCCCTCGGCACTACGAGATGAACGCCCTTGGACGGTCTCACGATCATGGGATCCGCGACACCAGCGAGGCGTTCCATCTCGGTTGTCCATACGCCGGTGGCATTGATCACGGTGCTGGCACGCACGTCGAACTCACGACCCGACTCGAGGTCCTGCGCGCGCACGCCGGCGACGCGCTCGCCCGCGTGCAGGAAGTCGACGACGCCTACCGCCGAGACGCAGACCGCGCCGTGGCTCGCGGCCGTTCGCGCGAGCACGATCGAAAAGCGGGCGTCGTCGACCTGGGCGTCGAAGTAGCGGATGCCACCGGTCAGCCAGTCGCCACGCAGACCCGGCACCGCCCGTAAGCACGCGCGGCGCGTCAGGTGCCGGTGGCGCGGCATCGCGGGGTGCAGACCCGCGAGAGCGTCGTAGAGAGAGAGGCCCGCGCCCATGTAGAAGCGCTCCCAGGCCCTGTGCTTGAGAGGGAACAGGAAGGGCGTGGGATGAACCAGATGAGGCGCGATCTTCTCGACCAGGAGCCGCCTCTCGTGCAGCGCCTCGCGAACCAGTTCGACGTCGAAGCTCTCGAGGTAGCGCAGCCCGCCGTGGATCAGCTTGCTCGAACGGCTCGAGGTTCCCGCAGCGAAGTCGCGCTTTTCGACAAGAGCCACCGACAGGCCGCGGCTGGCGGCGTCGAGGGCGGCGCCACAGCCTGTCACACCGCCGCCGACGACGAGCACGTCGAAGCTCTCTGACTCGCAGCGTTCCAGGGCACGTTCACGAGTGTCGGGCCCGAAACGAGTCTCAGTATCCGACACCATCAGCAATCAGCCTCCAAGGTTCGCGGTTCAAGAGCTTCAATCACCGGGCGAGACTCAGGCAGGAGCTCGCTCAGGGATCCGATCACGTAGTCAGGTTGAACGGGGGAGCCTTCGATGCTCTCGGCACACGTCGCCCCCGTCAGCACGAGCACGCCCGTCATGCCCATGGAGCGCGCCATGGCGATGTCGGTGAGCAGGCGGTCACCGACCACGGCCACTCGGTCAGGGGCCATGCTCAGCCGCCTGAGCAGCGCGCGAGCCATGTGGATGCTCGGCTTGCCGACCACCGCTTCAGCCTTGGCACCCGCGCACGCCTCGATCGCAGCCAGCATCGCGGCACAGTCAGGGATGCCACCCTCTGGCGTCGGACAGTAGGGGTCGGGATTCGTCGCCACAATCACGGCGCCGCCGTAACGCACGGCTTGGAAGGCCGCGTTCAGCTTCTCGTAGTCGAAGGTGCGATCGAACGAGACGACCACGACCTCAGCCTCGAGAGGCTGGGTGGTCACCTTGACTCCCGCCGCAGACAGCTCGTCAGTGGTCGAGCGTTCAGCCACGGCGAGCACGGTCGCGCCGGGGTGCTCCTCGCCGAGGTAGTCCACGAGCGCGTCCACCGAGGTCACGACGTCCGAACGCGCCGTCTCCACGCCGAGGCGGGTCAGTTTGCGTGCGTAGTCCTCCGCGGTCTCGAGGGGCTTGTTGGTCACATAGACGATGTGCGATCCCCGGCGGCGGAGCTCGCCTATCGTCTGAGCGGCATGCGGCAACAGGGCATCACCCAGATATACCGTGCCGTCGAGGTCAAAAACGTAGCCCGGATAGACCTGAATGGGCTGTGTCGACAAAGCGGTTCCTCGACTCAATCTGTCCTCGCGGGCAAGCCTTGCGTGCGATCGACAATAACCTCACGCACCTGATCCATCAAAAGGACCTGTGATGAGCAGAACCCCAGTACCGACAATCGGTCAGGTGGACTTCGGACAGAGCGTCAGGCCTTCGGGGCATCGACCATCCTGGAAGGGATGTCGGCGTCCTCGTCGATGTAATAGCTCGCACAGACCCGGTGGTAGCCGTCCACGATCTGCAACGGGGTCGAGGTGGACATATTCCCCCGGATGAGAAGAACCGGCGACAGCTTCGCGCCGTCCTTGACCTTCTTCAGATCGGACACGACATGGACGTTGTCGGTCGGGAGCAGGGCGAGGTGGCTCGCGCGGAGGAGGTCCTTGGCCTTCCAGTGTCCGATGGACGCGGCACGCAGCTCGGCCAGCAGGACATCGACCGCCTTCTCGTCGAGGAGAAGGGAAAGGTAGCTCGCAGCGGCCGAATAGTCGTGCTCCTCCGGATCCAACTTCCAATGCTCCCTTGCCGTCACCGATCTCCCCTTCCTCGTCGGTCTCGGCCGCGCTCGGCTGCCGGACCGTAATTACAAGCCCTCCCAAGTTACCTTGACCGGCCGCGGTGGCCTTCGAGCCGCCCGAAGGCCCGGAGACTGCCACGCCGCCTGCGTGGCGCTGGCAGCGTGAGAGGGCCTGCGTCCGCGTCCCCGGACGGGTGAGCGCGACACTGGCGCCCACCGGTGGGGCTCATCTACCGAGCGGGCTGCGAAGTGACCTGAGCACGGCGATGGCCCGGTCGGCCTCACCGATCGGAACGAGGAGGTGGTCGTGGTGGTACCCGGCCAGCACGTTGCAGGCGATGTTCGCTCCCGCCAGGGCTGACGCGAGCACAGCAGTCAAGCCGACGGCATCGAGTGCCGAGTAGGCCTCCACGGTGAGCCAAGCAGCGACAAAGTCAGGCCTCACGCCCAGGCGCTCGGCGTCCGCGAGCGCCAACACGGTGGTCGTGCCCTCGTCCTCGACAATCGTGGCCGCTGCGGTGGTCTCCTTAGGCACAGTCACACCGCTGACCATGCACCAGCTCCCGGGCCGACGGCGTACCGACAAGTGGCTCAAGAGCTCGCCGAGGTCACCGGGGGCCACGCGTCCAGTATGTCCAACAGCCTCGGGGACACCCTCAGGTTGTAACGACACCTGTCTCCTCGATCGCCTGACGCGCGAACTGGGTGTGGTACAGATCCGCGTACGCCCCGCCGGCTGCCAGCAGATCCTCGTGGCGACCGCGCTCGACGATGCGTCCCTCAGCGACGACAAGGATCTGGTCGGCTCCGCGCACAGTCGAGAGCCGGTGCGCGATGACAATCGATGTCCTGCCCTCGAGAGCCGTCTGCAGCGCACGCTGGACCGCCACCTCGGACTCCGAGTCGAGATGAGCGGTTGCCTCGTCGAGAACCACCACGTCCGGTGCCTTCAGCAACAGGCGCGCCAGGGCTATGCGCTGCTTCTCGCCACCGGAGAGCCGGTATCCGCGATCACCCACGACGGTGTCGAATCCATCGGGGAGCGACTCGATGAAGGGCAGTATCTGTGCACCGGAGGCGGCCTCGCGGAGCTCTTCTTCGGTCGCGTCCGGCTTTGCGTAGCGCAGGTTCGCCCGGATCGTCTCGTGGAACAGGTGGGCGTCCTGGGTCACCACGCCGATCGTCTCGCGAAGCGACGCGAAACTGACATCGCGCACGTCGATGCCGTTCAGGCGGACCGCGCCACTCCGGGCGTCGTACAGGCGTGAGACGAGATAGCTGATCGTGGTCTTGCCCGCCCCCGACGGCCCTACAAGGGCCACCAGCTGTCCCGGATCGGCCCGGAAGCTCACGTCGTAGAGGACCTGGCTGGATGGCGTCTGGTCCAAGACGGCGACCGACTCGAGCGAGGCGAGCGACACCTCCTCGGCCGTCGGGTAGCTGAAATCGACGTGGTCAAACTCGACTCCGACCGGGCCGCGCTGAATGGCGACGGCGTCGGGCTGCTCCGCGATCAGCGGAGCGAGGTCCAGCACCTCGAAGACCCTGTCGAAAGAGACCAGTGCGGTCATCACGTCGACGTTCACGTTCGACAACGCGGTGAGCGGACCGTAAAGGCGGGTGAGCAGTGCGGCGAGCGCGACGACAGTGCCCACCTTGAAACGGCCGTCGACCGCGAGCACGCCTCCCCAGCCGTACACGAGCGCCGTTGCAAGTGACGACGTGAGGATCAGGGACAGGAAGAAGACCCTGCCATACATCGCCGTCTGCACCCCGATGTCGCGGACACGGGCCGCGCGACCGGCGAACTGCTCATGCTCGATGTCCGGCCGGCCGAACAACTTGACCAGTAGAGCCCCCGACACATTGAAGCGCTCGGTCATCGTGTTGTTCATCTGGGCGTTTAGGTTGTAGGCCTCCCTGGTCAAGACCTGCAGCTTGCGGCCGATCCGGCGCGCCGGGAAGACGAACAGCGGAAGGAGCAGCAGGGCGACGACGGTGATCTGCCACGAGAGGAAGGCCATCACCGCGACGGTGAGGACCACGGTGATGAGGTTGGAGACGATCGAGGAAAGAGTGTCGGTGAAGGCCTGCTGGGCTCCCAGCACGTCGTTGTTCAATCGCGAGATGAGGGCACCGGTCTGTGTGCGGGAGAAGAACGCGAGCGGCATCTCCTGGACGTGGCCGAAGACCTTCTCGCGCATGTCGTAGATAAGTCCCTCACCGACGCGCGACGAGATGTATCGCTGCGCCAGGGACAACAACGCGTCGACGAGCGCCAGGCCCCCGAGAAGCAGTGCAAGCAGGAAGATCAGGTGGGAGTTGTGCCTGGCGATGCCACCGTCGATGATCTCGCGGTAGATAAGAGGGTTCCACACCCCGATGAGGGCGTCGACGACGATGACGGCGAGGAATACCCCGAGCATCCTGCGGTACGGCGCGGCGAAGCGCATTATCCGTCTCAGTGTTCCGGGGGGCAGCTTCTGCTTGGTCACAGAGCTGTCCCTCATGAGCGACCACATGCCGTGCGCGCCGTGGGCCATGCCGCGTCCAGGTCCCCCCAACTCACCGATTCCCGAGCATGTCGCAATCTATCGGGAAATAGGCCATTTCCCGCGTCCGGAGAGGAGCTTGCCCTCCTCAGCCCAGCCGGGTGCGGTCGGTCACCGGCGCGCAGGGCCGGACGCCCCTCGGTCGCGGGCCAATCGTGCGCACGGCGCACAGGTTTTGGTTAAGGTCCCCACACCCAAGTGCAAGCGGCCGAGAAAGGGGCGTCTCACATGCGCTGGAACCTTCCACCCGGACAGATGCCCGAGGCGTGGTTCAACGTAGTGCCACAACTGCCCGAGCCACTACAACCCGATCTTCACCCGGGCACCCGCGAGCCGGTCGGCCCCGATGATCTCTCGCCGCTTTTCCCGATGGCGCTCATCGGCCAGGAGGTCACCTCCGAGCCCTGGGTCGACATCCCAGGAGAGGTCATCGACGTGTTGCGGCTGTGGCGCCCCACGCCGCTTGTCCGCGCGCAACGGTTGGAGCGTGCCCTCGGCACGCCGGCGCGGATCTACTACAAGGACGAGTCGGTGTCGCCTGCCGGTTCCCACAAGCCGAACACCGCAGTCCCACAGGCCTTCTACAACAAGCAGGCCGGCATCACGAGGCTCGCCACCGAGACAGGTGCGGGCCAGTGGGGAAGCGCTCTTGCGTTCGCCTGCGCATTGTTCGGGCTCGAGTGCAAGGTGTACATGGTGCGTGCCTCGTACAACCAAAAGCCGTACCGGCGCGTCATGATGGAGGTCTGGGGAGGATCGGTCGTGCCCTCCCCCGTCGATGATCCGGACAGCCCCGGGTCTCTCGGATCCGCGATCTCCGACGCGGTCCGAGATGCAGTCTCGCGAGAGGACACGCACTACTCGCTCGGCTCTGTGCTCAACCACGTCCTGCTGCACCAGACCGTGATCGGGCTCGAGGCCAAGGAGCAGCTGGCCAGTGCGGGAGAGCGACTCCCCGACATCGTGATCGGCTCGTGCGGTGGCGGATCAAACCTCGGCGGCATCTCGCTGCCGTTCGTGCCCGACGCCGGCGTGGACCTGCTCGCGGTCGAGCCGTCCTCGTGCCCGACCCTCACGGAGGGGACCTTCCGGTACGACTTCGCCGACGTCGCCAAGATGACACCGCTCCTGCCGATGTACACCCTCGGTCACGAGTTCATGCCGCCGTCCATACACGCCGGGGGGCTGCGCTATCACGGCGACGCGCCGATCATCTCCGATCTTGTGAAGGCCGGCAGAATGCGGGCAGTCGCCTATCCCCAAGGCAAGGTGTTCGAGGCGGCCGTTCAGTTCGCCCGCACCCAGGGAACGATCCCTGCACCCGAGACCGCACATGCCATCCGCGCCGTGATGGACGAGGCACTTGCCGCCAAACAAGCCGGCGAGGAGAAGGTGATCCTGTTCTCCTACTCCGGACACGGGCTGTTGGACCTCGGCGCCTACGACGACTTCCTGCACGGGCGGCTCGACCGGGACTAGCCGGACAGCTGCGCCAAAGAACTGCTGCCCTGCCGAGCGGCCGGCGGGCGGCTAGTTTCCACGGCATGCGCGAACTGCGGACTGACAAGGTCGCGATCCCGACTCGGTTCGCCCGCGGCGCCGTCGTGGCCGTGACGTGCTGTGTCCTGATCGCCGGGTGCAAGTCCAACGCCTCTGGCGCTCCCCCGAGTCACAAGGCTCCGACTACGACGACGACAACCCTTCCACGCCTTCACCAGCCGACAGACACCAAGCCCATGACGATCCTCGACGTCGGTGATTCATTGGGAGAGGATCTCGGCCTCGGCCTCGGCTACACGATGGGCACGAACCCGCTTGTGCACCTCATCCAGGCTGCGCACGGTGACAGTGGGCTCGCCCGCCCCGACTTCTACAACTGGCCTTCGGTCCTGGCCGCTGATCTCGCCAAGTACCACCCGCAAATGGTGACGATCCTCATCGGTGCAAACGACGCGCAGAACTTCCTTGTCAATGGCGAGCCGGTCGTCTTCGGGACGGCCCAGTGGCACACGATCTACGCCGAGCGTGTAGCCCTCATGATGAACGAGACCTTGAAGACGGGTGCCAAGATGCTCTGGGTCGGGCTGCCGATCATGCAGGACCCCACCTTCGGCGCCGCGATGCAGACCTTGAACGCGATCTACCGGGCACAGGCCGCAGCGCACCGGGGTGTCGAGTTCTTCTCCACCTGGTCCCTGTTCTCCAACGCCCAGGGTCTCTACACCGCCTACCTCACCAACAGCTCGGGTCAGACGGTCCTCGCCAGAGACAGCGACGGGATCCACATCGCTCCGCCGGGGGGCTGCGACATCATCGCGATTGCCGCGGTCAAGGAGATAGAGGCGTACTGGCGCGTGCACCTCGGGGTTTGACATCTGGGTTAGACCTCGAGGTGCTACCCCTCGCCGGTCCAGGCGTGCATGCCAGGCGGTCTCGGTGCCGACTTCGAGAACAGGAGCACCTTCACACCCTGGAAGTCCTCTTCCCCGACGACGCGATAGTCCCGGTGGAGATCCGCAAGCATCGCGCGGCTCTGGACCAGGTAACGCGGTAGCGCTGCCCAGCCTCCGTCGACGACCCAGATCCTCGAGAAGCGGCCGTCGAGTGCGGCTATCGCGGTGGGCGTGGGCAGCTTGTGGTTCGCGGCATAGGGCAGCTGGGTGCCCCATTTAGCCGCCGGCCAGACCGGCGAGGGGAGCCGAGCAAGTGTGCCCGCCCTGTCGTGGTCCGCGAGCAGGTAGTAGTCGAAGATCATCCGCTGAGCGGGCTGATCGAAGATGATCGCGTCCCCTGGGCGTGCGAGACCGACGATGAAAGACGTCTCGCCGGGGCCGTTCTCGATAACCGCCCCGTAGCGGCCCCAGGAGTTCACGAGCGGGTACACCACTACCAGGGCGGCGACCACCGCGAGCACGACCACCGTCGATGCAGCGCCGTTGGTTTGTCGAGAACCCTCTGCGGCTCGGATCGATCCGACACCTCTGGCAGCTCCCGCGCCCGCCCGACGAGCGATCGCCTGGATCCCGACCGCGGCCAGCACGGCGAAGGCGGGCACGGCGGCTATCAGGTAATCGGACTGGAGAAGCGACACTGAAAAGGAGATCGCCATCAACGCGAGAAGCGGGATTGCCGCCCAGCACAGCAACAGGACGCGGTGCCAACGCTCCAGTGAGCCGGCGTCGCTTCGCACGGCCTCGCCCGCGGTCTGGATTATCCCCGCGACAATGACCAGCAGCATCAGCCAGCGCAGCCACGTCGAGAACCTGGGCACGACCAGGCCGTAGAGGAATCCCTTCGCCGCGCCCCAGCTGATGGGAGCGATCCAGTCGATCTGGGCGGTGCCGCGGTGAAGCGCCATCAAAGCGAGCGGCACGATAAGGACAGCTGCCACCACGACCGCGATCGCGGTCGACCGCACCAACCTGGCCTTCCGGCGCAATGTGGGAAGCGACGCGAACTGGGCAACGGCGAACAGTGGTGACAAAAGCAAGCAATAACAAGCAAGTGCCGAGACGACGGCCCACCCAACAAGACGAGGGCGCGAGACCCGCTCGACCGCTTGGCAGAGCAGCCATGCCGCCACCACGACGAGGAGGAGCCCGAGCGCGTAGCCCCGCGCCTCCTGAGCCTTGGAGAGCACCATCCGGTTGGTGATGACAAGCCCAGTCGCGACGACTGCGACCTGAGTGCCCCAAAAGCGCCGAACGAATCCGTACAGGAAGGGGACCATCACCACGAAGGCCACTACCGAGAAGAGCCGCACCGAGTCCGCGGACTGTCCGAGGCCTGCGAGGAACAAGGTGTGCAGCAACAAGTAGTAGGCCGACATGCTCCCGCCATCGCTGGCGACAGCACTCCACAGGGCGTGGCCGTGCTGGACCGAGATCGACACCGAGGCGGTCTCGTCGCTCCACATCGGTGACGCTCCCAGCTTGTAGAGCGAGAGCAACAGGGCCGCGACGCTGAGAAGCGTCACCGGTCCAAAGCGCGCGGCCAAGGACCTCGGGCCAAAAACTGCGGGAGACCTCTCGATAGGTGGTTCGATGTCTCCCTGCGGAGCGTTGGTCTCCACAACGGTCGCACCGCCGGGACGTGTTGCTTGTTCGCCCACCCCGCTCAAGGCTACGCCCAGGTCGTCTGAGGAGCCGGCCGCGCGCTGCCGGACGCGACCAGGAGGTGACCCACACGGTGGGGTATCTCGAAAGTCTGTCGTCGGTCGATGTGCCTCGAGACACCGAGACCCATCGCGGCGTTGCCGACGGGAAAACGCTCGTGACAACTCTCACTCAGGCGCCCGGGCGAGGTGTTGACGAGCAGAGCCTGGTCGAGTCCAAACGTGCTCTCGGTCAAGGCCCGGGGGCGCACGGCCTGGCCGCGGAGGTAGGCAGGCACCCTCTAATCGTCCAGCGTCGCAGCCCCGATCACCGGGGCGATCGCCAAGCCATCGGGCTCGCCGCCGCCGTCCCAGTCCTCCACGAAGTTCCCTGAGGCATCGCGACGGAACACGGGGATGGCACCGAGCGCGTGCACGAGCTCAACGGTGTCGCCGAGCTCGCGGCGCCAGGTGGCCGCCTCGGTGACGAGGGTGCCGATCGCCGCCGGCTCGGCCCCGACCCGGTGAAGGAGGTTGAGCGCGGCGCGCATCGAGGCGCCGGTGGAGATGACATCGTCGACAAGCCCGACCCGCTTGCCCTTGACCACCTCGACCCTGGCAGCGTCGAACAACAGCTGTTGCTGGGCACCGGTCGTGATGGACTTGACGGGCTCGGTGATCGCATCGCGCAGGTGCAACTTCGGCGTCTTCTGCAAGATCAGGTAGTCATCGAGGCCGAGTGCCCTCGTCACCTCTATCGCGAGTGGGATACCCATCGTCGCGACCGAGACCACCAGGTCGATCTCGTAAGGCTCCAGCAGCAGCGCAAGTTCGGTGGCAGCCTGCTCGACGAAGCGGACACCGTGGTCGACTGTGATGAGAAGAGCGATCGCCAGGTCCCCGGTGATCGGAATCAGCGGCAGGTCGATCTCCTGGGAGCCG
>Ga0302140_10003278_pt1 | contig 20788 bp, 22 predicted proteins | sample I_Bog_E1_1_FD_202095 | JGI IMG/M metagenome (GOLD analysis project Ga0302140, IMG submission 202095) | Peat permafrost microbial communities from Stordalen Mire near Abisko, Sweden - I_Bog_E1_1 | ecosystem: Environmental > Terrestrial > Soil > Wetlands > Peat | place: Sweden: Abisko, Stordalen... | reverse complement strand
CATCCGTCCACGGTAGGCAGACTCCTCACGCGCAGCAAACTTCAGAAAGCGAGCCCAAGCTCTTAACGTGCTTTATAATCCGTTTTCTGAGGGGACCCCACCTGGCTTGATTTCAACGCCAAGAGCGCCAAGCATGGCGCGCAATTCTTCGCCGCTGTCGGTTCCGTCCCATGCGGCGCGCACCATCTTGAGCAACTTGTCTTTGTTGATGCCTCTATCTTTGAGTGCGCGGATTTCACGATCAGAAAGGCGTTTGCCTCGCCGCTGTTCTTTCTCTTTGCCGGGTTCCACTGCGGGCCTTAATCCGAATTCCTTTTCAGCTTCGCGCGCTACGCTGTGGTGTTGCTGGTGGTCGTTGCCGAGCTGCACCAATGGCTTTTTCGTTGGGTCGAGACGCGACCAAACTACGTGAACGTGCAAACCTTTCTCCGCGTTGTTGTGGCCGACGATGGCGCGCGGGCAATTCGTAAAACCGAGTTTCGTTTCTAGGTCTTCAATGGTTTTCATCCATTGCGCTTCGTGCAGCACTTCGCCGTCGCAAAGCCGGATGTGCGCGTGATAGAGGATTTTCTCGCCTCTGGTCTTGGCTCTGCCGATGGCTTCCCAATCGGTAAGGGCGTTCGTTAAATCGTCGCTGGCGCTGTCGCGCAGCTCCATCAAAAATTCTTTCTCGTCCGGCTTTGGGTCCAAAAGATAGCGGGCCAAATTGCCCGCATTGTCGTGCTCGGTGCCTTTGATAATCACGGCGTCAGGGCTGCCCGCACCTCGTCGCGGATTTCCTCGAGCAAATTTTTCAGCAGCTTGGCGTCTCGGAAGTGCGCCAGGTCGCCGTTTGAGTTGGCCACTTTCGCAATCTGGTTAAGGTTGGTTCCCAGCTTGCCCAGTGACTGCAAAACGTCGGCTAGCTTTTCGTGGTCGACGCTGCGGCGGTATTTCCGTTTGGGGATCGGCGCGTTTAAGATTTGCGCGCGGGCAATGGTGGCCAGGTCAACCGCGGCGGTGTCGGCGTCGCGTTGCAGCTGCGCCAATTCCTCCGGCTTCATCCGGATCGTTAGGCGGGCGGTCAAGTTCTCTGACGGTCTGGCCATGTGTGTTCTTGGTTTTCCTGGGGGGTCAACGGGGGGCTTGTCCCCCCTTGCAAGGAGCGCGCCACGCGCGGTTTTGGCGGGCAAAATCCACGGCGTCAGCCGGGGGTTTTGTCTGCCAAAACATTCCTTGCTGTTGTTACTCTCCGAGTGTGTTCCTGTTTCGTTCCCAGGTTACCCCGTGGTAGAATTCGGCGGTGAGCGGGTCTTATGTCGTCAAGGGGATAACGGGGAATAGTTTCAACCTCCACGGCTCCGCCCATTGGATGACGTCAGAAGAAGCGGCGGCGGTTGGCCTTGACGATCCGGCGGGCGTTGTCCTCGGACAGCGCACAAGTGGCCAGCTCGTCCGCTTCAACGGTGACGGCCACGTCATGGTATTTGCCCCAACGGGCGCGGGCAAGGGCATTGGCTTTGTACAGCCCAACCTGATCGAATATCGCGGCTCTATGGTCGTCCTCGATCCAAAGGGAGAGAATACGATTGTCGGCGCTGCCTATCGGCGCGACGTGTTAAAGCAAAAGGTGATCGTGCTTGATCCCTTCGGCATGACGGGCCAAAAATCGGACACTTACAACCCCCTGGGCGCGCTCACTTTCGCGGACGGCGGCAACGTCGGGCCGTGGATTGAGTGCCTGGCCGATGCGCTCATTCCATCGCAAAGCGAAAAGGATAAGCATTGGACGGACGGCGCGAAAAAGTTTGTGGTGTTGCTCATGTGGTGGCTGGTCGCGCATGAACCGCCGGAAAAACGCAACCTCGTCCGCTTCTATGAACTGGCCTCCGGAGGGCGTGAGCTGATTTATAAAATCGCCACGGTGATGAGCGAGGGGCGTTCCCAGGATGCGAACGTTGCGCGCGAATGTCGCGCCAAAGGCAATTGGTTTTTGGATCGGCAAGACCGTGAGCTGAGCTATTTTGAAAGCGTCGGCAGCAACTATTTCGGCTGGATCGGTGATGCGGTTTGGGCTGGTGTCCTGGGCGGTCGGCCTTCCCCGCCGTTGCCTCTCAAGACATTAGAAAAAGGCATGACGGTTTTTCTCGTCCTGCCTTTTCACCGCATGGAGCGTTATCAAAGCTGGCTGCGCTTGATGGTCGCCGACCTGCTTTCAACGCTGTATGAGACGCAGGGCGCGCCGGATATCCCGGTGCTGTTCCTCCTCGATGAGGCATACGCGGGCCTGGGCCGGATGCCGACACTAACCAAAGCGGCGGCGGGTGTGCGTTCTGCAGGGGCGCGTCTCTGCTTCATTTATCAGGACGTGGGGCAAGTGAGTGAGCTGTACGGCAACAACTGGCAAACGTTTGTGGCCAACTCTGGCGCTACTTTGTTTTGGTCGGTGAATGATCTTCCAGCGGCGCAATTCATCTCGACGCGCTGCGGGCAAAAAACAACGCCTGTCCCTGGCAATCCCATTGGCATGGCTGAACAGTTGATCCGGGTTGAAGCTCTTAGCACCCTGCCCGCCGATGAAATCATCGGCCTGTTTCGCAATACTTCCCCGGCAAAATTCGGGCGCCTTAATGTCCGGACGGATGGGCGATTTAGCGGCAAGCTGGCACCCAATAAAACCTATGGCAAGCCCGTTGAAAAAGCTTACACGGCGCGCACGGATTTTGTTGCTGTTGATCTCGATGCGGTCAATGTCAAAAAACGGCGCGCGGATCCCGACGAAGAATTTGAGGCAACATCCGCGCCGATCGGCGGGCGTCCGGTTTCCGATCGCGCGCGCCTGGTCGACATTGCCGACCGAACGGGGATGCCGCTTTCCGTGCTCGAACGAAAGGAGGCCGAAGCGGGCAAGCTGATTTTGCGCGGCGCTGAATTGGGTTACCTCGATCAGCGCGGGATGTTTATTTGTTGGGTCTCGGCGGGTGATTAACGATCCATGTCGTTTGCCTTTCGGAATTTCCGCTCTGGCTCTATCGCTTCCCTTGCCCTTTCAACCGTCAGCGTCAGCGCGCCGCGCAACTGGTCGTATTTTTCGGCGGTCAATCGCTGGTCGATGTATTCCTGTTTCAGCCTCTCTTTCAATTCGCGTTCTTGCTTTTTGATCTCGCGTTCCGCCTTGTCGGAGGTTGGAAAGGCGCTGTGGATTGCCTGTGCGTTGCGCTCTAGTTCGCGCATGGCGTCGCGTAATTCCTTTTCGGTGTCCACGGGTGGATTATAAATTTTCTTGCCTTCCCCGCGTGCCTATGACAACGTGGAGGGATGAAAAACGCGGCTGCAAACGAGAATTCAAATTCCCTGCGCGGGCGGATGGTCGATCTTGCCGAGCTGCTGGGTATGCCTTTGGCGATAGTCGAACGCGACTTTGAACGGTTGCTTAACCTTTGCTGAATTTCCGCCGGGGGGCAAACCCTTTGCCTGGCAGCTTGTATGAGCTGGCCACCTTCCAACCAAAACGCGCGCCAAGAAAGGTCACGGCCTGGCGCTGCTGGTCGGCGTTCAATGGGTCGATTAGTTCCGCAATTTGTTCGATGGCCGCAAATTCGGATCGGTTGTTAGGGTTCGGGCTGAAGGTGATTTTCTTCCCGGACGGTTGCAAATTCCAGCCGTAACGCTCGGCCACAAAGGCGCATACCTGGCGCTGCCTGTGGGGGTCGAGCTGGTCAACGACCTGGGCGGCGCTGCCAATTGCTGGGAATTCTGAAACGTCGGTCGAGGTCATCCGATACGCTTTTAGCGTGATTTGCGGCTTTGTCCAAGCCGGGTCATTTCATCTCAAGATGGCTGGGAATGTCCATGGCGCTGTGTAGGATGCGCACGATTTCGGCCCCGTAATCGGTTCGCCGAAAGATCACAAAATGGCTGTATTTGGCCTTCTTCCACTTGACCATGATCGCCAGATACCCCGGCCTGTCTTCAACCTCTCGGACGTGTTCCGTTTTGGGGTCGGCGGCTTCCTGGGTGGCGCGCTCGATCAGATCGGTATAGCGCTCGGCCTGTTCATAACCCCACCACTGAGCGGTATAGGCGTAAATCGAGGCTAGGTCTTGCGCTGCGCTCGGTGAAAGGATTGTCAGATGGTTGCGCTTACCTGACTTGTTGCCATCCATGCTTTGGTTCGCTTCCTTGCCAATTCGCGGGCCTGCTGGAAGGTCATCCCTTCCCCCCTGTCCAGCTCCGCAATCCCCTGGTCGATCAGGGCGAGTTCCGCTTCCGTGAACTTGACGGTCTTACTAGCTTCGGTGGTTTTCTCGTCCATGGTCGTCCTCACACTTTCAGTGTACGCCGTTTCAGGTTCAAAGTCACGTGGCAGAGCGCCAAACCCAGGCGCTTTTTTCCCTTAACCCGTCTGTTTGGGCTTCGCAGGTTCCGGACAAACAGCAAGGGTGGTTTGTCCCTTGTGTTCCCAACGGGCGGCGTAGCCGTGGCCGGGTTCTGCGTCATCCTCTGCCCCAGGGTTAAGGGGGAAAAGTGACCGCCCGGAACCAATTGCACAAGCCGCGAAAATTGGCCGCCTGTGCGTCGTCTGGGCCGAAACCTTACTGACACAGGGAAAAGAGCTTAACCCCCTCTAAAAATCGATCCTGGTTGACCTGGCGGGGTGTTCTGTGTGAAGGTCACCCCAAAAGGTTCACCTTTCCCCCAACCCATTCAAGAGAAAGTCCCCTTCCCTACCCTCTGTCGGTTGGCTCCGGCTGGCTGTTCTGGCCGCCGTCGCTCCGCTCAAAACCGTTCCGGTTTCTCGGGAAGTACAACCGTTGAAGATTGAGAGCAAGCGCCCGCCGCCCACCCAAAGGGCTGGGCGGGCGCGTATGCGCGGTTTAAGAGTTGTTTAGAAATTTGGTTTAAGAAGAATGTTTAGGCTCGCGTAAGTGATTGATTTCGAACCTAAATCGGGCGATCTCGTGGGGTGATAGCACGAGGGATGACGGGGTAATAGCACGAACGATAAAGGGGTGATAGCACGAGGGATGACGGGGTAATAGCACGAGGGTTCGAAAAGTTATCCACAGGCCCATGACGGGGTAATAGCACGAGGGTTTCCGCGCCTGGCGGCGGGCGCTCGGGCTGGTTCGGCTATCGGCGTTGGTTCTGAACGACCTTGGCCAAGTAACCAAGGAACGCCTTGCCTGGGTGCTTTAAGGGCGGCTGGCCGTGCTTTATGATGAAGTCGAAATGCTTCTTGAACTGACTGGATTTCCAGCCTTCATAGATGCTGTGAAAGTCCAAGTCGTGGGCGCGGCAATATAGCTTGGCTTCGTCGTATGCGTCATCGGAGATGTCAAAGCTTCCTGTCCCTCTGTAAGGCGTTGAATAGCCGGGCCTCGCCTCTGCCTTCGTTGCTAGGGCGCGGCGGTATTCGCGCGGCTCAAAGGTCACCATCTCCGTAAGGGTTCGGCCTTTGCCTCTCTTCTCGATAATCACCCGATATTCCGGAAAAGCCTGGTCGCTGTCGTCATTGTTGGCCGCGATCTGCCGCACGGCCTCATAGAAGTTTTTGTAATCTTCCGCCCCTGCCCTTCTGGCTAGTTCGGGCATGGAGATTTTGAAACTGCGATTTCCGGCCATTTTCCGAGCGATCCGGTAAAGCTGTTTTGCGACGCCACTTGTCAGCAGAAAGTAATTTTTGTGCAGCGTTAAAATCCGCTGGGGGTCAGTGACCTTGGCGAAAATCCATTGGCTTAGCGTTACCTCGATGTGCTGCGCGCGGCCTTTGATGTCGCGTTGGATACGCACGCTATCCAGCCAACCCACGCTTTCACTGACAGGCCCGTCGTTGTCGATGTTGGTATGAATGCTGGTGGACTGTAACCGCCTGAGCGCCGCTTCTAGGCGGTCGTAATCTGTTCCGCTGGTCGTGCGTTGGATGCCCCGCAAGCAATCGTAGGCGTGAAAAGCAAGGTGACGTGACGGCTTCTCGCCGTTGTTGATCTGGGTGGCCACCTGGCCAAAGAGCCAAATCATGATGTCAAAGTCCCAAATGGTGGCAATGCCGATTGGCTTTGCGCCGGCCACCAAAATGGTTTCGCCCGTGTTGTCGTTGACGTAGTGGATCGGCTCGAAACGTGGCCTTTTACTCAGGGACAAGAACGGCACGGCCATGGCGTGGCGGCTGTCTTTAATCGAGACGTCCACCACGTCGCAGAAGAACAAATCCGGCTGCCCCGTGTCCTCTGGCTCCTTGCGCTTGATGAGCGCGCTTCCGTTCTTGCTGGTCATGCCTTAAATCCGTATTGCCGTATTGCCGTCAAACCGCCATGCCGTCATGCTTGGCTGTTCTTTTCCTTGTATGCCTCGAAGCTGTGCTGAAAAAGCTCCTGTAGCGAGATCATCCGGCGGGCGGCTTCCATCTTGAATTCGATGGCCGTTTCCATGGGGACGCGCAGGGTGAATTTGAAAGTGCCGTTTGGGTCAACCGTTTGCAGGTTGTCACGCACGTCGTTGGCTGGCGGAATATCTACGGGTTTGCGGCGGGCGCTGGGCTTAGGTGCGTTTATGGCCATGTCTGTTACTCCTTGTTGTGGGTGGCTACGAAATCGATTGCCGCTTGCAAGCAAGCTTCGGCACGGGCGCGGGCTTTGGGGTGGGTTACCTCGGTGGGCGACTTGGCGTAATCCAAGGCGCTGGCGTAGGTGGGTTTCAGGGGTAGAGCTGGCAAGAGGCACTTATAACCAGCCTCCGTAACGAATGTGTACGCGGCTTCGGTTTGGGCTTCGCTGTCAATTCCTTTGACCATAATGGCGGCAATACGGCTTGCCGTCATGCCAGCTTTTACCAGCTCGTGCATGAGGCGAACGGTCGGGATTAGGTCATCAACCGTGGTGCCTGTCGGAATGAACATAACGTCGGCGGCTTTCGCCAGCTCGGCGGTTCCACTGCTGCTATGGGGGGGCATGTCGAAGATGACTAGGTCATGCTTTCCCGCGATCTTCAACGCCGCTGCAACGGTCGGAAAGGCCATCGCCTGGATACTTGGCAGGATGTCGCCCCCTGCCCTTCTGCGCGTCCAATCAAGCGCGGTGGCCTGCTTGGTGTCGAGGTCTGCAATCAAAACGTCCCAATCGTTGGCCGCGTATCCAACGGCCAACATGCGGGCAAGGGTGGATTTTCCAACCCCGCCCTTTTGGGATGCGATACCGATAATTTGCGCCATATATCCGTCTTGCCTGATTTCCGGCATGCCGTCAAGCCGTCATTACAGCATAGACGGGCAGGGAGTTGAAAAGGGCGCTTTCGAAAGATAACGCCCTCTAGTGGCGCATAGTCATCCACGCAAGGTAACTTCCACACATGTCGCAACGCTCACAAGGGGCTCATGTTTTGGAAATCACTAGCCGCGAAACACGCGCGAAGTGGGCTGCAGAAAAGCAATTCGTGGCGGAATTCATGAGAGCCGTGAAAGATGTTCTCACCGAGATTCTTGCGAATTATGATGGCCCACGAAGGCAGGGCATTGAGAACCTAATATCGAAAACAACGATCACAACGGGGTCTGCTCACGAAACGGAAAAAATCGTACGCTAAGACCCGATGGGCGTCCGAAGGGGTCGGAACTTGCCTTGTTCCAGTTGCCTGCTCTGCCGCCAAATGTAGTCGCCCGTCAGGTTGACATGCTCCCAACCCAAGGGCGATAGATGCTGCAAGAGCTTGTCGTCCACAGTCTTCCCAGAATCCCGCAGCGCCTGTACGGCACGTTCGAGATAGACCGTGTTCCAAAGCACTATTGCAGACACGACTAGGTTGAGGCCGCTTGCCCGGTATCGCTGGTTCTCGAAACTGCGGTCGCGGATTTCACCCAACCGGTTCAGGAATACGGCGCGGGCCAGCGCATTCTTGGCTTCGCCCTTGTTCAAGCCAATTTGCACGCGCCGACGAAGCTCGACATTTTGCATCCAGTCAAGCGCGAATAGCGTGCGTTCGATGCGCCCAAGTTCACGTAGCGCAACCGCCAGGCCGTTCTGCCTGGGGTAGCTGCCTAGCTTGCGCAGCATCAGCGAGGCGGTGACGGTGCCTTGCCTGATGGAGCTTGCGAGCCGTAAGATTTCGTCCCAGTGGGCGCGGATATGCTTCACGTCAACCTTGCCGCCAATCATCATGGCGAGCGTATGGTAAGGCTTGGCATCGCCGTGGATGTATAGGCGCTTGTCTGAGAGGTCCCGAATTCGCGGGGCAAAACGGAAACCCAGCAGGTGCATCAGCCCGAACACGTGATCGGTGAATCCAGCCGTGTCTGTGTAGTGTTCCTCGATCCGTAGGTCTGACTCATGGTAGAGCAGACCGTCCAGGACGTGGGTGGCGTCTCGTACAGTGGCGTTGATGACCTTACTATGGAATGGGGCGTACTGGTCGGAAATGTGGGTGTAAAACTGCACACCCGGCTCCTGGCCGTACTTGAGATTGACTTGGCCAGCGAACTGCCCACGGCCACCAGCCTTGAAGTTCTGCCCGTCCGATGACGAAGTGGTCCCGTCTCCCCAATGGGCCGCGAACGGCTGCCCGCCCTGGGCGTTGGTCAATTCGGCCAACGCGGCGGAGTAGGTCTCGTCGCGGATGTGCCACGCCTGCAACCAGGTCAGCTTTGCGTAGGTTGTGCCGGGGCAGGATTCGGCCATCTTGCTTAGGCCCAGGTTGATGGCGTCGGCCAAGATGGCCGTAAGTAGCAGTTGCCGGTCGTCGACACACTCGCCGCTTTTCAGATGTTTGAAATGTTGGGTGAAGCCGGTCCAGCTATCGACCTCTAGCAATAATTCGGTGATCTTCAGGTGGGGCAACAGACTGGAGGCTTGTTGCATAAGAGCCTCCGCTTCGTCGGGCACGGCATTGTCGAGCGGCATGATTTTGAGGCGTCCGCTTGTGTTGATGGCAGCGTCGGGCAATTCGCCCGCCGCCGCGAGCCGTTCTACACTCGCCAGTTCACGCTCAAGATCGGCAAGCCGGCCTTTGAGGAAGGGCTCACATTCCGTTTCGACTGCCAGGCCAAGCGCTTTCTGTTCGCGCTGCGCGGTGAACCGCGATGCCGGAAGCAGGTATTCCTCAAAGTCCTTGAACTGGCGGGAACCCTGTACCCAGATATCGCCCGAACGCAGCGCGTTCTTCAGTTCCGACAACACGCACAGTTCATAAAACCGGCGGTCCAACCCATCCGGAGTACGCACCAAGCTTTCCCAGCGCTTGCGCACGAACGAGGTTGGGGCGTCGTCCGGCACCTTTCGCGCTTGGCGCTCATTCATGTCCTTCAACACTTGAACACCGCGAAGCAGATCATGCGCAGCGGTTGCGGCCCTCATGCTAACCGCTTCCAGCAAAGTGGGCGAATACCGTCGAAGCTGGTTGAAGCCGTCACCGACGAGGGATAAAAAGTCGAAATCTTCCGGCTGAGCGAGTGTTTCGGCTTCATTGATGCTTGCGCTGAACACCTCCCATGGGATGATCGCCTCGATGGCGGCGAAGGGGTCGCCGCCCGATTGCTTGGCGTCCAGCAAAGCGCGACCGATGCGGGAGTAAAGGCGCACCTTGTCGTTGATCGCTTTGCCGGACTGCTGGAAGCGCTCAGAGTGATTGCGCTTGGCCTTGCTGAAAAGCGTGCCCATGTACCGGTCGTGCTGGTCGATGATTTCGTCGATCAGGGTGGCCCGCGAGTCGAGGAGCACTGCTACCAACGTCGCAAAACGGCGGTTCGGCTCAAGATCGCGAAGATGCTGGGCGGTCATTTGGCCGCCTTCACGGGCAAGCTTCAGCAGGCGGTTCTGGTGGATGGCCTGTTCCAAGCCTTCCGGCAAGCAAAGATCGCGGATCGTTTTCAAACGCTCCAAGTGGACGAGCACGTGCTTAGGCGTGGGTGGTCCCGGTGGCTGAGACAGCCAAATGAGGCCGCTTCCTTTGGTACCTTCGCGCACTGTCAGCAGCTTGTCGAGAGCTTGGCGATGGCCGTCCGACAGTGGTTTGGCCAGAGCGTCGTACACCTGACGTGTGCCGCGCGTGAGCGCTTCGCTACAAAGGCGTTCGATGACATCGAGCGTCGGCATGATGATCCGTTGTTCTCGAAGCAAACCAATCAGGGCCTGAGCAAGCATAAAACCACGGTCGGTTTGCCTTGCCAATTCTGTGAGCTGATGGACGAATCGTCGGTAGTCGGCGATGGAAAACGGCGTCAGGTTCAGCCATGCCTGAAGTTCCCCCAAGTGTTCACGCCTCGTCTCTGCCCGGTTCGCGTACTGTGGCCAGACGTCGGGTTCAATGCGTAGCTGTCTCCCAACGAAGAACAGTAATTCAGCAGGCGGGTCGATGTCAGTGGGCAACGCGAACCCTGGATAGCGCAGACAGCAGAGCTGCACCGCAAACCCGAGCCGGTTGTGATTGCCGCGCCGCTGGCGAATCGCCGATAGGTCCGGTTCCGAGAGCGTGTAGTGCCGGATGAGTTCTTCGTCCGCCGTCGGGAATGCAACTAGGCTGGCGCGCTCGGCGGGCGTCACCAAACTGCGACGTGGCACCTTTAGTCTTCCGCTCTCAGGTATTGGTACAGGGTCTCGCGGCTGATGCCGAACTCACGGGCGAGCGTGGCTTTTCGCTCGCCGCTGGCTGCTCGCTTCCGTATCTCGGCCACTCTCTCCGAGGTTAGCGATTTCTTGCGGCCCCGGTAGGCTCCGCGATTTTTGGCGAGCGCAATGCCCTCGCGTTGGCGTTCGCGGATTAGGGCCCGCTCGAACTCTGCGAACGCACCCATGACCGACAGCATCAAATTCGCCATCGGCGAATCTTCACCGGTGAAGACAAGGCTTTCTTTGACGAACTCGATCCGCACCCCGCGCTTGGTCAGGTTCTGCACCAGGTGGCGCAAGTCGTCCAGATTGCGGGCGAGACGATCCATGCTGTGCACCACAACCGTGTCGCCCTCGCGAACGAACGCTTGCAGGGCTTCAAGCTCGGGGCGCTCTGTGTCCTTGCCGGACGCCTTGTCCGTGAATACCTTACCGACCACGATGTTCTCAAGTTGGCGCTCCGGATTCTGGTCGAAGCTGCTGACCCGAACGTAGCCGATGCGTTGAACCTGCAAGATGCCTCCCAAACCGAGTGTGTCAGGAAGAAATCTAAGACCCCTCGCGACACGTGTCAAGAAAGGCTAGAATACACTCTAATCTGACGTGAATTCAGAGGTTGCCTGACATCAGGTTAGGCTATACCCAAATCTGACAGGGCGCAAGGGAGGGGAAACCACGACGACACAGACACTCATACTGAAAGCGTTTATTGGTTGCGTGCTCTTGGGGCTCTATTCACCAAGGTTTCTTTTCGCACAATCGCGTATCGGTCCGAGTTTCGAACTGCTCCCCGGCGAACACTATTTTCGGATAGACGGCAAGCCATCGTTTGTACTTGGACGCAATCCTGTGGGCATGAATCCGAAGGCTTATGAGGAGCAGTTTCACCAGGCTGCCTCTGCAGGCGAACGCTTCGTGCGCATCCATTTCACTTATCTTCCGCCGGGAGAGAAGGCAGGAGGGATTGATGCCGGAATGCTCCAGTCCTGGGATGCGGTTCTGGAGGCAGCGGAAAAGGAGAGGCTCGCTGTGCTGCCTGTGCTGGGGGTGTGGTCGGATTGGAATGAGGGCAGCAGCAAGGAGACCTGGCATGCCTGGGACAAAAGCCCATTTAATGCAGCGCATGGAGGCCCTGCACACCATCCTGGTGAGCTATTTGACGATACACGTTGTCGCAAACTTTGGCTCAACCGCCTGGATGCCCTGGTCAGGCGATGGGCACACCATCGCGCAATCGTGGGCTGGGAGATCTTCTCTGAACTCGATCTTGTGACCGGCGCGACGGAAGAGCGAGCGGTCGCGTTCACGGAAAGTGCCGCCGATGTGATCCGATCTGCAGACCCGTGGAAACGCCCCATCAGCGCTTCCCAATCTGGGATCGGGGAATGGCCTCTACTGCTAAAGAGCAAGGCACTCGACTTTATTGAGATACACCCGTATGCCGATGGCGTGGGTGGACAGTTGGATGACTTGATTCTTTCGGCTGTCCGAACGCGGCTTGCCAAGTACGGCAAGCCCGTTCTCATTGGTGAATCTGGATTGAATTCCGGTCCTCCGCACAACACTCTGGACGTAGCACCTCGGGCGGAGGTTGGCATCCGTCATGCCATCTGGGCGGCAGTGGTGAGTGGCGCGATGAATGGTCGCGCCCTCTGGTGGCAAGATGGATATGACCAGTTCGAGAATGCAGACATCTGCCGTCATTACTTCCAGGCCGCTGCTACCGCTGCTGCATTTGTCAAAGGTATGGATTTCACGGGGTTTGTGCCGGTTCGCTGCCGTTCCTCGGAAGAGGTGAAAGGCGCAGTGCTCGGAAGTGACAGAACTCGATTGGGATGGTTCCGCGATACCAGGTGTGCCCCCCCTAACTGGTTGGAGAGGCCAGTGTCGGGCCAAACCATGACGATGGATGCTCCGGGCACTTCCTGGCATGTCGGATTTTACGATTCAGTGACGGGCAAGCTCCTTAGTGAATGCCAGTCAACTGTTCATGAGGGGCATCTCCAAATTGCCTTGCCAGATTTCCATGGCTCGATCGCCATTAGATTCAAACGAATAGTTTAGAAACGTCGGGGAGTCCGATTTCGTTGCGGTTCACTCCCTCGCCTTAGTCTTAGAGCCAAGTTTCTCCGGCTCGGCGTTAGCAAGCGGCACGTCGCCGCGATGAAAGGAGATGTTAACGTACGATTTTTTCCTTTTCGTGAGCAGACCCCACAACCGGCCCTGGCCCATCTTATGTCTTTAGTTTCTTGCCAGAGCCATACATTAACATCAAGACTACCTACGAGAGAGCGATTTTGTCGGCAGGTATTACTGCTGACCTGTTTGACGAAGCGAAGTTAGACGACATTATAAGAGAGGCAGCGTGGGTGGTAGATTCGCTTTTTTATGTTAAAAATGAACTCAAAACTGAAGCCGACGGTGGCCTGGTTTTTGCCCCGTCTGGTAAGGCTCTGGGGTGGCCATACTTCGAAATGGAGAATGGATACTGCGAGAACTGGGCTGGGTCAGTTCCCGGATTTAACGCTCGATTGAGGGCCTTGCTTGGGTGGGCAGAGGCTAGCGATATCGAAGTATGGTTCGATGACTTTGTATGGCACATCAACCGAGAGTTTTTCATGCGGCCCAACGAGAAATGGGTTCCTAAGACTTAATGATCTCGTGTCTTCACACTCGGCTTGAGCACAGTACCGTTTAGGCTCGCCAACTAACTTATGACTTCGCGACCCTGAATAACGGCAACCTGTCATCGTTCGCCGGCTGCACGTCGCCGACATGTGCCGGCGTTGTGTTTCTAATCCGGATTGGAATTTGCCCGGCGGCGTGAACGGTGCCGGGGAGCCATTGGCCTTGGCCGGTGGGGGTAGGGATGTTCTCGCGGTTGAAAATATCCGCGATGGTCTGGAAGGTCACGCCCTGAGCGCGCATTGCTTGGATGCGGGGCCGGATGGTCCCCCGGAATTCCTCGGCCGCTGTCGATCTGCGTAATACGGCCGCTGCGGCGTTTCCGGCCGGGTCGGGTGCGCCAAGCTGCTTACCGTTGGCCTTGGCTCGGGCAAGGGCGGCTTTGGTGCGCTCGCTTATCATGTCGCGCTCGTTCTCGGCCACGGCGGCGAGAATTTGCACCATGAACTTTGAAGCGCCCGGGTTATCGACGGCCACAAAATCCACGTTGGACTTTTGCAGCTGGGCGATGGTGAGCAAGTCCCGTGACAGGCGGTCAAGCCTGGCCACGGTCAAGGTGTAGCCGAATTGGTTGCAAAGGGTAAGGGCGCGTTCAAACTCTGGGCGCTCCTTGCGGGTCGATATGATTTCCTCGATCTCGGCAGCGATCACCAGGCCGTTTTGCTCGGCATAACGGCGGATGGCCTCGCGCTGGGCATCCATTCCCAAGCGGCTGCTGCCTTGCTCGGCGGTGCTCACTCGGATGTAGGCAAGTAGGGCAGAGGCTTGTCTGGGTTTCCTCTTCATGGGGCCTTTCATGGCTTAATCGGTCGATTGAGCCATTATGGACCAGACGGAAGGGAAGGGCAAGAGGGCGCGCGCCACACCGAAAATGAGTTATGAGAGGCGGTTTGATGTGGCCCTGAGTATTTACCTGTGACCTTCAGAATTATCTGTCACCTGAAATCCAACGGACTCGCTCCCTGTTTCTTATGGTTCGACGCATTCACCGGAAATCCAGTTGTTGCCGAAAATCATGTCATGGGCGTTAAGCTTTCCCACTTTGATTAGGTTCTGTTTGATCTCAGACTTGATCGCGGCTAATCGCTCTGGAGCACAGTTTACGGAAAAGGTGATCGTCGCTTTATTCTCGGATGGAGACCAACCCGTCCATTCAATGCCCTGAACTACGCTGCCAGCAGAGAGGAGATTGACCGCACTCTTTGCCAAGCCCTCTGCAGAAGCTGGCGAGTGAGCATTGAACTGAAATACAAGCGGCGTAGTCATTTTTGTTGGCCTCGCTGGCGTGGCTGGAGTAGGAAGTTATTGGGTGCAAACGTCGTCGGCACTGGCTTCCAGCGAGGCGCTTACTTCCGCGCCATCATTCGTGACCGCCTGCCCGGCGCAATAAATCAACTACGTCCGCATGCCCTTTTTCCGCCGCCGACTGCAAGGGCGTGTTGCCCCAATTGTTCTTGGAATTGACGTTGGCCCCATGGGACAGTAGGATGGCGGCGACATCTTTGTGGCCACCATTCGCCGCCGCATGTAGCGCAGTAATGCCGCCTGATCCGCTCCCATTGACGTTCGCCCGCTTTTCGATGAGGGCTTTCACGATCTCCTTGTTGCCTATGAAAGAGGCCCGAATTAAAGCCGTCAATCCCATTGGATTTATTGCATTGACTTCGGCACCATGGGCGAGCAACTCTTGCACCACCCCATAGTGGCCCATTTCGGACGCCACAATTAATGCAGTTTCGCCATTTGTCCTTCCATTGACGTCGGCCCCCCGTGCAATGAGAGCCTGTACCGCAGCTACATCTCCAGATTCCGCCGCCTTGATCAAGTTTGTACTCATCTCGTAAACCCTTCTCAGGTTCAGATTAGCACTCTTGCACCCCCAAGATGGTGTGCCGGTGCTCCCCCACGTTAGGACGTGGCCACAGAACCCGTCGCTTCACGCCGGACGAGGGAATATGACGCCAGGCGCGGCTTGCTCCGCGAGGTGCGAAAGGCAAAGGGGGTGAGGTTCCGCCTTCAAACGAAAATGAACCCGGCTAGGCCGTGGTGATCGAGGGCAGGGAAGCAAAGCGCGCCGGAACCCTTTCCGTTTGAAGGCGGCTTACAGGGGGAAATCCAGACGCAAGGGTGGTAACGTTGCCTGATGTCCAAAAACATGGAGCTGCCCGACCATCTGCAGAACATTCTGCGGCGTCAACAGTTCCGCTGCGTCCGGCGCAAGGGGCGTTTTGTCGGTGGGCCAGGCTTCGCCCTGAACAGGGGCGGCGGTCGGATGGTTCAGTATTGGACGATAGATTGGACGCAAAGAAAAGATGACCGTGACGCATCAAAGGGCTTTCTAGCAACTGAAACCGGGATGAACGTTATGTCCATCAACCCGCAGGCCATCGGCGGGTCTGGGGATGGTTATCTCATCGTTTTGGAGGATAACCAAAGCAAATATGCTGTCGCCCTTGGGCTGTGGTGCGCTGAAACGAACGCGGCTTCGTTCGAGCAGGATTATTATCAACTTGCATCGATCTCGCAAAACCTCTCCGGCAATTTAACAAGCTTCAAATCGAAATCAGAGGGGACAAGAAACACGCTGTTTGTGATCGGTGCAGTAACCGCAATTTGCGGTATCGGCATCCCCATTTTGATCGGGGTTCTAATTTGGAACGGCATCGCCAAGAAACAAGAGGGAACGATCAATGGCAAAGCTCCCATGTCTCACGAAGCCACGCAACAATTCATTGGTGAAGTCGCGGCCTACGTCCGGGATAGTGGATGCCTCATGCGTGACTGGTTCGAGGAGGAACACGGCATCAGCGGCGGCGATGGCCGTCTGCCATAAAAATGTAATAACTTTCTGTTATCGTGCGGCCATGGAGGATCGCACGATGAGAAAAACGCGGCGACGCAAATTTCAATTTCATAGGCCCGTCATCATCAAAGAGGAAGGCTCTTCCAGCCTGTACCCGGAAGGTGTGATCGAAAAATTCGATCCATCCGAAATTTCGGAAATGGAAGCTGACGGCGACATCGAGCGCGTTGAAGTAAGCGCCTCGGGTGGCCTGAGTATCTACACGAAGGGTGGAAGCTTCATCGTGGTGCCGTCTAAAGCAAACCTGATCGACGGGGAATTGCTGAACGCGCGAGGAACTTCTTTTTCTGGGAAGGAAGGGTTATTCACAAAAGCGGATGCGGAAAACCTATTAGCGTTGCCCGCCGATCAACAACGCCAAGCGGCCTGGCTCCATTATTGCGCGCGCGTTTCGACTGGGGGTGGTGTGATGTCGAAATTCTGCTCGGCTGAACTTACGCGCGGTCAAGCTGTGAGCGTTTTAAATCCCCGGATCGCCGTACCACATCTTGCGTTTTAGCTTCGGCTGCGGGGCGTTGTGACGCTTCTTTCTAAATCCGGCTTTCGCCTGTTTCGGTTCGTCGTTCGCAAAATCGAGTTTAACGGTTTGTTTGGTAAGAGTGTCGGCGCGTTTGCCCCATAGCGCTTCCGGGCCGCCGTGGTATTTGGTTTTTTCTTTCTCCTTGGCCAGGTCAACGTCTTTCATCCGGTCGCGGAATTTTGCTTCGTTCACGTCGTCGAGCAATCGAACCGGGTTCATCTTCAACCCCTTGTACTGAACCACCCAATCGCGGCGCTCACCTGGGGGGCGCCTCAGAAAACGGATTATATAGCACGCTAAGGATTTGGGAATGGCCTTAGGGGCCTAAATTTCCCCTTCTCGGGCTTTCTGGGCTTCCAGAGGTAATCGCCGGTGAGGTTGATGTGCTCCCAACCAAGCGGCGACAGGTGTTGCAGCAAAGCTTCGTCCACCATGTGCCCTTGGCTTTGCAAAGCCTTGGTCGCCCTCTCCAGGTACACCGTATTCCACAGCGCTATGGCCGCCGTCGCCAGATTGAGACCGCTTGCCCTGTAGCGCTGTTGCTCGAAGCTGCGGTCGCGGATCTCTCCCAAGCGGTAGAAGAACACGGCCCGGGCAAGGGCGTTGCGGGCTTCGCCCTTGTTCAGTCCCGCATGAACGCGCCGGCGCAGCTCCATGCTTTGCAGCCAGTCCAAGATAAACAGCGTTCGCTCGATGCGTCCCACCTCGCGTAAAGCGACGGCCAGGCCGTTTTGACGCGGATAGCTTCCCAGTTTTCGCAGCATCAGCGAAGCGGTAGCCGTGCCTTGCCGGATCGAAGTGGCCAGACGCAATATCTCGTTCCAATGAGCTTGGATCTGCTTGACGTTCAGGGTTCCCCCTATCATGGCCTTGAGCGCTAGGTAGCTTGCGCCATCCTTCGGGATGTACAGTTTGGTGTCGGCCAGGTCGCGAATACGCGGCGCGAAACGGAATCCTAAAAGGTGCATCAGCCCGAACACGTGGTCGGTGAATCCAGCCGTGTCGGTGTAATGTTCCTCGATCCTGAGGTCAGACTCGTGATAGAGCAACCCATCGAGCACGTAGGTGGAATCGCGCACCCCGACGCTTATCACCTTGGCGCTGAACGGCGCATACTGGTCGGAAACGTGGGTGTAGAAAAGCCGCCCTGGCTCAGCTCCGTATTTAGGGTTGACGTGTCCCGTGCTTTCGGCTTTTCCGCCAACCCTGAACCGCTGCCCATCCGAGGAGGAAGTGGTACCGTCGCCCCAATTTCCCGCAAAGACGTGGCGGCCTTGGGCGTTGACAAGCTCCGCCAGCGCCGACGAGTAGGTCTCGTCGCGGATGTGCCACGCCTGAAGCCATGAGAGCTTGGCGTAGGTGGTGCCGGGGCACGACTCGGCCATCTTGGTTAGGCCCAGGTTGATGGCGTCGGCCAAGATCGTCGTCAACAACAGCGTTTTGTCTTTGGCCACGTCGCCGGTTTTCAGGTGCGTGAAGTGCTTTGTGAAGCCCGTCCATTCATCGACTTCGAGAAGCAAGTCGGTTATCTTGATATGCGGCAGCAGCGAGGCGGTCTTATCGATCAGGGCTTGCGCTTCTTCGGGTACCGCGTTATCCAGCGGCGTAATTTTTAGCCCGGATTCGGTCAGGATTGCATCTGGCAGGTCATTAGAAGCCGCCAAACGGTCGACCGTTTCGAGTTGTCGATTGAGGAGCGACAGCCGATCTTGCAGGTACTGGTCGCAGTCGATGGCAACGGCGATTGGCAAGTCGTTCGCCAGCCTGAGCGACTCGAATTTCTCGGCGGGCACTAGAAAGTCGTTGAAGTCTTTGAACTGCCGCGAGCCTTGCACCCAGACGTCGCCCGAGCGTAAGGCATTCCTCAACTCGGACAGTGCGCACATTTCGTAATAGCGCCGGTCGATGCCGCCAGACTGGAAAACCAGCTTCTCCCATCGCTTCTTGACGAACCCGGTCGGGGCGTCATCGGGCACCTTGCGCGCGTTGCTTGAATTCATGCTGCGCAGCGCCTCGATAGCGCTCAGTACGCCGTTGGCGGTGGGCGCTCCGCGCAATTTGAGCACATCCAGAAACTGAGGCGCGTAGCGGCGCAACGTCGGGTAACTCTCGCCTATTCGGTGCAGAAAGTCGAAGTCATCGGGCTGTGCGAGCTTTTGCGCCTCGTCCACGCTCGCCGCGAACGCATCCCAGGAAATGACCGATTCAATGGCCACGAACGGATCGCCGCCACTTTGTTTGGCTTCGATCAGAGCCCGCCCGATGCGCACATACAGACTCACCTTGTCGTTAATGGACTTGCCGGACTCCTGGAACTTCTGTTCGTGATTGCGCTTTGCGCGATTGAACAGCGTTCCAACGATGCGATCGTGTAGGTCGATGATCTCGTCGGTGATGGTAGCCATGCCTTCGATAGCAAGCGCGACCAAGGTCGCATACCGGCGTTCAGGTTCGAACTTACCTAAATCTGCGGGCGTCATCTGGCCACCTTCTCGGGCGATTTTAAGCAGTCTGTTTTGGTGAACTTGTCGCTCGATGCCAACGGGCAAATCCAGATCCTGCAAAGCTTTCAGGCGCTCGATATGCTCAAGCATGTGTCGAGAGTTTGGCTTGGCGGGCGACTGGCGCAACCATGCCAACCGCGTCGTTTTGCTATCTTCCTTGCGGCCAAGAAGATCGTCCAGGCTCTGGTGTTGGGCTGGCGATAATGAATCGGTCAGTGCCGCGTAGATGCGCCGGTTGGCACGCGTGACGGCTTCGGCGCACACACGTTCGACAACGTTCATAGATGGAAGCAGAACGCGTCGTCGGCGCAACATCTCAACCAGATCCTTGGCCAACACAATGCCCTTATCTGTTTGCCACGCCAGATCTTCTAGGCCATGAATACTAGAGCGGTAGTGCTGAGCCGTGAAGGCCTGAAACCCAAAGACGGATTGCATCTCAAGCAAGTGTTCGCGGCGCGTCTGATCCCGCTGTGCGTACTCGCCCCAGCTTTCGACCGGTACTTTGAGTTGCGCCGCCGCCATGCGCAAGAGCGGTGCGAAGGGCTCATCGTCGGCACCCAGAAACACGCCAGGATAGCGCATGTAGCAGAGATGGACCGCGAAGCCCAGCCGGTTTGCAGCCCCTCGCCGTTGCCGGATGACGGCCATGTCCGACTCGCTCAGCGTGTAGTGCCGGATGAGTTCATCCCTGGCGTCAGGTATTGCCAGAAGACTTTCCTTCTCAGCGGTGGACAGGATAGAGCGACGGGGCATAGGGGGCTCCAGATGGCGTGAAAACTGTGTTGCGCAAACGATCGTTTATGAGAGCACCGGGCGGCGTCCAGTTTAGACGTCGATTGCAACGTGCAAAAAGGTATTGCATAATGTGAACGATTGGCAACAGGTTTGTGAAGAGGACGTCATGAGAATAGGCTATGCCCGCGTTTCCACCCAAGAGCAAGACAACGCGGCGCAAATCGCGGCGCTCAAAGAGGCCGGATGCAAACGGATTTTCGAGGAAAAGGCGACCGGCGGGCGCTGGGAACGGCCAGAGCTGCACCGTCTGCTCGACCAGCTCCGCGAGGGCGACGCGCTGGTTGTTTGGAAGCTCGACCGCCTATCGCGTTCACTCAAAGACGTGCTGAGTTTGATGGAGAAAGTAGAGATGGCCGGGGCGGGTTTCCTGAGTCTGACCGAAGCCATCGACACCACGACCCCGTCCGGACGCATGATGATGCAAATAGTGGGATCGTTCGCCGAGTTTGAACGCGCCATGCTCCGTGAGCGCACCCGCAACGGGCTCTCGGCGGCAAGAGCCGAAGGACGCGTCGGAGGACGCCGTCCCAAGCTCACATCAGGTCAAGAGCGAGAGATATTAACGATGATAGGGTCGGGGCAGAAAACGGCTGCCGATGCCGCGCGGCTGTTCAAGGTGCATCCGTCCACGGTAGGCAGACTCCTCACGCGCAGCAAACTTCAGAAAGCGAGCCCAAGCTCTTAACGTGCTTTATAATCCGTTTTCTGAGGGGACCCCTTTTAGCGTGATTTGCGGCTTTGTCCAAGCCGGGTCATTTCATCTCAAGATGGCTGGGAATGTCCATGGCGCTGTGTAGGATGCGCACGATTTCGGCCCCGTAATCGGTTCGCCGAAAGATCACAA
>Ga0302140_10003277_pt1 | contig 20791 bp, 15 predicted proteins | sample I_Bog_E1_1_FD_202095 | JGI IMG/M metagenome (GOLD analysis project Ga0302140, IMG submission 202095) | Peat permafrost microbial communities from Stordalen Mire near Abisko, Sweden - I_Bog_E1_1 | ecosystem: Environmental > Terrestrial > Soil > Wetlands > Peat | place: Sweden: Abisko, Stordalen... | reverse complement strand
CCAGGCCAAGCACCAGCCCGCCAAGCGAGAAGGCTGAACGGAAGAATCCCTCCGCCGCCCCGGTTATCACGGCTGAGGCCATGATGAACACGATCCCTAAATCCACCCATGCCATGTTGCGCTCCGCAAATGCCGTTACAAATTGAGATGCCGTCCGGTCAAGCGGCGGAAGGCCTCAAGATACTTTGCCTGTGTGCGCTCTGCTACTTCTTCCGGAAGACCGGGCGCGGGCGCCTGCTTGTTCCAGTGGATCGACTCAAGATAGTCGCGAACAAACTGCTTGTCGAAGGATGGCTGAGCGCCGCCGGGCTTCCAGGCCGACTGTTCCCAGAAGCGAGAAGAGTCCGGTGTCAGCACCTCATCAGCAAGGATAATCCCTTCGGATGTTTTACCAAACTCAAATTTTGTGTCGGCCAGGATGATTCCGCAAGACTCCGCATGTTGGGCAGCCCGGTTATAGAGGGCCAGCGTGAGCCGCTTCAATTCTGCCGCATCGGTGGCGCCCAGCAACGCCTCGGTGGCGGCAAAGGAGATGTTCTCGTCGTGCGCGCCGTCCTGGCTCTTGGTGGCGGGTGTAAATACCGGTTCGGGAAGGCGCGATCCGTCGAGCAGGCCGCTGGGGAGCGGAATACCGCACACGGTTCCAGTGGCCTGATATTCCTTCCAGCCGGAGCCGGCCAGGTAGCCGCGGGCCACGCACTCCACGGGAAACATGGCAGCCCGGGTCACCAGCATGGACCGGCCTTCCAACTGGTCGCGATAGGGTTGCAACACGGCAGGGAAGTTTGCGGCATCGGTTTCGATCAGGTGGTTGGGGACAAGATTCGCAAGCAGATCGAACCAGAAGAGCGAAATCTGGGTGAGGATCTTTCCCTTTCCGGGAATGCCGGTGGCGAGGACATGATCGAATGCGGAAATCCGGTCGGTGGCCACCATCAGCAGCGCATCGTCGACGGCATAGAGGTCGCGGACCTTGCCCCTGCCAAGCAGGGGAATCGAGCCAAGATTCGTTGTGAGGAGAGCTGTCACTGAAAGACTTTCCTGGGCGGGAACTGAAACTCCGATTCTCGGATACGGGGCGAGCTTTGTCAATGCGGGACGAATGAAGGCGCATAGCGCTTTGATACGGATCGTCCTTTGCATCAGCCAGCCCAATTGCCTCGACGATCGCCGTCTTTGGAGGGACATGCAGGATGAGCGTGCTGAGCAGGAAACTGAAGAATACGATGTCGGTGTCGAGGGAGATTGCCCCCGACAATGGCGCCGAGGGACACGACAAAATCCCGTCGATTGCTGCCAGCTAAAACTGCTGTGTGAATTGGTATCATGTTCCCTATTACCTCCAAACAGGGGAGCGAAAGGGGAGCCTCGAAATGAAGACATGCTTCAGGAATGCTGCTGCGGCGTTGATGATGCTTGTCGCCGGAGTTACCGCTTGCCATGGCACTTCAAATCCCATTCTGGGGACATGGACCCTGGTGCAGGGAGACCGCTGCTACTACGACAAGCTGGTGTTTACCTCGACCGACATCAACCAGTTCTCGCAGGGGAAGACGGGCGGACCTGTCGGGGTGACATATAACACTGAGACCAAGGGGAAGGTGTGGGTGATTACGGCAGGATTTGGTTCGGGCGGGTCGCTGTTTGAGTTTGTGGGCGACGACCGGATTTCGATTACCCGGGCGTATGGTCCCTGTGTTTACCAGAAAGCGAAATAGTAGGCGGGCGAGTGCATTTGCGGTGGTTTGGAGGAGTAAAAGGGGCTCACTCCAATACCAATTGTCCCCATTTTCCTTGCGCTTTCAAGATGCAGGACGCGATTGCCTCGGTCTCGTTGCGGCAGGGCTTCCAAGGGTGGATGAGTGGGGCATGGAGAATCGGCGCATGTGTACCGAATTGACCAGCGGCTGGGGTGGGAAAAGTGATTGAATGCAAGAGGCACAGGCGTGTGGAAAAAAACGTTTGACCTATGTGACAGCCGTCACGGACCGGTCCGCCGACATGGGAGAAACTTCAGTTGTCAACATGGTTCAGAGGGTGAGCAAGAAAAACCCTCTTAGAGCCGGGCGACACGAGGCAGCAGTGGAAAGGGGAAGCCGCGGCTAGTCTCGTTTGTATAGGGATCACCAGTAGCCGCGCGCTACCGACCTCCAGCGCCGGCTACTGGTACCCCCCTCATTATCTTGTCATCATCAGTACAAGCGCCTCCGAAGAGAAGAGATCCTTCGGAGGTGATTTTTTTGCGTCCGCGCGGCTCGTTGAACCATCTACCGGCCTTGCCGAAATGGTCGCCCGAAACCCGGAATCTGCCAAAAATCGCATGTTTGGCCAATAGGCCCGGAACCCGCATGACGTGCCGAGCCGGCATTGGAAACGCGCATTCGCCTTTTGGCGAAAAGCGAGAACCCTGCGCAATCTGATCCCCGGAGCCTGATCCAATCCGGGATTGAGAACCTGATCATTGACCTGAATACAGCTTTGAAAGGATTCTTCAAGTAAGGTAAGGCAATGGGCTCCGGATTCGGATGGTGCTGGTAGAATTCATTCACCCAATGCCCACTTCGGTCGCGTTGCGATGTCCCCTGTGTGGAGGCGAACTGGCCCCGAATGAAGCAGGGGGAACGTCAGCGTGTCCACACGGCGGTGGAACCCAAATGCACGACGCCTCTGACCATGGAAACCGTGTGCCACCTCGTGGCGCTGCTCTTCTAGTCTCTCTTGCAAAAAAGGGTTACCGCGCCCTCCCCAAGAGCCTGCGCGTGTCTGTCAGTCCGATCACATTTTATTTGTATGATTTGTTGAATACCCTGAGGCCACAGGTGTGGATTTTCACTGGGGATATGCAGGGAAGCCTGACGCCGATCTCCGTCTGCGTGTATACGCAAAGTGCTGAGACCAGGAGCTACGTAAGCAGATTGTTTTTTGGTCCTGACGCTCGCTCGCGGTACCTTGGCCGATCATGGGTATGGAACACGCAAAAGCTTCCCAAAGCTGCGCGCGAATGCTCCGTGGTTTTCAGCGAGATCGAAGCGCGGTTTCTGCGCTATCTGCGGGCCGGATGCGGAATGGTAATCCCCTCCTGGGTTCGCGGAGAAGCGGAACTTCCGCGCAGCGCGAAGCAATTGCGCCGCAGGAGCGTCGAGCCCGTGCGCAGAAAGATTCGCCAGAATTCTCTCGAATATGAGATCACAACCGATCAGGCGCGCTTCGACGATTTTTTCGACAATATGTATTTACCCTACATCACCAAGCGCTATGGAGACAGCGGGCACGTGGCGCCGAGAAAACGAGTACAGGCAGCCTTCGATAGGGGCGAGTTGCTGATGGTGAAGAAACAGGGCGAGCATATCGCCGGACAGTTGATTTTCTACGAGGGTTCCACCGCCTGCATGGCATGGATCGGGGTCCGTGACGGCAAATGGGAGTACGTCCGGGACGGGGCACAGCTCGCACTCTATGAGTTCACCTTTCGCAGAGTCGAGGAGCAGGGCTGCCGGAAGCTGGATATGACCCGAAGCCGGCCATTCCTCAACGATGGGGTGCTGCGGCTCAAGAGGGCGTGGTCGCAAAGAATTGTTGAAGCGGCTTCAAACAAGTTCCTGATGCGAATCGTGTCTGACTCCGATGCGACTCGTGCGTTCCTCGAGAAAATGCCCTTCCTCTTCGAGAGCTTTGGCGAATTTCTGGGCGCCTTCTTCGTGAAGGGTGAAACGCCGCTTACGCTTGAAGCGCTCCAAAGGATTGGCAAAGACTACTTCCACGACGGCATGTCGAGGCTCGTAGTGTTTCAGTTTTCACCGCAATCAACCACCGCTGAAAGCGAATTCGCGGCAACTCCGTTATCCGGACTTTCGGCGATCGATTCTAGAGACCCCACTGGTACATTCCGGTACCAACAACTGTCCCGTGCCGATTGGGCAGACTTGATCCGCGGGCTTGGATTCACAGGGATTGGGCGAGCGATTGCCATCTGTCCACGGGACCAAGATCGAAAGGCGCGTTTGCAGACGGCACATAAGTGAGTCTGGCAACAATCTGCCTTTTCCCGCTGAAGCGATTCTAGCGAGGCGCGGTATGAGCTTCGCTGATTCGCCGCCCGAGTTCGGCAGCCACAATCTCGCTCACCGGCATCTCCAGGTGGCTTCCGGGCACCTCGATAATGTCCAGTCCGCAAAGCGCCATCCCCGCCCATCCGTACTCAGCGTTCTGCCCGGCATCAAGCTTCTCCTCCGGTGGGCGGAACAGTGTCAGCCGGCCCGGATAGACCGGCGGAACATAGCGCAAGCAGGCGGCGAATGCGGGCAGGAACTCTTCGGGCGCCGCATGTTGAATTCGCTTCCTGATCCAGCGCTCGAGCGGCAGTCCATGCCGATAGAGCAGGTGCCAGAGCCTCCGTTCGAACATTCTCCTCAGTGCGCGCGCGCGTTCCGCAGCCAGGGTCCACCGTGCTCGATCGGCCCGGACGAACCGCAGGAAATGTTCTTTCCAGTTTTGCCGGCGCGACTGGTGCACGGGTCCATAGGTATCGATGAGGGCGAGAAGCGCGACCTCTTCGCCGGACTCGACCAGTTGCCGGGCCACCTCGTAAGCAACCAGGCCTGCCGCGCAAAATCCTGCAACGTGATAAGGTCCGTGCGGCTGGCGCTTGCGGATGGTTTCAATGTGATAGGCAGCCATGGCGGCAACGGTGGTTAAACGGCCTGCCTCGCCAAGCTGCAGTCCGAGGATGGGCTGATCGAAGCCGAGGCTTGGCGCGAGTGCCCTGAATCGCAGTTCGGCGTGGACCCAGAAGATCGGAGACCGGTTTCCATGTGGCTGAACATCCGCCAGCCTGGGCATCCGGGCCGACTGCGGACCTCGAATCACGTTCGCCAGAAGTTCAATCGTTGGCGCCTTCAGCAGAGCCGCGAGACCAATTCGCACACCGCATGCACGCTCAATGCGCTCAACCATAGCGAGGGCAAGCAGCGAGTCGCCGCCTGAATTCATAAAGTCCTCATCGACACCGACCGGATGGCCGAGCAGGTCGCTCCAGATTGTTGCCAGAGCCGCCTCAATTCCATCGTTCGGAGGACGGCTCGTGGAGATCGTGCTTTTCGGCGGATGATTAGGAAGAGCTGCCAGGGAGATGCGATCGATTTTGCCGTTCGGAAGCGATGGCATTTCCGCAAGCGCAACCAGATCCGCGGGAACCATGTAATCGGGCAGCTCCGAGGCTAGAAACTCCCGCAACCCGGCTGCATCCGCCTCTCCCACGTAGTAAGCAACGATGCGCGGATAGGCCGCGGCCTCGTCGCGCAATACCACTTCTGCTTCTCGAATGCCTGGGTAGCGGCGAATAGCGGCGGCCACTGCTTCCAGTTCGATCCGGTACCCACCCAGCTTGACCATGGAGTCTGAACGGCCTGCAAACAAAAGGCAACCGTCGGCACGGCGTCGCGCATGGTCCCCAGTCCTATATCGAATCATCCCATTGTCCGAGTCCGCCTTCTCAAATCGTTTCCCGGTCAGTTGCGGGTCATTCACATAGCCCGACGAGAGATACCGGCTCTCGACAACAATCTCCCCCGTTTCTCCATCGGGAACAGGACGGCCATTTTCGTCGAGAAGAAGAATGGATTTGGAGTAGACCGGCCATCCAATCGGCACAGGGCTCTCAATCTCGCCTGTCCGCGGCACAAAGTACTGCGCGTAGGTTCGCGTCTCGGTTGCCGCCATGGCATTCTGCAAAACTGTTGTAGATGGAAATGAGCGGCGGAATTGCTCGATGTCGCGACTGAGCATTTCTTCTCCACCGGTGGAGATCAACCGCAAATGAGTAAATGAGCCAGGAGCCGTGGCCCCATCGCATGCAGCCCTGAGCATCGAAGCGGACATGGTGCTGACCGTGATTCGGCTGGATGAGAGCCACTCCCGCAGCAGATGGAGCCGGCCGCGTGCTTCAAACAGATGCAGCTCGCCTCCATTCAACAGGCTGCCGAACATTGGCGCAAGCGACGCGCTGAAGGCAAACGAAAAGAGCTGATCGAACCGGTCCGCTGGGCCAAGAAACAGATCGTTCGTCTGACGCCCGATGTCGAACAGAACTGCCCGATTCGAAAGGCCTACGAGCTTTGCAACGCCAGTCGATCCCGAGGTCGCGTATACTGCGGCGATGGCGTCCGACCTATGTGCGTCATCGCCGCAATCTTGATCAATCGACTCACCTTCGCTTGAGAGCATGGATGCAAAATCGACAACAGGAACCCCAGGCGCAAACGGTAATCCTCCAGCGCCATTCGCTCTGTTGGCAATCAACAAAGCTGGACGAGACTCCGCTATGAGACGATCGACCTCTGCATCGGGAGCTGCGGAATCGACAACCAGATAGGCAAAGCCGCCATCAAGAGCGCCAAGCATCGCTTCCACCAGTTCCAGCCCGAAACGCATCCTGATCGCAACAATGCCACCGCCAGGAAACTGCGTGCGCAAATGGCTGCCGATTCTCCGCACAGAGTCGCTGAGATCGCGATACGTCACCCGCCTTTCACCATCGACCAGCGCGGTGCGGTCAGCGTTGCGCTGTGCGGACTGGCGCAAGCGAAGCGCGACGCTCGACTCCGCATCCGCCAATTCAAACGGGCGGAATCCTTCGCCGGGCGCAAAGCCATTGTCGCTTGCATGCTGTGAACGAAAAGGAACCCCGCTGCTCATGAGTGTGCTGTTCCGCCAAATCGCCACGACTGGGTTACGCTCACCGTACGCAGACCCATGCTCACCATGTCCAGGTGGCTCTGTCCGCCAGCATAGGCATACGAGACGATTTCGGTGCAGCCGAGCGCTTGCGCCAATCGAAGCCGCGCCGCAAGCAGCGCATGATGACAGCCGTGCCGCCGCTGTTCCGGCACCGTGGCTCCGGCCGCCAGCATTGCGGTATCGCCAAACACGCAAAGCATCCCAATCGCTGCGTCCACGCCTTCGCGCGAGGCAATCATGAAGTGCAACTGCGGCAGTTCGAACAAGTGGCGCATGTTGCGGATCGCCGCGGGAAAGTTGGCAGGCGGAGCCTCGAATCCACGCAGATAGAACTCCAGAAATGCTGTCCGCTCCTCGATTCGCGGCTCCCGGATTGAAATCCCGGGATACTCACCGCACGGGCTCTGCACGGCCGTCTTAATGTGCATCCATGCATAACTATGGCTGCGCTGCCAACCACGCTCCAAACAAGCGTTCGCAACCGGACCTTGATCGCCGCAGGCAGCCACCAGTTCGCAGCCGAAGCGCGAGTCGCGGTAGAACCTTTCAACCTCATCCAGGTGCCTGGAAATTGTGTCATTGGGCGCATACACCCGGTTAAAGAATCCGACATCTTCAAACCGCAGCAGAGTTGCGTCGAAAGCCTTCTCAATGCGAATCTTTCCAGTTTGGGGCTCGCGGTCACGGTAGGTGCCAAGGCGAAGACAATCGTATGCCGCGAACGATTGTAATGCGTGGATCGCGGGACTCGTTTCTATTACCACGGGCTCTTCCAATATCATCTCAAAGTTACTTCTCAACCGGCCCGAACGCGTCGATTATATTCGCCGGGAGTCAGTGCACGCACATATTCCTGACTCCACAATGCAATAACACCTTCCCGGTGTGTACCTTCAGAAATCGCCTCGGTAGGTTGCTTCCAGAATATCTCACCGGACGACGGCGATGTGTTTCTCAGCCTTAATCCCGGCGTCGATATCAAAATAGTCAGCCAGTATCGTCCGGATCGGGTCTCTCATTTCCTGAGAGTTACGAATCATATAGTGGAGTATCCAGCCTGGTGAAGCGTTGATCTCAAGAACATGGTAGCCGGGGGCCTTGATATCAGGGGAAATTATATCCACGCCGGCAATTGTCATTCCAATCATCTCCGTGGCAAGCTGGGCGGCGCGAATCTGGTCCGGGTGCGTCATTCCAAGAACCTCGCTGTAAGTGCATCCGAATCCAATGTTGGCCACGGCTCCCAGATAGACCGGTTCACTTGGCTTGGGCACACCGCTCCAATCGAGGCCCTGGCCTTTCAGAACCCGCAATGCGGCGGCGTTGGTTGGGAGAGGCATCCACCCCGCATCCCCGTCTTGCCACTCGGAGCTATCGATCCGATTGCAATTCTCATTCTCCACCAGCTCGCGAACCGTGCTCACACCATTTCCTGTAACTGCGGGTAACTCGCGCCGCGAAACTGAGAGGCACCTGCCCTTGAAAATCAGAAAACGGTAGTTGTCGCCAGGAATAAATTCCTCAATCAGCACCTTGGGAGCGAACAATCCGGCGAATCGAAATGCATTGGCGATTTGGCTCCGTGTGGTCAGCGAAGCAGCTACGCCTTTGCCGCCTGAGGTATCGCTTGCCGGCTTCACCGCGCATGGCCGTTTCAGCGAAAGCGCATACTCAATGCCTTTTCGCTCATCGCGCCAATCGAAGGCACACCCCGCAGGAACCGAGAGCCCCCGTTCCTGGAACAGCGTCCTGATGTATTCCTTGTCTTCCGTTATCGAAGCAACCGGGAAGGTATCCAATTCGGTCGTGGATCCGCACACACGAAAGCGCTTTCCGCGTCCCTCAATGCAAAGCGCGCGCCCCATTTCATACACATCGAGCCCAAGACTGGCGGCCGCCCTCCGAAAGAGCGAACAGTGTATCCTGTGCTCAATTTCGCTCAGGTTCAGGCGTTCAGCGCCAGACCTCTGGTGGTAGGCGCGCCGCGCCAAACGCAGAGCCTTTGAGATCGTTCCCGTAAGCCGCCGAAGCCCTCCCAGCTTGTTCTCGCTCACTATTCAACTCCTCTGCTCGTGGCCGCCAATGGCTCCGCCCAATTTCTTCCGAATGAGAGGGCAGAATGGAGCGGCTGATGTTTGAACTCAACCATCGCAGAATTTGCCAGTTACGGTCCATACGATATTTCAAATGCAAAGAAACTGCAATGTGCACGAGAGGGGCAGATCGACAATTGGGAAGCAGTCGCTTGTGAAGCGGTCATGCTAAAGCAAAAGGACGTTTGATCGTCGCAACGACCTCTCCAATCGCATGGCCGCAAAACCGCTCGCTACTGAAGTCGAACTCGCGATCTTGAAGATCCCATCGATTATGGTTCGCATCTCAGCAGCCGATCTATTTAGAACAAATGGACCGCAGGCGCAGGAATTCACTGCAGCGTGCAGCTTGCCGGAGCGGCTCCGGCAAGCTCACCAGCTCATGAGATTCTGCGCCTGCTTTTCGTTCAGTCTCCAGCACAGGACGATCATCAAATTATTTCGCCTGCGCCAGCTCCGCAACAACCGCGGCAATCTTATCAAGTATCTGGATCCAGCCCTCCATTTGACCGCTGTTCTTTGCGCTCTCCAAGGGTTCATTTCCAATGAAGGTGAGCTTCGTCTGGCCGTTTCCAAGATCCTCAAAGAGGGTCACGTCGTACGCGCCGTCTATGGCCTCATGTTCTATTCCCAATTCCGCAGGGTCAATCTTGTTTCCCTCCGGGTCGGCAAAGTACATGAGCGAAACGATCTTCTCGTGCAGAACAATCTCGTGGTATTCGACCGCATTCCAGAACTCCTGCCCATCCGGCGCCTTCATGCAGCAGAGAAGTTTTCCTCCAACGCGAACTTCCCCTTTGCAAACAGGCGAAGTAAAACCCTTCGGCCCCCACCACTGCATGATGTACTTGGGGTCTGTCCACGCCTTCCAAACCAACTCGCGTGGGGCATCAAAAACTCTTGTCACAACCATCCGCTCAACTTCGTTAACCGTGTTGTTTGTCATTTCTGACCTCCTTTTTCTTCATTTGCCGTTTTCTTCATTTCATTGATAACTACATCCAGTTTGTCGAAGCTCTCTTCCCAGAATCGGCGATAGTAAGTCGCCCAGTCGCTGACGGTCTTTATCGCCTTTGGCCGAAGCGTGCACACACTCTCTCGTCCACGCTTCGTCTTGATCACAATCCGCGCCCGCACCAGGCAGGCAATATGTTTTGAAATCATCTGCTGCGAAAGTGCAAACGGTTCCGTCAATCCGTGGACAGAGGCAGGCCCATGGCTGAGTCGTTCGATCATCGCCCGCCGGGTTGGATCGGATAAAGCCGCAAATGTTGTTCCCAATTGATCCACAACCATATGGTAGTGGATTTTCTATCGATGTCAAGTGTGAATTCTGCGATTGTTGATTTCTGTGCCCTGATCTCTGAACCCTGTCGGTGCGCACATGTATATTCCCCCATGAGCCGCGTATCGCAGCTGGGTGCATGGTGTTAAGAAACAGGCTTCCTCAAGCAATGACTCATGAACCTGGCGCTTACAGTCCACACCACAACCTGCGCGGGAGCAAGAGCCGTCACGGTTGAGGCGCTGGCATCGGGGCCGGGAGAATGCGGGCTGCCTTTAGGGGTGCTCTGGATGAGTCGCCGGCAATCCGGACAGAACCGGAGAACCGGAATAATGTCCGGTTGGGCGGCGATCTCATTCCGACGGATCGGGCTTCCTGATTTGGAAGCGGCGTCCTGATTCAGGACACTCCTCACAATCTGAGCAATGTCAATCGGTTTCCACTTGCCGATGCCGAGTCGATGGTTCCAACTGAATCCAGACACCAACCTGGGCGCATCCATTTCGCGCCTACGCACTTCTCATGCGCTTCTCACCGCTTCTCAAATTCCAGCCGGAGCGAATTACTGGACCCGGCACTGGAATGGCAGCACGAAAGGAAAGGACCATGGCCCTCGTCAAGAAGGCTGCCGCGCAGGCATCCTCTGTCTCCGATGGAAAACCCTCACTTGTAACCACCCGCGAGGCGGAAGCGCAGCGCAAAAAGGCCAGGACGCTGGCCAAGCAGCAACAGGCGGCCGAACGCATCGCGGCGGCTACGGGACAATTAGCCTCCGGCATTGCCGAGGCTTCCAGCGCGGCCGAGGAACTGAAGCGCGCCAGCGACCAGATCGCCTCCGGCGCCGAAGAGGCTTCGAGCGCGGCACAGGAATCGCTGTCGGCATTTACGCAGGTAGGCGTCTCGATTACCCGGCAGTTGCAAAACGCCGATGCGAGCCGCTCCAAGGGCGAGACTTGCCAAACGCTGATTGTGCGAACCAGCGCGGATGTTGCCGGCCTCATCACCAATGTAGGCATGGCTGCGCAGCGCCAGGTGGCCTCCGTGGCCCTGGTCGTGGAACTGGAGAAGCAGGCAGCCACGATTGGCGACATTGTGAAGGCCGTGGCGCGGATTGCCGACCAGACAAACCTGCTGGCCTTGAATGCGGCCATTGAAGCGGCTCGCGCCGGCAAGCACGGCAAAGGTTTCGCGGTGGTCGCCGACGAAGTGCGGACACTTGCCGAAACTTCGGAAAAGAGCGCCAAGCAGATTCAGGAACTGGTCGGGCAGATTCAGGTAGATGTAAAGAAGATCGCCGACGGCATCAATGTCTCTGCCAAGACCATGGAAGAAGAAGTGGAAAAGGGCAAAACGATCACTATGCAACTGGAGCAGATTCGCCTCGATGCCATTGAGATCGTGAAGGGCATTCAGGAGATTGCCTCCAATGCGGGACAGTCGAACGTTGCAGCGCAGCAGGCGCTGAAAGGTTCGCAGAACATTGCCGCGGCGGCCGAAGAGCAGTCCGCCGCAGCCGAAGAGACCGGCAAAACGGTGGCGGAACAAGCACAGGCACTGGCCGAGTGCGAACAGGCGGCGCAGGCATTGTCGGAGCTGGCAGAGGATCTGAAGAACTCCACCGATGTTGCCAAGAGCGCCGAACAAGTGGCTTCTTCTTCCGAGGAGTTGTCCTCTGCGGTGCAGGAGATCAATCGCTCCAGCGCGCAGATCATGACCGCAATCGGCCAGATCCGCAAGGGCGCCGAGGTGCAGTCTTCGGCTTCGGAAGAGTCCGCCGCGGCGACCAACCAGATCGAAAAGGGTTTGGATGTAGCCCAGAAGCGGGCCACCTTCAGTGCTGAGAAAGTGGTGGCGATCAAGCTTCTGCTGGGCGAAAACAAAACGGCCGTCAACGGGCTGATCAAGGGTCTTTCCGCTTCAGCGGAAGCCTCTCGCGCCAGCATCAAGCAGATGAACGACCTGGAGCTTGTGTCCCGGCGCATCGACAAGATCGTCGAAGCCATCAGCACCGTGTCGATACAGACCAACATGCTTGCTGTGAATGGCGCCATTGAAGCCGCGCGGGCCGGCGAGTTCGGCAAGGGCTTTGTTGTGGTAGCCACCGACATTCGCAACCTGGCCCACGATTCGAGCGAAAACGCCGACCGGATCAAGGACCTGGTGAAGGCGGTGCAGGATCAGATTGGCGTGGTGGGCCGCGACCTGAGCGAGATCGTGGCATCGGCAATCTCCGAGGTGGAGAAAGCCAGGAGCACGACGACGGACCTGGTGTCGATTGAGACCGACATCCTCGTGGTCGAAAAGGGCACGGCGGAGATTCTTGCGGCTTCGGACGAAATCGCAGCTGCCATCGCCCAGGTCAAGAAGGGCATCGAGCAGATCTCTGCCGCGGCAGTTGAAGCCGACAAGGCAGCCACCGAAGCGGCCGGCGCCGCGCAACAGCAAGCCAAGGGAGCCGAGGACCTGGCAGCAGCCATCGAAGAGATCTCTTCCCTGGCCGACGAACTGCAGAGCGCAGCGTAAGGGGACGCCGACATGACGACAAAAGGATTGAAGCAGCACTCGAATGGGACGGCGCTTCTCGAGGAGAACACCCTCGACAAGCGCGCCCCCGACATGAAACCTGCAGCAGCGGGCGCGGAAGTGAACAGGATCGACGAGCGCGTTTCTGCCGTACAACCGGATAAGGCTGGCGTGGAACAGAACCAGAAGGAAGAACGCTCCGCCGGCACGCAACAGGGAACGCAGCAGTTTGTCACGTTCCTCGCCGGCGACGAGGTCTTCGCGGCCGACATGTCGCCGGTGAAGGAGATCATTCGCGTGCCCCAGGTGGTGCGGGTGCCAATGGCCCCCGCAGCGCTGGAGGGACTGGCGAATCTGCGCGGCAAGGTACTGCCCATTATCAGCCTGCGCCGTCTCTTCGGTTTTCCGGAGTTGGAACACGATGACTCTACGCGCGCCCTGGTGATTGACGTGGGCCAACCGCTGGGCTTTGTCGTGGACCGCGTTTCCAGTGTGGTTGGCGTCGAGGCCAGCCATATCGAGGACGTGGGAAAGCTCCGCACCACCATGAATACCGAGATGCTCTCCGGCCTCATCAAGGACGTGGGCGGCCACGCCATGGTTATGGTGCTGGACTTTGCCAGGCTGATCGAAAAAGAGTTCTCGCAGATTGCGGCAATCTCAAAAGACAAGGGCGCGACCGGGGCAGCGAAGGCCGGCGTTGAGACCGAGGAAGAAGACTCAAGCGATGAGCTGCAACTGGTCAGCTTCGATGTCGATGGCCAGGAGTATGCCATCGCCATCGAGGATGTGCAGGAGATTGTGCAGGTGCCGGAGGCGGTGATTCATGTTCCGCATTCGGAGTCGCACGTTCTCGGCGTGATGACCTTGCGCAGCCGTCTGCTGCCGCTGGTCAACCTGCGCAGCATGTTTGCGCTGGGGCATCGCGATCTGGACGAGAAGAGCCGCATCGTGGTGCTCACCTTGAACGGAGTCTCGGTGGGCGTGGTGGTGGATGCGGTCAGCGAGGTGCTCCGGGTCTCAAAGTCCGGAGTGGACGCACTTCCCGCGATGCTGGCCCGTGAAGGAAACCTGGCCGAGGTCACTTCAATTTGCCGGCTGGACAATGGAAAGCGCCTGGTATCGATCGTTACCGCGCGCAATCTCTTCGGCAATTCCGTCGTCAAGGAGGCACTGAGCGCCGTGAACAAGAACGAACTGGACAGCGACCGGAAAGACACAAAGCAGGACGATAACCTCGACGATGACGAACAGGTGGTCATCTTCCGGCTGGACAAGGAGGAGTTCGGCGCGCCGATCGCCAGCGTGCAGGAGATCGTGCGTGTGCCCGAGGAATTGGTCAGGGTTCCCAAGGCTCCGTCGTTCGTCGAGGGAGTGATCAACCTGCGCGGAACCGTGCTGCCGGTGATCGACCTTCGCCTGCGTCTCGGTCTCAAGCAGGTGGAGCGCACCGATCGCCAGCGGATCATGGTGTTTCTCATCTCCGGTGTTCGCACGGGGTTCATCGTCGACCAGGTGGCCGAGGTGTTGAGAATACCCAGGGCCGCCATCGAGCCGGCGCCGCAACTGTCCGCGGAGCAGAGCCGGCTGCTGAGCCGGATGGCCAATTTGGAGAAGCAGAAGCGAATGGTTCAACTCATCGACCCGCCGCACCTGATGGCGAAATCGGAGATGAAGGCGCTGGCCGCGGTGACGGGGTGAAGCCATGATCAAGCTGCTGATTGTCGATGACTCGGCGCTGATGCGCCGGCAGTTGATGACTCTGTTTCAGTCCGCCGGGGATTTCGAAGTTCGCCCGGCCAGAAACGGTGAAGAAGCGGTGAGGGAAAACCGGGACTTCCAGCCGGATGTTGTCACGTTAGACATCAACATGCCGGAGATGGACGGATTGACCGCGCTTTCCCTCATCATGGCCGAGCGGCCGGTGGCCGTGGTGATGGTCTCCTCGCTTACCAACGAGGGGGCGCTGGCAACCTTCGAAGCGCTGAATCTGGGGGCGGTGGATTACATTTCCAAGCCTGGAGGCACGATCTCGCTCTCCATTGACCGGATCAGCGAAGAGCTGATAGCAAAGGTGCGCTCGGCCGCTCGCTCCAGGCCCAGAGGCAAGGCGACGGTTGCCTCGACGGTTGCGCGGAGGATGCAGGAGGAGCGCAAGAAGGCTGCCTCTGTTGCTTCCGCATTGGCCGCGCCGCGTGCTCCCGGCGATGGTCTTCTGGTGGTCGGCGCATCGACGGGCGGCCCCAGGGCGCTGGAGATTGTGCTGTCGGGATTGCCGGCAAGTTTTCCCTGGCCGGTGCTGGTGGCGCAACATATGCCGGCGGCGTTTACCAGGGCCTTTGCCGAGCGGCTGAACCAGTGTTGCGCATTGCAGGTGGTTGAGGCAGGCAGTTCGATGCCGGTGGAAGCAGGCAAGATTTACATCGCCAGGGGCGGGGCGGATATGGTGCTGGCCAAGCGTGCGGGCAGGCTGACCGTTCTGCCCATGCCGGAGAACGCGCAGTTTTTGTGGCACCCTTCGGTCGAGCTGCTGGGCCGGTCGGCGCTGGAACACTACGATGCAAAGTGCCTGACAGCCGTGCTGTTGACGGGGATGGGCTACGACGGTTCGGATGCGTTTGCCGAGATCAAGAAGCGCGGGGGACGCACGATTGCCGAATCGGAAGAGTCGGCGGTGGTCTACGGAATGCCGGCGGAGCTGGTGGCCAAGGGCGGTGCAAGCCTGGTCCTGGCGGTGGAGAAAGTGGCCTCGCAGTTATCAATCTGGGCTGGCCGGTAAGGGAAAAACCATGGGACTCGTCAAAGGAAAGCCGGTTGGAACCGAGGCCAGGGTCGAGCCGATAGAGCAGCAAAGCTGCGAGCAACTCTCGGCGGCGCTGGAGGACTCCGATGCAACGGTTCGCCGCCACGCCGCGCAAAGGCTCTCGTCCTGGGGCGATGCCTCAGCGGTGCTGGTGAGCCGCTTGAAGCGCGAGGAAAACACCGCCGTGCGGGAAGCAATCCTGAGTACGCTGGTGCGGCTCGACGGCCCATTGACCCTGAGCGGCCTGGCGGAGTGCCTGCGCAGCGAAGACGCGGCGCTGCGCAACGATGTGATTGAAGCCTTCAAGCGGCTGGGCTCCGAAGCAGCGCCAATCCTGCGTTCCCTGCTCACCGATCCCGATCCGGACGTTCGCATCTTCGCCGTCAATATTCTCGATTCCGAATGTCACCCGGATGTGGAGCAATGGTTGATCGAGGTCATCGAGCGAGACGCGCACCTGAACGTTTGCTCGACGGCGGTTGACCTGCTGTGCGAAGTGGGCACCGAGGCAGCGATCGATCCGCTGCTTCATTTGAAAGCTCGCTTTGCCCGCGAGCCTTACATTCAGTTTGCCGCCAATCTGGCTCTGAAACGCATACGAGAGATCTGACCCCGCCGATGAGCGCATACGCATCCCAGCCAGAATCCGCGACGATCACCAACGAGGACTTCCTGAAGTTCAAGGAGTTCTTCTATCGCCGCACGGGCATCAGTTTCGAGGCATCCAAACGCTACTTTGTGGATAAGCGGCTGGTTGAGCGCATCGAGGCCACCGGCACAGGCACGTTTCGCGGCTACTTTACGTTGCTGCGCTTTCAGGCTTCGGGCGAGGAGCTGCAACTTCTCACCAATTGCATGACGGTGAACGAAACCTACTTTCTGCGCGAGGAATATCAGTTCAAGTGCCTGGTCGATTCCATTCTTCCGCAGATTGTTCATCGCCGAGTGGGCACGGATGCGATCCGCATCTGGTGCATTCCATCGTCGAGCGGCGAGGAGCCGTATTCGGTGGCCATGTATCTGCTGGAAAAATGGGCGGGCATCAGGGAGTGGGACGTGGAGATCGTCTCCTCGGACATCGACACCAACATCCTGCGCCGCGCGCGCGCCGGACGCTACTCGCCGCGCTCGGTGCAATATGTTCCCGAGCCGTGGCTGAAGAAGTATTTCAAGATCGCGGGCGACGAGTATCAGCTATGCGAGGATCTGCGCCAGGCTGTCGAGTTCACACGAGTGAATCTTGCCCAGCCGGCCGACACGCTCGGCTATCGCAACTTCGACGTGATCTTCTGCCGCAATCTTCTTATCTACTTCGACGACGCATCGCGCAAGACGGCGTCGGAGACCTTTTATGAAGCGTTGAACCCAGGTGGGTATCTTTGCCTGGGCCACTCGGAATCCATGAGCCGCATTTCATCTTTGTTCGAGGTGCGCAAGTTTCCGGAAGCAATTGTGTATCGCAAGAGTCTGGAGGCCAGATGATGGAAGGCCCGTTGGGGAATGAAGCCGTGATTGCGAAACGCATTCTGATCGTCGACGATGCAGCGACGGTGCGCATGTATCACCGGGGCATATTCGAATCGGCCGGATATGCGGTCGAGGAGGCGATGAACGGAATCGAGGCGCTGGAAAAAACTCTCCAAGCTCCATTCGACTTGTATGTCGTGGATGTAAATATGCCGAAGCTGAACGGCTATGGCTTCTTAAGTGAACTGCGCCAGCAGGAGATTGGGCAACAGCCGGCCATTATGGTCTCGACCGAAGCCGCGCCCGGCGATGAAGCAGCGGCGTACCGCTCGGGCGCCAATGCTTATCTCATCAAGCCGGTGCAGCCAACGCAGTTGTTGACGTATGCGCGCATCATGCTCGGCGAGGCGATCCAATGAGCCCCTTGCCCAATAATCCATTGCTGGAGCAGTTTCTTCTGGAATCCCGCGAGCTTCTGGAAGTCATCGGCCAAAAGCTGATGCAATTGGAAGACTCACCCAACGACCGGCGCATGATCGACGACCTGTTCCGGTCGGTACATACGCTGAAGGGCAACAGCGGGCTGTTCACATTTCCGGAGATGACACGCGTGCTCCATGCCGGCGAAGACCTGCTTGGAAAAGTGAGAAACGGTGAGATGACGTTCTCGCGGGAGTTGGCGGATCGGCTGCTGGACGCAATGGATTTTGTGGGCGTGCTGGGGATTGAAATCGAATCGACGGGGTCGATCGATGCTGGGCGCGCAGCCGATTCCGCTCGCCTCGGGGAGTCGCTGCGGGCGCTGATTGTGAACCCCGCCGGCTCGGCTCAATCCAGTGCTGCCAAATCGACTCCCGTCACGACGAAATCAGCCGCCGATCCGCTCGGGGGTATACCGGGGCTCAGCAAGGTCCCCGAGGCATTGCGCCTTGAAGCCTTCCGCCGATGCGGCGATGGGGAGAAGTTTCATTGGATTGCTTACCAGCCTGTTCCAGAGTGTTTTTTTCAGGGCGACGATCCATTCCATCGCGCCCGCCAGACACCGGGTCTGCTGTGGGGCGGGGTTCTGCCATCCGAACCTTTGCCGCCTCTTGTGGAACTGGACACTTACAAGTGTTCGCTCAAGTTTCATCTGCTGACAGCAGCCTTCCACGAAGAGCTGGCCGAATACTTTCGCTATGTGCTGGATCAAATTGAGATGGTCGCTGTCGATCCATTGTGGCTGGCCATTTCAGAATGCGAGCCGGAGCAGAGAGCCGGAATTGAAGACAAACTTGTCTCCGGATCGCGAGTTTCCGAGCCGGCAACAAGCCCGGAAGCACAAGAAGAGGCTGCCGCGCTCACACGGATCGTGACAGCGCAAGAGCAGATTCTCGCTTTCGACGATCGTCCCGCCTGGCTCACCGGAAGGCTCAAAGCGGTTGCGGGGGTGCTCAAGAATCTTGCCAGGTCCCTGGGCAATGCCGAAGCCGAAGGTCAGGTTGAAACATCGCTTGCTGCGGCTCAGGCTTCTTCGAGCCCTCGCCCGCTGCTCGAATGGCTGAATGCGCATCGGAGCCACTTCGCGTCAAGATATGTTGCAGAGCCCGCTGCGAACCCTGGCAGGGTCAACGTTGAAGTGGAGCCCGCAGACTCCGACCCTTCCCGGGCAGCCGCCGGCAATGGAAGCAAGTTTGGCCGCCGCGCCGAAGACAATCAGGCCGGTCCGCGCAGCCTCAAGGTAGACCAGGCGAAGATCGACCGGCTCATGAACCTGATCGGCGAACTCGTAGTCGAGAAGAACGCGCTGCCATATCTGGCTCAGAGGGCGGAGGCGCAGTACGGCGTGCGCGAGCTTTCGCGAGAGATCAAGGGCCAGTACTCGGTCATCAATCGCATCGCCGACGAGATGCAGGACGCGATTATGCAGGTGCGGATGATGGCAGTTTCGACTGTCTTTCAGCGCTTCCCGCGGCTGGTGCGCGACATCTCCCACAAACTCGGCAAGGAAGTCGAACTGGTGCTCGAAGGCGAGCAAACCGAGGCCGACAAAAACGTGATCGAAGCACTGGGCGACCCGCTCATTCACATCGTCCGCAACAGCCTCGATCACGGATTGGAAACTCCTGAAGTTAGGCGAGCCAGCGGTAAACCGGCAACCGGCACACTCAGGATTCGCGCCGCGCAGCAAGCCGACCGTGTGGTCATCGAAATCGTCGACGACGGCAAGGGCGTTGATCCGGCGGTGATCAAGCGCAAGGCGTATGAGAAGGGGCTGATTGACGAAGCGGCTCTGGAGCGAATGGACGACCGCTCGGCGGTTAACCTGATCTTCGCTGCCGGCCTGTCTACGGCGGAGGTAGTATCGGATTTATCGGGCCGCGGCGTGGGCATGGACGTGGTGCGAACGGCTGTCGAAAAGCTGAACGGCACCGTGATCGTCGACAGCGAGCTGGGGAAGGGCACATCGATCCGCATCTCGCTGCCGCTGTCGATGGCCGTGACTCAGGTCATGGTGATTGAGTCCGACGGCCAACTCTTTGGCGTCCCCATGGACCACGTCATAGAAACCGTGCGGGTTCCCCGGCATTGCATTCATCGAATCAAACAGAGCATGACGGCGGTTTTGCGTGGACGCGTGGTTCCCTTGAAGGCTCTGAACGGCCTGCTGGGAATTGCCGCTCAACATAGGGCCAACGCGGACGATGAACTATCTGTACTGCTTGTTCAAGCGGGGGGCGGAGTGCTGGGCCTGCTGGTGGACGGATTCAGAGAAACCCTTGGCGTGATTCAGAAACCTATGCCAGGCTTTCTGTCGAGCTTGTCCAACTGGTCAGGTTCGGCGCTGATGGGCGATGGTTCCGTGTTGATGATTCTGAATATCAGGGAGATTGTCTGATGCCTATCGAGTTCAAGAGAAACCGCGTAATCTTTCGAGAGGAAGTGCGAGTGGAAGAGGCCGAGGCATTGCTCGAAGCATTGCAGAACAAGCCGTCATCCAAAGTGGATCTCGCAGCCTGCACCCATCTGCATACGGCCAATCTTCAGGTGCTGATGGCGGCTGGATCGTGCATCGACAAATGGCCGCAAGATGCCCAGTTGCGCACATGGCTTGAAGCCGTGCTCCTACCTCGATCGTAAGGACGGCTTTTGTGCAGAAGCAGCGAATGAGAGGATTCGAGTTCCTGCCTTCCTGGAACAGCACGAGGCAAGCTGCGCCATGCGGCAGTTGACGATTGAACCCGGTGAAATGCAAATGGAGTTCTGCAAGAGGCGCGTCTTTCTTCGCGGCCAGCAACCTGGCGCCACCCATGCATGGTCTGTGACCTTTATCCTGGATTCCAGGTCCAGATAAGCAGAGACTATTAGATGGACATGAAAATCAATCTCGTTCCCGCAATCTTATTCCTCTTGTTCCATGCTTCCGCGTCCATCTCCCAAACCTCGATACAACCTGGCCAGACACGCCCGTTGCAGGCAGGGCCTGCCCAAACACAGCAGGCCAGCGCGCAACCGGCCGGGCGCGCAAGGGTCATTGTTTTTGTACACGGCCTGCATGGGAGTCGCGAGTCGTGGCGGGCTTCAAACGGGGCCTATTGGCCGGACATGATTCGGTCGGACCCGCGCTTTGCCTATTCCGACGTAGCCGTTGCCCAGTTTCCAACCCCTTCGTCGAATGGCAAAATGTCCAGCGTGCAGTTGGCCGAATACCTCTTCGCTCACCTCAAGCAGGACCACGTCTGGGACCATCGCGAAGTCGTTTTCCTGGCGCACAGCCTGGGCGGAATTCTTGTTGAAGAGATGCTGTTGCGGCACCCCGCCGAGGCGGCCAAGGTCAGGTTCATTGTGTCGTATGGCACCCCGCACGAGGGCTCGACGATCGCCCGGATCGCCTCCATTTACGAC
>Ga0302140_10003276_pt1 | contig 20800 bp, 24 predicted proteins | sample I_Bog_E1_1_FD_202095 | JGI IMG/M metagenome (GOLD analysis project Ga0302140, IMG submission 202095) | Peat permafrost microbial communities from Stordalen Mire near Abisko, Sweden - I_Bog_E1_1 | ecosystem: Environmental > Terrestrial > Soil > Wetlands > Peat | place: Sweden: Abisko, Stordalen... | reverse complement strand
ATATGTGATTTCTTCGAAGAGGCTCCGTCATCAGATAATCCATATCGAAGCTTCATCAGAAATACTGGAACTCGAAGGTCCTTCATTGGCACCAGTTTCACCCGCAGCCACATTTTCGACTACGACGACCAGATTGCAGAAGCAGAAGACTACGATCTTGTCCGTCGTGCAGCATATGAAATGGCACACAACTGGCTCGGGCCACCAGCCACCGAGGGGATTGACTGGCTTTACGAAGGCATCAAAAACTGTCTCTCTATCTACTTTCCTTTCCGCAATAGGTTTCGATCAGCACATTACTTCCAAGCAACCATCAGCATGCTCTGCACAAGATACTACACAAATCCGCTGATCAACCTCCCTCAGAAGGAGCTTTTAAGGCTTGTTCCTGAAAACGATTATGCGAAAGAGTTATTGCTAGCGCGAGCCTGGGCATTTGTTATATCCATGGATATCCGAACACGGTGGTTGACGGTTGGCAAAATTAAGCGGCCAGTTGAAGATCTCGCCATTAAACCATTCTCAAAGAGGCGAGCAGCTGGTGAAGCACATGGAATCGAAGAGTGGATCAGCTTCTGGAACCACTGCTGGGTGCAGAGACAAGGGAGCGGTACGAAGACATGCTTTCTGGGAAAGTGATATTGATGGATGTTCGACTGTTTTCTGGTGCAGGAACACATGTCCTGAAGCAAATTGATATGGAGGTTCTAGACTTTGGTATGGATAGAGAGAGTTTTGAGGTGGGTGTGGTCAAAGGCTTAAAGACAGGTAGCAGAGCTGAACAAGCTGGTCTGAAAGAAGGTGATGTGATTGTTAAGAGCTCGTATGTTTGGAGGTGTGTTGATCATTTTAAGGAGACGATGAAGGTAGTGGTTGAACGAGAGGGTTTGGAAATTGAGATCGAATATTGGCCAAGGAGTTTCGAATTGGCGAAGAGCTGGCAGATGATTAAGCTGGATGAAGAGCAATAATTATTTCTGTTCCCACTACATAACTTCACAAATATAGGCTGTTGGTGCACATACCTGAGGTGTTGGTGAGAAGCCTCTAGCCTATGAACTGGTCTTATCAGTGATTCCTTCCTGCACCAGATATCTAAAACCCTCTTTGCCGATATCTCATGCATTTAGTGTCATTTAGATTGATAAGCTGGCAGGAATAATGACAATCAAACATTAGTAACAAAGTAAATATAGAAGATATCCTTCCCCCTGAACACAGCGTAAAATAGCAACTTTTAGCGAGCACACGCTAAAACTGCGCCCCAGCACCCGAGGAAGGCAGCACTGACACGTCTTCTTCAGCCTCGCCTTCGTGATTACAATTACAACTCAATACTAACCTTAACTTGTACATGCAGCGATTCTAGAGGATTCTAGACTACCACCAATCTTTCTTTGTGGGGGAACGCTCGTTTCTATTTCTTGTTTTCTTTCGATCTGGGAGACTTTTGGCTTCACAGTTCCCGCCACTTCGACTCCGAGACTATCAGCCTCGCTGGCCCAAAGTCAAGATGCCACCAGAACAAGACGCTCTGATCTCGCAATACTCCCACTTGAATACATTCTCTCGACAAGATGAAGCTCTCCATTCTCTGCGGAAGATCGCATCCCTCGTTAAGCCGATTATGAGAGCGCGCAACTGGAGAGTAGGAACTTTGACGGAATTCTATCCGGATCAGACCAACCTTCTAGGTGAGACGAATTGAATTTAGCTATATTTCGGTGCTCACTATGCTAGGACTCAACGTGAATCGTGGAGAAAAGATATGCCTTCGACTAAGATATCCCGGAGACAAGAACCAGTTCCTTCCTATGGAACAAGTCGTCGATACTATGCTCCATGAGCTCTGCCACAACGAAATCGGCCCGCATAATGCTGAATTTCATGCTCTGTGGGATCAGCTACGAAAGGAGTATGAGGGGCTTGTTTCGAAAGGATACACCGGAGAAGGCTTTTTGTCCGAAGGTCATAGACTTGGTGGCCGGCGTATACCCAGAGACGAAGCTCGTCGGATCGCTCGCGCGGCTGCTGAGAAGAGACGAACACTTTATGCGGGTTCGGGACAGAAACTTGGCGGAAGACCAGTTGCTGTCGGAACCGATATCCGAAAGGTCATCGTTGATGCTATCGAGAGACGGAATACAGTGCTCAAGGGATGTGGCTCCGAAAACAAGGACGAGAAGGAGATCAAGGACCTCGCTGATGCAGCCACAAAGAACGGGTTCAAGACGAAGGGTGACGAAGATGAAGCGAACGATCGAGCTATTGCTCAAGCTCTTTGGGACCTTGTTCAGGAAGATGAGAAGGAGGAATATGGCGAATCATATATCCCTCCCACAGCATCGAATCCAACAGGCAATGGCGGTGGCAAAGTTGGACCAGATCAAGCTATCAAGCAAGAATCGTCCTCAAAGCCCGCTCCTCCAGTTCGAACAAAAGCCCCGCCTATTAGACAACATCCTGATCGACCTGTAAGTAGGCTGGTCTCCGAACAACCAAAGAAGAGACCGAGGCCCATCCCCAGGGTATCGGATACCTTTGCATCCTCTTCAACTTCAGCACCTCCAGCCCCTCCCAAGCCAGCAACAGTCCCAGCTCCAGATCCCCCTTCACCAGAACCATTTCTTGATGGGTGGACCTGCCCAGTCTGCACCTTGCACAACCCTATCAATTTCCTCGCGTGCGATGCGTGTACCTCAGAACGACCACAAGAAATTACTTTACAAGTCGCAGAAGCAGACCGAAAGAAAGCCACGACCACGAAGCCTCCAGGCCTGCAAAATTCATGGGCCTGTTCGAGGTGCAGCACAATTATGGAAGACAAGTGGTGGACTTGCTCAACTTGTGGAAAGTTGAAGGATAAATCATGAGCTAGATTTACTACTTTATGAGATCACGATACTATGATTTGGGACGGGGTTAGGAACCTTATGGCATCTGACATCCGGGAAAAGGAAAAAGGAAAAGGAAATATCGGTACAGTGAGCGCTCTGCATTTTGCATTGAGCAGCAGCGGATCTGCATGTGCTAGGTAATGAAGATAAATGCAACTCGACTCACCCAACAGTTGTACAGCATTGTTCGTTGAGTTCTAATCATTGAATCAGAAGTCTGGTTCAGATTCCCATCCACTTTTCCAACTCTCGATTATGTCTGAACAATTCATCTAACTCGTGATGTACTCTACCTTACTGCTTTTATGTCGAGTATTCTGTCTACAGTAGCCCACGATCCGGGACAAGATTTTCTGCTCCCGTTTGTCAACTTCCTATCAGTCCACATCCATCTTCGGAATTCCGCTCAGCGGGTAGAGCAAGTGGGGTAGTGGGGTAAGTGGACCCCGCAATCGGACCAGGCTGTGGATCATCCTCAGCCTCTTAGCTATCTGTACAGCTTCCCTCTTCTCTTCTCTTGTCCTTGAACCAGTTTATCTACTTTCGTTCTCAAAATATTTTTTTTTTAAAAAAAATGGCAGATCTCAAACCTCCTCAGACGACAGCTTCAAAGCTGCGGGCTATGCTAGGTCAAGAAAATGAGATTGTAGTCTGTCCAGGAGTATACGACGGCTTTACAACCCGCCTGGCTCTTAATACTGGATTTAAGATTTTATATATGGTGTGTTTGCTTTGCATGGAATGATTTGATCGAAGTTGGAGGACTGATCTCGGTAGACAGGAGCAGGCACCACCATGGCCAGACTTGGAATCGCGGACTTAGGAGTGGCAACCATGAACGACATGCGTGACCACGCTGCCATGATCGCGAGTCTAGATCCTACTGTTCCACTAATTGCAGACGCTGATACTGGTTATGGAGGTAATTGCCTCCTTGTCCAGAGTTGTATGCTGAAACTGATGAGAAAAGGTCCACTTATGGTGGGCAGAACAACTGCAGCATACATTAACGCCGGCGTGGCTGCTTTCCACCTTGAAGACCAAGTGGTAAACAAGCGTTGCGGTCATCTGAAGAACAAAGAGCTGGTCGACGAAGAGACTTTCGCCTCACGGATTCGCGCTGCATCGAACATGCGAGCTCAGCTTTCACGAGACATCGTGATAATTGCGCGCACTGATGCTCTTGCTTCCTTAGGATATGATGTAGCTATGTCAAGGTTACGGAGAGCCTTGGAGGCTGGTGCTGATGTTGCTTTTCTTGAAGGCGTGACGAGTGTCGAGGAGGCGACGAAGTTCTGTACGGAGATGAAGGGTATCCCCTGTTTGTACAATTGTGTGCCAGGAGGCGTGAGTCCGGTGTTGAATGTCAAGGAGGCGAAGGAGTGTGGGTATAAGCTTGTTATCACGCCAACGCTGGGTCTGGGAGCTGTATATGAGGCTGTGACAAAAGCGTACAAGGGATTGATCGAGGATGGTGACACGAAGGGGAATGGGGTTGCGGTCAGGACGTTATTTGAGAGTTGTGGGTTGAATGAAGCCGTGGAGTTCGACGTGAAGGCTGGTGGAACGCTGTATCAGAAAGGAGTCTAGGAGCAAACCGACGAATGTAGCATTCCTCCGAGTTTCTCGGTGCTCCTACACAGATGTTGCTACTCCCCGGTTTTTTCTTTCTTTTCGAACGTTACCATATTCTCAGCGAGCAGAGAAGGCATGCGTCGATCCGTTCTCATATTGAGCTCAGAAAAGGTTTCAATCCTCGCGTGGCACTTCATCTCGCAGTTAGTACCCATATGTGCGAGCCACTGCATCAAACTGACAACGAGTCGTTGATACAACAACGGAAGTCGCTCACTCAAAGCTATGTGCTTGGATCCAGATCGGTGAGAAGACAAAACAAGTAGGCACGAGCGAGCAGCCGCCAGCGATGTAGAAACAATATCTGAAGGTCCGCCCTTGCCATTCTGAGATATGCGAAATGACCCAGGAGGAAGCAGCGATACGGATTCAGCAGCAACTAACTCTTTCATTTTTGCTCTTGACTCTCTTCCCTTCTGATCAAAACACAAAATCCTTGGAACATACAATACACATCATCACTTCGTCTCAGAGACACTCTACAACTATAAATCTTTTGTCTCACATTGCATCAGTCCCTGGAGCAAGGACCTACTGGTATCGAATCATGCCACCTCCAACGCGACAACCAAAACTTTTCGATGACACTATCGTCATTGCTAGCTGCTTCCATCCGCCCATGACCTATCCACAGAATGGGCAGGAAATCGAGGACTTCTTGCATTTAGCAAGACAGGAGGGAGCTCTCATCATTTGGACTCATATGGCGTTCCGTCCCGGCTACGAAAGTGAAAGCAGGGACAGCAGGGACAACAAAATCATGTCGTATTGGAAGGATGAATGGTTGTTCCATCAACATGTACTGGACTCCGAGAGAATTGATGATTGGATCATGCCCATAGATCACCTTGAAGACTGCGTCTTGCTGATCTGCCGCAACAATGCCTTTGTTGGAACACACTTGAACCTTTTGTTGACGAAACTGAAGAGAGACCACTTGATTCTTCTAGGTTATGGCACGGAAACGTAAGTTTTCCTCGCAGTAGACTCCTTAGGCTTTACCAGCTTCAATATGTCAGTTAAACATTCTTCAACAATACTGACCCCAAGCTCCAGGATGATACTTCAAACGGCTTTGCATGCTTCGGACTTGAACTATGAAGTTACTGTTATCAGGGATGCCTGTCGCACACAAAACGGAGATCCCCCACCGGGCACCGTCGATCCGCTGGAGCGCGAGGTAATGGAGTCTATCCTGCCACTAAGCACAATGGTCGTGACATTGAAACCAATGGTGGAAAGAGTATGGGAAGTTTTATTGGAATTGGAGGGCGCTTGAGCACGGCGGTAGAGCCATGGAATCAGACAGTGCGCTGTGTACACGAATGCCAACTTTTGTTGCTATCGCTTCTGGTATGAAGCAGTTGGCCGTCGTGTTGGCTTGGACTGTGTGGCTCGCAGTGGAGGTTGTGTCGCAACGCAGATATGCTCAATTTTGAGACGTTGCGTGGGATTGTTCAGAGAACAGGACAAGGGAAAGTAGGTGTTATGCGATTTTGATTACTGGATGAAGTATGGATTCGCTGGTGTGACCGTTCAGCCGTTGGCTGGTAGTGAAAAAGAGGAACTCACCAGATCTGAAACTCCGATAGATATATCTCACAAAGCAAGAAACCAAGAGGGGATAATCACCGAAACTATTAATGAACTTCATATTCATCTGACCGTGTCATCTATACTACCGCCACCTTCTCGCTTGCCCCCAAACCTTCCACCAAACCCACTCATGTCCCGCCTGAAGAACTTGCCGATACTCTTCAGGTTCCCCTCCACTGTCGCTTTGGCATCTTCACTCATAGGACTCCCTACACGGTCACTACCAGTTCCCATTCTCTCGACTCCATCCCTCGCAGCACTAAACAACTTCTCGCCGAAACCAGCAGGATCAAATCTAGTTTGAAGATTAGAGACTCCCGACGCAGCTCCTAGCGCCGAAGCTGCTCCAATTCCTAGGCCTCCACTCCCAATGCCACCAGAGTTCATCAGAGGTGTCAAGAGAGGGCTCATTGCCACGAGCTGTTCATTGCTCTTCCCATCTCTATGCACGCCGAACAGCTCGACGAGTGATGGCTGATCTTGCTTTCTTACTCCTTTCAGCTCGAGAATTTTGCGGAAGTTCGTGTCGGAACGATCACCGATGTGGATGAGGTATGCTTGCACGAGGCCTTCGGGCGGTGAAGGCCGAACTTGAAGTGTCTTGAGGAGAGGGTCGAGACGGCCCATGCTATGGTTTACGCGCTTGACGAACCCAGCTTGAGCGGTGGATGAGGAAGTTGCAGAGGAAGAGTGCGAAAGCAATGTTGTGAGACCCTTCGTGAGCACGTATTTATCGAGCAGCATCTGTGGTAGTCAGTATACGACCTCTAAGGATATAATGGAGAAACACACCTGTTCTGCGCCAACCTCTGACACAGGTCGGCATTGAACGATGTTTGCAATATACGTAGTCGCGAGGTGCTCCACAAGGTTATCGCAAAATGCTCTGGCATACTGCTGTTTCCCAACTAGAGGCAATATTTGCTCTGCTTGAGTATTGACGTGCTTCAATAGCTCAGCAACGTATGAACTCTGGTCACCCACGCTTTCCATCTTGCTCCAGTTCGTGTTCCTCATTTCTCGCCATGAGGCTTCGCAATCCACTTCTACGCGATGCACCAAAGCTAGCACTGCAGCACTTGCAACGCCCATGAAAGCATCTGATTGAGAGGATAAATCAACTTTCGGTGCAAAGTCGCTGTCTATCCGCTTCTTAAGGTTTTCTTCCAGCTGTTGAGAGTTTGCGTGCCAGTAGTCCGCGGTATTGAGTACTAATATTGTGTTCTGTAGACTGGGCCCGCCAGCTGCTTGTAAGAAGTGCAAAAGCACCTGTTGAGCGTACTCATCAAGGTACTTTGCTAGTGTTTTCGACAGGTCGAGGAGACGTTCTCCAGTAGACAACTTGGCACACTGTGCCAACGTCGTCTTGTAGAAGTGGAAAAGCTCGATCGACGACGGAATGACAGCCTGGGAGGAAAACTCCTCGTCGGGGGGAAGTAGCGGTTGATTCCGGTATTTTGGAATCATCGAAGCAAGTTGCTTGTCTTGGGAGTCGACCCACAGACTAAGATACGGCTCGAATGCTTCCGAGATAGATCGATCAAACGTGTGAGGCTTGTCTTCGATAGAGCTTAGTGTGTCAATACTTGCTCTGGGATCGCTGGCGAATCTCTTCTCCAGGCTGTGCTCGAAATCCATAGTTTCTTGTAAGCAGCTCAGCAGCAGATTCACATCGATTTTCGCGCCATCCGCCCTTCTCATACTTCTTTCCAAAATTCCCTTGAAATCATCTCTTGTTCCTTCACAAAATGAGTTCGCTAGTACCTCATTGACCCTCCACTGTAGAGGGAAAATACCAGCATGCTCGTCCTCATAGGTCTTCAGCATCCTCCGGAACCAGCTGTACCTCCTTCCAATATTATCTAAGCTGCCAGCTTCATCATTGCCTCTGAAGACCTGCCTGTATTCTCGCAACTGTGTATTGACGTACCAGGTCACCAATCGCGACCGAGCATTCTCTCCAAGTGCGTCCATCACTAAGCACGCTTCACTTAGCACACCCTTCTTCGCAGCAACCTCTCCCTTCGCAAACGCCATCTCAAAATCCTCGCAGACCTGCTCCAGTAATTCCCTCTGCAGCTCCGCCACATTCCGGCTCAACGTCGCAATCTGGTCAATACTCCTGTAGCTATTGAAATGCTTCATGAGCTGCAGCACAGCTTGTAGCAAGCTCGCACAGTCTCTGTACTGCCGTGACTTTGCCAGCCCTCTCAACTGTTCGTATGCCGTCGTAAGCATCTGCAACCGCTTCAAGGCTGTCATAGACAGTGTCAGGTTGCGCTTCGTGCCATCTAGTCGCTTGATCTCGGCCGTCATGGATGTAATCGTTTGCTCGGTCTCGAAAGCTCGCGTCCGCACTGATTCGATCTTCCGGAAGAGTTGGGCAAGCTCATCTTTCGCGGACTGCATGCGCTGGAGGCTCGAGTCGTCGCTGTAGGCTTGCGCAGCCACGAGGGAGGATATGGAGGATGAGAGGTCATCTTGGTGGGTTTGGAGCGCCGACGCGGTGGCGTTTATGGAGTTTAAGGTGGATGGGTGGGAGAATATCGTATTGAGATGTTCAATCGGATCATATTCAACTTGCAGAGAAACAATCAGCATGATCATGCAAGAGAAAGAATGCTCGAGCTTGAGGAACGAGGACTCACTAGCATCTAGAGAAGACGGTACAGTTACTGCACCGTTCATGCTGCTGACGCGGGTTTGAGAGGGTCAAACGAATGGCACGGCCTGTTCTAAAACACATAGAGGCCGTCGTAGAAGTTGGAGCTGTCGGATTGTCGTGGCTCTGTCTTACGCTCTGTTCTTGAAGTGAGGTTGCGATTCGTGTTCACAAAAACTCGCATAAAGCTACATAATTTTATGAATGCTAGGCGGCCGCCCCCTTTTTACATCAAGCGAGGCATACAAGGAACAACTAGCTAGTTTTTTATTGCTCTCTACTTCATGATTCACCATGGACACAAGCAATTTGTAATCAACATCGAGTAGGAGGCAGCAAGTGGTTTTGCAAGGGTTTCATCGTATGTTGATTTCTAGAAGAACGATGTCTATTGATTAATTGGTCTATGAAGTAGTTTTCAAATGTACAACTTTTCCTTCTCGACCTTCGTCGTCTCTTCTAAACGAGCGAAGGCCAATTTGCCGAATTTCGAGTGCCCACCGTGCACATAACTAACATCCCCTAATCGAACCTTGACATCCTTCACTAATCTTGCCTTATCCAAGCCATCCATATTGACACCCACATCGGGCATTCCTATCCAAGGACTTTCTTTAGCCAAACTAGAAACAAACCCCAGATAATCGGGAACTATCGTTCTTCTCGAGTAGACCACGCTGGCGATGGCGCTGATCAGCATGGCAAGCGTTGAGAACAGAAACGCCGCAAGCCACAGGAAGTCGCAACGATAGACCTGAGCGGAAGTTGTCAAGACTGCGGGAACCGTGAACGCAGCTGTTTGATTCTGAATCATAGCCACGAGGTCGGCTCTGCTGGCCGGAACAAAACTGGCATTGTTACCGCCGCCGATACCCAGACCATTCGCAGTCAAATCCATTTGGTCGAAGGATCCCCCAATCAGATAAGTAGTAGCGTTATAAGTACTCCCAAACACAAAAGCATTCAGGATCTGACCTAGCCGGGTGGCAACAAGATCCAACGAAATATCATCGAGAAACTCTATTGGTTGGGTTCCTCCCAAGAGACTAGTATCAGCATTGTCAATAATGTTAAATGCGTATGTAGCATCGAACAAAATGTAATTCTGAATGTCATTCGACTGCTCGGTCATTGGCGTAACATTCGCGAGAAGAGCAGAAGCTCCTAAGGCAACCTTTGAGAAGCTGAAATAGGTGATTTCTGCAGGCATATGTGGGAGAACTGAGAAGCGCTGAGCAGTCACCTGACATGCTTGGTTGTCTTCAGTCGTCATGCAGAATATTTGCGACTCGACGTATCTCTGGTATGGATTACAGAATACAGTTGTAGCGTTGCCAGGATCGGATCCGTCGAATTCTTGGAAGGCGATTGTACCTGCCTGAATCGTCTTGTTCGCAAAGTCCAGACTTAGGCAATCAGGACAAAATTGTGGGATCAAAAATGGCGTGGCATCGGTGGCATTGTATGCTGCAACATCAACCCCTTGATATCCTATAATCCAAGGTTCCAAAAACGCCGGATCATAAGCGCTAAAATAAGGACCGTTTGTTGAGACGATAGTCTGGTTGATTCGGGGAGAAGTTGGTCCACCTGGTCCTTGTAAACTTTCAGTGATCTCGTTGGTGCAATTCAGTTCGATATAGGTCGACTCGATATTAAAAGTCGTGTTCCCCAAAGCCAGCCCATTGACTGGAATTCCAAATAGAGAGGACCATCTAAGAATGCTGTTGGCTGCAGACGCGTTCATTGAAGATAGCTGGACCCAACCTTCACTATCTGGAGAAAGACCAGCAGCGAGAAGATACGATTGATATGGGATTTTGACATTGCCTTCCAGATCCATCGGGCCTTCTTTTACTGCTGTAGGAGCAATCATTGCTGAGCTCATCTCGATAGCTAGAGAATTGAACCATAGTTGGGGCAGATCTGAGTTAGGATCAGGGTTAGCATAACTTTGCTGCCGTGAGTTGTAGTAAGCGACACTGGATCCAATCGATGTAGGCTGGATAGGAGTGTAGAGTATGTGCAGGATGCTTTGAGCGCCAATAGGTGAGAGGGACCAGACGAGGATCAGAAGAAATCCGATGACGTTGAAAGACCGAAGCAGTAGCTGGGTAGTAAATGCGCTTGAGACCGTGCGGCTTCCTGTTATACAGTATATCGGAGTTAGCACACTTTCTTGAACGTTTCTCTGAACCTAGAATGTATTTCGAGCTGCTGGGCAGCGCTCTCAGACATATTCGCACACAGAGGTGAGCATTCAATAAGGCGAGAAAATGAACTGACCCATCAACTGCTCTAAGACACCAATAGTGGTTCCTTGCTCGAGTTTCCACGTGGCGTACTTAATTGCTGCTCTGCCAGTTACGGCTGAGAAGCAAATTGGAAAGAGAGTGGTAGCCTATATTAGTCGACTTAGTGGAGGACTATGTTGCTTGGACAGGCTTACCTACTGCTTTGATACTACGGTCTAATATAATAAACTCATGTTGGTCAAAGAGCTTGCCATTCATCGCTGCTACGGCCGCCGCAAGGACGAAAAAGGGTACTGGAGTCATGATTGCTACGGCATCATGCATCAAGTTAAACCATCTCCAATGTCGGATGCCTTTGTTAAAACGTTGCGGTCGAGCCGGCCAAGGTTTTGCACGGAGACTTTGAGCGCTGTGGGGACTACGCAGGAGTAGCTTCTCCGATGGTGATCCGGACTTCGAAAAGAATGTATCGATAGAGTCCGAAGGGGAGACTCCTTCAATAGGGGAGGCCCCATCTGGTAGTCGTCCATTTGACATTAGGAAGAATAGGCACGGTCACCAGGACTGGCACAAACATCGGAATTGTTTCTGTGGAAGAATGGGAAGTCTTGATGGGGCCATGGCAAAGGTCACCAATCCACTTAGATATAACGGAATAGTGCAGGGTGGCTGCCGCAATTTCGAAACCTTATCGATTGCACACGACCGTTTAAGGAGGCACATTGGCATACCGTGGCGCAGCCCTCTTGAAGAAAAGCACGCAACCTTCATCAACAACGCTCGAATCCTTGACAACATTGCCAATTTCCAAGCTTTTCGAGCGCTACTAAGCACCCATGAATCGCGTAAAAGCAGCCTTCTCCGTTGAATTACTTGAGTCCAGTAAGGTCCATAGCTGCTGATGTGGACAGGAGATATCACTCTTTTCCAATAAGGTTTGTAAAACATCAGATCTCCGCACAGACGAGTCGTCCGATCTGAGACGCGGACCCTATGGTGCGCATGCAATCATCCAATCCTCTCTCGGAAGCACCTCAGGCTAATTGAGACCTGGGGGCACAATAATCCGGGATCGAGGCGACGAGAAATCTCCTGAAATGCACGTCTTCTCGAAAGTCGCACGCCGCTAAGCCGCATCTCGCTCATCTGCGATGCGTCCACATTGGTGAAGTTTCAATGCGGAGAAATCGTAGCTCCTCCTTGGTTGCAGGAGCGAGATATGTCGTCGATCTCCCTTCTCCACCAAATTCTCGAGATGGCGGGTGCGGCGCGGTGTCGAAACCCCGTGCTCCGCCTCAAGCTTTTCCATTCAGGTACACGATCCGAGCAAGTGCATGAAGAAAAGTGTGAAACGAAGCACGATCGTCTTTCCGCGTAGGATTCGCATGTTACAGATCATGAAATATGTATCTACCTAGGGAACGAATCCTCCGATGTCATGTGATTCTCTCATTATCACGTGCCTTCCGTGGTGCTGTTGTCTTTCTTCTCTCTGTTCGACTCCAAGAGATTGAAGTGGTATCTAATTAACATTAAAATGTGTGATTGCGATCATGTACGAAGTGGCGCTGAAGTCCCAAGCTCTAGGTCAAGCTCGGGCAGTGCGAAAGGCTTGTCCTCCCGGTAACCATCTCAACTTCTGTGTTGCATTCGACGTCTTCAATGTCCGTTGTCCATCACAAGCCCGACGGGTAAAGCAATTGTAGCTTACTCCATGTGTCAGCTGAATACGAACGATGCCATGCAATTTGACGAGGTGCCCAGCCTGTCGTGTCAGCACGATCTTGGCTAGAGCCGGATGTGATGGAGAGACGCGGATAAGAACTGATCAAGATCTCCTTCCATAGTCGTAAGAAAACACCAAGATTAATTTTCATCGTCTTAATTGGGAGGACGGATAGGCCCCAACCCTTCGGATCTTGCTGCACAAAGCAAAATGTACTCAATACGACCATCTGTGCTAGAGAATGTCGCCCAGATGTTACTTGCTTCTAGCGCTGCGAAGGGAATTTTGGTAGCAGTTCTCGCTTTGCTTTATATGCTCTACACACGTTATGCGACTCCTCTTCGCAGGATTCCCGGGCCATTCCTTGCAAGTGTAACGAAATTATGGGTGGTGCAACAGACTCGAGGTCTCAACAGACATATTGTCGACATGGAATTACGCAAGAAATATGGCACTATGGTTCGAGTAGCTCCAAACGAAGTGATGGTCAGCAATCTGGATGCTATGAGAACGATCTATGGTACTGTACATCCAATTCTCTTGCTCAAGCCTTCCCCCTAGCGGGCTCACAAGGACCAAACGTAAAGCTTGAAATGAAGTGATTGGTTGCTGAGTACTGTAGGAGCTGCAAACAGTTATCCCAAGGGCGATTGGTATAAGGGTAGTAGTAGACATGCGGGTGTACCTCCCGATGAGCTGAGCTTTTTCGCAGATAACGATCTGGAGAAAGTCCGTATTCAGCGCAGAGCAGTGGGACCCGCATACACAGCAGAGGCCATGAGGGATCTGGAACAAAATATCGACTTCATCATGGAGAAGAACCTCAAACTGATGAGGGAACGGTCGGGAGAGGCGGTAAATATTGACATCTTTTGCAACATGTTTATTCTTGGTAAGCCCAAAGCGGTTTTCGTATACTCCTTGCTGATTGAAGTAGATTGCGTTGCTATGATGACGTACTCCAAAGAGAAAGGGCTTGTTGAAGCAGGCCAAGATGATGGTGTCGTCCGCGCAATCCATGACACATGGTTCTACATAATGATTGCCGGATACTTCCCACTCCTACACTTAGCCGTCGTTCGAGTCTCAGAACGGCTGAAGCTAGAGTGGCAAATGTTCTTCCGGAATCTTGTTGCAAGATTTGATAAGACGTCCAAAACAAAACCCCAGCGCCCTTTCGCTGTAAGTACGCGCAGACTTATTACGAGCTTAAGACTCAACATTCGGGGCTCAGCTGACTAAGAAGTCCAGTTTGCCCAAGAAGCAATAAGAGATCGATTTGCTCGAAGAAATGATCAATCCTTAGGAGCATCTAGCCTTCCCGAAACAGACATAATGGCAAAACTCCTCAAACTTCAATCGGAAAAAGGCGTTCTGACAGACAAATGGGTTGTAAGTCTACAGCCCCACCGATTCTCATCTTGTAATTGAGATGAGATGCAAGCTTTTGGCTTGCGAGCAAAATGCAGTAGACCGAATTTCCCAACTCACAAGAAATCCTTTAAAGACAATACTGATTCGAGAGTCTGCGCTTTTAGGCCTCAATGACCATGACAAACTTTGGTGCGGGAGTTGAAACGACGGCAGTGACTGTGAGCGTGCTTATCAACAACATTGTGAGACGGGGCCTTCAAGAGCGAGTTCACCGAGAGATCGATGCTGCAAGGCGAGAAGGGAAATTGAGCAGTCCTCCAAGACCAGGGGAGATGAAACAGCACTTGCCTTTTCTCAGCGCTTGCCTAAAGGAAAGCATGCGATTGTTTTCAATTACAGGTATGCCGTTGGTGAGAACAGTTCCAGAAACTGGACTGGAGCTTGAAGGGTATTATCTGCCTCCAGGGGTTCGTCATCTCTTTGACCGCTAAGTAAACTATATTACCTACGGCGGACTAACTTAAACAGACTCAAGTAGGCATGAATACATGGGTGATAAATCGAGATATTTCGCTCTACGGCGAGGATGCAGATGAATGGAGACCTGAGAGATGGCTTGAATGCACCCCTCAACAATTGCGACGTCTTGGTAATAAACATGGATCTTACTGGAGAGTCTGTATACTGAATCACAACAGAAAGCTTGAACCTGAACTTCGGTGGGGGACTTCGATCCTGCCCTGGCAAAAGTTTGTTCAGTGTGATACACATTCCTCAAGAACCTCGACTGACATATGTACTATAGATCTAGCTGAAGCAATCTACACAAAGATGATACCTATGCTACTTGGAGAGTTTGAGTGGAGCTCTGTGAGACCCGAGAAGGAGCCTTCCATGCGTAATACCTTCACAGTCAGGTTGCTGAATGAGATGATGGTATACAAGCAGCGCAAGGGACCTGAATAAGATCAGAAAGATTGGTGGTACCAGCGCTATATTAACAAGAAGATATTTTCATGAGGTTATGACATTACGATGAGATGGCTGAGCTAGGGTAGACTCCAACGCTCCTTATTTAGGGCTTTATATTCTAGTAGAATCGCATTCTAGGTGAAACAATTTGCCTGGCAAATTCTTTGAAGTGAACTCAGTACCACAGCACGACCCAGCGTAGTTGAAAACGCACTTGCAAGGAAACTCGCAAGTTGCTCAGGTTCAACGCGGAAACGTAGAAATTGATAAAGCTCGTTGAACAGCGAAGGCCGACTTGCTTTCTGTCAAGAGAACAGTCAGGGAAGAAGTGACGGATTCCCTGTACTTCGTTATCAAAGCCTAGCGGTCCAGCTCGGGCCAGCTCGGGCTTCTAAAAAAAAAACAAGAACCATGAAGATATCTTCAGCGTCAAACCCAACCCGGTCCAGCTCGTGCCAGCTCGGGCTAGCTCGGGCCTCTACAGAGACAATAACGAGGATATCATCAGCATCAAACACATGGACGGCCAGATCCACTATGGGCTGAGTAGGACCTCGGCGCCGTCCCGGCATTTGGGCGGCTGCTGACACAGCATGATTTGGCGGATGGCGACAACGAGGCTGAGAGGGCTGGCCAGACCGCCTGCACCTGCGTTTGGAATCAGCGCGTCTGGCGGGGCAGCACGAAAACAAGACCCAAATTAGAAATCAACCACCACACGAGAACGTTCTCCCCACAACACAAAACCACTCGATTCCACATTGCCAACTTGCTCTTCGACTACAAATACGTGACACTAAGTCACTTCGAGAATCGCAAAGGTTGAATTGATCTCCAAAGACGACACAGAAAAGACGGTCAAGCTGTTTTCCTCGGCCCTGAAACGAACTTTGCGCTCTGGTGCCTCTGGACTTTCGATTGCGGCTGCAGCGAGTATACAACAGAAGCCGGTAAAGCAGAATAGCAGTGCGAGTCTCCTAGTCAGGAGCGCGGAGAGAAGGATGCATAGCAAGGTTGTCAGTAAGTTTGGTTCCTCTCTGAAGAGTCTTCAACAAGGCTGCGGGCAACCGTAAGGCTACATTAAAGCTAGGCATGTACTGACCGGATCGTATAGTCATTGGCTCAGGCCCTGCAGCACATACAGCAGCTGTATACTTGGCAAGAGCTGAATTGAAGCGTAAGTCACCCTGAACTCGAGCTCAAGGAATGTTGCTAATATATAACTAGCTGTGCTCTACGAAGGTTTCCTTGCAAATGGCATTGCGGCAGGCGGACAATTGACGACTACTACGGACGTTGAAAACTATCCTGGCTTCCCAGATGGCATTGGTGGATCGGAGTTGATGGTATTTTCTCTTAATATTTTACATCTATTTGGAATACTAACGGATACAGGATGCCATGCGCAAGCAATCCGAACGCTTCGGTACCCAGATAATTACCGAGACCGTTGCGAAAGTAGACCTCTCGAAACGACCCTTCAAATACTGGGCCGAATATGAAGAAGATAAGGAGCCTCATACGGCAGACGCGATCATCATCGCAACAGGAGCGTCAGCTCGACGATTAGGTCTACCAGGCGAAGAAAAGTACTGGCAAAATGGGATCTCCGCCTGCGCAGTCTGTGATGGCGCTGTTCCCATTTTCAGAAATAAGCCCCTAGTGGTGATTGGTGGTGGAGACTCGGCCGCGGAAGAAGCTATGTTCTTGACGAAATACGGATCCCATGTTGTCGTTTTGGTCAGAAGAGATGTCTTGAGGGCCTCGAAAACTATGGCGAAGCGGTTGTTGGCGAACAAGAAGGTCACTGTCATGTTCAACACTGTTGGTCATGAAGTCAAGGGTGATGATAAGGGATTGATGAGCCATATGGTTGTCAAGGATGTCAAGAGCGGCAAACTGGAGACTCTCGAGGCGAACGGACTATTCTATGCTGTCGGCCATGACCCCGCGACGGCGCTGTTCAAGGGACAGATTGATACTGATGATGAAGGATACATTGTGACAAAGCCAGGAACGAGTTATACCAACATCGAGGGAGTGTTTGCTGCAGGAGATGTGCAGGATAAGAGATATAGACAGGCCATTACCAGTGCTGGTAAGTCTTCAAACCATTTTCTTATACTTCCCATACTAACAAAGCCCAGGTTCTGGATGTATAGCAGCTCTCGAAGCAGAGAAGTTCATCGCCGAGCAAGATGTCGAAGTCGAGAACGATCTTGAGCAGGAGAAGAATGCCGAGAAAGGCAATAATGTCGTGGTTCCAGAGTACAGATCCAATCCTCTGTTGTAGAGCGGTTGGTTTGTGTTTTGAATTCTTGCTTGTTTTGATGGTAAATTTTTAGAGGAGACCTGGTCATAGATTTGTACTCGGGCATAGCATGCATCAGAGGATAGAGTCTTTGAATCCTAGCTTGCTTTTGATCTGTTATTCCATTTCGGTGTGCGGTTTGATTTGTCTCTATCACCAAGTTCTTGGAACCCGTTCGGCCCAAGTGGTGCTTCCCTTTCCGCACAGCCACAATCCTCTATGGCGGTGAAGTCAGATCCGATCCTAACCCACATGCGACAACATCAAGAAAAAGAGTCCTGGCTGCAGTTTACATCTCGTAGGACATGGTGGATCAGGACTCTGAAGCGGAAGCCTCCGGAAATAAGAGAAGAGGGTCATGATCCCACTGGGTGGGATATCATCTTGGCTTATCTCGTACCCAACTTGTACTATGCCTTAGCAAACCTGCCTATTTCAAGTCATCAACCGTGGCTGCTAGTCTTGAAGTACTGCATATTGACCGCTAGCAAGATGGGTCAATTGCCTTCATCTGCTACTGAGATACTCTTACAGCCTGTAGAAACTAAAGGTACCTGCATTTGAGTTTCTTCTTGGTATTCACTTCTGATCTGCCTTAGAGGACTTGCAATACAACTTCTCACAATATCTTGCCCGGAAACGATGGGACCTGAGCTCAAAAGAGCAGCGTTATTTCGAGGAAATATACACACGATTCGACGAAGGCGAAATGCTCGAAGACCCACGATGTAAGTGTTCAATCATCTTCATAAGCTGTGATGTATTCTGACGACACGGAGACTGGACTGAATCTATGCTCATTCATTTCCTGAAGCTTCGTGCGCCCGTGGGTCTTGATTGCGTTGTAGAAGATGCTGGCCCACTGCTTTATCGCACTGTTTTGAGATTAGGATCATATCCCTACCATTTGGATCCAGAGGACAAAATCACGATCGATGTCTTACGCACAGCTGTAGTTCTCACTTTCTCTAAGTATCGATTCAGGGGATGGAATGGTGAAGGAAAAGATATGAAGTCCCATATTGAGTTCTTGGAGAAGAAGAGCAGAAGATTGCTGTTCCAGAGCATGATGCAGGAGTGCTTCCCCGATGAAAAGAACCCCAAGCAGAGAAGCGATGAGGATGATAAAGACCTTCTTGAAGTATTGCAGGCGCTAGATGAGGTTGTCAGAGGCAAAAGAGAGGGACCCGATGAGGACGAGAAGAAGATGTGCTTCAAGAACGACCTGCCATCTTCCCATTCCACAGAGCTGGGGGGTTTTATTCCTTACAAGGAGTTTCGCCGTTTTGTGCGACTAATGGTCCTTTATCGATTTCCGTTCAATCTAACACAGCCAAGCCTCCTAGAGATCGACACTACATCAGATACAATCATGGAATGGTTCACGTCAAAAGAAGACGGTGCTAGGGTCGCTGGAATTGCTTGGCCTGCTTTTGATCTAGCTTTGGGAGAGACAATAGTCAGTATGTGCTCCTCGACTTGAACATATTCGCTGATATATAAAAGCTATACCTGACCTGAGGTCTCCTCCACCTCTTTACAAACTTCATCTAACCGCTATCTTCCACTAGAAAACAAATCTCAGCACAGCAGAACTTTGGGGCTTCCCACCTCCGCCAAAGCCGGCATTTTACAAACGCCGTCCAAATATCCAACTAGGGCAAAAATGCCCCCCAGACCCTGAGCTCCCACCCATACCCTACAATCCGAAAATGAGTTTCGGGCAAATGGCACTGCTCACGATGTGCATCCCAAGCGCGATTGAGGTTCGCTATCACCTCAAACTATCCCCAATCAGCTGGCAACGACCTACCTTGAGAGGATCGCGCAACAGCTTGATGTTCATATGCGCAACTCGAAATCCAACCACGGAGTCGAAGGACAACAGCAAGATCATAATATGTAGTTTCAAAGGCCGGTGGGGTGTCTACGGTGGGGTTCATGAACTTGCAGGTCCAAAGCTGTTCATCCAACTCGCGCCTGTGTACAGAGTTTTTGCTGCTGCGGACAAACCAGTAGATGATCTGGGGATTTCCGGCGATTGCTCACGAGGTTGGTTTTCGCTATGGTGCAAGCATGAACGTAGTGAACATGTCAAGTTCGATAACAACAAAGGGCGTATGAACATAGTCGGCTTCGAAGACTATGTGCCAAGGGGGCCTCGCGTTCCGAAGGAGGTCATTACCGATGAGGAGTTCACTGTTGATGAGGTTAAGCTCTTCTGCTTTCGCTCGTGAGGGCAATGGTGATGTTTGTTCCAGCCTGTTTATCAACAGTATAAGGCAGAAGTACGCTGCGTTTCTTCCGTCAGAGGTTCGAACGGAGGCCATAAAATTCCGAGCTCGGGGACGAATTCTTCAGTCTATTCTCGTTCGTTTCTCCATCCCAAAGCAACTACAAGCTGTACTACCACCAGGACAAGATGCTCTGGTATTTCAAGTTCTCGTTTGAAGCAGTCGCCTAAGTCTAAAGTCCTCATAGCGTCCATCAGTGAATGCTCAGGCACGGCAATTCTGTACTCCAGGAAGGTTGAGATAGTAAGCCGGGCCAAGTTCACTAAAACCAAAGATGAAAATACAAAGGTACGAAAGCTTTGAAAAATGCATAGTCGAAACCACCATTCATTCAGTGCTTACTCTTGCCAGGTTCTCTAAGGTTCGTTCATTGGCGAATGGCTGGGGGATTCAGCCTCATTCTAAATATGATCCGCCATTCGCATTCGCATTCGCATTAGGCTTTTGCATTAAACTTTGCAACTCTGGGACCCAATTACATCCTGCCTTACGTGAATGAGCCTCGATTTAGGACTTGAACAGCCTTACCAAATGTTCGCGGATAAACCCCCTGGACTGGGCTGTATGGCAGACCTGCGGGGCTGAGACGCCGTTGCATCTTACGGCGCATGTTCATAACCTTAGTTGTCAGCCTTAAAATGACTTTCTCTTCCTCTTCATCGTTGCTTCATCACTCGATTTTTCCTGCTGGTACGAAATGTTTTGGCTGTTTTCCTTCTTATTGTTAGGCGCGCTGGTAGCAGCAGAATCTTACGATAGAGATAGTGCTCAGCTCCTCGAGCGTGACAGCAATGATGGGACCTTATGCTTTATATGGGGACACAAAAGTAAGCACTCCCGACTCCATTGTGAAAGACGTTTAACTGAAAAGTCTAGTTGCACTTCTTAACAACACACTGTGGTTCACGCATGGAAACTACAGCTTCGTGAACGGAGACGTGAATATACCACAACCATACCTGTTCTCTCTTGAAATAAATAGCAATACTCCTGTCGAGACCACCATCCCGGCAAGTTCATACCAAAGATACGATCTGCCTAGTAGCCCAAACATTGCAGCCAGCACCCAAGACACCGA
>Ga0302140_10003271_pt1 | contig 20817 bp, 7 predicted proteins | sample I_Bog_E1_1_FD_202095 | JGI IMG/M metagenome (GOLD analysis project Ga0302140, IMG submission 202095) | Peat permafrost microbial communities from Stordalen Mire near Abisko, Sweden - I_Bog_E1_1 | ecosystem: Environmental > Terrestrial > Soil > Wetlands > Peat | place: Sweden: Abisko, Stordalen... | reverse complement strand
GAACGCTGGGTTGAGAACGGCCTGCTGGATGTGCTGGGCGACGAGGGCGTCGGCGCCATCGCTTTCTGCCCGCTGGCGCAGGGCCTGTTGACCGACCGCTATATCCAGGGGATACCCGCCGGCTCGCGCGCCTCCAAGCCGAATAGTTTCCTCAAGAAGAGCGACATCGACGAGCATCGCCTGTCGCAGATTCGCGGCTTGAGCGATATCGCCGGCGTGCGCGGGCAGTCGCTGGCGCAGATGGCCCTGGCCTGGGTCCTCCGCGATAGCCGCATGACATCAGCGCTGATCGGCGCAAGCCGCGTCGAGCAAATTGAGCAGAACGTCGCCGCGCTCAATAACCTCAGCTTCTCCGCCTTGGAACTGGCCCGCATCGACGCAATCCTGAGCAGAACCGCGGCTAAAGAGAGCGCCTGAGCCGAAAAGGCTGGGAATCCACGAACCCCAACCGCTCCAATGAACGAGGAGACACATACATGCAGGACCTGCGGCAGAAGGTTGAAGCGGAGCTGCTCTCCGACATCCTGCCCTTCTGGCTCAAGTACTCGATCGACGACGAATTCGGCGGCTTCCGCGGCCAGATCTCCAACGATCTGACCATCGACCCGCATGCCGCCAAGGGACTTATCCTCAACTCCCGCATCCTCTGGACCTTTTCCAAAGCGTTCAGCGTCTACCACGACCCCCTCTATCTGGCCGCCGCGCGCCGCGCGTACGAATACCTCACCCGCTACTTCTGGGATGCTGAGTTTGGCGGAGTCTACTGGATGCTCGACTACCTGGGCAAGCCCCACGACACCAAAAAGCGCATCTACGGGCAGGCCTTCACCGTCTACTCGCTGGCCGAGTACTTCCATGCTTCGGGCGACGCCGATGCGCTGGAGAAGGCTCTGCGCATGGTTCGCTCCATCGAGTCTTCCAGCCACGATGCCGAGCACGGCGGCTACTTTGAGACTTATGAGCGCGACTGGACACTGGCCCTCGACCAGCGCCTGAGCGATGTGGACATGGACGAGAAGAAGTCCATGAACACCCACCTCCATCTGATGGAGGCCTACGCCACGCTGCTGCGCTTCCACGAAGATGCGACCGTCCGCCTGCGCCTCCGCGAGCTGATCGAGATCTTCCTCGACCATGTGGTTGATGCCTCCACGAACCACTTCATCATGTTCTTCGACGAAGAGTGGCGCCCGCGCTCCAACAAGATCTCCTTTGGCCACACCATCGAGGGGAGCTGGCTTCTCTGCGAGGCCGCGGAGATTCTCGGCGACGCCGGCCTTCTTGCGCGCGTCCGCGAGGTCGCGGTCAAGATGGCTCAGACCGTCTTCGAGCAGGGCCTCGACAGCGACGGCGGCCTGCTCTACGAGCTCAACCCCACTGACACCGACAAGCATTGGTGGCCGCAGGCCGAAGCCGTCGTCGGCTTCCTCAACGCCTACGGGCTCACGGGCCAACCTCATTTCCTCAAGGCCGCCCAGAGAAGCTGGGAGTTCATCGACAAATACATCGTCGATCACGAACATGGCGAATGGTTCTGGCGAGTCTCGAAGTCGGGCGTGCCCAGCGAGGAACAATACAAAGTGGATCCATGGAAGTGTCCCTACCACAACGGACGCGCCTGCATTGAGGTGATGGAGCGGCTCGATGCCGCCAAAGCCTCTCAGACCGAAGTCAAGCACTAAGCCAGGCACGAAGCCTGTCACGAATAAGGACCGGAGAACAACCATGACTCAAGCAGAATTCAAAAAGCGTGTGCAAAATCTCTTCAAGCAGCAGGAAAAGCTGCTTTCCCAGCGCAACCGCAAGTCCCCCGGCGGCAATGGTGTCTACGACCGTTATGAGCACCCGGTGCTGACCGCCGCGCATGCTCCCATCACCTGGCGCTACGACCTCAACCAGAAGACCAATCCCTTCCTGATGGAGCGGATTGGCGTCAACTGCGCCTTCAACGCCGGCGCCATCCTGCACCATGGCAAGTTTCTCGTCGTGGCGCGGGTCGAGGGCGCGGATCGCAAATCCTTCTTCGCCGTCGCCGAAAGCAAGAACGGAATCGACAACTTCCGCTTCTGGGATTACCCCATCCTGATGCCCGAGACCGCCGAGCCCGACATCAATGTTTATGACATGCGCGTTGTCAAGCACCAGGACGGCTGGATCTACGGCCTCTTCTGCACCGAGCGCAAGGACCCCAAGGCGCCCGAGTGGGACACCTCCTCGGCGGTGGCGGCCTGCGGCATCGCCCGCACCAAAGACCTCAAGACCTGGGAGCGCCTCGCCGACCTCAAGTCCAAATCTCCGCAGCAGCGCAACGTCGTTCTGCATCCCGAATTCGTCGATGGCAAGTACGCCTTCTACACCCGCCCGCAGGATGACTTCATCCAGGCAGGCAAGGGCGGCGGCATCGGCTGGGGACTCTCTTCGAGCATCGAGAATGCCGTCGTCGACGAGGAGATCATCCTCGACAATCGCGAATACCACACCATCCAGGAGGTCAAGAACGGCCTTGGCCCGGCGCCCATCAAGACCGCCAAAGGCTGGCTGCACCTGGCCCACGGAGTCCGCAACACCGCCGCCGGCCTGCGCTACGTCCTCTATCTCCTGCTCACTGATTTGAACCGCCCGTGGGTGGTCACTCACAAGCCGGCCGGCTACTTCATCGCCCCCGAGGGCGCCGAGCGCGTCGGGGATGTCTCCAACGTGGTCTTCAGCAATGGCTGGATCGAGCGCAAGAACGGCGATGTCCTCATCTACTACGCCTCGTCGGACACGCGCCTTCATGTAGCCACCAGCACCGTCGCCAAGCTGCTGGATTACGTGATGAACACGGCCGCCGATCCGCTGCGCAGCCATGCCTGCGTGGCGCAACGCTACGCGCTCATCAAGAAGAACCTCAAGCTGCTGGGCAAGAAAAAGGCTCCAGTCGCCAAGCCGCGCAACGCCAAGAAGGCCGCCAAGCCCGCCAAGGCAAAGAAGCGGTAAGAGCCGATAAAGTTCACAGTTTCACACTTTTACAGTAAATAGGGGGGTAGGGGGGCCATCCGTCGCATCACAGTTTCACGGTCTCACAGTAAATAGGGGGGTGGGGAGTGCTGTTTGCCCGGTGCAGACCGGGCAGAGAGCCAAAGCTTTCCCAACGCCGCTCAACCTTTTCCGGCACTCACGTTTGCTCGCCATCTTTCCTCGCCTGAAACTTCTTACATCTTACGCCGGAGGAATCCAATTATATGCAAAAGCCAGCGAACATCCGTTGCGGATGGGAAGGCGACCCTACCGGCTGCCGTTTTCGGTTACTGCTAGTGTCGGACCGTCTCAAGGCCGTTCCCTTTCAGAGCCCGGCGTTGTTCCGCGACCTCTCCCGATCCCTTCCGTGCCCCGCGCTCCAGCCCGTTGCACCTTCCACGCCCGGCATATCATCAAATGACAAACGGGAGAAGACGATGGCTGAATTCACACTGCAAATCGATGGAATGCACTGCGGCTCCTGCGTCCGCCGCGTCACCCAAGCTCTCGCCTCGGTCGAGGGGGTCGTGACCAACGATGTGCAGATTGGAACGGCGCATCTCACCTCCAGCCTTGCCCCCGCGCCCGTCGATCCAGCCATTGCCGCTCTGGCCAAAGCCGGCTTCACGGCGCGCCTGGAAGCCTAAGCCAACCGATGCCCTCGTCCGCGACAGAATCGCTGACTCTGCCCATCCTCGGCATGACCTGCGCCTCCTGCCAGCACCACGTGGAAGAAGCCCTGCGCTCAACCCCCGGCGTTGAATCCGCGCGCGTCGATCTGATGGCCCATCGCGCCAGCGTGGTCTTTGATCCGGAGATCGCCACGCCGAACGCGCTGGTCGAGGCCATCCGCACTGCCGGCTATGACGCCGTGCTTCCCCGCCCCGATGCGCCTGCGGAAAGCTCCTCCAATGCGCTCGAAGCCGGAGCCGAACGCAAGGCCTATTCCACGCTGATCGCCGGCGCAGCGGCCATGCTGCTGGCCATGCCGCTTGGTGCAGAGATGGGCGCGTCCGACCACGTCCTGATGCGCGTCTTTCCCTGGCTCCATGCGCTGCCGCCGGAACTGCTGCGCTGGTCTCTGCTGATTCTCACCGCGGGGATGATGACCTGGGCGGGACGAGCAATCTACTCGAACGCGGTAAAAGCGGCACGCCACGGAACCACCAACATGAACACGCTGGTGAGCCTGGGAACGGGTGTGGCGTTTCTCTATTCCGCCTACGCCACGATCTGGCCCGCGCCCAGCCGCCAGGTTTATTTTGACGCGGTTCTGCTGATTCTTGGATTTCTTCTGTTCGGCAAGGCACTGGAAACCCGCGCCAAGCGCCGCGCCCTGGCCGCGCTCGACTCGCTCTCCCGCCTTAGGCCGGCTACCGCCCGGCGCATCCGCGACGGCATCGAGACCCTCGTCCCGCTCGAAGAGATCGAGCCCGCCGACAGCGTATTGGTTTTGCCGGGGGAACGCTTCCCGGTGGACGCGAGGATTCTCGAAGGCCGCACCACCGTGGACGAATCGATGCTGACCGGCGAGCCCACGCCGCTCGACCGCCAGCCCGGCGGACGCGTTCTGGCCGGTTCGCTCAACTACGAAGGCGCGGTGGTTTGCAGGGCTGAGTCGCTAGGCGAGGCCACGGTGCTGGCGCAGATCACCCGCATGGTTGAGCAGGCGCAGGGCTCGCGCGCGCCCATGGAACGGCTGGCCGACCGCGCCAGCTCCATCTTCGTTCCCGTCGTGCTGGCCTTGGCCGTCCTGACCTTTGCGATTTGGCTCATCGCTACGCACTCGGTCCAAATGGCCCTCGCCTCTACCGTCTCCGTACTGGTGATCGCCTGCCCCTGCGCCATGGGCCTGGCCGTGCCCGCCGCGCTTACCGTGGCCGTGGGGCGAGGCGCGCAGATGGGCGTCCTCTTCAAGGGCGGCGAGGCGCTGGAACGGTTGGCGCATCTGGATGCAATCGTCCTGGATAAAACCGGAACCCTCACCGTGGGGCGACCCGTGCTGGGGAGCGTTCATGCGCTTGCGCTCGACATCCGCGCTTTGAAAGGGCACGACTTTAGCCGTGCCATAGAAGCGCCTGATGCAACTGCGGCTTTAGCCGCCGAGGGAATGCTGGCTCCTGATAGTCCCCCCCTTCCGGAACTAAAGCCCGATTTTCCAATTGATCCATCGGGTGGCACGGCTAAAGCCGTGCCCTTTCAAAGCACAGAAAATGACCTGCTGCGCTTGGCCGCCGCCGCCGAGGAGCGGTCGAATCATCCGCTGGCCCACGCCATTGTGGATGCGGCCCACGCTCGCGGACTCGTCTGGCAGCCCGCGGAAGAGGTACAAGTCCTGCCCGGCCGCGGTTTGACCGCCGAGGTGGAAGGCCACGAGTGTCTGCTGGGCAACGAATCGCTCTTCAAGGAGTTCTTCATTACCCTGCCACTCAACGCAAATCCGCCGGAGCCGGGCGTGACGCGCCTGTGGATGGCTCTCGACCACGCGCCCGCCGGCTACTTCGACGCCCGCGACGCATTGCGTCCTGACGCAGCCGAGGCCGTGGCTGCGCTGCGGCGCGCTGGTCTGCGGGTGCTGATGCTGACTGGCGACTCAGCCGAGGCAGCCAAGCCTATCGGCCTGCAAGCGGGGATCACCGAAATCGAAGCTGGCCTCGATCCGGCCGCCAAGCTGGCCCGCATCCGCGCCCTGCAACAGAGCGGCCTCCGCGTGGCCATGGCGGGCGACGGCATCAACGACGCAGCCGCCCTGGCTCAGGCTGACGCCGGCATCGCCATGGGTACCGGCGCCGACCTGGCCCAGGAGGCCGGCGATGTGCTGCTCATGCGCGCACGGCCCTCTGCCATCCCTGCGGCGATTGATCTCGCCCGCTCCACCCTGCGCGTAATGCGCCAGAATCTGATCTGGGCCGCCGGCTACAACCTGCTGGGAATTCCATTGGCCGCGGGCGCGCTGTATCCCAGCTTTCACATCCTGCTCAGCCCCTGGCTGGCCGCCGCGGCCATGGCGCTGAGCTCCGTGAGCGTGCTCGGGAACAGCTTGCGTCTGCGAGCTTGGCAGCCCCCCACAGGGGACCGGCACGCGCGTAAAGCCCCAGCAGGATAAACTAACTCCAGAGCCTGTCTGTGCGCATCCTGACCCGTTACATCCTCGGCGAAATCCTCTCCCACGCGCTTATCGGGTGCGTGATCTTCACCTTCATCCTCTTCATGAAGGAGCTGCCCCGCATCCTGGAGATGGTGGTCCACAACAGCTCCACCTTTATCAGCGTCGTCCAGGTCGTTCTCTTCACGCTGCCCAACTTTTTCATGGTCACCATTCCCATGGCAGTGCTGGTGGGAGTGCTGCTGGGCTTGAGCCGCCTGGCCGCCGACAGCGAAATCATCGCCATGCGCGCCTCCGGACTCGGCATTGGATACTTTGTGCGCGTGGCCTCCATCGTGGCCATTGGCGGCACGCTGCTGGGGCTGGCCAACTCCCTGTACCTGGCCCCGCGGGCCAACCGGGCAATTCTGGCGATGGACAAGGCCCTTGCCATGCAAGCATCCTATGAGATTGAGCCGCGAGTCTTTGACGAGGATTTCCGCAACTTCGTCCTCTACGTACAGGACGTGCGCTCGGGAACCGGCGCGGCCAACTGGCGCCAGGTCTTCATGGCCGACACCACCGATCCCGCCAATCCTCAGATCACTACCGCCGCCTCAGCCACCGTGGCCAGCGACTCCGGCCAGGAGTTGCTCATGCGCCTGCGCGACGGGACCCGCCAGGAGACGGTGGCTGGCCAGCCGCAACAGTACAACATCTCCACCTTCGACTTTACCGATTTGCCACTGGCCGCCGCTCAGCAGAGCGAAGGGCATCTGGGCCGTCTGGATACAGATATTTACGCCATGCCCATGAGCGAGTTGCGGATACGCAGCCACTCGCCCGACGGCAAGCGGTTTCTGATTGAGATCCACAAGCGCTTTGCCTATCCGGCGGCGTGCCTGGTGCTGATGCTGGTCGGCGTTCCTCTAGGCGTAACTTCGCGGCGCGGCGGCAAGAGCTTCGCCTGGATCTTCACCATCCTGCTGGTCTTCGTCTACTACCTGCTCTCCTCAACCGGCATTGCCCTGGGCAAGCAGAACTGGATCTCAGCATTCTTTGCCGTGTGGTCCGCCAACCTGATCTTCGCCGCCGGCGGCCTTTTTCTGCTTTGGCAGATGGCCTCGGGCGGCCGCGTTCTGGCGGCCATCAGCGCCTGGGCCTCGCGCTTCCAGAAGACTGATTTCGCAGTCCCGGCCAAACCCTTCGGCCTCCCGCTCGGCGGCCTGCTGAGCAGGTTTCAATCGCGCCCCCGGCGCGCCAAGGCCCGCAACGTCTTTCCGCGCATCCTCGACGAGTACGTAGTGCGCGAATTCCTGGGCATCTTCTTGCTGGTGCTGGCCGGCTTTGTCATGCTCATGCTGGTCTTCACAGTCTTCGAGCTGATAGGCGACATCCTGCGCAACCACATTGCGCCCTCCCTGATCGGCGAGTATCTGTTGAACCTGACGCCCAGCATGCTCTACCAGATCACGCCGCTGGCCGTGCTGATTGCCGCGCTGGTCACCTTCGGCGTGCTCAACCGCAACTCTGAAATCATCGCCATGAAGGCCACCGGCATCAGCCTCTACCGCCTGGTTGTGCCCATCGTTTCCATTGCCGCCGTATTGGCGGTCGCCCTTTTCCTCTTCGACCAGTTCTATCTGCCCCAGGCCAACCGCAGGCAGGAGGCCCTGCACAACATCATCAAGGGACGCCCGCCGCAGACCGTTCTGCATCCCGAGCAGAATTGGATTTTCGGCGAACAGCGTCACGGCGAGCCCGACCGCATCTTTTACTACCAGTTCTTTGATCCCGACCGCAACGAGTTTGCCAACCTCTCCCTCTTCGAGTTCGATCCCTCCACCTTCGCTCTTTCGCGGCGCATCTTCGCCGCCCGCGCTGTCTGGGATACTGAAACCGCCTCCTGGACGTTTCTGAACGGCTGGCAGCGAGACTTCGCAGGCGCCAGCGTCACCGAATATCGCCCGTTTCTGAAGGCCTCCTTCGCCGAGATCCACGAAGATCCCGCCTACTTCAAGAAGGAGAGCTTGCAGGCCCAGGAGATGAACTTCGGCCAACTCGATCGCTATATCGGCGATCTGCGCCAGAGCGGATTCGACACCATGCGCCTGCGCGTCGATCTCTGGCACAAGCTTGCCTATCCGCTCGTGGCCATCATCATGGCGGTCCTGGCTATTCCCTTTGCGCTCTCCATGGGCCGCCGCGGGTCGCTCACAGGCATCGCCGTGGCTATCGCCGTGGCCCTTGCCTACTGGGTGGTCGATGGACTCTTCGGCGCCATGGGCAATGTCAACTATCTTCCCGCTCCGATGGCGGCCTGGTCCTCGGATCTCCTTTTTGGGCTGGTCGGCGGCTATCTGCTGCTGAAAACGCCTACATAGGCTCGACCTGGGATCGCGTGCTTCGCCGCGCCGAAGTTGCAACCGGAGACAGCGGCATGAGCCAAACCCGGCACATTGCCTGCTCACGACTCGCCTGCTGATCTTCGGCGTGTCCCGTTCCCATGCAGTATGCCTCTTTGGGACGCCATGGACGGCGGTTCCTGCAGAAAGTTCTTCATTGGCTTCCCGCAGATTCCCTCCTGTCGGAACTTCTTTGCCTTTTCAAACACAAAATGGCGGACGGGGATTTGCCCGTCCGCCATTTTGCATTCTCAGCTTCTTACTTCACGGTCAGAGTAAAGGACATCGTCTTGGTGACGTTGGTGGCGTTGGTTGGGGCACCTCCACCTGTGGTTGGGCCCGTCGAGACGGCCGTCACAGTCACCTTCGAGCTACCCGTCGGCGTAGTTAAAATGGCGGTGCCGCTGCCGCAACCGGAGAGTCCCGCGAGGGCGCCCAGCAGCAAACAAGCCGCCATTCCTTGCATCAACAGCCGCCGCCTGGCGTTCCTGGCGCCGGCCAGTCCAAACAGACCAAAGCCCAGCAGAAGACCGCTCCACCAGAAGATCCCGGTCGGCGTCACAATCGGCGCTTGATCGATCAGTATGGTGAGTTTGGTTTGAAGAGGAGGAACAACAATCGGCGAGGAGCTTTGCTGCGTCAGCACGAGTACATCCGGGATAAACTGGCATGTCGCATGAGCCGGCAGGCCGCCGCAGCGAAAATCAACAGCTCCCGTAAACCCGGATTCCGACGTCAGGGTAATGGTCATCGAGCCTGGATTTGCCGTTGACGACGTGATCGCCGTTACGCTCTCCCCCATCGTGAATGTTGGATTAGCGACGATCAACGGCGAAGGCGCGGACGCTGATCCGGTGTAATTCTCATTGCCTTTGAAGGTGGCCACCACGTTATAGGTTCCAGCCTTCAATGCAGTCGGCCCGGTCAAAGTCAGAACCGCCGTATAGGTCGTGATTGAGTTCGCGGTTGAGCCGGATACAAATGCAGTGCCCAGTGTCGTCCCGCCGCTGGTAAAGACCACCGGGCCGGAGAGCGCGCCGGGGGTCGACGGAACTACCGTGGCCGTCATAACAACGGTATCCCCGCTATTCGAGGCGTTGGCCGGCTCGGCAGTTGTCGGATCCGCCGCGTACCCAAGAATGGAGAGCGTCGTAGTGGACGCGGCCGGCACAATCTTGACAGTCAGAGTCGTGGAAGACGCAGGCGCATAAATTGCATCACCAGAATACGAGGCGGCAACCAGGTGGGAACCGCCGCCGAGGCCAGTCAGGACAAACGATGCGGTACCGGAGGCATCCATCTGTTGCGGCTGGCCAACGTTGTTGCCATCCACGATGAATTGCACCGTCCCGGTTGGCGTAAGCGTGCTCGTGCCGACCGCGGAAACAACCGTCGCGGATACCGTGACTGAGCTTCCGTAGCTCGCGCTGCCGCTCGGTACGGTCTGGACCAGTGTGATGGCAGCCGGAATCTCGTTCACAGCGTTCCCCGACAACGTCAGCGAAGGCGCGCCCGTATTTTCCGCTCCGGTGTTGAAGTCGACCGTATCGCTCTCCGCACCAACCATTCCCAGGGTGGGCGCGAAGTATGCCTCCAGAGTGCAACTATAACCGGAGACAAGCGTCGCCAGGCCCGTGCACTGGTCGCTGGAACTGGGGATCGTGAATGGCACACTGGAAGAGAGCGCTGGGAACAGAGGCGAGTTCATTGTCAGGCTTCCCGGGCCTGAGCTGGAGAGAACTGCCGTCTGCCCGGCGCTGCTCGTGGTGTCATTGACCTTTCCAAAAGCGATCGCGCCTGAAGTCCTGCTCACCGAGTATGCCGCCGAATTCGCGCTGTCGGTCGCATAAAGGTTGCCGACGGCATCCAATTGCACCGCATAGGGGCTGATGATGGCGTTGTTGACGATGGTCTGGTGGCTTCCCGTCAACACGCCGCCTTCATTGGGAACCCGCACGATCCGGCCAGAGCCGCTGTCGGCGATCAGGACGCTGCCCGATCCGTCCACTGCCACGCCGGTCGGAGCAGTCAGATTACTGCCGACATTGCTGACCGTTCCACCTGCCGACTCCACAACATTGCCCTTGTCGGCGATATAGAGGATGTCGTTTGCATCCACGGCCACCGCGGTCGGTTCAACCAGATTCGGAATCGGCAGAATCGTCTTCAGGCCGCTGGTCGCCAAGCCGGTGGGCTTGGCAAAGGCAACCACGTCGTTGCTGCCGGTCTCGGGAATGTACAGCGTGCCATTGAAGTCGACGGCCAGCTGACCCGGAGAGTTCAGACTGCTCAGCAGCGTGCTCTGGGACGCTGTGTTGAGAACGCCGCCGTTGTTTGGGACCGTCACGACGCGGTTGTTGCCCGTGTCGGAAATATACAGATTGCCGGCCGCATCGGTGGCCACGCCGGCGGGCGATTTCAATCCGCTCCCTACCGAGGCGCCTGAACCGCCGCCGCCTGCATATTCATACACCGCGTTTGCGCCGGCATCGGCGACAAAGACGTTGCCCGAAGCATCCACGGCGACAGCCTGAGGTGACTTCAACCCGCTGCCAATCGCATTCAGCGCTCCCGGATCTACGGTAATCGCCTGACCAACTGCAACTCCCGACAGGGTCACCGGCACCGCATCTCCAGCCGAGTCCGTCAGGGTCAGGATCGCGGTGCGCAAGCCTGGCTCAGCCGGCGTAAACTGAACGACAACCGTGCAACTGGTGCCCCGGGCGTTGGGGGTTGCCGGAGCGCCGATCACGCAAGTGCCCGCACCCGTGCCTGTCACGATGGAAAACTCCGCGGAGGGCGTACCCGCCGACGCGACGGAACTGGATTGCAGCGTGATCGGGGTCGAGCCGCTAAACGTCAGCGTCAGAGTCGCCGTGGCGGGAGTGCTGGAACCAATGGTTGTGGCTGCAAAGGAAGCGCTACCTACGGTGTACTTGTAGAGGGTGTTGTAGTCAACCGCCTGAAAGATGTTTCCATGCTGATCCACGGCAACGCCGATATCGCTGATATTCCATGGCGCGGCATATCCGGGATAGGAGCAGGGCACCGTCGTGCTGTTCGGTCCGGCACAATACGAGACCGTGTCCAATGGAAAGACCATGAACATGTCCGCGGGATTCAACGCGCCATTCTCCAGAGGTATCTCGTAGATGCCTCCGTTGACGGTGCCCGCGGTCGCGCTTGACGTCCCGTTGTCGGTCACGTACAGGTTTCCGGCCTGATCGAACGCTACTCCCTGCGCGTCGATAAACGCGCTCGAGAGCGGGGTCGCGAGAAAACTGGCTGATTGCGGCCCGGCCGGCACCATCCAGATGGTTGTCGAGTTATTCGCAATATATATGTTGTCGTTTGCGTCCACCGCAATCGAATCCATGTAGTTCTGATCCTTGTTTGTCGGAGTTACAGGATCTGCGAATTCGAATAGCTGAACTGGGGGCGCGCCGGAATAATTGCACGCCACGCTGCATTCAAATATGTTGGTGTCGCCCATGCTGTCGCCGAAGGTCGCCATGAAACTGTTCCCCGCGGGGTCAAAGGCAAACGAGGCGACCTGATAGAAACCGCCGGTGGGCGAATTGGTCACTGATCCCTGCAGGTCGGTGATGCCCGGCGCGTAATAATAAAGGGGAAAGTCGTAAGAGCAAGCGGCGCCGGTAGCCGGTGTCGCCGTCGTGCAGACGGGAGGATTCGGTGGGTTGCTGCCGCTATAACTCGACCCGTTATCGGGATTGGTGAAAGGCGTATATGCGCCGTTCACATAAGGGATCATGGTGATTACAGTCTGAAAGACTTCCGATACAACCAGGTTCCCATTGGGATCCACCCCGACCGCGCCCGCATGACCGCCCGAGTATGCATTGTAGAGAACGTTGTAGGGAACCGTCGCGGTGACGGGGTTGAATTGATTCATTGTGGCGGCTGGAAACTCGACCACCGTATTCGAGTTGTACCCGCCAACAAAGACATCTCCATATTTGTTCACCGCGAGCGATCCAAATCCCGCGCCTTGCAGTACAGGAGTGGGAGTCGTGCCGGTGGCGGGAGTCGGAGGATACGCTGCGAGCGTGGTCTGCGTAGTGACCACAAATGGCGGCGCCTTCTGGGCTACACAACTGCTCCCCGGCAAAAACATCCAGGCGAGGAAAAGCATGACGAGCGCGCTTGCTGCGCGTACCGGCCTGTCCCGCAAAAAATCAGCATGATCCATCGGCATCGTTTTTCTCCTGATCTCCATATCCGTCCGTCGCCCTTTCTTCCGCCCTTGTTCTTGAATCGGTCTCCGGCAAGCAGACCTTGCCGGAGATTGTGTCTTCGCCGCCATGTCAGAAGGTGTACTTCATGCTGATTTCAACCACCCGCCTGCCTGTCTTATAGGGCGTGATCCCGAACTCCGAATTGTACTGGATCGCTTGTGTCGGGTCGTAGTTGGCCGGGTTGATAAAATCCAATGTCTCCTGGTTTGGCGAAACGTTGGAAAACGTCACCAGCGGATGATTCAGGAAGTTGAAGGCCGCCCCGCTGATCTGCAACGTCTGGCGATCGTTAAGATGAAAGTCCTTTCGCACCGTCAAATCCGACTGGAAGAAGCCCGGCCCGTGAATGTACGGGTAGATCAGCTTCCCGTTGCCGGTGCCGATCTGCGGCAGCGCGAAGCAACTGCCGTTGATGTACTGGTTCTTCTTGAGATTCGAGCGCGGGTCGCAGGTTAGCAGCGGCTGAAGCGATACATCCGGGGTGCCCAGGAACACGATACTGTTAACAATGGTGGGGGCAGCGCCGCCATTGACAAAATTTCCAGGGATCGAACCGGGGCCGAGTTGCCCTTCCAGACCAAAGTTCGTCCCATAACTCGTCGCCTGCAGGTTGGGGCCGCTCTGCAAACCCGTGTAGCCGGAGAGTTCCCAGCCGTTCCCCGCCGCTGCCAGAATTCGGTTGCCGTGAAGATGCGATCCCAGGCTCACGACGTACCAGACATTGAAAATGTGGGAGCGATCGTACGCCAGCGGCCCGTAATCGTTCCACACATTGAATGAATCGCCCGGATTGCCGTTGTTGTAACCGCCGCGAACGCCCATGGCCTTGCTCCAGGTGTAGTTCGCTCCATAGGTCAGCCACCCCTTCGACTTGTTCCACGTGACCTGAAGGCCGTTATAGTTCGCAAAAAGCTTATGTGCCTCCAATTGCAATTGCCCGTAAAGCGGGTACGGTCTCCAGTCATTGTACGAAGGCACCGTCAACGTCGCATCTCCGCTCATGCCATTCAGTAACGGGGGGGACCATGTGGTCCCGTAGAACGGATTGTTCCCCAGCCCGTAGCTAAACTTGTTGGTCGTGGGATCGAGAGAGATGGTAACGACCTCCTTAGCGGGATCTGGCTGATAGAGGCCATTCGGCTTGATTGCATTCACGTTATCCACCGTGATAGCGCCGTTGCTGCCGTCGTTGAGAATCGAATTGCTGTTGTTGCCCACATAACCGACGGAAAGCGTTGTGCCAAACAACTGCTGAGTCAGCGTCAGGCTGTAGGTTGCCGTCAGCGGCTGCTTGTGATCGGAGGGGTCGAATCCGTAGAGGCCGGTTGTACCCAGCGAGCTCAGCACGACAGATGGGTCGCTCGGACTGTATTTAAGTCCGCCGAGATAGCCCAGGGTAAGTCCGTTACTATTGCCCACGTATCCGTTGGTGGAATAAGGATTCGTCACCGATATCGTTCTCTGCCCAGTGGAAACCGACAGCGCATTGGCAACGTCGTTCCAGTTGTCGTGGAAGCGATACCATCCAAAGCCGCCGCTCAGAACGGTCTTTCCGTTGCCGCGGATGTCCAGGGAAAAGCCAACGCGCGGATCCAAAAAGAGCGGCGTCACCGTTTGCCCCGAATTGGGGGTGGACGAATCTCCCTGTAGCGAGTGCCATCTGAAGCCTGGCAGCGGATTGGCGGCCGTGGGGGCTTGATTCGTCGCCGCCCAGGCCTGATAATCCGCTGGAATGAAGACCGGGATGCCCACATGATGTGCATCCTGCCACTCGCCTTCATGCTCCGCGCGCAATCCCAGGGTCACCGTCAGGTTTGAACGCACCTTCCAGGAATCGGTGGCGTAGAACGCCGTGCTCCACCAATAGAGGTCGATCTTGGGGAAGATGTTCGCCTGGTTGTATTTCATGAATTCGCCTTCAAGAAAATTCGCCAGGTTGTTTCCCGTTCCGCTTCCGCAGGTGTTGTCGCAGGAGTTGTCGTAGGTATACAGTTGCGTGGTCCCGTCCGGGGCAAGGGTTGGGAGTTGGAAGCTCGGATTGACGTAGTAGTTCTGGATGGCGCCATTGGTGGGAATATTGCCCGTATTCGGATACACCGAATTGTCCATCGCCCTTTCAACGTTTACGCCGAACTTCATGGTGTGCTTGCCCCACACCTTGGTCAGGTCGTCGCCGAAGCCGGGCGTCATTCTCTTGGTGGTGATTGCGCCATAGCTATAGTCGGGAAAGAGCCCGATCGGCAGGCCGTTGTATCCGTAATCGTTCAACGTGGGGAATTGCTTGGTTCCGTTCGTGTAGGCGCTGATGTTCAAGCCTGGCTCACCGAGCGAAGCGGTCGTCAACTCGTAGGCATCACCAGCATTGAACACCTGGTTGATATAAGCCACCGAAGCGAAGGCCTCGTTGGTCATCGTGGCCGAAAACACCCGTGTCCAATGCAGAGAAGCGGTCTGCGAATTCGTCGATTCGACGGAGCCCCCTGGCTCATTCACGCCGCCCGAAGAGCCGGAGGCGAAATAGTAGTTGCCCTGGGGTACGCCGGTAAAGCCGCTCTCTATGGTATAGACCCCGTAGACCTTATTCAGTTCGCTCTGGGCGAAATCAATCCGCCCGTGGGCCGTCCACATGTCGTTGTTCACCAGGTTGTTCTTGACGAAGTTGTAGCCATACTGATTCGCCTGCCCGTCTGGATTCGCGCCGGTAACGCCAACGTTCGGGCTTGGCATGAGCTTCGCCATGGTTAGCGCGGCCTTGCTTAAATAAGGGGCCATGCATCCGCTCGCGGGAGTGCTGTAAGCATTGGTGCAGTTAATATGAGTGCCGCCGGCGCTGGAGTCTAGCGAGTTGGGCGGGTTGGGGGGGGACGGGAGATAGGAAGGTCCGGGAACCAGTCCCACTGTCGGGACGGCGGTGACGGCGCTCCAGAGGCCATAGCAGGGCGCCCCAATAACGCATGGAGTAACCGAGCAGCTATCGTCGTTGCACTCTGAAGCTGCTCCGGGGGGCAGGTATTTCTGTATCTGCGAGGGGCTGAAATCGCCATTCAGCATGGAAGGCGTCGGCACCAGGGCATGATAAATCGCCTGTCCTGGGCTGGCGTAGGCGTAAACATTCCGTTGTGCGTAATCCTCCGCCTGCGCGAAGAATACCAGCTTGCCGCTGTGGTTGAACTTCGTTCCCGGAAATCTGAGTGGGCCGCCCACCGTCGCGCCCGGATAGATGTACCGGTCGTCCGGCTTGGTCACGCCCAGTTGAGTCGCGAGGGCATCGGTAGTGTTCATTTGATAGGTCCGGCCATGCACATAGAGCGATCCATGGATTGACGAACCGCCCGACTTGCCAACCGCGTTGATGACCACCGGGCCATTCGCCGTGTCCGCGCCAAAGTTCGACTGTTCCACCTTGACTTCGGCCGTGGTGTCGGTATTCACGGTTTGCGTGCTGCCGCTATAGTTGCCAGGGTCGTTCAGGTTGATACCGTCTGAGCGCACGCTCACGCCGTTGGTTGGCGCTCCGCTCATCGAGTAGCTGCCGCTTGCGCCCCCTACCGTAACCTGGCCAGGATCGTAAGTAGTGTTGCTTGCCGAATTATTGCTGAACGATCCGCTGCCGGTGTTGATCGCCGAGCCAGGGAGGAGCTTCATCAACTCGGTGACGTCGCGCCCCTCCGTCGACAGGTGCTCGAGTTCCGCGGCTGTGATCAGGTCGCTCCGCTCGCCCGTCTCCAGAACGCTGGACGCATCGGCGTTCACGGTCACCGTGATGGCTTCCACGCCCGGCACCAGCTTGATGGAATTCAGAGTGCGCGCGTCCCCTGGGTCAAGGTGAATGCCCTTCTGCACATTCGTCTCAAATCCCTGCGCCTTCACCGTCACCGTGTAGTCTCCGGAATCGAGCGCGGAAAAGATGAAGATGCCGACGCCATTCGATCTGGTTGTGCGAATGAATCCGTTGGACTGGTTCTTCGCTGTCACCGTTGCCTCAGGAATCACGGCCCCGGTTTGGTCTGCAACGGTCCCGCTCAAGCTTGCGGTAATCGTCTGTGCGTTGAGCGGTCTGTGCCCAAAGCCTGCCAGAACCAAAATCAAAATACCCAGGCTTACCCAGGTTGACGTAGCTTTACTCGACCATGGCCTGCAAATCATCCGTTCCTCCATTCAACCCATCTGCGCTTGAGCGGGCTCGAGCGTTCCGGCGATCCTTCGACGTTCAATTCCCGAGGTATCGTTACCATCGCAACGAAGACACTAATTTAACAAACGTTTATAGCTGTAAAGAGGGAGGGTTGTCAAGCGAACATCCGGATCGACAGAAGCCGTCCCCGCAGCCGGGAAACTTGTAATGGCGAAACTGCTCGCGGCCTGGCTGGAGCGGCCGGATTCGGAGCCGGAATGAATCTCGTCCCGATGACTGAATTGCGAGTCTCGCGCCGGGCCGCCTTCCGGTCATTTCAAGCTGGTTGCAGCAGTCAGACGCAGCGCTGGAGAGTGCTTCTGCCGCGGACACAACCACCTCGCCAACCATCATAGAATCTAGCGCTTCCGCCAAATCTTCGGCACCGGCCATTCCTAAAAAGCAACGGCGGCTCCGCGGATGAGAATTGCTTTGGCCTCCCTGCCGCTCTCCACAACCCGTCCGCGTCCGCAGCCACATTTTCTTGAAAGCCGCTCCGCTTCTCAAACGCTTCCCGCAGTATTCGGTCCTGCCGCGAACCTCAGAAATTAAATCTCGCCGACACCTCCATCACACGCCGGCCCGTCTTGTAGCCCGCATAGCCGAAGCAGGGCGACCCTACCACGCTGCAACTGGCGCTGCCATTCGTCCCGTGCTGGAGTTGAACCGTAGAAAAATCCGTCCCGCTCATCTCCAGGCTCGCCTCATTCCCATAGCGCGAGTTGAACGACGTGATGGGATGGTTGAGAAAATTGAAGGCGGAAACGCGAAACTCCAGGTTTCGCTTCTCAGCCAGCAAAATACGCTTCTGAAGCGTCAGGTCCGAGGCGAAATAATGAGGCCCGCGAATATAGCCCAGGTTGGCCGGACCATTCTGCCCGTAAGGCGCTATTCCAAAGCAGTTGCCGTTGACGAATTGATTCTTCTGGAGATGGGCCGTCGGACTGCACGTCAGCGTTGGCATCACCAGCATGTCCGGAGTTCCCAGCAGCGTTATGTTGTTGATGCTCAAGGCCGTGGGAGATGAGGCCGGACCGACATACCCGCTCAGGCCAAGATTCGGACTGGACACCGCCTGGAGATTCGGACCGCTCTGCAGGTTGGTGATGCCGCTCAAGAACCATCCATTGATCACGCCGTTCAGCACGCGGCTCCGGCGGAAAAGGGCGCCTTCGTCATACGAGTACTGCGCGTTGAAGACATTCGTCCGGTCGAAGGCCAGCGGGCCGTAATCCGCGCGCAGATTGGTTGCATCCGTGGTCCCGCCGTTGTTATAGGCGCCGCGCACCCCTAGCGCTTTGCTCCAGGTGTAGTTGAAGCCATAATTCAAGCGCCCCTTCTGCCGGTTCCAACTGCTCTGCAGCGCATTGTAGTTGGCCCAGGTGATATGCCTCGGAACCAGAATCCATTGGTAAAAGGGGAAGGGCCGAAAGTCATCCTCCTGGGCAGCCCCGTTGTTTGAATTGAAAACCTGTCCATAGTATGTGCTTTGGGGGTTTGGATCCGGCAGGAAGAGACCCCCCAACGGAATGCTGTTGATGTTTTGAACATCCACCGGGATCGTGGTGGAAGCCGTATCGGTCAGCAGATGCTCGCTTTGGTTGCCCACATACGCAACTTCAAAGGCCGAACTCCACGGCGCCCGCTGCGAGATCGTGAAGCTGTAAGTCATCGTCAGGGGCTGTTGGTCGTCGGTGGGATCAAGCGCGGAGATCGAGTTTCCGTTGGATTCATAGACGCCGGCCGGGGCATTCTGCACGCCCGCCAGACTGATGCCCGAGCCGCCCACCTGGCGAGTGATCACTCCCTGGGAGGTTCCCGCGGCCGCCGCAAAATCATTCCAGGAGTCGTGGCTGCGGTACATTCCCCATCCTCCGCGCAGCACCGTCTTGCCAGTGCCGAACAGGTCGTAGGCCAGGCCGAAGCGCGGAGATAAGAAAGCGAGCCGCGACTTGTCGCCGGACATTGGAACACTGGGCGACACCAGCGGATAAATATCGGTGCCTTTCCCCATTCCATGCCTGCGCACGCCCGGCAGCGTCGTAATCGAGGTCGAGCCGGTGGGAGCGTCTTCGGCATACCATTTCGGACTGAACGCGGCTATGCCCTGCCCGTGAGAATCCGTCCAGGCGCCAAGATGATCGATGCGCACTCCTAAATCCACGGTCAGCCGCTTGGTCGCCTTCCAGGAATCCTGCGCAAACCCTGAAATCGTCCAATAATAAATATTCGTCGAGGGATTGAAGTTCTGCTGGGTGAATGAATCAACATCTCCCAGCATGAAATCGGCCAGGAAATTGGCTCCGCAGCCCGTGAAGTGGCACTGCGCCGTATAGTGCGTGCCGGCGGCATCGGCAAAACTCGCCGCGCCTTCGGCCAGCGACGGGACATAGTAGTTCCAGATTTGGCCGTTGGTCAACGGGCTGAGATCGGTCTGGTTCGCGGTGTCGCGCTCGACATACGTTCCAAACTTCAGGGAATGGGACTTGAACAGGAAATTGAAGTTGTCGCTTCCCGACGGCAGAAACTTCTTCGAGACATACCGGCCATTGCTGAAATCCGGAGTAATAGCCAGCGGCAGTCCGTCGGACCCGTAGTCGGCCAACTGCGGAATATCGTCGGAACCGCAGTAGGGACATGCCCCGGTGCGAGTGACGATGCCGCTGTAAGGATAGCCCCACGTGCTCTTGAGCAACTTGCTCGGGTCTCCGGAGTAATAGTACTGGCCGACGTAGGAAACAGATCCGGTAACTTCATTGGTGGCCCGCGCGCTGAAGACATGCGAATAATCCAGGCTGGCAGTATTCGATGTAGTCGTATTGTTGATCTTTCCCGGCGTATCGATGCCGCCCATGTACGAATTGCCGCCCGATGGAGAGTAGTATATCTGCTCCGGAATGCCGGTCGTGCGCCCGTACTCCGTGTTATAAACCCCGTAGACCTTGTTATTGTCATTGGCGTCTATATCCACGCGCGCGCGAGCCTGGAACAAACCCGGATTCTGCAGATTCAGAGTGCGCCAGTTGTAGCCGTTCACCGTGGGACCGGTCGGCAATGGAATCTCGGCTTTCAGCAAAGCCGCGGCGCCCGGGTCGAAACTCTTGGCGCCGTTGATGAATTGACCGCCGGTGGCGCCAACGGTGCTGATGGTTCCGTCGGTTGTATACGGCTCGGCGCAGACGTGGAAGTACTGGGTGAGCGACTGCGGCGTCGTGTCGCTTGCCGTGCAGTGGGCGGTGATGCTCGCTTCATCCACGCCCAGGTAATTCGCCAGTTCGGCCTGCGAGAAGTTGCCCTGGCGCATTCCCGGCTCGCCGCCTGGATTGGTGCTCTGGTCGGTGGGCACCAGCGCGGCGATCAAGGAGTTCAGCGGCGAACCGTACGAATAGACGTTACGCTGCACATAGTCTTCGCCGCCCACGTTGAAGACCACTTTCTTGTTGCTGTTGAACTTCCTCCCCGGAATCTTCACCGGCCCCCCGACATTGAATCCGGGGTAGATATACCGGTCGGGAATCTGCGGCAGTTGCTCATATTTCATAAACCAGTCTTCGGAATTCAACTGCGAGGTGCGGGCGAACCCATAGACTGTCCCGTGATACTCCGAGCTGCCCGACTTGCCCACCACCGTAATCACCGTCGGCCCCTTGGCCGTGTCCGCGCCAAAGTTCGATGTCTCGATCTTCACCTCGGCAACCATGTCCATGTTCACCGTCTGCGTCTGATCGCTCTCGTTGCCCGGATCGGTGACGTTCGCGCCATCGGATATCACGCTCGCGCCATTGCCCGGAGCGCCGTTGCCGACATAATTCGACAGCCCGTTGCCGCCCGTACCCACCACCGAGGGATCAGAGCCGACGCCGTTGTTCAGCCCGTTCTGCAGAATCGCGAAGCCCG
>Ga0302140_10003259_pt1 | contig 20855 bp, 18 predicted proteins | sample I_Bog_E1_1_FD_202095 | JGI IMG/M metagenome (GOLD analysis project Ga0302140, IMG submission 202095) | Peat permafrost microbial communities from Stordalen Mire near Abisko, Sweden - I_Bog_E1_1 | ecosystem: Environmental > Terrestrial > Soil > Wetlands > Peat | place: Sweden: Abisko, Stordalen... | reverse complement strand
GGCCCTCGAGCGCGTGCCGGCCATGATCCGCGCCGAGGGCGGCGTGGCCCGCATGGCCAAGCCCTCGCTCATCAAGCAGATCATCCAGGCCGTCTCCATTCCCGTCATGGCCAAGGCCCGCATCGGCCACTTCGCCGAGGCGCAAATCCTGCAAGAGCTGGGCGTCGACTTCATCGACGAGAGCGAGGTTCTTACTCCCGCCGACGAGGCGCATCACATCGACAAGCACGCCTTCACCACGCCCTTCGTCTGCGGCGCGCGCAACCTGGGCGAGGCCCTGCGCCGCATCGCCGAGGGCGCAGCCATGATCCGCACCAAGGGCGAAGCGGGCACCGGCGACGTGGTCCACGCCGTCAAGCACATGCGCCAGATCACGCGCGAGATGCGCGCCCTCACCGTCCTCAGCGAGCAGGAGCTTTACGCCGCGGCCAAGGATCACCAGGCGCCCTACGAGCTGATCCGCATGGTCGCCCGCACCGGCAAGCTGCCCGTGCCCAACTTCTCCGCAGGCGGCATCGCCACCCCCGCCGACGCCGCGCTGATGATGCAACTCGGCGCAGAGGCCGTCTTTGTCGGTTCGGGCATCTTCATGAAAGAGCGCGCCACCCCGCTCGATGTCGAGAACGATCCCAAGGAGCGCGAAGAAGCCGTCTCCCGCGCCAAGGCCATCGTTATGGCGACGACCCACTTCAACGATCCCAAGATCCTCGCCGAAGTCAGCGAGCAAGTCACCGGCACCATGAAGGGCCTCGCCGCCGCCGGCCTAGAAGAGTCGCAGCTCCTCCAAACCAGAGGCTGGTAGCCACCTGCGCTACAGCGGAGGGAGCAGCGGCATTCATGCCCCTGAATGCCGCGCGCCTTCGCCGACCCACGGGAAGATGAAGCCGCCTTCGTTTTTCTCCCGGAGGGAGTATGGATATTAGCCCAGGACAAGCGCAGCGCAGTCCTGGGTCAGCGTTCAACAAAAGGCCCTCAGTCCCGTAGGGACGGCGCGCAATCCGCCTCAAAATGTTTTCTTAGAAGCCGGATTTGGACCGCACGGAGGGAGCAGGGCCGGGTACCCACCATGGGTGTCGAGACTCCTGAATGCCGCCTTGCAATCAAAGCGGCTTCAGCCACGGGCTTCTTCGTTGAGCCTTGCTTCACGCAAAGGACTCTGAGCGCCAACCAACATCCAGCCTTGCCGGGTGGGATCGCACCGGCCCCAAACCTCCTCCTGCTGACTCCCCAGGAAGCGTTGTGCGTCAGGGCACGACTTCAGTCGTGCCGCAAGAGTCCGAAAAGAAACGACGGGCTTTAGCCCCTGAGGGGAGCCTCTTCCCAGACTTCGCTCCCCGCGCGGCCAGGGCAAATGATCCTATGCGCGACGGCCTGAACCGGACGGAGGGAGCAGGGGCGGGGTACCCACCGCGTGGGTCGAGGACCCTGAATGCCGCGTTGCCATCAAAACGGCTTCAGCCACGGGCTTTTTCGTTGAACCTCGGCTCACGCGAAGGACTCTGAACGCCAACCAACATCCTGCCTTGCAAATCTGCTATGCAATCGGTGGACACTGGGCGGCTTCAGTTTGTGCGTTCCCACCCTTTGCAAAATGCGCGAAGGGTGGGTCACTCGCCGCAGCCCGTCTCTCCCGGATACAACGCAACGCGCCAGGATTGTGGATAATCTCACCAAGGCCTGAGATGAAATTCCCAAAGAGCGAAACTTCAGCTGCGCGGTCGGCGAATATGTCTCGCATACGATCAAAGAACACGAAGCCTGAGTTGCTGGTCCGAAGAGCGCTTCACAGGCTTGGCTTCCGATTTCGCCTCTATGTTCGCGACTTGCCCGGACGTCCGGACATCGTTCTTCCCAAATATCGAACAATTATTCAGGTCAAGGGATGCTTTTGGCACGGTCACACATGCAGGGACGGCAGGCTCCCAAAATCAAATCGCGCGTACTGGGTGCCAAAGCTCCTGCAAAACCGGAAGCGGGATTCCGCTAATGATCGGAAACTCCGCAGATTGGGATGGTCGGTTCATAACATCTGGGAATGCCGGGCCTTCAAGCTCTGCCCGGAGGCCCTTGACCGATGGTTGACTAACATGCTTCGCAGCGACTGCGAAATCCCACAAAATGGCGCGGATGAAGCGGCGCCTCTCAAAAGCACACTTCCTCGACATAAAATGCACAGCAACAAGGAAATTCTCTACCCAAGAATATTCTGATAAACCCAAATTCACCTGCAGAATGCCAGTCGTAGAGTAGCTGCTTCTCGTCCTCCTCAAAATCCTCAATAATCATCTCTAGCGCTTCCTTCCATGCGTCTGATTCGCTCGTATGGCAATAAGAAATCGGTGTATCACCATCCCAGACTGAAAGTATCCAGAATTTTCTCCTTATCCAAAACTCGGCGCAAATACCGGATTTGTCTGGAGATAAAGTAAAGTCATCCGCATTAACTCTCCATTCTCCGATAACGTCGCCACTTGGAGCAAGAATTTGATGAGGGACAGTCATATCTACCGATCTGCAGGATTCGGCTATCTCGATTTGCTCTGCAATAGCATGAAGTTCATGGACAAGGCCCGCTCTATCAGGAAGCCCCTCATCGCAGATTCTCATATTCAATGTAAATCCCATCAAGGCTCTCCATATCGACAGCGTCAGGAGCTAGTTCAAGTATATCCGAGCCTTTATTCCACAAGGAGGAACCAGTCGTGGAAAAATAGGGTTTAAATATGTGTTGCAAACACAGGATCCTATATCGATCCTGCGATGTTTTCTTGAACCTTTCCAAAAGCATTCTTATCTCATACTCAGCAAAAGATTGGCAATCTGAATAGAGTTTTGTAAGCATAGCAGGCAAGGTTTCAATAAGATCAGGTAGGATTGCTTGGAACTCTGGAAACCGGGTACGGAATTGGCTGATTCGTTCAAGTGCTTCATTTAATCGAATGTTTCGTTCGGCTTGATCCTCCCATTTTTTCTCCCAGTATTGACATGTTCGGCATGAGGGATCGCAATGTGTGCCATTGTGAGACAGGAAAGATTCCCAGCCTGATGCTGCACTCAAAAGGATTTTCCGTGCATCATCACGACGTTTTTCGCTGTTGCACCTTCCACAAGCAACCAAGACGTTCCCGGGAACATGAAGCCCTGCTCGGTAGCGATTCATCCCGTCAAGATGCTCGACTACTGGAGTAGTTTCAGCAAGGTTCTGATGACAGTACGGGCATCGGTTTTGAAAGCATTCTCTCACGAGATTCTCGTACTCTTGCCCATCCACCTTGATCGGCCAATTCAGCGAGATCGATCAGCTGAACTCGTGAAGGCACATACTAATTAGCTTGTTGGCTACGTCAGACTTTGCCCTTCTCGTAGCTGAACGCAATCGGGAGGCTGGATCTTTCAATTCTCGCCTCCGAGAAGCCAATCAACGTCAACGTCAAGCACTATTGCAATCGCTTTAAGCTCATAATCAAGAACTCGGCGTAGGTTGTTTTCGATCTTCGCAATAGCAGCGCGATCCATCTGCACACCAATGAGCGCAAGCCTAGTGGAGAGATCGTCTTGCGTGAGCGGAGGTTTGGCTGCGGCACGCGCCTCGGCTATTCGTCTGCCGGAAATGTTCCTCTTGCTTGGGGTCTGGCTCACATCGAAAGACTAAACTTTATGAACGCAATAGATGTTCTACAATAGAACACTGGCAGGTGTTTTCGATGTTTATTCGATGCGGCATTTCGGTTAAAAAATAGATTAATTAGGGCCTGTTCACATTGCTGGAGGACGCCGGACTCTCCGCTCTAACCATTTCCTGGCGGAGGGAGCAGGGGCCTTCAGGCTTCTGAATGCAGGCTTGCAATGAGAGTGGCTTCAGCCACGGGCTTCTTCGTTGAACCTTGGTTTACGCGATGGACTCTGAACGCCAACCAACATCCAGCCTTGCAAATCTGCCACGCAATCGGTGGACACTTGCACGCTTTCGAGGACCAATGGTGGGTGGCCCGGCTCCCGATGACACCTTCCGACTAAATAGGGAGTCCGGTCCCTCGCCTTCGGTGACCGGGATGGCTGCCAGGAACGCAGGTACCCTCGACCTGAGGAAAATTCCTCGAGACCGTGGTCCCCGCCCATTTAGTGACCCGATTGTGCTTTTTGGTCAGACTATAATCGATTTTTAGGGACAAAATGACCACCAAAGTGCTTGATGAGCGGGACTTCCTATACGAAGACACCGACGTATCGTCCGAGTCCGAAGAGGACCTTACCGGAGTAAGCACCGCATCTCTCGGTAAAGTCGTCGTTTGGACCACCGATTGGACCGCTGCGACAATCGTCGACCAACTGCGTCGCGGAACGATCGCGTTGGATCCTATATTCCAGCGCCGAGATGCCTGGACGGATGATCGAAAAAGTCGTTTCATTGAATCGCTCATTCTTGGTTTACCCATTCCCCAGCTTGTTCTAGCGGAGAGCGACAAATCCAAGGGGAAATTCATCGTGATAGACGGAAAGCAGCGACTCCTGAGTCTGTCTAAGTTCACTGGCGTGGGGCTCTCACCGGATCAGAATCCACTCGTGTTGACGGGACTACCGATTCGCACGGACCTAAACAAACGCACCTACGCTTCCATAAGGAGCGAGGTCAAATTTGAAAACCTAGTTGCTGAATTTGATAACCAACCAATTCGGACGGTTGTCATACGTGGTTGGAAGAACGAAGAGGTTCTTTATACGATCTTTCACCGCCTGAACACTGGGAGCGTGCCTCTCTCAGCACAGGAGCTAAGGCAGGCGCTTCATCCCGGGCCCTTCCTGAGCTTTGTGGCAAAGTTCTCAGAGCAAAGCCAACCGCTTCAGCAGCTCCTTGGCCTCTCAAAGCCAGACTTTAGGATGCGCGACGTGGAACTTGTCGTTCGCTACTTTGCGTTTGATGAATTTCTTCCTGATTACCGAGGAAACTTGAAGAAGTTTCTTGATCAGACTTGCGACACTTTGAATTCCGATTGGCTTTCAAAAGAGGATCATCTTCGTGCGGTCGCCACACAGATGGATCAGGTTCTTCAAACAGCAGGAAAGATATTTGCCCACCAAACCGTATTTCGTAAGTGGGACGGGACGCGGTTTGAGAAGCCGCTCAATCGGGCGATTTTCGACGTCATCGCAAAATCGCTCGCTGACCCGAAGGTGAGGGCAGCGGCATTGAAGAATAAAACCGGGGTGAATCAAGCCTTCAAAAAGGTCTGCCTGGATGAGGAATTCCGCGCAGCGGTTGAGTCAACAACCAAGAGCAAGGTTGCCGTTAGAACCCGATTTGCAAAGTGGTTCAAGGCACTGGCGGCGGTGATAGACATGAAAGTCCCGCTTATTCTCCCTCCGGAATAGCGAAGCCAATGCCCAAAGGATCCCAAAGCTACAGGCATCTTGTATCGCGACTCGCTCAGTTGCGCAAGCACCTACTCCCTTTCCTTCCTGACCCGCCTCTGCCGCCCCTCTCAAGACTTTCGTACACGAATGCTGAATTCGATTCTACGCGTGCATATGTTGTTCTTTCACATGCAGAAATCGAAGCGTATTGCGAAGAACTCGCTCTTCGTAAAGCGCAAGGAGCAAAGATCCAATTCGATACAAATGGCGTAGTCCAGCCTGTGCTCCGCAGGATGGTAGGCTATTATGTTGCCCGAAGTGGAAAATCATGGGACAACGTCGCGGCCCCACCTCCCGACGTTGTAGCCTCTGCCACGGAGTCCTTCAAGTCGGTTATTCATGGGAATCATGGGGTGAAAATCAACAATTTAGAGAAACTCTTTTTTCCCTTGGGGATTTGCGACAGGCATTTAGTTAGGCTCCAGACTTGGCTAGCCCAAATGAATTCGTTTGGTGAGAGGCGTGGAAGTTTCGCGCATAGCAGCATCGGTGTCCAACAACAGCCAGACCCGCTATCCCAATTGACGACTGTCAACCAATTGCTAAACGGGCTCGAAGAACTTGATCGCATCTTTGGGCGACTACGTTGAAAAACGTTTGGCCCAGTTCTCGCCTTTCGAGACCTGAGATTGCACGCACCCCTCCCAGGGACGGATTGCTCCTGCTAAACGCCGTTGTCGCCGGGTTTCCCCAGCCCCTCTTCTTGGCCCCTGGTAAGCCAAACTTTCCTCCGTTCCTTGCCTAAAATAACCTCTCTCGGGAGCACAATCAGAATAGAGGAAGAGCGGAGACGTCCTCCGCATCGCCGGGAAACCCATGAAAATCATCGCGAGAACCATCGGATTGGATGCCCATCCCGGCCTTCCCGCACCCGGCTCCAGCCTGCCCGGCTAGGCACAGAAGAGGGTACCCCCTCCCCTCCCTAACCCCCGGGGGGTATCAATTCCTTCCGGAGATTCCCGTAAAGATCGACGTATCAATATCTTAAAAAATCCGTCTGTTATCTAAATAGTAATCTTTACCTGTCGTTTTTGGCCCCAAAACCTCAGTTTTGAGGCGGAAAGCGCTAAGCCAGCGCAACATTCATGTTGTCGATCGCTTCGTCGACCTGCTGCGTGCTCGTGAAGCCCACAGTCGCGCAATCGACTCCAGCGTTCTTGAACGCGAAGCGCATCGCGGCCTGGCGATCTTCGTGGCGTACGAAGGCGCCCGCGCCGATCAGCTTCATGCTGATCACGCCCATGCCTTCTTTCTTCACCTGCTTCACGTGATCCACAACCTCGTCCACATTGGCGGGATAGTTGTTGTCATGCCAGTTGGGTCCGTCCATCCGCGTGCCGTTGTGGTTCATGCGGATCATCGCCACTTCAAGCCATTTGTTGCCGGGCATCTGGCGCAGCGCGGGCAGCCCATGGACCGATGCGCCGCGCGTGCGGATAAGCTTCTTCCCCTGCGCTTCCAGGATGCCATCCTGCCAGCGGCCCGTGCTGGCCACCCAGTCCGGCGTGTGTTGCCAGTGGAGCAGCATGATGTCAAAGTACTCCGTCTGCGAAGTGCGGAGCATGGCATCGAAACGCTGCTTCGGATCGACGCCCTCGTCGGTAGTCACCTTGTTCATGAGCTGGTAGCTCTCGCGAGGGATGCCCTTCAGCGCCTCGCCCAGCATGGCCGGCGTGGAATAAGACTCGGCAGTCTCAAAGAACCGTATGCCGCGGTCGTAGGCGTACCGAACCAGGCGCGTGAATTCTTTCTGCCCGAGACCCGACTGCTCAAAGCCGTTGTTGCTGCCGGTGCCGAATGCCAGGCGCGTGACCTGCATGCCCGATTTGCCGAGAGTGACCACGTCGGTCGCTTTGCTGGTCGTGGCGTGCAAGGGCAATGTGGCGACGCTGCTCAGGGTTCCAACAGCGAGCGACGTTTTGAGGAATTGGCGGCGGGAAAGTGGGCTCATGAGCACCTCCATGTGTGGCCGTGCAGGCGAGGGGCACGGCCTTTACGGAGATGGTATCACCAGGACAGGCGCCTGTGTGTTTCCCGGCTGTCTCGAATTCGCCGTCTCCGCAATTCTCCAGCCGACTCTGGAGCCTTTAACTCGCCGCAATCACCAGCAGCGTTGCGTCGTCCTGGAATTGGCCGCTGCAATATGCGGTGACCTCCGCCAGCAGTCGACCATTCAACTCCTGCGCCGGGAGCGCGCTGTTGGCCTCCGCAAAGGCCGCAATGCCCGCCTCTTCAAACTCCCGCCCGTCCGCCCCAGTCGCCTCCGTAATGCCATCCGTGAACAGCAGCAATCGGTCACCCGCCCTCAGCCCAACCGTAGCGTCCTCATACGTCCAGTCCGGGAAGACGCCCAGCACTGCCCCGCCCTGCTCAAGCGTCCGCACGGAACCGCCCGAGACGAGAATCGGATAGAGATGCCCAGCGTTACAGTACTGAAATGTATGCGCTTCATTGTCGAGAATCCCGTAGAGGAAGGTCACGAATTTTCCAGTGGCGATGTTCTCGCACAGCAGCCGGTTGACGCTGGCGCACAGACCGGCCGGACTCTCGGATTCGGTGGCAAATGCGCGCACCGCCGCCTGCACATTGGCCATGAGCAGCGCTGCGGAGACGCCCTTGCCGACGACATCGGCGATGCAGATGCCAAGGCGATGGCCCCCCAGCCTGAGTACGTCGTAGTAATCACCCCCCACCGTGCGCGCGGGCAACCAGGCCGCCGCAACCTCGAAGCCGGGAATCTGCGGGATCTGCTTGGGCAGCAAAGACCGCTGAATTTCCTCGGCACGCTGTAACTCCTGCTCTTGCAATTCAAGCCGCGCGGTGCCTGCTTCAACCGTGTGCTGTAGCTCGAGATTGCGCCGTTCGAGCCGCTCTCTCGTGGTCTGGTACAAAAACGCGAGTACACCAAAAACGAAGGTGACGAGGTAGGGGAGTTTCCATCCCGTCCGGATGAGGTGCCCATACGTTTGCGGGGTGGGCGGTGCGATTGCCCACACGAAAACACTTGAAATGAGATAGACAGGCAGAACCAGAACAAAGAGAACAGGTAAATAGGTTAACCAGTTGTACGGAAATGGGCGATCTGCGTAGAGAAATCGCAACCCTTTCGTTGCGGGAGTGATCAGATTTCCGATAGCAAGGGCGTAAACCATCACGGTGCCTGGGTTGATGGGCAGCCCAATGGCCCAGAACACTGCTCCCAGCACTGCGGAAAGGGCTATATAGACGCTTTGTTGCCGGAGGAAGCGAATTAGAGAGGAATAGTTGACTCGCACGCTGTCACGCAGTCTGAGGGCTCATTGGATTAACTGCCAATTCTATTCCCACACTCAGAAACCCACCAGCACCGGCTCCATCTCAAGGCAAATGCCAAAGCGGGCCTCGACGGCGGCAGCGATCTGTTCTGCCAGAGCGAGTATCTCTGCCGCGCTTGCCCCGCCAAGATTGACGAGTGCCAGCGTATGCCGCGAAGAGACCGCAGCCCTTCCCAGCGCATAACCTTTGCTGAAGCCTGCCTGCTCAATGAGCCACGCGGCGGGCACCTTGACCTTGCCCAGATTCTCGGCGCCCGGCCCGGCAGCGAAGCGAGGCGGCTCTTTGCCGCTGACAGCCGCAATGCGTTGCAACTGCTCCTCGGCAACCGCAGGATTTTTGAAGAAGCTGCCCGCGCTTTGACAATCCGCGTCGCCCTCCACCAGCAGCATCCCCTTGGATTGGCGAACCCGTCGCACCACAGCCGCTACCTCGGCAAGGCTCGGTTCCCTGCCCTCCACTGGCCGACTCTCCGCAATCGCCCGTTGCAGCTCCGCATAGCGCAACGTCGGCGCGCCGCCTGGGGTCAGCCGGTAATCGACGCGGGTGACGAGATAGCGCCCGCGGTCAACTGTATTGAAACGGCTGCGGCGATAAGAGAAACCGCAATCGGCAGCTGGGAACTCGACGAACGCTTGCTCCTTCAGGTCGAAGGCCCGCACCCGTTCGATCACCGAAGCTACTTCCTGGCCGTAGGCTCCTACATTCTGCACCGGCGTTCCGCCCACCGTGCCGGGAATGCCCGCCAAGCACTCTACCCCAGCGCATCCGGCCTGCGTCGAGCACCCCACGAAGTGGTCCCAGTCCTCGCCCGCCGCAACTCGGTAGATACATGGGTCTGAATCCCCACCCGCCGGACCAATGGCGATCCCGCGCAACCCCACCCGCAGCACTAACCCGTTGAATCCCGCGTCTGAGACGAGCAGGTTGCTGCCGCCGCCCAGCACAAAGAGAGCCATCCCCTGCGCACGCGCCCAGGCCGCTGCCTCAACGATCTCGTCTTCGCTAGCTGCCTCGGCAAACCAGCGCGCCGGGCCGCCAATGCCAAAGGTGGTGAGCGGCGCCAGCGGCTTGTTTTCTTCCATGAGCATCGAATCAAGGCTACACCACAGAGTTTGCCTATAGAATGATTACAGGCAACTTCCCTGCCGGAGGCGAAAATGTATCCAGAATTGATGGTCATTCCGATGCGCGAAGAACTTATACGCGCCGGTATAGAAGAAACCCGTACCGCCGAGGACGTAGATGCGGCGCTGGCCCAGCCCGGCACAACCATGCTGGTGGTGAACTCAATTTGCGGCTGTGCGGCGGGGAAAATGCGTCCCGGCGTGCGCATGGCTCTTGCAAACTCCGCCACTCTGCCAGACCATAAGATCACCGTGTTTGCTGGTCAGGACCGCGAGGCCACAGACCGCGCCCGCAGCTACTTTGCCGGCCATCCGCCCACGTCGCCCGCCATTGCTATCCTGCGCGACGGTAAGCTGGTTTACCTGATGCAGCGTTTTGTTATCGAGCAGTCCACCGCCCAGCAGATTGCCGGCGAGTTGGTCCGCGCCTTCGAGGAATTCTGCGCCAAGACGACCGCGTAAAGCGCAAATGTCGAAGCTCTCAAGCTAAAACGGCCTCCCGTGCGGGAGGCCGTTTGGCGTTGCTGCAATCTTGGATTACATCCCCTCAGTTGACTTGTCCAACGCCTGCACCTTGCTGTGCTTGACGGAGTAAAAGAAATACACGAATAGGCCGATGACCAGCCAGACAATCAGGCGGACCCAATTCCAGAGACCCAGCGAATACATCAGGTAGCCGTTGGCAAGGATGCCGAGAGCGGGGACAATTGGCAACTTTCCACCGAAGTATATCCCTGGCGTGCGGAACGGCCTCGGTTGATCAGGGGCTTTGAAGCGAAGCACAATGATCGATGCACAGACCATGACGAAGGCCAGCAGCGTCCCGATGTTCACCATTTCTCCGATCTTCCTGATCGGAGTCACCGAACCAATCATCGCAGCCACAAATCCCACCAGAATGGTATTTTTCCACGGTGTCTGGAACTTCGGATGGATTGCCGCAAAAAACTTCTTCGGCAACAGGCCATCGGAGGCCATGGCATAAAGCACACGGGTCTGGCCGATCAGCATGACCAGCATCACAGAGGTGAGCCCGGCCAGCGCGCCGCAGGTGATAATGTCGCCCGCCCAACCGATGTTGTGATCCAGGAACGCGTAAGTCAGCGGCGCCTCGATATTGACCAGTTGCCACGGCACCATGCCAGTGAGCACGGCCGCCACTCCCACATAAAGCAACGTGCAGATAAACAACGAACACATAAGGCCGATCGGCAAATCGCGCTGCGGATTCCTGGCCTCCTGTGCGGTTGTTGAGACGGCATCGAAGCCGATGAATGCGAAGAAAATATAAGCTGCCGCCACGCGAATGCCGGTGAATCCGAACGGAGCAAAGGTGCTCCAGTCATGGCCCCAGTTGCCGGGATGAACGTAACGGGAGCCCAGCGCCAGAACAAACAGCACAACCGAAACCTTGATAATCACGATCGTGGCATTGAACTTGGCGCTCTCTTGAATCCCCACCACCAGAATCGCCGTAATGATCAAAGCGATCACAAAGGCCGGTAGATTGAAGCCTATCTCCACGCCGAACAGGTGCGGTGCGTTCAGCAGATCATGGCCACGTGCCACCACATCGGCAGGCGGTCTGGCCAGCAAATCTTTCAAGGCGTCCAGAAATCCGTTGGACCCGACCGCCAACTCGGGATGCATTCTGGCAAGAAACTCGCGCGCCGCGATCTTCGTCGCCTGATCTAGGCCGGTCCAGTGATCGTAGCTCAGCCACAGTGGAATCTTGATCCCGAAAATCTTAAGGAACTCGACAAAGTTGTTTGACCACCCCGAACTCACCGTGCTCGCGCCCATCGCATATTCGAGGGTCAGATCCCATCCGATGATCCAGGCGAACAGCTCTCCCAGAGTCGCATAAGAATAGGTATAAGCTGATCCGGCCAGCGGAATCATCGCTGCAAATTCGGCATAACAGAGGCCCGCGAACGTGCAGGCAATGCCGCACATCGTGAACGACAACATGAGAGACGGCCCTGCCTCGTGCGCTCCCAATCCCGCCATCACGAAGATTCCAGCGCCAATCACCGCACCGACTCCGAGCGCCGTCAGCGATATGGGTCCCAGGGATCGCTTGAGGTGCTCATCCCCTTCTTCCTTGGCTTCTGAAACAATCAGATGCAGGGGTTTCCTTCTGAAAATATTCGCCATGCGGATAGGCTACTCCTTGATGTAAAGGTCAAATTGAGCTTCTTTTTTACGCCACGCCCAGAAGAGATACACCGGAATGCCCAGCAGTACCAACACCAGGCCGGGCCACGTGTACTGCGGCTTGTATCGCAATAATACGATACATATCCATGAAGCCAGCACGATATAAAGCGCGGGCAGCACCGGATAGCCCAACGCCTTGTAAGGCCGAGGCGCGTGAGGGCGTTTGAAACGCAACACGAAGAGGCCGACGATGGTGAGGATATAAAACAACAGCACCGCGAAGATGATGTAGTCCAGCAACTGGCCGTAGGAGCCGGAAATGCACAGCACAATAGCCCACGCAGCCTGCACCAGCAAGCCCGCAACGGGCGTCTTATAGCGCGGATGCAGCTTGCCCACGGACTTGAAGAAGAGCCCATCCTGGCTCATGGCATAGTAGACGCGTGCTCCGGCCAGCGTCATTCCATTGGCGCAGCCGAAGGTAGAGATAAGAATCGCCAGAGCCATCAGGCGCGCGCCGCTGGAGTGCAAGATCTGGTCCAGCACAGCCGTGGCCACGCGGTCCTCGGCGGCATATTGCACTCCGCGCGTCATCACCGTGGCGCCGTTCGGGTCTCCGTGCAAAGGCAACACCAGGATGTAGGCCAGCGAGGCCAGCAAGTAAACCGTGAGCACGAACCCGGTGCCCAGCACCAGCGAGAGCGGAATGTTGCGCTTGGGATTCTTCACCTCGCCGGCAGTGAAAGTGATATTGTTCCAGGCATCGGCCGAGAAAAGCGAACCCACCTGCACCACAGCCAGAATGACCAGCAGATTCACCAGCACCGTGGGACCACCGACGCCCACCTGCACGGGATGCAGCGAACTCCAGCCGGCGTTTTTCCAGAACTCGCTCCAATTCGGGCCGAAGTTTGCCTCCCACGCCGTAACGTTGCGTCCTACTGTGAATGCGAGCAGGATGAGGCCTGCGAGCGACAGCGCCTTGGCCGTGGTGAATACGTTCTGGATCAGCGCGCCCAACTCGACGCCAAAGATATTCACAAGTGCTAGAAAGGCTACGATGACGATTCCGGTGAGGTTGGCCGTGCTCACGCCAATCTCCATGTTGCCCAGCACCATGGGTCCAACTCGGATCGGAGGAACATGGGCAATGTGCCACAGCCAATGAGTCGTCGAGATGGTGGGGAAAAAGACGCCGAGAAACTTGCCGAAGGCCACGCAAACAGCGGCGATGGTCCCCGTCTGGATGACCAGAAACAGCGTCCAGCCGTAGAGAAACCCCCACAGCGGCCCCAGCGACTCACGCAGGTAAACGTATTGGCCGCCCGCCTTGGGCATCATGGCCGCAAGCTCTCCATAGCTGAGAGCAGCAGTCATGGTCAGAACGGCCGTCACAACCCAAGCGCCCAGGAACAATGCCGGAGAGTTCGTACCGCGGGCAATGTCCGCGTCCACGATGAAGATGCCGGAGCCAATCATGGAGCCGATCACCAGCGCCGTAGAGCTGAAAAGACCAAGGCTCTGCACCAGCCTGGGACCATTGGCTGAATCAGCAGCGCCGGAAATGGGAGTGTATCCTCGGGGCGTCACGTAGTAAAAGTTGTAGCGTGTTTCTGCGCAAATGTCTTTCTTATTCTCAAAGTATACGAAATCAGGACACTGCACCGCGCCTTAAGCCTGATCTCGGCCGGAATGAATTCAATTCCTTCACACTTGGATTGATTGCTAACGGAACAAATGCGGCACAAAGCGGCTGGTGTTCCTGGTGATCAATCCGCAAGACTCGCGAATGCCGATACCTGCAGGTTCTCCATCGACCAACCAGCTTCCGATCACCGCAGTGTTGCCTCCTTCGCTCGCCAATGAGGCCAATTTCTGAAAGACAAAGTCTTCCCCCTGCCTCTCCTCTGAGCCTCCTTCCGCAGCAACTCCATTGCGAAAGACGGTAATCCCAGCGCCTTCTCGCCCAAACAAAGGCTTCTTCACGTAGTCGCTAAGGTCGTGCGGGCCATCCTGGTAAGCAGGCAGCAACAGCTCGTGATTTGGATTCAACTCCCAAAGGATCGCCAGCAATGCTTTGTTCGACCACATCATCTTCCAGATTGGCTCTAGCCAGTTCATCCGGCTCATGGTTCTTAGCGCCTGTGTGCCAAACTGCTCCTTCAGTAGCCACTCCCACGGATACAGCTTAAAGAGGCTCTCAATCGGCATGCGGTCCAGATCGACGAAGCATTCTGTTGCATCCTCCCATCCAATCTTGCGCATGGGAATAGGAATGGTTCGATGGCCCGCTTGTTCGGCGGTATCCCGTAAGTAACTGACAGTCATTAAGTCTTCTTCGCTGCCATCGTGACCGAAATAAACCGGCTGCTTGAGATAGGGAATCAGATCTTTCCACCTGGCCACCAGCTTCTCGTGCAAGGAGTTGAACTGATCTGCGTCCGGAAAGCAATCATGCAACCAAAACCACTGGGTCACAGCGGCCTCGACCAATGCCGTTGGCGTATCCGCGTTGTACTCCAGCAACTTGATCTGACGGCCATCGAAGGCCAGGTCCAACCGCCCATAAAGCGCCAATGGTTCAGAATTCCAGATTTCGCGGATGCGCATTGCAGCCGCTGCTGGAATCTTCATCTTCGCCAATCGGTTGTGGTCGAGGATATGATTTCCAGCATTCACTGCCAACCGCTGAATCTCTGCCGTCGCCGCCTCTAGACGATCAATCTCAGACGAAGTGAACTCCCAGAAGCCCGATTCATCCCAATATGGTGTTCCGTCGCTCTGAGTGTGGTAAGTGAGGCCGGAGTGCGCCACTGTTGATTGCGAGTTGGGGCGGGGAGCGATGCAGTGGCGGCGCATTACCCACCGGCGCCTTCGCCGCCACCGCTGTAACCAAAGCCTCCGCGAATTACTTCACCTTCATTGCTGGGCAACGTGCTCCCGCCAACAACGGTATCTCCGATCTGGCCGCTGCTAGAGCCGCCATAGATGTAATGGTAAGTAGTGCCTAATGAGGAGCTCTGGCAGTTGATCTCGGGAACAATCCGTCTCTGTTCATCTACGCAGTAGCAGGTTTCTGGTGCATCGCCGCGGCCCGTCACAAATTTGGCGAGAGCTGCAAGCAGATTGAGGGGCACATCACTCGATTTGCGCATATGGCTCGATCCTTCCTTGCTAGCCAAAACTTCTGCAGCGGCCCAAAACCAAAGCGCGAAACACGCTTATTCAAACAGGAATATCGAGATTATAGCTGCCCGTGATTCAACGCGACTGACCCCAAAGCAGCAGAATGCAGCATTTGTGCGCGTTGGTCAAAGTAGCTCTGCAAATTGCCAAGAGACGCGTCATGATGAGGCATGAAAAAGTATTTGCTTGGAATGATCCTCATCTTCTGCTTCGCATTACCCTATGCGGCGCAGGCGCAGGTTGTGGTGGTAGTTCACCGCCATCACCACCACCATCATCGCCACTACCTCCAGCTCAACCCGTAATCGGTCCAGGCAGAGATGCGAGTTTGCATGCTGAAGCAATCAGCCCGCATCGAACGGCAGCACTCATGCCAGTTCTCGAATCCACTTGCGAAACTCCACCGCCGGGTCCGGCTGGCGAAAGAGAGCCCCGGCGATGGCTACCACCGTTGCTCCGGCTGCGAGTGCTTCAGCAGCCGTGGCTAGGGTAATGCCTCCCACAGCCACCAGCACCGGGCTGGGTCCAGCCTCGGCACGCAGCCGCCGAACACCCTCCATGCCAATCATTGGCGTCGAGGTCTGCTTGGTGCGCGTCGGAAAAACCGGGCCAATGGAAAAGTAGTCAGCCGGGGTTTGCAGAATCCCAGCAACCAGCGCGCTGCTGCCGCCGAAGGTACCAACAATGCGCTCAGGCCCCAGCAACCGCCGAGCCTCGGCGGGCTTCAGGTCGCCTGCATCCACGTGTACGCCGTCGAAGCCAAGCTGCTCCACAAGATCGGCCCGGTCATCCAGAATCAGCTTCACCTGACCAGTAGGGAGAGCTGTGCGCAGAAGAGCGGCGTCGGCCAGTAACTCGGCTTCGGCGCCAGCCTTGTTGCGATATTCGAGCAGCGTCACACCGGCCTCGGCCAGAGTGCTGCCCAACTGGCGAAGAAACCCCGCGCGGCCAGTGGCGGGAATGAATGAAGAATCCAGGATCGGGTAAATCTTGGGAAAAGTGAAGGTCATGAAACAAGGGTAATTGATCGGCATACCAGGAATAGGGACTAAGGTTAACGCTGTACTCCGAACCCTAATCCCTAACCCCTAATCCCTGATCCCTATTCCCTGTCTTTCTACATTCCGTCCGCTGACGGCCCATACGTGCCGGGAACCGGTTTGTCGAGTAAGCGCAGGTAGACGCCCAACTGTGCGCGGTGGTGAATCAGGTGATTGAGTACCCAGTCGCGAAAGACGCGGTATTTCGTGTCATCGATCCAGGCCTGATCCCCGGCCACAAACTTCCAGTTGTCATCCCATTTCTTCGGCTCAAACCGAGCAAAATCTGCCTTGGCTATTGCCGTGTCTTTGTCGAAGCGCTCCAGCAGCGCCTCAGTCGATGCGGGAACGTAGGCTTCCCACTTGTGTTCGGCAGGGAATTCGAGCTTATCTGTGGTAAAGGTCGTCGTTGCCCACTCGCCAGCAGTTTCCACTACATGTCCAGCCAACCGGCCCAGGCTCATGGATTTGGGGTGGGGCTTCCAGGTGAAGTCGGCGTCGGCGGGGATCGCTGCAAGCATTTTGCGCGTTGTGGCGATCTCGCGGTCGTATTCGGCAATCAGTTCCTTTTGAAAGTCCATTGTGCAACCTCCCATGTTGCGAAACCAGCATACCGGAAAATTGCGAAAAAGGCGAACAAAAAGCGATAAATTATTTTCCCGAGCGGCGTCAGCTTGCCGCCACTTACCGGAATCGCGAGGAGACAAAAGCCGAGGAAAACGCCTCATACCATCCTGTTGCGCCCTGATCCGGCAGCGGCGAACCGTCCGGCGGCACATCCGTTGGAATCGGCAGCGCCGGAGCGGGCGGCTGATTGATCTGTAGATAATTTCCGTGATTGAAGCCCCAATTGTCTGGTATCTCGAACGGCGCCTGGAAATTAGCCGGCCAGGGCTGCGCCGGTCCCGTGTGCCCAATAGCCGCTCGCCACCAGGGATGCCCCTCGGCGACGATACCCGCAACGAAGTTACCCAGCGGAAATGCCATCGAGAGCACCGTGTCCTCCTTCGAGGCCAGCAGTGAGACGGTCCCGACTCTGGCCGCTGCCGCCTGGAACTCCGTATTCAGGCAGTTGTCGTCAATGGCCCCAGCCATGAGTGTCAGGCGGCGCACCGGCAGGCTCATATGGTCAATCGTAGCCAGCACCACCCGCGCCCCAAGGCTGTGTGAAGCAAACGAGATGCTTGCCGCATTCGCAAAGTTAGCGTCGATAAACTGCCCGATCAGAATCCCTGCATCATTCGCGATCTTCGGCTCCTCGGGATAATCGAGCCCGTGCGCCCAGACCGAGTCGCCCGGCCACAGCAAGCCCAGAAACGCGGAGTATGGCTGAGGAAGTTGGAGCAAGCTCTCCCAGTTCGACAGGCAGTCGATACCCGCCGCTCGATCCACGTTGAAGCCGTGGCTGGCGATCAGCACATGCCGTCCGCGGATGAAGGCAAGCAGATCGGCCGGGGAAATCCCGGCATAGTCGTTGATCGAGGTGCCTTCGTTGGCAGCCACAGAGGTTGCCAAATCTCCTCCAACCCCCAACTGGCGCACATCAAGAAAGCGAGTCATGGCAGCCTACTTCTTCACCAGTTGCATTGTGTTCACAGCTGTCGCCAGGGCGGTGGAAATATCCTTGGCGATCGGCGCCAGCGGGGTAGCTAGCAAGCCGACAAGCAGGGCCAAGTACATATCGGACGACCACCAGAACGCTTTCCAGTCGCCAACCAGGCTCCATCCTGCCACCAACGCGAGAGCCACGGCAATAAATGCGGCCAGCCCGCGTGTCCAGTTGCGATAGAGCAGATCTCCCCGTTGATAGGATTCATCGAGCAGCGCCGTAACGATAAGATCGAAGCGCGCATATACGTCGCTCTCCGGCTGTGTGAGGGAAGTTCCCGAGGTGATCTTCCCCGCTACCACGCCAAGTACTTCGGCATCCACGTTGGTTGTTGTGGCCAGGGCCGCCGCATTGCCTACACTTAGCTGTAGCTTAATGAGAGACTTGGCGATAGCCTTCTGGCTGGCCAGATCGGTCCCATTCACCCAGTTGGCAAGCACCGATTCCAGAACATTCTTTTGCGGCAACGAATTCACCGGCGCGCCGGCCCCGGCAACATTGGGTGTCAGGCTCGACACGGTCTTTCTGATCCCGCCAAATCCAATATGGTTGATCCATGGAAACACGGGCTTGATCGCTTCAAGAAGACCAAAGGCCGCAGTTCCCAATCCCCCAATTGCTGTAATGATGTTAGGCAGTTGAGTTGGTAATGTTGTAGGCATCTTGCCCCCTTCATGCGCGTTGCTTTACAGGCACAACGCATCCCAGTAAAGAGGTTTTCCTCTTCAAGGAACATAACGCAATAAGGACCCGCCTTCCTTCGCCTATGGGTCCGCAAAAGAAATAGCTGGACTCTTTAACAGGAGCCCAGCCATTCCTTTCAGCACTTCAAGCAGTTGAGGTTCTCCTATTTCTCCGCTTCTTTGGCTAGAAACTGCTCCATGAAACTAGTATCGAAATCGCCGGCGCGAAAACCGGGATCGGCAAAGATCGCCTGATGCAGCGGGATCGAGGTCTCGATTCCCTGCACAATAAACTGCCTCAGCGCGCGCTCCATTTTGGCGATCGCCTCTGCCCGATCCACTCCATGCACAATCAGCTTGGCAATCAGCGAATCGTAATACGGCGGCACCACGCCCTCGGCATACAGCGCTGTATCCACGCGTACGCCATTACCCCCAGGCACATTGAATGCGGTGATCTTGCCCGGCGATGGCGTGAACTTCTTGGGATTTTCCGCGTTGATGCGGCACTCGATGGCATGGCCGCGAATCCCTATATTCGCAGGCAGAATGGTATCCAGCCGCTCTCCAGCCGCAATGCGCAACTGCGCCTTCACCAGATCGATGCCGGTGATGGCCTCGGTCACTGGATGCTCCACCTGAATGCGTGTATTCATCTCGATGAAGTAGAGCCGCCTGTCCTCATCCATCAGAAATTCGACGGTGCCTGCGTTCTGGTAGCCGATCTCTTTCAGGCAACGGCAGAGGGTGTTGTCCAGCTCCGCGCGAAGCGCGGGCGTCACCTGCAACGATGGGGCTTCTTCAATGAGCTTCTGATGGCGGCGCTGGATGGAGCACTCGCGCTCAAAGAGCGTGGCCACATTGCCATGCTCATCGGCCAGCACCTGAAATTCGATGTGGCGCGGATTCTCGACGAACTTCTCCATGTAAAGTTCGCCATTGCCAAACGCATTGGCCGCCTCGCCATAGGCCGTGTGGAAGAGATTGGGCAGCTCCTCGGCATTGCGCACAATCCTCATGCCGCGCCCGCCGCCGCCTGCCTTGGCTTTGAGAATGATCGGGTAGCCCACGGCCTTTGCGATTTTCTGCGCTTCTTCCGCAGTGGCAATCACGCCGTCCGAACCAGGCAGAATAGGCACCTTGGCCTTCTTCATCGCCTGGCGAGCCTTTTCCTTCTCGCCCATCAGCCGTGTCACTTCCGGTGGAGGACCAATGAACTTGATATTCGAGGCGCGGCAGACTTCGGCAAAATTGGCGTTCTCGCTCAACAAGCCATAGCCAGGATGGATCGCGTCCACATCGGCGATTTCGGCGGCGGAGATGACCGCGGGCACATTCAGGTAGCTCTCCGCGAGGCGCGGAGGGCCAATGCAGATCGCCTCATCGGCAAAACGGACGTGCAACGAATTGCGATCCGCCTCGCTATAGATGGCGACCGTGCGAATGCCGAGTTCTCGACAGGCGTTCAGAACGCGCAGCGCGATTTCACCGCGGTTGGCTACCAGTACTTTACGAAACATTCAGGACCCTAACTCAGCCGGATAGAAAAGAGGGGCTGCCCAAACTCGATGGGCTGGCCGTTGGAGACAAAGCACTTGACGATCTCGCCGGCGGCGTCGGATTCGATCTCGTTCATCAGCTTCATGGCTTCGACAATGCAGACCACCTGGCCCTTGTCCACATGGTCGCCAGGGGCAACAAAAGCCGAGGCGCCAGGGGAAGGCGAGCCGTAGAAGGTGCCAACAATCGGGGACTTCACAATGTGCAGTCCGGCATTTGGATCAGCGGCAGGCACTTCGGCAACCGGCGCGGCAGCGGGCGTGGCAACTGGCGGTTGAGCCGAAGTCGCTCGGGCGCCTGCCAGCAAGCTGGCCAGATCCGTCAACCCAACCGGTGAGGCCTGCGGCTGCTCAAACTTGAGCCGGACGCGCAATTCCCCGCGGTCCAACTCGAATTCGGCAACCTGATTCGCTTTCAGGAACTCGATCAGTTGTTTTAGATCGTCAATATCGTCAGGGTTCAGTGGATTCATTCGTTCCTTAATTCGCCCACGCGCGGGTGGGACTTCGGTTTCAAAGTTCGATCAGGGCCTTGGGCGCGGGCGTCAGCACCTGCCCTCCGGTTCGGGTCACAGTCACCATATCCTCAATGCGTATGCCGAACTCCCCTGCAAGATAGATTCCAGGCTCTATGGTAACAACCATGCCCGCCAGCAGCCTGGCAGTCTGTTCAGCGCCGATACGCGGCGACTCGTGAATCTCAAGGCCCACACCATGGCCTGTGGAGTGAGTAAAAGCCTCTGCCAATCCCGCCCTGCGCAGCACGC
>Ga0302140_10003258_pt1 | contig 20860 bp, 17 predicted proteins | sample I_Bog_E1_1_FD_202095 | JGI IMG/M metagenome (GOLD analysis project Ga0302140, IMG submission 202095) | Peat permafrost microbial communities from Stordalen Mire near Abisko, Sweden - I_Bog_E1_1 | ecosystem: Environmental > Terrestrial > Soil > Wetlands > Peat | place: Sweden: Abisko, Stordalen... | reverse complement strand
GCGCTCGCTCTTCACGACTTCGCTAACGCTCGTTGTTGCCCGTGCCCATCTGCCAGACTAGCAAGCCCAACTTCGCTTTGCAAGCCCTTTTCTCCAGGCCCGCCGCTCTAAGCCGCGCTTGCCGTACGAGATTCAGGTTAACATCCCCGTTCTTCGGTCTGCAACAATTTGGCCCATATTCGTCCGAATTGTTCACAGTTCGTCTCCCGCTAATTCCTTTACGGACACACCGGGTGGCCCGAGCGCAGAAATCGCTCTCCCCAGGCGGCCGATTGTCTGCCATGCCCTTCGCTTGCAAGCTCCACTTACAGCCAGAGAACGGGAAGGTCGTCCCGTCTGGCTTTTCCTGCTGCGCCCTGCTAAGAGTGGCGGGGGGCTTTGGACACGGGCCGTTTATCGGACTCCGGGCAGTGCTTTGCGCAACCGCACGCCCGCTTTGTGATCCGGCGGGAAGTGAAGTTCGAGGATGCCCGCCTTGTCCGTGACCGCGTCGTCCATGCCTTCACCGTCCACCTCGACGTCATAGAGCGCCGAAGGTTGGAGCCCCACCACGAAGGCGACCTGCTCGACCGCTTTGGTGTCCTCGTCGGGCTTCGTCCACCAGCCGGTTTCAAAGCGGGTATTCACGCTGCCAAAGAAGACGCGAACCGGTCCCAGGTCGATGCTCGGATGCGAGGAATTCGCCTCGACAGCGAATCGTTTCCCGTCCTGGAAGAGTTGCAGTTCCTTGTCCCACAGGCCGAACCATACCGCACTCTCGTCCCAACTGCTGCGCACGAAGAGACGCCCTGGAGCATGATACAGATCGGGCATGTAAGAGTAGCTCAGCCCCGGCAAATAGGGATTGGCCCACAGGAATTCGTAAGGCGCGCCGAGAGCCCCGCGCAACAGGAAACGGTCCTGCATCAGCCAGCCCTGCAGGAACTGGGTAGGCTGTGCATTAGGATCGGCGGCCACGAGCGCCATCTCGGTGACCCGTGAGAATACGCTCTCGTCCAGATCGGGACCGCCCGCTCCCAGGTAAGCCGGAATGCGGTATTCGTTCTCGGCGGCCGGCCAGGGCGCGGGGTAGTAGGCCAGCATCAAGCGCATAGGAAGCTCAGCGAACCACTGGGGAGCGTCTTCGCGCAGGTCCACCCGCAAATTGTCGCGAAGCGCATGCATGATTTCGAGCAGCGCCATCAGGGAGGCCCGCTTTGTGAACGGCTCGTCTCCTGCTCGCAGCCGGGGCACAGTCTGCTTGCGCCACCAATCTTCGAGGGCATAGTGCAAATAACTCGCCGCTACGGCTGGACTTGCATCGGCCACGGCGATGGAGGCGAACAGAACGCTGCGGACCTCCATTACATCGCGAGGACGGAGCTTCAACGCGGGCAGGATCGCCCTTTCAAGCGTTGCCGCGGAGTCCGCGGGGAGTTGCGGCTTGCACCAGTCATAGACCAGCGCCATCTGGCGCAGGTCGCCCGGCTGTTTTGCATTGGCCGTTTTCGTGGCCCAAGTGAGAGCCTCTTCGCATGAGCCCTTCGCGTTCGCAACGATCCCGTACAAGGCATGTGAAAAGCCCGGCTCGGGCATACGCGCGCCACCCTCGATCAGTGCGGAGAATTGTTCCCACCGCATGGACTTGCGCTCGCGCTCGCGGCGCAACAGGCGCAGGCGCCGCCCAGCCAGCAGGAGCCGGGGGGGCTCAACGTATACCTGGAAATCGACAGATGCCGGCGCATTCACTGCCGGGTCCTGTCCGTCATCCTGCGAATCGGTGGCGGACCCGGCCGCGCGCCCCGCGCAAGCAAGACACAGCACGCCCAGAGCCAGCGCAAGCTGCCCAAGCCGTGTCACACTGACACACTCCTTGTGGAAAGAGATCCCGAGCCCCCGGAATCCGATTTGTCTTCGTATTGAAAACAATAGGCTTGTAATGTCCGAGATGATGGCCACGAGTTTGCTAGAATAACAACGAATTGATGTAGTCTCTCAAGACCTGCCCTCTGCTGGAACAGGTGAGTGTTTGGGATGGGTGGCAGTTTAACGTCGTGCTTGCGGGAGCCGGTGTTCAAGTTCTTGTCCATTCGTCCTAACGCTGACATGGTTCGGCAGAGGGACTTTTTTGCCTTCCGCCGGGTTCGTAGCACACTCCAACATACAAGACCAGATGCGCGGCCTGCGCCCTCGGACGCTGTGGCGCACGCATTACGCGACCCTACGATCTGCAACTCAGCCTGTTAACCCCGCGGCAACTGCCGCGTATCTAGTGGGCAGAGAGGAATCACGAAATGACGCGGATGCGAAGCAAGAGGGTGTGGATGGCGGGCGTGCTGATGGCATGCATTGGCGTGTTGCAGCCTTCGCCTGCAAAGGCACAGGGCGCCAAGAGCGTCGCGGCGCCTGCGCCGGCCCAGTCCATCGTGACCGTGGAGCAGCCGGACGCGCAACGGACCAAGGAAGAGCTGAGGCAACTGCTCGAACGCTATCCGCCCACGCTGGGCACCGTGCTGGCGCTGGACCCGACACTACTGAGCAATCAGGCGTATCTTGCGCCGTATCCCGCCCTCGTGAGCTTTCTGAATGCGCATCCTGAGATCGCGAGCAATCCCTCGTTCTACGTCGGCGAGCCGCCTCATGCTCCGCGGGATCGCGGCAGCCAGGCCCTTGACATGTGGAAGGAGGTCTACCAGAACTGCGCCGTATTCGCTGGCTTCGCGTTGGCGGTCGGTCTGCTCATCTGGCTCATTCGGACGCTTGTAGACTACCGCCGCTGGAACCGGCTGGCCAAAGTGCAGGTCGATGTTCACACGAAGCTGCTCGACCGTTTCACGGCGAACGAAGATCTGCTGGCCTACATCCAATCGCCGGCGGGTTCGAAATTCCTCGAGTCCTCGCCCATCAAGCTCGATGCCACTCCGAGGAGCGTGGGAGCGCCTCTCGGACGCATCCTCTGGTCACTGCAGGGCGGGCTGGTGCTGATGGCCGGCGGCATTGGACTGCAACTCGTTGGCGGGCGGATGAGGGACGAGGGCTCTCCGCCGCTCCATGCGCTGGGGGTGTTAGCCATCGCGCTCGGCGTCGGGTTCATCGCATCTGCGATCATCTCCTATGTGATCTCCCAACGTTTAGGCCTGATCGAACCGCCGCCGCCGCCTCGCTCCGAGCTGCCCAACGCCTAGACGGAGATGACGAAGCGTTCTCCAATGTTCCGTGACACGACATTTAACGATCTCGGCCGAACTGACGCCCTGGCTGGCGTTTCCACGGAATTCGTGATGGACGAGGAGGCGTTTCGAGGCTTCTATGAACGCAATGCGCGCGGGCTGTGGGCGTATCTCGCGCGGGTCACCGGCAACCGCGAACAGGCGGATGACCTGCTGCAAGAAACGTTCTACCGTTTCCTGCGCGCCGCCTCGACCTACGAGAGCGAGTCGCATCGCCGCAACTCGCTCTATCGCATCGCGACGAACCTGGCGCACGACGCGCGCCGGCAAAGCCTGGTCCGCGCGCCGGTAATATCGGCGGGCAACGACATCGAGAACGTCTCAACAGGAGACCAGGCAGGCGCGACGGAGCGCAGCGCCGACGTCACCCGGGCGCTGTCGAGTCTCAAACCGCGCGAGCGGGCCATGCTGTGGCTGGCCTACGCCGAGGGCGCTTCGCACGATGAAATCGCGGGCGCGCTCGGCATCCGCGTGGCCAGCCTGAAGCCCATGCTGTTTCGGGCCAGGCGCAAGATGGCCGCGTTGTTGGGCCGCAAGCCGGACGGGGGAAAGTCATGAAGCCACTTGAGTGCGAATTCGAAGCTGAAGTTCTGGGCGCCGTTCTGCAGTCCCGCTGGCCCGAGCATGTCGACGATCAACTGCGAGTCCATGCCGCCTGCTGTGCAATCTGTTCCGAGGTCGCCTCCGTCGCCAGAGCGTTCGACGGGTCGCTCGAAGAGCTGCGCGCCAGCGCGCAGGTGCCCGACGCCAGCCGCGTCTGGTGGCAGGCTCAGCTTCGCGCACGCCGCGAGGCCATCGAGACCGCGGGCCGTCCCATCACCGCGGTGCAACTGGTCGCCTTCGCCTGTGCGGTGGGCCTGCTTGGGGCTTGCTTTGGAGCGACGTCAACGTGGTTTCAAGCGACTCTGAAGCGAATCTCCTCGAACACGGCCGGCTTCGACGTAGCCGCGTTTCTCACTGCGGTTTCAACGATGTTCGTGGAGCACGGCGCACTCGTGATTGGACTGGTTGCGGTCGTCCTCTTGGTTCCTACAGCCGTCTATGTGGCTCTGGCGAGGGACTAGCGTCATCAGCGGCGCTTGCCGCCAATCAGGGCTGGAAATGCAGAGGCGATGAACGTTTCGGAGCCGCGAGGCGTGTGGTTGCCAGGTGGCCCGCCGGGCCACCTGGCAACCTCGCTCCCGAGCTTTCTCCTGCCGCCGCCAGTTTTGATTTAAACCCAGGCCCGTGAATGTGATAGCCGAAGGATCCTGGAGGCGCGATGAGCGTCGATGACGAGGTCCGCGCATTTGCTACCGGCCCAGTGCTAAAAGAGCGACGCACGAAATATCTGGTCCTGCAGTGCTCCCGCAATTCAGCGCCCGAGAGTCTCCACGCGGGTATTTGCCCGGATTCGCTGGCAGGTGATTACTTACATGTCAGCGTCAGAATCCCTTACTGGGACATCCCCTGGCAAAAGGTGTCGCGACTAGACGACGAGATGAAGCGCCTCATGATCGACGTCGTCAACCGGGCCTATCGCTTCATCCATGGGCTTTTCGATGAGCAGACTTGCGGCAAACCACTACTCCGGCTCGCCGATTGCGACCCGCTCCCGCGATGGAACGAAGCCACACTCATTGGATGAAGCCTCGATCACGCCGTCTTCCGATTCATGAGTGAGCGGCGCGACGCGTTTGCTATGCCGCCGGGACCTTGACTGCCACCTTTTTGACAACGGCATTCTTTGCGGCGGCTTTCTTTGCGGCGGCCTTCTTGCGGGCAGCCTTCTTTGAGGCGGCGGGTGCTGGCGATTCCTTCGCGGCCTTCTTCGCCGCCCAACGCTTCCGGGACGCTTCCGCTATCGCCTGTCTGCCGGCCTCACTCATTTGTCGCTTCGGCTTCGCTGGAACCACGGCTTCTGTTGGCGGCTCGGATTCACCCTTAATTCTGGCCCATCTCCGCTGTTGGGCTTCTTTCATCTTGAGTCTGGTGGCATCGGAGAATTTCCCCCGCTTGCGAGGTGTGTCTTCGGGCGAGGCGGCGGGTTCAGTGACGCCACCAGCCAGGATGCTTCGAAGATCGGCAATCTGTATATCTATCCGTTTCTTCTGTGCCTCGAAGCCCTCGATGGCTGCGGCGATAATCTCGTTCGTGATCTTTTGTGGCGGCATGTGCATGATTACTTACTGTTCACCATATCCCATTCTCGGCTTCCGAACCAATCGCGGTCGTTTGAAGCCTTGCGGGCGCCTCTAAATGCCGTTGAGCCAAAGTTCTTATGCGAGCCGAGCGTCTCTAACCGGGAAATGACCTCGGCCACACCAGAGAAGCGGTTCATACCGGCGATCGTCCGCTTCCTCGGCTAGTTACCTACCCAATCGTCAGCGGTTCCAAGCCCAGGACCAATCCGCTCAACTTCCGAGCAGTCGATGGCCTGTCCGGAATGACTTAGATTCCAATATGAGGGTGTACGGACGGAGTGCTTTCTTGGTTTGCAGTGCGGTCTAGAGTCCTCGGACACACCGCAATCAGGAAGTGCGCCAGGTCGATCCTCGAATCTCACGGCCCGGAAATGCATCGGTATAATTGCACGATGCGCGTGCGCTACTACTGGGGAACTGGGTGGCGATAAGGAGGGACTATGTGTGATCAGGATCATTTCGAAAAGGACCGGCAAGAGTACGAGGCTCGCGGTTTGGTGACACGTAAGCAATTCGGTGTCATGTTGGCCGCAGGGGTCGCGATGGCTTTGCCGCAAGTCGCCAACGCGGTTACAGTGACCGAAGCCGACGTGAACATAACGACGCCGGACGGCGTCGCAGACTGTTACTTCGTGCATCCGGCGGACGGCGCAGTGGCGGGCGTTCTCATGTGGCCGGATATCTTCGGACTGCGGCCGGCGTTCCGCCAGATGGGCAAACGGCTCGCCGAATCGGGGTATTCAGTGCTTGTCGTCAATCCTTTCTACCGCGTCAAGAAGGCACCGACGGCGGAAGCCGGCGGCGCAACCCCAATCCAGGATTTGATGCCACTCGCGCGAGCGCTGAACGAGACGACGCACATGACGGACGCGAAAGCCTTCGTCGCATGGCTGGACGGGCAAGCGTCGGTTGCCAGGAACCGGAAGATTGGCACACAGGGCTATTGCATGGGTGGTCCGATTGCATTCCGCACCGCAGCCGCCGTGCCCGAGCGGGTCGGAGCAGTAGCCTCATTCCATGGCGGCGGACTCGTTACGGATGCGGCAAACAGTCCGCACCTTCAGGCCGCGAAGACGAAGGCGCAGTTCCTCGTCGCGATCGCGGAAAATGACGACCAGCGGTTGCCGAACGACAAGACCGCACTGAAAGACACGTTCGCTAAGGCGAACCTGTCCGCGGAGATCGAAGTATACGCTGGCGCCGCGCATGGCTGGTGCCCGCCGGATTCGCGGGTCTACAACGAGCCTCAGGCCGAGAAGGCATGGAGCCGATTGCTCGCGCTGTACGGCAAGGCCTTGGCGTGAATCTCCGACCCTGAGGTTGTGCCAGGCCGTATTCAGCGAGACCGCGCCGAAGAACTCGCGAGGTCCACCTACAGGCGGGTTTCGGGCAATCCGGAAGTCCGGCGGTAGCCGGCCGATTCGCCAGCACGAATCCGGGCAACGACGGGACATTGCGAAAGTCGAGCTGTTCTTTGCAAGTACGGCTTCAATCCGAACGATTTGCGCGGACTATGGCTTTGCGATGGCCGCGTCGATCGCCAGGTAGCGGTCGCGGTGGGGTTCGGTTTCGGCACGGGATTCCACATCGATTCGCATCAACTGGTAGCTGGCGTCTGCACTGTACGCTGGCCAATTGGGGAGACCTGGACCGTTCGGGTTTGCCGTCTTGATGAAGTTCACGAAGTAGGCCTGCATCAGTTTGGAGACTGCATAGTCGGCGGGCTCCCAGGAATAGCGCTTGTCCAAATCGAGGTTCCCCATCGCGTACTGAATCTCGGCCGAGTGGACCGCGCCTTGGGGACCCGCGGGCGAGCCGGCAGAAGTGGGAGACGGAGGCTGCGCCTGACCCGGCATTCCCAGGTACGGCGGACGCGGACGAGCATAAAGGTAACGGTACACGGGCTTGCCGCCGGTCTTCATCTGGAGTTCCGTCCACTTCCACGTGCCGTGCGAAATGAAACGGGCGCTGGCAAGGTGCATGGCGGCTTCATTGACCTCATCGGCCGTGGTGGCGGCGTAGGCCTTCACTACCGCATCGGCTCGATCGCCGTAGAACTTCTTGATGGCGTTGGCAAGCGTTTCCGGCGTCGGATCGCCTTGGCCCAGCACTGACCGCGCGGATTGCTCCTGCGTGTTCGAACCAGCCAGCAGCGGGATTTTGGCCTGCTCACCGGCCTCGAAGATGGCCGCCAACGGCTTGGGCAGGAAGTAGCCGTCGAGTGTCGAGCCGAAGCGGAATCCCTTCGTCTTGGTTAGAGCTTCCTGAATCTGATCGGCGGTCATCGCGCGCAAGGCAGCCAGGGTGCTGGCCCCAGCGGCCGCGCCGAACTTGGCGCCGTTCTGCTCGGCGTCCGCCAGGGGTTGTGGCGGCAGGGTGGAGATCATGGCCCCGCTTTCGCCGATCGCGCCGGCCATCAGATCCCTTGACAGGGGCGAGGCCATGAGCGCGCTGACCGAGATGGACCCGGCCGATTCGCCGGCGATGGTGACACGTTGAGGGTCTCCGCCGAATGCCGCTATGTTCTTTCGCACCCACTGGAGCGCAGCCACCTGGTCAAGCAATCCATAGTTGCCCGCCGCGTGGTGGGGCGATTCCTGTGTGAGTTCCGGATGGACGAAGAAGCCGAAGATGTTGGTCCGGTAATTGAGCGAAACCGCGACCATGCCTTGGCGCGCCATGCTCTCGCCGTCATAGCGAGGCTCCGAGCCATCGCCATTCTGGAAGCCGCCGCCGAAGACGTAGACGAGAACGGGGAGTTTCGCCTTGGCCGATTTGGCGGGCGTCCAGACGTTGAGATAGAGGCAGTCTTCGCTCATGCCGTTGCCGCGGAACCAATAATCGGCGCCAGGGGAAGTCCGCTGCATGCAGCGGGGACCGAACTGGTCGGCATTGCGGACACCCTTCCAGTTCTCCACTGGTTGAGGCTCGCGCCAGCGTAAGTCTCCGACCGGCGGCTGGCCGAACGGGACTCCCTTGAAGCTGCGTACGCCACCCTTGGGCGCGGCCGTGGATTCGAGGATGCCGTTGGCAGTCTTGACTCGATCGGCGGCGAAAGACGACTGGATCGCGCAGGTACAGGTCGCGATGACGGGGATGAGAACCAACCGTGAGATCTTCATAGGATTATCGACTCAACCGGATGGTATCACCGCCGGCCAGGCCTCGGATTCCGGGCGTTCTTTTCGATGTCAAGGTTGCCGCGCATCGTTCAGCAGGCCCTGGTGACCATCTGAAATCAATCATACGAGGCGCAATTTCTGGGACACAACCTGGACGCTTGCGCACCGCATGGCCGAGTCGACGCCGAAGTAGCCGAAGTCGCGGGTGGGAGAGCAGGACCTGGCAGCCGATCGCGCCCCGCGCCTTGGGAACGCATACATACGGTTTGGCGACGCCTCACGGCGGTCAACTCTGGTGGGTCGCAGAGATTCTGCAAACCCGCCGACATCCGCGGTGGAGCACCGCCACCTGCCGATGGTCCTTGCGGCTGCCTCTCCCTACCCACGATTCACTGCTTGATGATGGTCCCGTCGCTGAGCCGCAATTCACCCCAGCCGCCGTTCAGACGTCCGCGTTCGCCTTGTTCATTGGCGCCGAACGGGTACTTGGCTGCCAGCTTCTCGTCCACTTCGATTCCCCAGCCGGGAGCATCGTTGGCCCAAAGATAGCTGTCCTTGAACGTGGCGCAACCTCTGAACATCTCGGCCAACACGCCCGTGATGATTCCGCCTTCCTGAATGCCGAAATTGGAGCTGGCAAGATCCAAGTGAAGCTGCGCCGTATGGCCGACCGGCGAGGTATCGTTCGGCCCGTGCCAGGCCGTCTTCACTCCGAATTGCTCGGCCAGCAAAGCGATCTTCCGCGCGGGCGTCACACCGCCGACTTGCGAAACGTGGCACCGGATGTAATCGATCAGGCGCTCGACGATCAGCGGAGTCCACTCGTGCGGGCTGTTGAACAGTTCGCCCATCGCAATGGGGGTCGAACATTGCGAGCGCATCTGCCGGTACCAGTCGTTATCCTCCGGCGAGAGCGGATCCTCGAGAAAGTACAGCTTGAACTGTTCGCAGTCCTTGACGAACTGTATCGCCTCGCGCGGCGAGTAGCGTTCGTGCATGTCGTGCATCAGCTCCACTTCGAAGCCGATGTCTTTGCGGCAGGCCTCGAAGATCTGGAGCATCAGCCGGAGATTGGCGCCACGATCGAAGACCGGGCCTTCATGCAAACCTTTGGGGCCGGCTGGCGGTTCAGACGCCCCAGGCCCACGCGGGCGGCGTCCGAACCCGGCGCCCACGCGCACGTGCTTGTACCCGTGCGCCATCGCCTGCCGCACACCCTCCACAACGTCCTTCGGGTTGTCACCGCCCGTGTTGGCGAATGTCAGCACCGCCTCGCGGCATTTGCCACCCCACAACTCGTAGACCGGCATGCCGGCCTGCCGGCCCTTGATATCCCACAGCGCCTCGTCCACGCCGCTGATGGCGTTGTTGAGCACCGGACCGTTTTTCCAATAGGAGCTGTCGTAGCACGCCTGCCACGTGTCCTCGATGCGGTTGGTCGGTTTGCCGATCAGGAATGGCCGCAGATACTTCTCCACGGCGACACCCACGGCCTCGGCGCGCTGCGTGAAGGTCGCGCAACCGTAACCGTACAGACCGTCCTGATCCGTGACGATCTTCACCACCGTGAGCCGTGCGCCAGCCGGTTGCGTGGCGATCACGATCACGTCCTTGATCTTGGGCGACGGCATCCCGCGCGTCGCGCGCTCCATCTTCGCCTGGGTCTTTTCCTGCGCCAGTGCCTGCCGTTCGCCTGTCAAGCCCGCGGCCGCGCCCGCGGCAATCATCTGCAACAACCCGCGTCTGTCCATGGATTCTCCTTATGCAGTCCGACGGCTGCCTGGCGGTCTCCATTGCCGTGGACCGCCATGCTCGCGGAATTTGAAAACAACATCCTTGATCGATTCGCCGACGACTTCGATTTGCCCGAGGTCGCGAGTCCCTACGCCCAGTTCCTCCGCCAGCCGGAGCGTGTTATCGCAGGTTTCAAATGGAGCCTTGCCCCGGTCGGCCATCGGATCGAGACCCATCACGGCCATCGCCACCGCGTCGGTGGTTACCGCGTTCGTGCCAACCACCAGCACGCCCGGGCTGATCGCCTCGGTGGTTCCAGGTCTGGGCAGCTCGGCCCCGGCGACGGTCTCGATCCCATCCAGGATCGCCAGGCTCACCGGCGCGGCCGCCGCGAGATCGGCAACGATCCGCGGAATCCGGTAGCCGGCTTGACGCGGGCTGGTGGGGTCCTTTTCGGACGGTGAACTCGTCGGTGGCTGGCGGCTGCCCATGTGGCCGATGTCCGTGCGGCCGGCGTACGGTATTGGGGCTGGCTCGTCCTTCGGCACTTTGTTCCCGTAGATCGTGGTCGGCGTAATGCCAAACAGGTTCTTGATGGAGAGCGTCACGCCCGCGGTGCCGTGCTCTTTGATCTTGTTCATCGAGACCAGCACGTCCGATTCGGCGTAGGCGGTGCTCAGATCGTAGGCAGGAAACAAATGGCCGCCGTGCGGAACGGTGAACCGCGAGTAAGGCTTCTTGCCCTTGTACGGCAGGTTTGTGTTGACCAGTTCGACGCGTGGAGCAGCACCCAACAGCAGGCTCGGATCCCAGCCTGCCTTCAGCATGAACTCCTCGAGCGACGCCGGCCACATCCACGCGCCTTCCACTACGCGAATGCGGCGAGCCCCGGCCTTGTCGAGCAGATGAATGACACTTCCCACCGTGCGCGGATGGGTCCAGATGGTGCGGCTCTGGGGAAGGTAGTCCTGGCGGGCGGTCTCGACGCCGGTCAGGTTGATCTTGATCGTGACGGTCTTACCCTTCACGATTCGCCCCAGGCCGCCCAACTGATCGAACATCTTCGCGGTTGCAGCGAGAAACTCGTCGCCGTAGCTCTTGCATTTTGCGATTGCCACCGGCGCCGTCGGAGCCGACGCGCGCACCCGGACCGGCTGAATCATGGCGAATCCGGCCGCTCCCAGTCCAGACACGAACTGCCTGCGATTCATGCTTCCCTCCTTTGTCGTTCAAATTCGAGCGCCAAATAGGCCTGCGTTGCGTTTGCGGGTAGATGGTACTCCACGCCGGCATAGTCTTCCGACGTGTGCGCATCCAGCGTCACGGGCGGAGCTTCGATGGTCCACAGCCGGGTGGAGGGGTGTCTGTCGCGCACCCAGATTGTGCGCAAACCAGCCCGCCGGCCGTCGGCATACGAGAGGCACTGCAGCAGGGCAGTCTTGCCGTCCGGCGAAGCGGTGTAACGGGTGCATCCCGAACTCGGGCTGTTGTAAATCTTCACCAGGTCGTTGCGATGGCTCAGCAGCAACTGGGTTTCGCCGGCCAGCTGATAGGGATCGTCAATCGCGTTGCGCGCCACCGCCAGCCGGCCTTTTCCGACAGCCAGCACGTCGAACTGCGTCTGGAAGTCCGGCGGCGCGGGCGTGCCCGCTTTACCCCACGCCGGTCCGGTGATCAGCAACCCTCCCTGCTCGACGAAATCCGTGATCTTGCGGCGCAACGGCTGCTCGGGCAGCGCGGCGTCGGCATAGATGAGCGCTTTGAGCCCGGTGAACGGCTGCGGCATTGCCTGGGCCATGGCCTGCGATTTCCAGATGACACGGAACAGCAGATCGCGGCGCGCCATCAGGTTCAGGATCTCGCCCGTCAAATCGAAATCGCTGCCCGCAAAATTCGAGATGACGCCCACCAGGCCCAGCGAGCGATAAGACTTCCAATCCGGATGGTCCTTGAAAAAGCCCGCCGCGCTGGCAATATCCTTCCATGCCGCGGTATTTCCGGCCGCCAGGCCCGATCGCAGATTGTCATCCAAAGAAATGACCCAGCGCCCGCCCGCAGCCTCGGAATCGCAGATGGCTCTGACATAACTCTGTGGCGACGGCACAGCCGGACCGGCGGGCGGATCGAAGACTACCCAAAGCGGCGCCTTCAACCGCGCGCGAGCCATCTGGATGTACCAACCGTTCGAATCGAGCCAAGGCACACCGGTCGGACCGGCGCTGGCGTCCGCGCCGCCGCTCGCAAGGCTCACGCCGGGCCAGACATTGCCGCCGATGGCGACGACGGGTGCCGTCGAATCCCAGGCGACGTCCGCGCGATCGCTCCACGCGATCACCGGGAAATCCGAGCTGCCGTGCATCCCACGGATCGCAACCGCGGTCAGACCAGCGGCTTTGGCCGCTGCAATCGCCGCGTTGTGGTCAGCCGTGCCATCCACCCAGCCAACAACCGCCAGATTCCGTCGCCGCGCCGCTTCGATCAAAGGGGCCGCCGTGCGCTGCTGCTCCGCGTCGGCCGCCAGACCGGCAGCCCAACTGATCACGATGCAGTCTATGGCGGTGTCTTTAAGAAACTCGAGCATCGCCGGATCGTGCCAGCGTTCGAGCGTCTGCCTGATCTGCGAGTTAAAACCCTCGCCCTTTTCACGCCTGGCGATTTCGAGCGGGCCGCTCGGCCAACGTAACGGTACTACATTTTCGAATTGCATCAATTCCCTTGTCGCGATGACTGGCCGGTCATCACCGTCCCTTTCGCGCTGCACCAAGCCTGGTATCGCGCATTATAGAACCCCGAGCCGAGCCATTGCAGCGCCTCGGCAGGCACCACTTGGAAAGTGTTCTGCGTTGTGAAGTTCATCGCCGGAGCGCCGGCCGCAATCCCGTTGAAGTCTTCCGGATACCGCTGGGCTTCCATCAGCGCTTCGCGGCCCCCATCGGAACAGCCGGAGAAATAGGAATACTTCGGCCCCTGCCCGTAGTAGCGGCTGATGAGCGCCTTCGCGGCGAGTGTCGTGACGTGGACTCCGCGATAGGAGAAGTCAATGCGGAGTTGGTAGTCGTTGGCTCCGAAGGCTCCATCGTTGCCGCCCGAGTGGCCCATGGCCGTGGAGGCGACTGCCAGCTCGCCATTCCGGGATGGCAGGCAGCCGTCGTCGTGATCCAGCCGCACATTGACCATTCCGCAGAGCCCGCCGCAACCGGTCTGGACAAATCGTTGTGTCCACGCGCCCGAAGGCAGGCGGACCTCGAACTTGACCGCAGGTTCGACGTAGTCGAGAACTTTGCAATACGGCGCTGGCTTGGCACCTTGAACCAGTGACGCCGACGTGATGTGCACCGGTGCGCCCACCGCACTGCGGATATCCGCGTTGGCGAGCGTAGAGCACTCCGCCACGAGGGAGACCACCGCCGGATTTGCTGTTTGTGCGGGACTGCTGGCCGCCAGTGCCTGCGCGAACCCCACGATCATCCCCAACGTGTTTTTCCTCTTGCAGGTCACCGTATTAAGCATACGTGCTGTATCTTCAGTTCGGGTGCATAGCGGCCTGCCAGCAGAGGAATCGGAATTCGCACGGAACCGAGCCGAAACCTCAGCGTCGTGCTGAAACCTTAAAAATGCCTTAAGCCCGGAAAACGTTGCCTTCCATCTGGCTCTCTGGTCCAGCGGAGCCGCCGGCGACGGATTTGCGTATCGGGCCCGAGTCCGGGCGGCTTGTCGGCATAGTCACCACGAGCGGCGCTGCGCAGCGCATCACGATGGTCTCCTTTGAAAGAGCCTCCATGGTCCCAGAATCTGCTGCCGGAACCTTAAAGAGGCATTAAACCGGGCGTGGCATCTGACTTTCAGACGATTTTAAGGTTCGACGCTGAGGCTGGGGGGACTGCTGTATGATCTCGGTGTGTAAGCATCGAGCAGCATGGCTTCAACACCATCTATTGCGAGGACCCCGGCATGCATTACTGGTTCCGTTCCTCGGCGACTTTGGCTCGAGACTGTGCCGCTAACGCGCGCTGGCGCAGAGAATCGTCCGTCATGGGAGATCGAGAAGTGATTTTGGAAAAGAGAATCCTATGGGCGCCGGCAATGCTGGCGCTTTTGCTGGCCGCAAGCGCTCCGGCGAAGGCGCAGAGCCTCCGCGTCGGCGCGGCGCGCGTGGACATCACGCCCGCCGCCGACCCGGCCAATCCGCCGAGCGGCAAATACGCGCACGAGAAGCTCTACCTGCGTGCCATTGTGCTCGATAACGGAGCAACGCGCGCGGCTCTGATTGGCGCCGACCAGAGCATGCTCTTTGACGACATCTGGGCCGCCGCGTCCAAGCAGATTGCCGCCGAACTAGACTGCCCCGTGGCCAATATCGTCATCTCGGTGACGCATACGCACAGTGCCTTTGGGCCAGGCGACCAACCCTTCCGGCGCTTCGGACAGCCAGCCGGCCCCACTGGTCCCGGCGGCCCTCCGCCTGACCCCGACCCCAATGCGCCGCCGCCGCCCATCGTCGGCAAGATCGTGGAGGCCGTAAAGCAGGCCAAAGCGCAACTCCAACCGGCGCGCGTCGGCTTCGGCACCGGCTTCTCATATCTCAACGTGAGCCGTGACAATATTGACGCCGGCACCCACCTTTGGACGCAAGCCCCGAACCTGAACGGACAATCGGATAAGACCGTCGCCGTCCTCAAGTTTGATTCCCTGGACGGCAGGATGCTCGCTGTCTACTTCACCTACGCGATGCACCCGGTGAACGGATTCCTCACCGACATCACAAGCGCGGATTTCTGCGGTGCGGCCTCGCGCCATATCGAGCAGGCCTACGGCGATAAGGCCGTTGCCGTCTTCGCTCAGAATGCCTCGGGTGACCAGAACCCACTCTATCTGCGCGCCTCGACCAACGTGATGGCCTCGCGCTCCGGCGCGCCAATCGCCGGCAATGTCATGACGCGCGAAAAGATCGAAGCCCCGTTGCGCGACGGCAAGGTGAAGCCCGTCAAGGCGGATCCGCAGGTGGTCGACACGCTCGAGAAGGTGATGGAGAGTGAGGGCGTACTGCTGGGCGAAGAGGTCATTCGCGTGATGAGCGATACCACGCGCATGGACGCAGCGCCTGCCATCAGCGGCGCCCAGACTACAATCACCTGCCCGGGCCGCAAGCGCATGGACAACGCCCGTGAGGGCACGCCCGGCTCGTACGAGGACGGAGAGCCGGTGCATTTGCGCCTCGGCGTGATCCGCATCGGCAACATCGCGGTCGCCAGCGCCAACGCCGAGATCTACTCCGCCATCGGCCTGAAGTTCAAGGCCGCCTCGCCGCTCGCCAACACGATGTTTGTGACCATCGCCAACGGCAGGGCCAACTCCGGCTACGTGCCCAACGACGCCGCCTTCGGCGCGTACACCTTCCAGGTGCTCGGCTCGCGCCTGAAACCCGGCTGCGCCGAGGACGGCATCGTGAACAGCCTGGTCGACCTGATCCAGGCAAGCGGGAAATAGCCAAGGGCCGGATGAACCGGACCACGCCGGGCGCAAGGCGCAGCCCGGCGTGATTCGACTTTCTTCGTCGGCCGTGACTCCTTCGTCCGCCACTGATGGCGCGTCAGCGCCTGACGACCCAGGCGAGTCCGTCGGGCTCCGCGCAACGCGCCGAGGCCGATGGGCGCCAGCGATCTGTTTTCGAGCAGGTCGACGATCGACACCGTCCGATCCGACTTCGAAAGAACGAGCAATACCGTGGACGGAGTGGTCTGTCCATTGGAACCGGCCAGTCCCAGGCAGGCCGTCAAAAGCGCAACCACGATTCGTGACTTCAGCATTTCGGCATTATTCTCCCGGTCTGTGCGTGCGCCAAGCAGGCGCATCAGGATTCAACTTCACTTGACTTCGCCACGCACGCCAGCGGTCCAGGGCGAGCGACAATCCGGTCCAAACGAGCAGAGCTGCCCCGGCCGAGGCGACAGCGGCTACCACTTGACCTGCGGGTCCGCCCTCCTCCCCGGTGTGGATGAAACGAACGAACGCACGCAAGCGCTGCGCAAGACTGTTGTCCGCAAATCGAGTTTCACGCAACACCTGACCCGCCATACAATGGAGCCACGCTCGGTGTCCGTTGCCTAATTGAGAGATCTGCGAATCCAGCAGGATCGGCACAGCGCGCAAGGAGATTGAAAAAGCGTGTCGACAAAAGGAGTCGAAATCTAATGCACTATTCCCGTCATTCATTTCCGCGACTCGGACGTCAGATGGCCGCGGCGCTGGCACTGTGTTCCTTGTCGCTCTTTGCCGCTGACCAACAGTCGCGCCTTGAATACTACCGGGTGGCAAAGGGCTTCGTTCCGGAAGCTAAGAACGCGTACGGTTGGGCGAAGGGATCCGGCTTCGCGAAAGAGAATCCATGGGGGCAGTACACTGCGTTCCTGATGTTGACCAGCGCTGAGGGGCAGCGTACCTGGCGCATCGAGCACTATCTGCCTTGGACCGCTGGGCCGTACGTTTCGATACCGGATCCGGACACTTCCCAAGGATCAACCATGTACCTGCTCGAGGGCTCCAGCCGCGCTCTGCTGATCGATACTGCCAATCCCGCCAAAGCGACCGACGGCGTGAACGACCTGAAGACCGTGGTGCGCTATTTGCTGGGTCACGAGAACGACGGCCAGTCGCGCGCCCACCCGCTCGACTTCGTGGTGGCCATTACCCACAATCACCCGGACCATATCGGCGAAAACGCGCGCATGTCAGACCGGACCATTTACTACCCTGACCTGGACTGGCCGGCGCAGGCCCCTCCGAACTACGTTCCCATCCGGGAAGGCGGCGGAGCGACGAACCACGGTAACGGGATGGCAGTGAGTCAGATTGACCTGGGCGACCGGCTGATCAGCGCGGTGGCCATTCCGCCCCACTCGACTGGCTCGACCGCCTATCTTGACGCGGGGAACCGGCTCTTCATCACTGGCGATGCGATTGGCTCCGCGTGGCCCTATGTCCAAATGGGACCGCTCACGCGATACGACCAGAGCGTTCACCATGTCGAGGAGGTTACCCGGCCTTATGCCGACCTTGCGGCCCTTCCCGCCCACTTCTACCAGACTGGGGCATGGGCCCGGGGCCGTGCGCCGCTCAACGGCCGTCCGCTCGACCGCCAGTACATTACGGACATGGCCGCTCTCGCCGACGGCGTACTAGCCGGGAACATCACGGGAGAGCCGTTCTTCGCCGGGCCGGACGCGTATTGGGCGAGGAACGACTCCGCTCAGATCGTCTACTCGCTGTCCGCGCTCTACCGGCCCGGGGAAGCCGGCGAGCCCTACCACGCGGTTCGTATCCCCGGCAATTTCAAGCGCGAAACAGGCGTCGCGTCCTTCGACGCCCGAATCGACGCCGTCTCCAAAATCCAGTCCGATTTCTATCTAATTCGGGATAGCGCCGGCGAAACTCTCTTCCTGCTCCACGGCTCGAAATCCGCGCTGTTGATCGGAACCGGGGGCGGCGGAGCGGGACTCGCTGCGTTCGTCCATTCTCTCGTCGGCGATCTGCCGCTCGACGTCGCCATTCTCGATCGGGACGCGCGGCAGTCCGGCGGCCTGGCGCAGCTCCACCCGCGCACCGTCTACGTAGCGGCGTCGAACGTGCTCAATGGCGTGCCGGCCACCGTAATTCACGACGGGGGGACCATCGATCTCGGCCTCAACTCTGCCGGTCAGCCGCTCACTCTGGAAGCTGCCTCGTTCCAGTCGGACGGAGCGGCGAACCTGAGTTTGCTGAACGTTGCCGATCTCGTGCTCTTCGCCGGGAATGCCTTCGAGAAGCCAGCCGCCCCACCTAGAATGATGATGCAGCGCAGCAATCCAGAAGAGGATCAGGCGGCCCGCGCGGCATGGATGACAAAGATGAGTGGCCGTTTCGAGCTTGTCTATCTAGCCTCGAACACGCGGTGGTACAGTGCCCCCAAGGACCTGGAGGAATGGCTGGCCGCCCGCGCGAAGGCAAAGTAAAGGATAAGTACCGGGCTCAATTGATTCCTGGATAAGTAACGACGTCTAAGAGGTGCGGGGAAAGAGGGCGGTGCCAGGTAAGAGAGCTTAAGAGTGGTTTGCACCTGTCAGTCAAAACTGGAATGAAACGGGCGGAGGACGGTACCAACCGGCGAACGCTGGTCGGAAATCCGGGCGAGACACGCAGGCAGAGCCCTCGCCCGACTCTCGCCGAAACGGTGCCGGGATAGGGGTTTGCGTCATAGCGGACGCGGGCCAAACATGCACCGATACGCGTAGTCGTGAGTTCAGAACCGATAGCTTGAGCGTTGGGAGGAACATCCGGTCCGAGAAGTCGAAGCTGCTGAAAACCTCAGGATAATGCGATTTGAAAATGCACCAGGTTCTCGACCCGTTCCGGCTGCCGCTGATCGCTGTGGCCGGATTGGATGAATGAGAAGCAGCAGTGCGCAATTGATTTGCCATCTGCGCGAGGGGCATCAAGTGCGCAGGCAGCAAGTGGGCTGCAGGCACATTCGCATCAAAGATGATCAGCGCCGGCGTTTGAGCGACACGAAACCGACTCGGAGTTCCGCCAGTTCTTTCAGCGTAGTGACCAAGTCCGCCAGTGGCTGGCCCCATCGATCCAGCCGCTACACCAGCGTCGCGTCCATCTCACGGGGGCGGGCGGCGTCGATTAACTTCTACCAGGGTTCTCACTGCGCGTCGCCCGAACCAACTTCCTTGACCTGCAATGCGATCGTCCAGTCGCGTGTGGCGGCATACTCGCGCATGGTGCGGGTCTGCGATGCAGGGTTTGCTGGTCATGCTTGGATACCCGCACGTAGAGGCCAACGCGGAACATTTTCTCCGGGTTTCGGGCCTTGCCGAAAACCCCTCCGGCTTTGGGGGTGGTGAGAGGGTCGTTTTGCAGGCCTTCGAGCGTATCGATTCTTGCTGACCGCAAGCTATCTGTTTCGGCAATGCGGGGTCCAGCAACCGCTGCGAGGAATCTGGCATGGGCAACCGCCGTTCACGTCAGGAAGTGGCAGTCATCCGCTCAATGAATATCGGAAGAGAACCAACGACCACGTTAACTCAGTGCTCTGTATGGATCTCAGTGTTCTGCATGCTTAAATGAACGCCAGGGTGGGGCGCTGGCATTCAGGCAAAGCTTTCTCCCATGAAATCAATAGTTTGAGAACCCACTTCGAGAACGTTGTCAGTTCTCAGAAGGCGGACAAATGGCGACCTGGCAAACTGCGCCGATAAGTCGTTTATAATCTGCAAATTACAGCTTAACGCAGAAATCGCACTAATTAGCAATTCGGGGCAGGGTCCCCCGGAATTGGCGTAGAGCCGCGTAGAGCCAGCCGAGACAGCTTTTTGGAATCAGTTAGATGGAGCGGGAGACGGGACTCGAACCCGCGACGTCCAGCTTGGGAAACTGGTCGTAAGTTGTAAATAAAGGACATATGCGGCCATGGCGGTCACTACTGAACATAGAAAGCCTTGGAGATTCAGCGTTTTTTGCTTTTGCCCCTCTTAACGCATTAATCGCATTAACGAGAGGGGTCCTGCTTTGGCTCCCGATTTGACCACCTGAAAACCTCGCCTTGAGGACTCGCCGGGGGGTGCCCGGCGACGTCGCGCGAGGTGAGTTTTGAACAACAAACCACAGCCGGGTGTCGCCCGAATGGGAGCGCACCAGCACCACGACTTTCAATCAGCCGGGGCCATTCTCCGCCATCTGCCCGGTGAACTGATCGTTTCCAAACAACAACTCCGGCGAGCCGAGGCCATCGCCTGTGTTCGCCTGAAGCGGCAGGAGGCAAACCAGAATCTCGGATTCGCTTCCCGGCCGTTCGTGCTCTGCGGGCTGCCGATCAAAAAGCCAGCCGCCGGGCAGCTCCTGCATGAGCGGCGCAATGGCCAGTTCTTGCTTCAAGTGACCGGCCACCCTGCCTACGGACTGCCGTGGGGCCAGGACCGGCTCGTTCCGATCTTCCTGGCCACTTTAGCCATTCGCCAGCAGAGCCAGACGATCCAGTTTCGGAGTGCGGCAGAAATGCTCGATTCCTTTGGCATGCAGCAAGGAGGTACCCAGTACAGACGACTCGTCGCAGCGTTCCAGCGCATCTTCGGCGCAACGATCTTCTTCGGGACCGATACGCAACGGGAAAGAGCCGCCGTCGTGCATCGTGCGAGGTTCAGCTTCATGAGTGAAGCCCGGATCTGGTATTCACGGGACGCAGATCAGCCCACTCTACCCGGCGGCTTCCAGAATGAAATTGTTCTGAGCCACGAGTTCTTCACTGAGCTCATGAGCCATCCCATCCCAACCGACATGGAGGCTGCGAAGGCGCTCTCGTGCTCTCCGGCGGCACTCGATTTGTTCATGTGGCTCTCCTATCGCTGTTTCGTGGCGAAGGGAAGGGCGCGAGTTTCGTTGTTCGGTGAATTTGGATTGGTGAATCAACTCGGAAGCTCGGACTACGCCAGACCCAGGAAATTCCGTGAGCGACTCGAAGGCTGGCTGGACTTAGTCCGGGCGATGTGGCCGGAGTGCCCGGCGACGATGGATGCCAATGGGACCGGACTCTGGATTGGTCGCGCCAATGCGGTCCTCGCGGCGGAAATTAACA
>Ga0302140_10003257_pt1 | contig 20861 bp, 17 predicted proteins | sample I_Bog_E1_1_FD_202095 | JGI IMG/M metagenome (GOLD analysis project Ga0302140, IMG submission 202095) | Peat permafrost microbial communities from Stordalen Mire near Abisko, Sweden - I_Bog_E1_1 | ecosystem: Environmental > Terrestrial > Soil > Wetlands > Peat | place: Sweden: Abisko, Stordalen... | reverse complement strand
TTCTTGGAAAACACCGCATGGTTCCACACCGCGTCGTCCATGCCAAGGCCCACAAACCAGCGGAACAGCAGGTTGTAATCGATCTGCTCGACCAGTAAACGCTCTGAGCGCACTGAGTAGAACACCTGCAACAAAAGCGCCCGCAGAATGTACTCCGGCGCAATCGATGGACGACCGGAGTCGGCATACAACGTATCGAACTCCGGGCTCAACGTCCGCAACACCGCATCCGTCAACTTGCGAACTGCCCGCAACGGATGATCCTGAGGCACACGCTGCTCCAACGAAACATAGCTGAACATCCCGTCCTGATCCCGTTCATCTCCACGCATGCCTGTTAGACGAATGGCAGCCAACCTCCGACGCAAAATGGGTACCTTTTTCAACAAGTTCCTAGGGGTAAGTTGAGAAATCGGGGGTAGGTCAAGAGTAACGTCAGATCGTTTGTTGATTCAGCACTTCTGTAATACCACGGACACGCTAATGGTTTTCAGAGTAACCAGGAATGAAGTTACTACGGGTATCTTGTGGGCGATTCCTGCGGCACGTACATTGAGATCATCGATTTGGTTTGCTTTAAACCGGATTCGAACCGAGAGAAAGCAACAATCAGCCGCACATTGCCATCGAATTGCGAAAGACTAAACGCTCCACGTTGAGCACGCCAGCTCTTTTCCTGGTGGAGCCGTAAGATCGAAATTCCCAAAAGCAGCGACGACACTTCTCTAACATCAACATTTCCGGGCCCTCACTGTTAACGGATGCACTGCCGCTAGTATTGGTACTCGTCCGCATTGAAATTGGGTTTCCTGGCTGGCGGATATCGCTTCTTGGAATGTTCTTGGAAGGTGCGGACGTCGTGCCTCGCATCACATTTGAGAGTTCACGGGGGTTGGTGCAAGGGAAGTGAGGGTAGCTGCTACAGTGTAGTTCTAACCTCAAACGATGGGATCGGTTCTTTGAAACTTGAAGGCTTCCGGGTGGGCTAGGTTAGCCCGGGTTCATGGCTGGTGCGAATGTGAGAGGCGTCTTTTTCGCAGGTAGGCCTTCTCCAGAAGGGCTTGTGGAAAAAGGCACCCTCCGAGGAAGAATGGCGAAGCTATGTCTGAAAACTGCCGCCACGGGACCCTGGAGAACAAATACGAGGCATCTTGCGCTGGTGTGGACCACTCGGCGCGATGGTTTGCCTTGTACACCACCCCACGCCACGAGAAGCATGTATCCGAGATACTGTCAGATCGCCAGATCGAGACTTTTCTCCCCCTCTATCGCACAACGAAGCAATGGAAGAAAAGCCGCCCTGTAGTCCTGGAACTGCCTCTGTTTCCGACCTATGTCTTTGTCCGCATCGAACGCCAAGCCCGAGGCTCCGTCCTTGCCACGCCAGGCGTTCTTTCGATCGTTGGCTCGTCAAAAGAGGCCTGGCCCCTACCCGACTTTGAAATTGCTGCGTTACGTTCCGGCCTTCTCGAGCGCAAGATCGAGCCACACCCGTACCTTGTCATTGGCGAGAGAGTGCGAATCATCGCGGGGGTGATGGCCGGCGTCGAAGGCGTATTGGCGCGCAAGAAAAATGAATTCCGCGTGGTCCTTTCGCTGGACACGATCATGCAGAGAGTAGCAGTTGAAGTAGGCACCGACGAAGTGGAGCCGGTGAATGCGGTCACCTCAAAATTGGCTTGCTAGCCGTCAGCAAAGTTGCCTTCGAGCTAAATTATGAATGCCTCTCAGTCCCAGGAATCTCAAGGAATATAAGATGGGTTCCGTCAAACTGATCGACTCGGCCGAACCGTTAGGATCGCCCTCTGTCGTTCCCGTGGCGGCGACACTGAAGGGTCACGAGCGGTTTGAGATTGCTGCAGCTCTCATAGAGCGAATGGTGGATCTGGCAGCTGTAATGGCTGCCACCATGTTGGCGCGCTCAACATATCAGGCTCTGCAGGTTGGCAGGCATTTGCACTACCCAGACGGTATTATCCTCCCGCCCGCCTTCGGATTCGCAGTATTGTTCGTGTTGATGCTGGATCATGAGGGGGCTTACAAGCCTGTCAACAGCCTCTTACGCATTCGCGAGACTGAACGAATCCTTCGAGTAACTGTGCAAGCCTTTTTTATGGTCTTTCTTGTCTCGTTCTTTTTTTCGCAGCTATTTTCACGCTGGGTGGTTCTTCTGGCAGTCATCTTCGTGCCGCTTCTGGTTATCGCGGAAAAACAGCTTGTTTTCGTAATAATCCGGAACTTGCACAGCCGCGGCTATGGTCTACGGAACGTGTTGATTTACGGCGCAGGGCTCACCGGCCGACGAGTGTTTTCAGCGATCGTCCGTTCGCCGAAACTTGGAATGAACCCCGTCGCCCTTGTAGATGACGATGAGAAACTCGTCGGAGATGCAGTTTTTGAATACGGCTACACACGCGAGCGTTCCGTTTCAGTGATTGCGGGCCCCTTGACCAGCAACCTGATTCGAGATCGAAATGTCAGCCTTGTTGTGGTCGGAATCCCGTCGTTGTCGCCGAATCGCCTCAAGGAAGTGGGAGCAGATGCCTTTGCGGCAGGAGCCAATGTCGCTTTTGTTCCACAGCTATCCTGGGGCTCAGAGACGTCGAGCGACTACGTGGACATCGATGGCGTACTCATTACATCCTTGGGCCTAGCCGAACGCAAGCGCTACTATGAAGCGGCAAAGCGTGTTTTCGATTTTTGTATATCATCCGTTCTCATGGGATTCACTTTGCCGCTATGGGCAGTTCTTACCTTACTCATCCGCTCGGAATCGGAGGGGCCGGCCCTCTTCATACAGACGCGGGTGGGGCGTGAGGGTAGGCCGTTTAAGTTCTACAAGTTTCGAACTATGCGCGTAGACACTCCCAAATATGCCCTTCACCCCACAGGGACCGATGATCCTCGTGTAACGCGCATTGGCCGCTGGCTCCGGCGAAGCAGCCTCGATGAACTGCCACAGCTCATCAATGTTCTGAAAGGCGAAATGTCATTGGTTGGTCCCCGTCCTGAGATGCCTTTCATTGTAGAGCGCTACAACGACCTTCATCGGCAGCGGCTGCAGGTAATCCCCGGTCTGACAGGCCTCTGGCAATTAAGCGCCGACCGTTCGTTCCAGATCCACGAGAACATTCAGTATGACCTCTACTATATCCGCCATCGAAGCTTCTTCATGGATCTGGCCATTCTGCTGCACACGGCAGTGTTCGCGATGAAGGGTGTCTAGGGTATATCGATATAAAGTTACGTGCAGCGTCGGAAGCCAATTTTCCTCAATTCGAGGAATGAGGGCTGTCGATCGGTAATCGGTTTCGCTTTACGAATTGCAGGCGGCTTAAGACAACGGGGCCACTCAACTGCACCTGAGAGGTGAAATTCAAAATGAGGTACTCGACCATCGCATTTGCGGCACTCCTGGTGACAATGGCGCACCCGGTGGCAGCCCAGGACACTAAGGCTGCCGCGGCAGCTGCGGCGTATTCGCCTTCGATTGCTGCAACTTCAACAGAAACCACTCCGGGGCTACACGAACGGAATCCGCGCTATCGTTTGCGAAAGGGCGACACCTTCGATCTTGATTTTGCGCTGTCTCCCGAATTCAACCAGACTGTCGCGGTGCAACCTGACGGTTATGTGACATTGAAAGGCGCTGGCTCGATCTTTGTCGAGGGTCAGTCCGTTCCTGAGCTGACAGAGACCGTAAAGGCAGCATACGCGAAGACTTTGCACGACCCGGTCATCGCCGTCGCCCTAAAGGATTTCGAGAAGCCTTATTTTATTGCGTCCGGCCAAGTGGAAAAACCAGGGAAGTACGACCTCCGCAGTGACCTCACGGTCACAGAGGGGGTGGCGATCGCTGGAGGCTTTAACGATAAGGCCAAGCATTCGCAGGTCGTGCTATTTCGTCCGGTTCCGGGTGGCGGGTACGAGGCGAAGCTCCTTAATGTAAAGAAGCTGCTCGCTTCGCGCAATCTATCTGAAGACGTCCAACTGCAACCGGGAGATATGCTGTATGTACCTCAAAGCGCATTCTCGAAGATTCGCCCATTCTTACCGACCTCAAGCATGGGTGCCTATCTCGGCTCTGGGGTCCTCTGAGGAAAGGAACAAACATGAGATCTGAAGAACTGGCAATCATGAGATCGGACGATCTGGCAATCGAGCGATATACTCGGCAATCGTTGCCCACGCCGCGCGACATCGTCGCAGTGCTTTTTCGTCGGCGCTGGCCGATGTTCGCCGCTTTTTCTTTTGTAGTTTTCGCAGTGGCCATTTCTGGCGTCTGGATTCCGAAATATGAGGCTCAGATGAAGATCCTGGCTCTGCGCCAACGTTCAGACGCAATGGTCACCCCCTCTGCGAATGCACCCGGCCAGTTCAGCAACGACCAGGTCAGCGAAGAGGATCTCAACTCCGAAGTTGAGTTGCTGAACAGCGATGATCTGTTGCGCAAGGTCGTCTTGAATACCGGCCTTGCGGGAGAATCGAGCCCATCGATAGGAGGCGACAATGCAGAACGAGTCGCTAAAGCGGTGCGCAAACTGGGCAAAGATCTCAAAATAGAGCCCGTGCGCAAGACCAATGTCATCTCGGTTAGCTACGAAGCTCGCGATCCGAAGAAGGCGGAAGAGGTTCTCAATGCCCTGGCTGCTGCGTACACCGAAAAGCACTTGGAAGTGCATCGTCCGTCCGGCGAGTTTAAGTTCTTCGATCAGCAGACCGAGCAATACAAGCAGGGGCTAGATCAGGCGCAAGAAAAACTCACTGACTTTACCAAGGGAACCGGTGTCGTCTCCGCTGAACTTGAACGCGACTCTGCACTGCAGAAAGCGAATGCATTTGACACAACCGCGCGTGAGGCCCAGACCTCTTTGATCGAGACTGAACATCGAGTCCAGGCTCTCCAGGCTGAACTCCACTCAATCAAGCCCAGAATGACGACCGTTGTGCGTAACTCAGACAACCCGCAACTATTCGAGCAGCTGAAATCCACTCTGCTGAACTTACAGTTGAAGAGAACCGAGCTTTTGACCAAGTATGAGCCCACGTACCGATTGGTTCAGGAGGTCGATCAGCAAATCGCAGATGCAAAGAGCGCCATCAGTGCGGAAGAAACCAAACCCATTCACGATGAAACTTCCGACCAGAATCCAGATTATCAGTGGGTACTGGCTGAGCTCACCAAAGCTCAGGCGGACCTTAGCGGATTGAAAGCCCGCGCGGCAGCCGCCAATTCCGTTGCAGGGAAGTATCACGGAGAGGCTCGGCGTCTCGACCAAAGCATGGTCACTCAACAGAACCTTCTGCAGGACGCCAAGACACAAGAGGAGAATTACCTTCTTTATGAACGGAAGCGCGAAGAAGCGCGCATCAGTAATGCCCTCGACAGGGGTGGAATCCTTAACGTTGCTATGGCGGAGCTACCAGTCGTTCCAGCGCTTCCCAAACGGTCCCCTCTTGGCGTTGCGCTCCTTACGCTGCTCCTGGCCGGCACCTTTAGTATTTCCACCGCATTCGTGCTCGATTTCATGGATCCAACGTTCCGGACGCCGGACGAGTTAGCCGGTTATCTGGGCATACCTGTACTCGCTGCACTCCCGCGCGGCGGAGAGTAGTGAAATGCTGTTGGAATACTTTGGTTTTCGGGAAGATCCGTTTGGGGCCACCCCCGATCCGCGATACCTGTATCCCAGTCACACTCATCGGGAGGCAATAGCATCGCTGAAGTACGGCTACATGAGCAACCGCGGCTTTACTGCCATGATTGCGCCGCCAGGAATGGGGAAAACGACGCTGCTGTTTCGCTTTCTGGAGGACATTCGCGAAACTTCACGCAGTATATTTCTCTTCGATATTGATCCTTATTGCGAACCTCGGGACCTGGTAGGTTACATCCTGCGCGATTTGGGTATCACTCCTGGGAAAACTAGCTCCGAGATGCACGAGCAATTAAGCGACGCTCTGGTTAAGGAAACCCGGACAGGACGAAAATTCGTGCTCGTAATCGATGAGGCGCAGAATCTGTCGGATGCTGTACTGGAGAGAGTTCGCCTACTCACAAACTTCGAAACGTCGCGTGGCAAACTGATGCAAATCGTTCTCTCGGGGCAGCCACAGCTATCCGATAAATTGAAAAAGCCTTCTCTGGTGCAACTTCGTCAGCGAATTTCGACCATCTGCCGTCTAAAGCCGCTTTCCGCCCAAGAGACTGACGGCTATATTGACTACCGTTTGAAACAGGCGGGATACGAAGGTAAGCCGTTGTTTGCAAGTGATGCGCTCAAAATGATCACGGAGACCAGCCAGGGCACGCCCCGGATCATTAATAACCTATGCTTTAATGCGCTGTCTCTGTGCCGCGCGCTAAACAGGAAACAAGTAGACGCTGAGATGGTTTCCGAGGCAATCGCAGACCTGCAATTGATTCCGCGATCACATGAGCCAACCGCGGTCGTAGTCGGAAAAATGGCTGAACGGCCACTGCGAAGGCCTGCCAACCGATTACGCTGGCAATGGGCGCCAGTGGCAGCAGTGTTGGTATTCATCTGCCTGTCAATTTTCGTCGTGCTTTCTGAATTTCGGCTTCCTCAAACTCCCAGGTCCTCCGAAAATCGTATTCAGAATCTGAATCCTCCTTCAGTATCAATCGCTGCAGCAGTCACTGCAAAAGTCAACGAGACTATCGATGCAAAGCCTGTTATGAGTTCGAAGCCATTCAAAGTCACTGTAGAACCAGATCAAAATCTTAAGGACATCGCGGTGCGCTACCTGGGAAGCTATGACCTGCAGCGTCTCCATCAAATCCGAGCGCTCAATCCGAAGATGACCAATCCAAACCACATCGAGGCGGGACAGACGATTTGGCTTCCTGGGACGACACCTGAACTACTGGCAAGAAACACGACACTACCAGTTAACGAAAGGAAACTGCCATGAGCCGCAACTTCGATTTGCTGACCCAGCTTGAAATTGAAGCAAGAGCACGGAATAAGACCTCGACTGCATCGGTCGATCGTGCCGCTGGGATGGGAGTTGTCCCTGTCCTTTCAAGCCATGCCGGCAATACAGGCGGGGAGGAAATGTTGCGCCTCATTCAGCGCATCTTCTTTTCGGACAATGAGAGCGCCCCACGGCAGGTCGTTCTCTGTGGCGTCGACGACGAAAATGGCAGCAGTTCTGTATGCGCCAGCGCCGGCCGGACTCTCGCAGCTAACAGTTCACGCCCAGTCTGCGTGGTCGACGCCAACGTGCGTTCACCGCACCTTTCGGGATTATTTGGTGTAGAAGGGACGAACCCGTTTTTCGGCCCCTCCGCTCCGCTGCGCGAACAGTGCGTGAAAGTCGGCGGTAATCTCTGGTTGGCCGGACCGAACATTCTTGCCGACAATAGCCGAGTTCTTCTGCCTCCGGTCCAACTCAAAGAGCGTCTTTCGCAGCTGCGCGGAGAATTTGAGTACCTCCTCATCGATGCCCCGGGAACAAGCGTCAGCGGTGATGCCCAATTACTAAGCCTGGTTGCCGATGCCGCCATTCTTGTCATTGAGGCGAATAGCACCCGTCGCCTGACCGCGCGCAAGGCAATGGACGCCCTCAACGCGGTAGGTGTTTGCGTGCTGGGAACCGTGCTTCACAACCGCTCGTTCCCGATTCCCGAGGGGCTTTACAAGAGACTCTAAGCGCCCTATTACGGAAACTTTCTCCACAACCAACATTCGTCGCCTGCACAAAGTCAGAAGAGCCTGCAACGGCGACCGTGCGCAACTGAGAAAACCATAAAAGATGAGCTTCGTCAGATCTAGAACGCCGCTCACGTCATTGGGTTCAATGGCAAGTTCGGATCAAGGCGTTCAATTGCGGTCGATTGGAGGCGGGCGCACTCTCGCTCCCACTCCATGGCTGCTTCTCATCTTCTTTTGGGTTTTGATGTTTCCGATCTACAACGAAATCCATGGTCCCTCTATCCCTTATGATGAAACGTCGCTTTCTGGTATTTCCCACCTGACAGAAACCGGCGACCCATTGAACAGGATCCTCATCGTGACTTTGGGACTGGCCGGTTCTTGGCTTCTCGTACGGGGCCGCGGCAGGATCAGGCTTCAACCTGTCATTGCAACAATTCTATTTACGTTTCTTGCCTGGAATGCCTTAAGCGGTTTATGGTCGACCGATCAATCCATCACTACAAGAAGACTAGCTTCACTAGCATTGATGACACTCTTTTCCGCCGGATGCGCCGTGCGACTCAATGCCTATTTGCTCTCCATCTTTATCACATGCTTTCCGGTCTTCGGTATCGTTCCGGGTTTGATCCTCGAGATCGTCAACGGCAGGTTTCATCCACTTGGTCGGGAATATCGATTCGATGGCATGGCACCCCATCCTAATGTCCTGGCTGCGTATCTCTCAGTCTCTGTGATTTTTCTTTCTTGGCTCTGCTGGCAGGCACGGGGCAGGGTTCGAATTTGGCTCATTCTGGCGACTCTTTTCGTTGCTAGCTTTCTGGTACTGACAGGTTCCAGAACCTCCGTTGCAGCTATGCTAGCCTCCATCGCATTCTCATTCTTACTCATCATTGTGCGGGACCACAGACGACTGGCGCCTGTGCTTCTAGCAGTATTGGGTTTGATCATCACTTCCGGAGTCCTGGCGAACACGATACTTTCCACCGAATCCAACAACGCTCCTTTAACGAATGCATTTCAAAGGGACGAGGACGAGGGCAGCTCCGCTCAGCTAAGTGGCCGCGTGGAACTGTGGAGGAGCCTGTTGCCCTACGTAATCGAACGCCCTTGGACAGGTTACGGATATGGCGGCTTTTGGTCGCCACAGAGGATTGAAGATGTTTCCGCCGATCAGGGTTGGGTAATTCAGCAGGGTCATTCCGGTTATCTTGACGAAGTCCTGGCCGTGGGAATCCCCGGTGCTCTTCTCTACATTGCTCTGCTTTTCGTTTGCATTGGATCGTGCATGATTCGATTCATCCGATGCCAGAATGCATATGGCGCTTGGGCTGCGGTTTTGGTTTTCATATCCATCCACAACGCAACTGAGTCGCTCAACATTTTTTCCTCATTTACTAATGTCGCGTTCTATACGTTCGCATTGAGTTTAGCTTTCACAAACTCCGGTCGACTAAGTTCGGACCCTGGCTGGAAACTCGACATTAGTCCTCGCGACTGATAGGTACCTTGGAGGATCGCTTGGAGTTCGAGACTCGGTCCACGGTGGAAAACGAAGCTCAGCGATGCGATAGCTTCGAAACAGGTTACTGGCATGGCAAAGATGACCTCGTCGAGAACGGCCCTGTTCCCAAAATAAACTGGAAGGATAAGGCAAGTGTGAGCAGACGAGTGGGGCCAGTTTCGGCATACCATGTGCTATCGATTGTTGGATTGGTGTTACTATTCGCCTTTGCGATGTCGCGGTTTGCCTACGACGCTGGTCGGTTGTTCTATCCAGTTAACGACCTTACCCCAATTTGGGTTTCGGCCAAGGCATTTGTAGCAGGGAGAAACCCTTACAGCGATTATGGGGAGTTGGAGCGGATTTGGGCGACTACCGGGGCACCCTCTGCCGAGGGCTGCTTAGACTACAACTGTATCCTTCAAAAATACCCGATGGGATACCCGCCAACGGCACTCCCACTCATTGCACTATTCGCTCTTGTCTCTTTAAGCGCGGCCGTTTATGACTATCTTCTCGGGTCGGTCGCTCTCTTTGCGATTACAGTCTTGATGCTGGCGCGGAGACTACCACCGCCATGGAGCAGTCTTCGGAGGCTCTATTTTATTGCATTCACGCTTGCGCTGGCGCCACTACACGCCGGAATTCACCATTCCAACCTAAGCACATTTGTAGTTGCTCTACTCTGTCTGGGCGTCACTTTCATGGAGAAGCGGCCTTATGTGTCAGGAACTGCACTTGCCATTAGTCTATGTCTGAAGCCGCAGGTTGCATTTCTCTTTTTCGCGTACCCTTGGCTGCGAAGATGCTGGCGGACTGTTGCTTTTGAATTGATCGCTGTCCTGACCATTTCGGCGGGGAGTCTATTTTGGCTCGGTGTTCACCATGTTGAAGTAATTCACGCTTACCTTGCCTCCTTGGCGGAGTTCATGCCTCCAGGCGGGCACAACAGCTTCTATTCGCCGAGCCCTACGAGATACTCACTTATCAATCTGCAAGTTTTGACCTATCAATTTACGCGCAGCCCTGTGATGGCAAATCTCCTTTCCTGGACACTGTTCTTAGCTCTGGCCGTGCCGTCGGCCTTTCTTGTCCGCTCTGGAGTGTCGGCCAAGAATGACGGGCTGGGTATAGCGATCGTGTCCGTTCTCACACTCTTGCCGGTGTATCAGCAAATCTATACAGGCGCCATTTTATTGTTCGTCGTTTACTGGGCATTCCAGAACTGGCCGCGGGCAACGGCCAAGGCAGCAATTGTGTTGATGCTACCCTTGCTGTTCCCGCTGACGGCAATGACATGGCAATCTGCTTCGTTAGCCGAATTTGTCGAGAGGCATCATCTTTCGTCGTATTTCCTTTGGAACGCCTTTGTTATGCCCCACGTTGTCTGGATCGAGTTGTTTCTCGTGGCTATCTTGTTCACAGAACTTTACGGCTCGGTTGCGAAACCACGCACTTTATTTTTGGAAAGGTAGCATGATGCCTCGCTATACAGGCGCACTCTTCCATAAGTTTCGAAAAAGCGCAATCACGCACAATTTTCTAGCAATGTTGGGGACGCAAAAATGTGTGGGAATGGGTGCTCGCAGATCGGTAGAAATCTGTTGCGGAGACGGAATCGAGTGCAACACTGCCAATTTGATCTTAAACCACGGGTTCACAGGATTACTGGTCGACGGAGACCCGAAGAAGATTGCCGCGTGCAGATCTTATTACGGGAACCATCCCGATAGCAGGATCTGGCCTCCGGTTATCGAGCACGCATGGATTTCCAGTTGAAAAAGGAGATTCCAGTTGAGGCGAATCGTACGCTTCTTTCTCTCTGTTCCGGTCCTGAGAATATTGATTCTGAAGGTCCCCGTTCTTCGAAGAGTTTATCCGCCATGGTGGAAGACGCATCCGATCGATGTACAGTATGGAATCGATACAAGCGGCTCCGTCGCTGTCGATCAGATATCTTCGGATAAGAAGTTGGTTTCGTTGATCTGCCCCTATCTCGGATCGCAGCCGAGCATAGTCCGCGCAGCTCTTTCAGAATTGACGGACTGCGAGAACCATACCTTCATTGATCTCGGTTGCGGGAAAGGTCGGGCCCTGATCGTCGCTAGCGAGTTTCCATTTCGGTCAATTCTGGGCGTTGAACTATCTCCAACACTTGCGGCCATCGCCAGAACCAATATCGCCAAGGTCGCGAGCAGGTTTCCTTTTCGTTCTCGCGCGATGATTACAGTGGGGAACGTAACCGAGTTCCCCCTACCCCCTGGCAAACTCGCTGTATTCAACTACCACGCTTTTGGACCGGAGATCGTTAAACAGGTGGTCGAACGACTCGAAGCAGCACTGGCTGCCGAAACCCTTCACCTGTTTTTCGTCTACTACAATCCGGTGTATTACGAAATTCTCGACGTGTCGCCCGCCTTTACACGGTATTACCAGCGGGCAATACCCTGTGATGAGTCGGAGATCGGTTTCGGGCCAGGCTTGGTTGAAACGGTTGCAATCTGGCAAAGCGTTCGCGGAGCAATTCCGTCGCCGCACGCGAGAGTGTAGTCAATGCTGCAGCGCCCACCCTAATATCATTGAGAATCTTAAGGTTCTGTTGAACAGCTCGGCGCATTTCTGCGCGGTGCGGCGCTAACGTCCTGTCTCTAAAGAGTTCTCTGTGGTTGAAATCTGGAATACGCAAAGCGTCAGGAGGATAACGGCCTATGACGACAATCCAGATTCAAGCTAAGCCGCGAATGACAATGCGTGGCTTGGGCCTTGATAGTGCCCTAGGCTTTGACGGTTGCATTCTTTCGGACGAGTGAATCGATATGTCTCGATCTCTACACATGCACTTCCATAAGTTCCGAAAAAGTGCAATCACGCATAATTTTCTGGCAATGTTCGGGACGCAAATTGCGGCCTATGCATTTCCATTGGCGACAATCCCGTATTTAGCGAGGGTTCTTGGACCTGTGCACTGGGGGATGGTCGCGTTTGCTCAAGCACTCGGGCTTTATCTTTCGATGGTGGTCGAGTTCGGATTCAACCTCTCTGCGACGCGCAGGGTCGCTCGAGCAAGGGGTAACAAGCAGGAGTTAGAAGAGATCGTCGCCGGAGTCATGGGCGCGAAAGTTCTGCTCGCGGCTGTCAGCCTCGTGATCACATTCGTTTTGCAGTATTTGCTAAAGTCTTTCCAACAATATGGCGTTATATTTTGGGCAGGGGCCCTATCAGGGATCGGGCAAGGTTTGAGTATGTTGTGGTACTTCCAGGGCATGGAGCGAATGAAGACGCCGGCGGCCATGGACGTGCTTGGAAAGGGCCTCGCAGCTGCCGGAATCTTCATGTTTGTTCATAATCAACAGGATGCCTGGAGGGTGCTCGGACTTCAGTGCGTCTGCTACTGTTTCGTGAGCCTGCTGCTCCTGTGGATCGCCTACAAGGAAGTCCGATTCATCTGGCCCAGCATGGACTCGGTGCGCTGTTCGATGCGCGACTCCGCTGCCATGTTTCTGTTCCGAAGTTCAGTGAGTCTATACACAACGGCCAACGCTCTTATTCTCGGGGCGCTTTCAACACCATCTGCAGTCGGATTCTATTCCGGCGCCGAGAAGCTTGTGAAGGCGATGCTGAATCTCCTCACTCCACTCACCCAGGCGTTGTTCCCTCGACTCAGCCGATTGTTAACGACTGATCGCAAGCGCGCGGCATGGCTAACGAGAGTAAGCCTTTTAGTGATGACAGCCGGCAGCCTGCTTCTTTGCATCGGGACGCTGGCTGCCGCACCACTTATCACTCGGATCGTGCTGGGACCGGGCTACGAATCGGCTATTCCCGTAATGCGTGTTTTGTCTTTGCTATTGCCGGCGATTGCGGTGAGCAATGTACTGGGTTTGCAGTGGATGTTGCCCTTGGGAATGGACGTTGCCTACAACAAAATCATCATTTCCGCGGGATTGTTGAATCTGCTTTTAGCCTCGCTTCTCGCTGGAAGGTGGCAACAGATGGGGATGGCGTGGTCAGTCGTTGCTTCCGAGTATCTGGTAACGATTGCGGTGTGCGTGCTCTTGGTCCGACGCAAGACGAGTCCTTTCAATAACCCCACCGATTTTCGAGTCCGGCTGCAAGAGCAACTTAACGGGATTAACGTTTAGGCCACCGCTAAATATGAAAGAGCGGCCGCGGCGCGGAGCTGGAAAAGTTAATGCGAAGAAAGGAAATGACCACGCAAACCTTCGAAATGTCCGACATTGAAGCGCCTGACAAAATCGCACGTGATCGAGTGGCTTCGTACCCCGATCCGATTGTGTGCGTTTCAGATCTGTTCTGGGATGAGCATTGGTCAAGCGAGCAACAGTTAATGTCGCGATTATCGAAACGTTGTCGCGTGCTTTATGTTGAGAGGCCGGTTTCTCCGTTCAGCTTTTTTACAAAGTCAAGCGATGCTCCGACCGGCCGCCAGATCTGGCGCTGGTTGAAAGGTGGAATAAGAGCGGAGAGTTCGACGCTGACAATCTTAGCTCCGCCACCTGTCCTGCCTTTTCGATTTGTTCGTTTTGTGAATGCAATCAATGAGTGGATTCGTCTCCGTTCCATCAAACGAGCGCTTAAGAAATTCGGCGGACGGACGCCGGTTTTGTGGATCTATGCACCCGAAGCAGGTCGACTCGTCGGCAAATCAGGAGAGTCCTTAAGCATCTACTATTGCGCCGACGATTGGGCGGAATGGTGTCAGTGGTGGAACAGGGCAAGTGATATTCGCGCGAGAGAAAACGAGCTGGGCGCCAAGGTCAATCTCGTTGTCGGAACCTCTACAAAGATTGTGAAGCGGTGGAATCAAACCCGTAGAGACGCAATTTTGGTTTCAAACGGGGCCGACGTGGCGTCATTCAGAGCAGCCCTGGATCCTGATCTTAGTGTGCCTGACGAACTCGCCTTGATTCCGGAGCCGCGTGTGGGATTCATAGGGTATGTAGACGGACGGTTCAATTCAGTGCTATATGAAGCTGTAGCCACCGCGAGGCCGGATTGGAGTTTCGTCATCGTAGGGCCCTTGGACGAACGAACTCAAGACATGTCGCGGCTTAGACAGTTGCCAAATGTCTACTTCCTGGGAAAGTGCAGTCATGCAGAAATGCCCGCCTATCTGAAGGGTTTTGACGTCTGCACTATTCCTTATATATGTAGTGCGCTTTCGGAGAGCATATTCCCTTTGAAGCTCTTCGAGTATCTGGCGGCTGGGAGGCAGGTGGTGGCATCAGCACTTCCTGAATTACAGCAATTCACGAAATATATCCGGATTGCAGATTCACCTCAGGAGTTTCTGAGAGCCCTCGAGCAGAGTCTGAGCGATCCTCTCGATCAGGCTTCTATGACGTTTCTTCATGCCAATTCCTGGGATGCTAAAGCAGAGCTTCTCTGGGGTAAGATTTTATCTGAACTCGAAGAGCGTAGCCAAAGAGCTCAGAACGGTGAAGCCATTGCATAGACCTGAAAAGATCCTTCTGTTGCCAATCTGTGGGTTAGGTGACGCAGTATGCTACATCCCATTCGTGCGGTCGCTGAGGAAAGAGTTTCCTGGCTCAGAAATTGTAGCTATTGTCGCAACAGATTCCGCAAAAGCGATTATCGTTGGGAACTCACCAGATATCGAAGTGATTGTATTCAATCGGTGCCAGCAGCCCGGATGGATGAGTCCTCTTCGCCTTCTCAGAAAACTTCGGCGAAGAAGATTTGACTTAGTGATTTCTGGTGCACATCTAAATTCAATCCGAGTTCCTTTGCTTGCCTACCTTTGTTGTAGAAAGACGAGAGTTGGTGCGAAATCTGAACGACTAAGCTTTCTCTACAATCGCACTGTCAACGTTCCGACTAATGCCCACGCTTTTGAAAGATTCAGACAGCTTTTGACTGCAGTCGGCATTCATATGTCATTTCAGGAATACTCTCCTACGATCGAGCCTTCCAGCGAGTCCAGAGATTCCGCAATGCAGCTTTGGAAGAGCGCAGGGCTGGATAATTCCGAATGCATAGTTGGGATGGCATCCGGAGCCGATCTGAATAATCGAGGACGGTGGCTGCCATCTTTGAAGCGTTGGCCAGTCGAGAGGTACGCCGAGGTCGCAAAATACGCCGCAATAACTTGCCAGGCGCGGATCGTCGTATTTGGAACATCTGAGGAAGCGCCGTTGGCCTCAGCAATCGCTGAATCCTCTGGCGTGCCAATTGTGAACCTGTGCGGAAAAACGCGTCTTCCGGAACTCCAATGGTTGCTGCGTCAATGCAACGCATTTGTGAGCAACGATACGGGAACTATGCATTTGGCCACTGCATTGGGAACGCCTGTAGTCGCATTATTCGGACCTACCAGCCGTGAGTCGTTTGGGCCCCTTACTACACAAAGTCGCACTATCCAGGGTGAGGCTCCTTGTTCGCCTTGCTACCCGTACCCTACTTGCACCCTTAAAGGCTGTCTGGCGATGGAGGACATCTCTTCTCATGAAGTCATTGCGGCTCTCTCAAGTATTTTGACAACCCAGAAAAGCGCAACCTTGTTTCCCATTGAAAGTTTAGGACTAGCCGGCTCTCGCGTCACAAACGAAAGGAGCTTGTTATGCGAAAGAAAATGAACATTCTAGGCATTAACCTGGATTGTCTCTCATATCAAGAGATGCATGAAATTTTCAACGACTGGTTGCGCGACAAGAGTTCTCGATCGCATTCGCTCGCGCTGGTCAATGTAAATTGTTGTGTTTCTGCTTTGTTTGATAAGCGGCTCCTGGATCTTTACAACTCGGCAGACTTAGTAGGGGTAGACAGCATGCCGTTCCTTCGCTGGGCGCGTGCATTCTATAACTGGAAAAGCGACCGATTCTATGCGCCAGACCTCATGCTCGAAGCCAGTAGCAAAGCTAAAGACTATGGCTATACTTTCTTTTTGTATGGAGGCTCTCCGGATGCGCCAGACAAGATAGAGGAATATCTTCGCGAGCGTTTCGAAGGAATCAGTATCGTGGGAAAGTTCTCTCCTCCTTTTCGGCAGCTTACGGAAGAGGAAGACCAAGCAGTGTGCGACATGATTAATGCTTCTAGTCCCGATATCGTTTGGGTTGGGTTAGGTTCGCCGAAACAAGACGTCTGGATTAGCGAGCACCGCGACAAAATTCGAGGGTCGATCATGGTGGCCTCTGGTGCAACATTTGACTTCTTCAGCGGGAGAATTAAACAAGCACCCAAATGGATTCGGGATTCCGGATTCGAATGGCTGTATCGTTTGACAAGAGATTTTCGCCGGCTGTGGGTCAGGTACACCGTGTATAACGTCATATTCCTAGTGATGTTCGGTCTTCAGCTTACGAGACTTCGGCGATTCGAACCTTCTGCCTAAGTACAACAACCTGGCCACTACCCCCACCGTAGCCATTCCAACTTCGAGATGCCACAATAGCTGGCTCCAATCAAGCTCAATTCGATTTGAGATCGGAGAGTCTTATGTCAACGAAAAGCGCGCTCGTCTGCGGTGCGGGGGGATTTATCGGTAGTCACTTGGTAAGAAGGCTCAAGTCAGATGGCTATTGGGTACGTGGGGCGGATTTGAAATATCCGGATTTCAGCACAACTGCTGCTGACGACTTCGTCATCGCTGATCTGCGCAATGCCAGCAGCTGGTCCGAGATCCTCAATGTCGATTTCGATGAGACTTATCAACTGGCGGCTGACATGGGGGGAGCAGGATATCTCTTCTCAGGGGCTAACGACGCAGATGTAATGCACAATTCAGTCATGATTAATCTGCACATGGCCGATTTCGCTGTCCAGAGGAAGGTTAAGAAGGTTTTCTACTCGTCTTCTGCGTGCATTTACCCGGAGCACAACCAGGAGGACCCCCAGAACCCAAAGTGCGGCGAGGAAACCGCCTATCCCGCCGCGCCCGACAGTGAATACGGTTGGGAGAAGCTTTTCAGCGAGCGGTTGTACCTGGCCTTCACCAGGAACAAAGGACTAGATGTGCGCATTGGTCGTTTCCATAATATCTTCGGCCCAGAAGGCACATGGCAAGGTGGCAAGGAGAAAGCTCCGGCAGCGATGTGCCGGAAAATCGCTGAACAGCCGAACGGCGGCGAAATTGAAGTGTGGGGAGATGGAGAGCAAACCCGCTCTTTCCTGTATGTCGAGGAGTGTCTGGAGGCAATTCGTCGGCTGATGAATTCGAACTTTACCGGGCCCGTGAACATTGGATCGGAAGAGATGGTTACGATTAATCAGTTGGCAAAGATGGTTATGGAGATTGCTGGCAAGAAACTAGCAATAAAGCATATCCCTGGCCCACTCGGCGTCCGGGGAAGGAACTCTGACAACAAGTTGATTCGGGAGACTCTGAAATGGGAACCGGCCGGGCGCTTGGCGGCCGGACTGGCCAGGACGTATCCTTGGATCGAGACCCAGGTCAGATCGAATGTGCTAGAAGCCGGAATGGTTGTTCAATAAATACCTAGCTTTCTCCGAATTCGAAAATCAATTTCGTCGCCGGTTCATTGAATCGTTACGAATCACTTTGCACAGTGTTAAAGTTTCCGAAAACTTCGGAAATTGATTGCGGGATGAAATTGATTTGCAGTTCACTGATGATGGAAGACAACATTTTGGATTTGCGTGCGACTGACATGATTCCTGAAAAGAAACAAATTACCGTGCGTCCCCAAAAGTTCTCGTCTGCAGCTTCGGTTGCGAGCCTTCTGTGGCGAGCGCTCATCAACTTGGGTAAGTATCATGAGATCGTCAGGCTCCTCAAGCTTCCACCATTTCCCGAAACTGTTCGGAACAACCCTCGATTCGCTTTCAAATTTCTCCTCACGAACTATCTAGTCCGGGGATCAACGGGGATCGAAGGAGTGACCTGTTTCTTGCATCATTACTCGCGATTGCGCAATGCGCTTCCCGATCATCTCTTACGTCAGACTTTACATTGGGATATCACTCTTCATGATTTCTCCGATGGCGGTAATCAAATTGCAATTACCATGGGCAGGTCACGGCCCTGCGACAAGGAGGGCGAACTTTCTCTTAATCTCAAGGTAAATGGAGACATCGTATATGTGCTGTCTTTCGCAATCATCCCCGGACGTGTTGTAGGGGCGAATGCCGCTGAGGTCTTGTTAGTCACGAGGCTGCAAGGAACGCCAGGATGCTACGCGCAGATCAAACTCGCAACCAAGGCCTCGCATGAAGTCGGCCCAAGTGCACTGCTCCTCGCAGCCTTGCAGGGAGTAGCAGACGGTTTCGGTGTCAGAGAAATCGCGGCCGTTGATGCGGAAAAGCAAAGCTCCTATTGTGAAGGATTCGCAGTGTGTTTCAAGAGCGCATATGATGATTTCTTTTCCAAACTAGCGATGGATAAAACTGCCAGCGGCTTCTACCTCAGTCCAGTTCCCATTGAGGACAAGCCCATCGCATTGATCAAGCAAGGCCACAAGCTAAGGACGAAAGAGAAGCGGGCATTTAAGCAGCAGATCCGGGCATATTGTGCAGGCTTCTTCATTGGAAGAAGCGATCAAAAAGGTCATGATCCCGATGAAGTCACGAAGGCTTCTGTCTCTAAAGACCCTGATTTGCAGGCTCTACATATTTCATGGCCTACTTTGGACAATGATCCCATCTCATAGTGTTTTGACATTCGACTTCCCGTTTCTGAAGCAGGTTTTCAATAAATAGAATGGCCACATCGTAAGCAGCCCGCGATCTCACATTGGAAAGCTTGCCTCTTTAAGTGGCAAGCGCAACACCCGCTATTTTGAGCTGGCTCCCGCGGATGTCTTAGGACGCCTCTCACAGGGATGACGCGCTGGAATCAAGGCTGAGAACTGCATCCCATCGTTACCAGGCCCGATGGGAGATTGACGTTGCAGAGCCACTGCGGGAACAGCGAATCATAAACTGACGTGCTTCCCGGCATTTCGTAGCCATAGGCCGTTGCAGCAGTGTTGGTGGGCGTAAAGTTGGCAATCACTGCCGCCATGCATGACGGCACGCTGGAGTAATTACCACAAGTTGGCGCACCGGGCGCACTCGGATTTGCGAAGCCAGGGTTTACTCCGAATGTGTTGTTCGAAGCATAGGAGAACCCAGCGCTGTTCTCAATCCCCGCATTGGTCGCGCTAGCAGCGTATCCCCAATTTTCAGACACCTGATCGGTGGTCGTTGTACTGTCGCCAACAAAATAGGCATAAATCGGGCTCTTTCCGCAGCCATTCGTTGCATTTGTCACCGCGAGATTACTAAAGGCCTGGGTCGAAAAAGAAGCATCGAGAAGCAACTCTCCGCAGAAATTGCTGCCCTGGTTGAGATCGCCATTATTACCCCACAACGTGTTGTGACGAAGGTAGATTGAGGCAAACGGCCCTGCGCCAATACTATTGTTTGACGCCTGCAACCCGCGCCCGCCGTTTGCAATCAGGATGTTATTGTCAGCAACTGCTTGTGCAGAGTATGCGGCCGGTAGGGCGCCCTGGTCTCCATCGAAGGTATCAAAGATTACTCCGTTTCCATCGGTCGGTATCCCTCCGGCGCAAGGGTTGGCATCGAAAGTTCCCGATGAGAGGTTTCCAGCAACGTACAGATGCGTTCCTGGAAGTGAATCCGATTCGATGGGTTGATAGATACTGATTCCGCTGAAGCAGTTTGAGCCATTCTGGGCCGCATCGTAAACAATGTTTCCAACAATTGCCAAGTAGTCCACACTCGCATTGCGACCGTTATTGGAACTGACAAACCCGCCCTGCTGGCATCCATTTGCGACGTCGTTGGCGAAAATTATGTGATGAATCTCTAAAGGGTTGGAATGACTGGGAACCGCCCCAAAACACCAGGTGGAGTTCTGGCCCGTGGCCGAAACTTCCCAACCTTGCACTCCCCAATAGCTTTTGTCGACATAGAAACCAGGCTGCCCACCGCCGGCAATCAACTTGCAGGCATCGAAGGTCACACATTTAAGCCACGCGACGCTGTTTCCAGCTGGGCAATTCACAGTGCCCCAACTTCCAGTTTCAAAGCTCGACGATGAATAAGAAGCACTTGCGGCCGCAATGATTACATCGCCACAGTTGAGGGAGTGATTTGGTGTAAGCCATGGTGAACCGGAGGAAAGGCCATTGTTGGCGTCATTGCCCCCGGACGCGGCCGGTGCTAAGTAATACGTCGCGCCAGACGGAAGAACAATTGTTACGGCTGCCGTTGCAGACTTGGATGGGTCCGATACGCTAGTCGCAGTAATGGCTACAAGTGCCGTAGCTGGGGCAGTTGCTGGGGCGGTATATAGCCCACCCGAAGAAATCGTTCCGCAAGCCACCCCGCTGCAGCCGGATCCCGTCGCCGTCCAATTTACAGTTGTATTAGAAGTTCCAGTGACCGAAGCCGTAAATTGCTGTGTGGCTCCAACGGCAAGTGTCACTGTGGTGGGAGACACGGCAACAGAAACTACAGCCGGTGTAGTGCCTGTGCCGCTAAGGCCGATTTCCGCCGTGCTGTTTGTCGAAGAGTTGCTGACGATGGTCAGTTGACCCGTAGCGGCACCAGCGACGGTGGGATCAAATTCCACAGTGAGTGTCGTCGTCTGGCCGGGGCTCAGCGTGATCGGAAATCCAGTCCCTGGAAGTGTGAATCCTGCGCCCGTCAGGGTCGCTGCACTTATCGTG